>Ga0153932_1000067_pt1 | contig 70371 bp, 62 predicted proteins | sample TSNJ016MetaG_FD_102273 | JGI IMG/M metagenome (GOLD analysis project Ga0153932, IMG submission 102273) | Attine ant fungus gardens microbial communities from New Jersey, USA - TSNJ016 MetaG | ecosystem: Host-associated > Fungi > Mycelium > Unclassified | place: USA: New Jersey, Wharton State... | reverse complement strand
GTCGGGCAAGCTGCACATGGGCCACGTGCGCAACTACACCATCAACGACGTGATGTACCGGTTCCTGCGCATGAACGGCCACAACGTGCTGATGCCCATGGGCTGGGACGCGTTCGGCATGCCGGCGGAAAACGCGGCGATGGCGAACAACGTGCCGCCGGCGAAGTGGACTTACGACAACATCGACTACATGAAGAAGCAGATGCAGTCGATGGGGCTGGCTATCGACTGGTCGCGGGAAATCGCGTCTTGCAAACCCGAGTACTACAAGTGGAACCAGTGGTTGTTCCTGAAGATGCTGGAAAAGGGCATTGCGTATAAAAAGACCGGCACGGTGAACTGGGACCCGGTCGACCAGACGGTGCTCGCGAACGAACAGGTGATCGACGGCCGCGGCTGGCGCTCGGGCGCGCTCGTGGAAAAGCGCGAAATCCCGATGTACTACATGCGCATCACGGAATATGCGGACCAGTTGCTCGGCGACCTCGACGGCCTCGGCTGGCCCGAGCGCGTGAAGTTGATGCAGCAGAACTGGATCGGCAAGAGCTTCGGCGTGAATTTCGGTTTCCCCTACGAGATCGACGGCGAAAGCAAATTGCTGCGCGTTTTCACCACGCGCGCCGACACCATCATGGGCGTGACCTTCGCAGCGGTCGCCGCGGAACATCCGCTGGCAACGCGCCTTGCTCGCGACAACCCCGCGTTGCAAACCTTCATTGAAGAATGCAAGCGCGGCGGCGTGGCCGAGGCCGATGTCGCGACCATGGAAAAGAAGGGCATGCCGACCGGCTTCCATGTCACGCATCCGCTGACGCAGGAAAAGGTCGAAGTGTGGATTGGCAATTACGTGCTGATGAGCTACGGCGAAGGCGCGGTGATGGGCGTGCCTTCGCACGACGAGCGCGATTTCGCGTTCGCGAAGAAATACAACCTGCCGATCAAGCAAGTGGTCGCGGTCGAAGGCAAGACCTACAGCACGGACGCGTGGGAAGAGTGGTATGGCGAGAAGGGTACGGGCACGCTGATCAACAGCGGCAAGTACGACGGCCTCGGCTTTGAAGAAGCCGTGAACGCGATTGCGGCCGACCTGAAGGCAAAGAATTTCGGCGATAAACAAATCACCTGGCGTCTGCGCGACTGGGGCATTTCCCGCCAGCGTTATTGGGGCACGCCGATTCCGATCATCCACTGCTCCGCGTGCGGCGACGTGCCGGTGCCGGAAGCCGATCTGCCGGTCGTCTTGCCGGAAGACCTCGTGCCGGATGGCACGGGCAACCCGCTTGCGAAGTCGGAAGCATTCGTGAATTGCACATGTCCGAAGTGCGGCGCGCCGGCAAAACGCGAGACGGACACCATGGACACGTTCGTGGATTCGTCGTGGTATTTCTCGCGCTACGCAGCACCCGATGCCAAGACCATGGTCGACGAACGCACCGATTACTGGATGCCGATGGACCAGTACATCGGCGGAATCGAGCACGCCATTCTTCACCTTTTGTACTCGCGTTTCTGGACGAAGGTGATGCGCGACCTGGGTCTCGTGAACTTCGACGAACCCGCGAAGAACCTGCTCACGCAGGGCATGGTGCTGAACGAAACGTACTATCGTGAAGACGCGGCAGGCAAGAAGACGTGGATCAACCCGGCGGACGTGACCGTGTCGCACGACGACAAAGGCCGCCCCGTCGGCGCAGTGTTGAACGCCGACGGCCAGCCGGTCGTGATCGGCGGCGTGGAGAAGATGTCGAAGTCGAAGAACAACGGTGTTGATCCGCAATCGCTGATCGATGCCTACGGCGCCGACACGGCACGCCTCTTCGTGATGTTCGCGGCACCCCCGGAGCAATCGCTCGAATGGTCGGGCACGGGCGTGGAAGGCGCGAGCCGCTTCCTGCGTCGCGTCTGGCAACTGGCGCATGGCCGCGCCGACGCGCTCAAGACGCACGGCAAGCTCGATACATCGAAGCTCAACGATTCCGACCGTACGCTGCGCCGCGAGATCTACACCATCCTGAAGCAAGCCGACTTCGATTATGGCCGTTTGCAGTACAACACGGTTGTATCGGCGGCGATGAAGATGTTGAACGCGGTGGACGGCGCGAAAGACGCGACGCCGGCCGTGATCAACGAGACCTTCGGCGTGTTGCTGCGCGTGCTGTATCCCGTCGTGCCTCACCTCACGTTCCAGTTGTGGCAGGAACTGGGTTACGCGAACGTGTATGGCAGTCTGCTCGATGCACCCTGGCCGAAAGTCGACGAAGCCGCGCTCGAGCAATCCGAAATCGAGCTCGTGCTGCAGGTGAACGGCAAGGTGCGCGGCTCGATGATCATGGCCAAGGATGCGTCGCGCGAGGACATCGAAAAGGCTGCGGTTGCGCACGAGATGTTCGAGAAATTCTCGGAAGGGCGCACGCCGAAGAAGGTTATCGTCGTGCCGGGCCGTCTGGTGAACGTGGTCGTATGAGCCTGAAATCGCGCGCCGCGCAAATTCTGGAGGACGTTGTGAGCAGCAAAGGCTTCAGTTCGACCCACAAAAAGATCAGCCGACGGTCGGTCCTGTCGCTCGCGTGTGGCGCGTTGCTGCTGTCCGCGTGCGGTTTTCAGTTGCGCGGTCAGCAGGACTACGCATTCAAGCGGCTGGCAATCGTCGGCGGCACGCCGGAGATGCTCGGACGCCTGCAGCGCGTAGTGGAAGGCGGCAGCGATACCGTGATCGTCAAGGCGTCCGAAAAGCCCGACGCCATCCTTTCGCTGAGCGGTGGCAGCGGCATGAGGACGTTGAGCCTGAATGCGCAAGGGGTCGTGCAGGAATACGAGCTCGACTACAACCTGTCTTACTCGATGGCCGGCGCCGACGGCACCATTCTCATCCCGTCGAGCACGATCGCTTTGAACCGCGCGCTGACCTATAGCGACCAGTTCACGTTGGCGAAGGGTACGGAAGCGCAGACGCTGTTCCGCGACATGCAGTTCGACGCCGTCGATCAACTGACGCGTCGGCTCGCCGTCGTGCGGTCGCTGCATCCGGCGCCGAGCGAAGCGTTGCCGGGCATCGCGCCGCGTGCGCCGCTGCCTGTGCCGCCGCTTTAAGCGCGCACGCCGCAAACACCATGCAACTTCGACTCGACGCGCTCGATGCGCACCTCGCCAAAGGGCTGAAAGGCCTGTACGTCGTTTATGGCGACGAGCATCTGCTCGTGCAGGAAGCATCGGACAAGATTCGCGCGTCGGCTCGAGCGCAGGGATTCACGGACCGCTCGGTATTCGTGGTCGACCGGTATTTCGACTGGAGTTCGCTGCTCGGCGCCAGCCAGTCGATGTCGCTCTTCGGCGACCGCCAACTCGTCGAATTGCGCATTCCGACGGGTAAGCCCGGCAAGGAAGGCGGCGAGGCGCTGAAAACGCTGGCCGCCGCCGACAACCCCGACGTCCTCACGCTCATCACCTTGCCGCGCCTCGACGCCGCTACGCAGAAGTCCGCGTGGTTCACGGCGCTGAGCGGCCCGGGCGTGGCGATGAAGATCGATCCGGTCGAGCGCGCGCAGTTGCCCATGTGGATCGGGCAGCGGCTGAGCGCGCAGAACCAGCGGGTTGCGCCAGGCGAAGACGGGCGGCGGGCGCTGGTTTTTATCGCCGAACGGGTGGAAGGCAATCTTCTTGCCGCGCATCAGGAAATACAGAAACTCGGGCTTTTGTATCCCACCGGCGTTCTCACGTTCGAACAGGTTCACGACGCCGTGCTCAACGTCGCGCGCTACGACGTGTTCAAGCTGAACGAAGCCATGCTTACCGGCGATATCGGCCGATTGACGCGCATGCTCGACGGGCTGAAGGGCGAGGGCGAAGCAGGGACGCTCGTGATCTGGGCGCTGGTCGAAGAAGTGCGCACGCTGCTGCGCATGAAACGCGGCGTTGCGGCGGGCAAACCGCTCGCTACGCTGCTGCGCGAAAACCGCGTCTGGGGACCGCGCGAACGGCTGATCGGGCCGGCGCTTTCGCGCGTCAGCGAAGCGGCGCTGGAAAAGGCGCTGTCGCTGGCGGCGAAGCTGGATCGGCAAGTCAAAGGCCTGTCAGGCGGAAGTGGTCCGCGAGGCGGGGCCGGTCCCGGCGATCCGCCACCCGATGTGTGGGACGGCATGTTCGAACTCGCGATGACTGTCGCGTCCTCGGGCAGTCCGCTGCAAGGCAATGCGCCGAAACCCGCGCCACCTCGGCGACCTGGCTGACATCGGCTTAGAATCAGGCTTATCTTTGCGCTTTTCGGCGCTCCAGCGTTCCAAGAGAATGACGATGACCAACATCGACGAATACATGACCGACCTCGGCCGCCGCGCGCGCCGGGCTTCACGCGCCATGGCGCGGGCCTCGACGGGCGCCAAGAACGCCGCACTCGCGGCGATTGCGGATGCCATCGAACGCGAGCGCGCCGCGCTGAAAGACGCCAATGCGCGAGATCTTTCCCGCGCCCGCGATAAAGGCCACGACGCTGCGTTCATCGACCGGTTGACGCTTTCGGAGAAAGCACTCAACACGATGATCGAAGGCTTGCGGCAAGTCGCCGCGCTGGCGGATCCTATCGGTGAGATCAGTGGTTTGAAATTCCGGCCGACCGGGATTCAGGTCGGACAAATGCGCGTGCCGCTCGGCGTGATCGGGATCATTTATGAGTCGCGGCCGAATGTGACTATCGATGCCGCCGCGCTGTGCCTGAAGTCCGGCAACGCGGCCATCCTGCGCGGCGGTTCCGAGGCGCTCGAATGCAATGCCGCGCTGGCGAAACTGATCGGCGAGGGACTGGAGGCGGCCGGCTTGCCGCAAGAGGCGGTGCAGGTCGTAGCGACTGCGGATCGCGCCGCAGTGGGCAAGCTGATCACCATGACCGATTACGTGGATGTCATCGTGCCGCGCGGCGGCAAGAGCCTGATCGCGCGCTTGATGGAAGAGGCGCGCGTGCCGATGATCAAGCATCTCGACGGTATCTGCCACGTGTACGTGGATGACCGCGCCGATCTCGTCAAGGCGCTCAACGTTTGCTTGAACGCGAAGACCCATCGGTACGGGACCTGCAACACCATGGAAACGCTGCTGATCGCACGCGCGATTGCAGCGGACGCGCTGCCGATGCTGACCAACGCATTCAGGGCGAAGGACGTGGAATTGCGCGTGGACGCGGCGAGCCGTGCCGTACTCGACAATGCGCGCTACGACGGCCCGCTCGTTACCGCCACGCAAGCCGACTGGAATACGGAATACCTTGCGCCGATCTTGTCCGTCAAACTGGTCGACGACCTGGATGACGCTATCGATCACATCAACACTTACAGCTCGCATCACACGGATGCCATCGTCACCGAAGACCACGACCGCGCCATGACTTTCCTGCGCGAGGTGGATTCGGCAAGCGTGATGGTCAATGCCTCCACGCGTTTCGCCGATGGTTTCGAGTTCGGCCTGGGCGCGGAAATCGGTATATCGAACGACAAGCTGCACGCACGCGGGCCGGTCGGGCTGGACGGTTTGACATCGATGAAATATGTGGTTCTAGGCCACGGCGAAGTTCGCCAATAACCCCGCCTACCAAGCGAGAAAATGTCTCAGATGCTCTGGATCAAAGCGTTTCACATAGTACTGGTGGCCTCGTGGTTTGCCGGCCTGTTTTATCTTCCGCGCATCTTCGTCAACCTTGCAATGGAAACGGAACCGGCGGCCATCGCCCGCTTGCTGATCATGGCGCGCAAGCTGTTTCGCTTCATGACGTTCATCGCAGTGCCGGCTCTGGCTTGCGGGTTATGGCTCTTGCTGGTGGTGGGTATTGGCCAGGGTCAGGGATGGATGCATGCAAAACTGACCATAGTCGTACTGATCATTATTTACCACGCTTACTGCGGCGTCCTGCTGCGCACGTTCGCACGTGGCGAGAACAAGCGCTCGGACAAGTGGTACAGGATGTTCAACGAACTGCCTGTGCTCGGTTTGCTTGGCGCGACACTGCTGGTTGTTCTCAAGCCGTTCTGAAGTCAAGCTCGTTGCACTAGAAGAAACGCCGGACGCAAGTGCCGGCGTTCTGCATTTCAGCCGTCATTCGCCTTTGCAATGATCTGCTTCACCAGTTCAGCCGACGTCTCCACGATGGCATATTCATCCTGCCCCGGCCCCCCCATCTTTACCCGCTCATTGCGATACCGCATGCCGCTTGCAACAGGCGCGCGGGCAGAGGTGTGATATTCGATGCACCCGGTTTCAGCGACCAGTTGCGCGATGTTGTTCAATCGCACCCCGGCGCCGGGCATGACGACCATCCGCTCCCCGGCTGCCTCGCGAAGTTTGTTGATCAGCGCGGCGCCTTGCGGTGCGGTGGCTTCCTGCCCGGAGGTGAGGAGGTGGCTGCATCCAGCATCGACGATGTCCTCCAAAGCTTTGAACGGATCACGCGCGACGTCGAACGCGCGATGAAACGTCACCGCCATGGGGGCTGCCAGTTCGACCAGTTGCCGCGTACGAGACACGTCGATGTCACCGTCGGCAGTGAGCAGCCCGAGCACCACGCCATCCACGCCGAGCTCCTTGCATGCGCGAATGTCCCGCTCCATCACCTCGAATTCGATGCCCGAATACAGAAAGTCGCCGCCGCGCGGGCGGATGATCACGTTCAACGCAATCTGCAGCTTGTCCCGCGCGCTCAGGATCGCGCCGTAAGAGGGCGTGGTCCCGCCTTCCAGCAAGTTGTCGCAAAACTCGACACGGCTCGCGCCGCCGGCTTGGGCCGCCAGGCATGAAGTAACGGAACCGGCGCAGATTTCGAGCAAAACAGAGGGTATGGACATCGAAGGGCTTTCCCGATCAAGGCGCAGGTTGCAGCTTAAATCAGCCGTGCTGATATTTCAGCGTGCGCTCGAGACATACGAACATGATTTTGAATAACGCTCGGATCAAATTTATCTCGACTTTCGTTCTGTCCGGCGCAGCGTTGGAACCAGGGGCACAAATCGACAGCCGCACTTTCAATACGCGAAACGACGGCTGATCGGGCGCGGGCGTTTTCACCTGCGATTTTTACGTTGCAACCTCCGCTTCACGTCTCCCTACGGCATAAGTCGTTAATTCTGCTGCAAAAAGTTCGTCTTGGAATCGCCTATCCGGCATCTGTTTAATTAGGACGTTTCTCATGGTTTTCCGAGTCATCGACAACGAAAATCAACCCATCGCATTAGATCAGTGCGCCCAGTAGCAATTACGGATTCCTTTCCGGTCTTGTATTTAAGACGCTTCCGATTTTCCGCGTCCATGCCCGTACAGATAATGCACGCGCTGAAATAAATGCAATCCGCGACGAATCGTTTCACGTCAATTTAGCGACGTATCCACCTCGGCCGGTCAACGGGCATCATCCACGCCGGCGCTCAAAAGTCAAAAGCCATGAAAAATGAAGTACCGGGCGCAGTAACGCCCATTCAGCCGGACGATGACAACGCCTTGGCGTTATCGAAGAAGGTCGACGATACCCTGCTGCGAAGTCTCGTATGGATGGCGGCCTATCACGGCAAGCCGACCAGCGAGGCGGCCATGCTGTCGGGCTTGCCCGCGGGACGTTTTATTTCGCCGAAGCAGGCGCAACTCGCCATGGAGCAATCGGGCTTCTCGGTGGGCGTGATCGAACGCCAGCCACACGAAGTCTCGCCCATGTTGCTGCCCGTCGTCCTGTTCAGAAAAGACCATGGTGGTTGTGTGCTGATCGGCCGCTCGCCGACCGACGTCAAGCTTATCAAGCCGGCAGCGCAAATCAAAGAGGGCCAGCAGCCAGCCGAAGACGAAATGGAAGCGGCTTATCTCGTCGTCCTGCCGGAAGCGGGCTCGAAGGTCGTGGCAATCGGCGTGAGTCAGCTCAAGGCGAATTACACCGGCTTTGCCATGCTCGTGAAACCGGTCGGGCGCAATGACATGCGGGCCGGACGCCCGGAAGCCAAGGAAAGCGGCCACTGGCTGCTGAGCACCTTGTGGCGCTATCGCCGTTATTACTGGAGCGCTGCCCTCGGCGCGTTGCTGATCAACGTGCTGGCTCTCGCCGGCACCTTCTTCACCATGAACGTCTATGACCGTGTTGTGCCGAACCAGGCGTTCGTCACATTGTGGTCGCTCGCAATCGGCGTGGCGATTGCCATGCTGTTCGAATTCATTTCGCGCAACGTCCGGGCACATGTGCTCGATGTCGCGGGCAAGAAGGCCGACCTGATCATGGGCGCCATGCTGTTCAAGCAGGCGCTGGCCATCCGCATGGAGCACAAGCCGACGTCATCGGGATCGTTCGCCAACCAGTTGCGCGAGTTCGAATCAGTGCGCGACTTCGTTGCGTCCGCAACGCTTGCAACCATCTCCGATCTTCCGTTTACCTTGCTTTACATTGCGGTGATTTTCATGATCGCCGGGCCGCTTGGGTTCATCCCGCTGGCGCTGATTCCGGTGATTATCGGCGTGAGCCTGTTCATTCAGTGGCCGCTCAAGAAGACGATGAAGGAAAACCTGCGTGAATCGTCGTTGAAGCAGGGCGTGTTGATCGAAACGGTGGAAGGCATCGAAACGCTCAAGGCCACCGGTGGCGAGCGTTATATGCAGGAGCGCTGGGAGCTGTTCTCGGCCAAGGCCTCCGATACCTCGATGAAGTCGAAGCGCCTCTCCACGCTGGCCACCAACTTCGTCACCTGGATTACCCAGTTCGAAACCGTGATGATCGTGGTCGCCGGTGTGTACCTGATCTCGGACGGCAAGCTGACCCAGGGCGCGTTGATCGGTTCAGTGATCCTCGCGAGCCGCGCATTGGCGCCGCTTGCCCAGGTAACGGGTCTCGCCGTGCGCTTCCAGCAAGCCAAGGCTGCGATGGATTCGCTTAGCGCTCTGATGAAGAAGCCGGTCGAACGCGATCCGGAAGTGGATTACCTCGATGGTCCGGTGGTGACGGGCGCGATCGAACTGAAGGGCGTGGGTTTTCACTATCCATCGCCGAACGGCATGAAGCCGCCCGAATTCCTGAAGAACATCAACATCAAGATCGAAGCCGGCGAGCGCGTAGGGATTTTGGGGCGCGTGGGAAGCGGCAAGTCGTCGTTGCTGCGAGTCATGGCGAATCTTTACCGTCCAACAAGCGGACAGCTTTTCAGCGATGGCATCGATGTCTCGCAAATCGATCCGTCCGACTTCCGCGCTTCGGTAGGTTATGTGGCACAGGACAGCCGCCTGTTCTACGGGTCGTTACGTCAGAACGTGATGATCGGCCGCCCCGATGCATCCATTCATGAACTGCTGCGAGTCGCGAAGCTCACCGGGCTGGACGCCATGGCTGCCAGCAATCCAAGTGGCTGGAACATGCAGATCGGCGAGAACGGCGATGGTCTGTCCGGCGGCCAACGCCAACTGGTCGCACTGGCCCGCACGCTGATCATGCGCCCGAAATTGCTGCTGATGGACGAACCCACCAGCGCCATGGACACCCAGACCGAAGCCGCGTTCATCCGCGATCTGGCGAGCACCACGCAGGACACCACTTTCGTCGTGGTCACGCATCGTCCGTCTTTGCTGCAACTGGTCGACCGGATCATCGTGGTCGATGGCGGCAGGGTCGTCACCGATGGTCCGAAAGAAGATGTATTGGCCGCGTTGCGCACGCCGGCCGTCACACACGCGACGTCCGGCCATGAAGCCGCGAGCGCCACGAAGGAAACAGCATGAAAACACTTACCAAGATTGGCCGCTGGATTCGCGGCCTGACACCGGCTGGCCGCCGCAAGAACGCCGCACCGCGCATTCACCCGGCACACGCCGCGTACATGAACGATCTGCGCGAATCGCTGCTGGCGCAATCCATTCCCGGCACGATGATCGTGCTTTATCTGGTCGCCGCCATCATGGTGTGCGGTCTGGTCTGGGCGAAATTCGCCCGTGTTGAAGAAGTCACGCAGGCTCAGGGAAAGGTCATTCCTGTGAGCCGGGAGCAGATCATCCAAAGCCTGGAGGGGGGCATTCTTTCGGACATGCGCGTGAAGGAAGGCGATGTGGTCGAGAAAGGCCAACTGTTGCTCAATATCGATCCGAAGCGTGCCGACTCGAGCTACGCAGAAGGCTTGTCGAAGCTGATCGGCCTGCAAGGCAAAGTGGCGCGCCTCAAAGCCGAAGCGTTCCATACGGCCCTCGTTTTTCCTGCCGATGTCGCCGCAGACCAGACAGTCGTGCAAAGCGAAACAATGGCCTATCAGGCCCGTCGCCGGGCGCTGGAAGATAGCGTGTCGTCGCTTCAGCGCAGCTACACGCTCGCCATGAACGAATTGAACATGACCGAGCCGCTGTCCAGACGCGGTCTTATTTCGGAAACCGAAGTATTGCGCATGAAACGTAGTGCAAACGACCTGCAATCGCAGATCGTCGAGCGCCGCAACAAGTATCAGGCCGATGCCAACGACGAATTGTCGCGGCTCGAGCTGGAACTCTCGCAGACCAAGGAGAACCTCGTTGGACGCGCCGACGTGCTGAAGCGTACGACGCTCGTGGCGCCGGTCAAAGGCACCATCAAGGACATCAAGGTGACGACGCTCGGCGGCGTGATCCAGCCTGGTCAGCAGATCATGAGCATCGTGCCGTTCGCGGACCAGTTGATCGTCGAAGCACACGTGAAGCCTTCGGATGTTGCTTTCCTCAAGCCGGGACTGCCGGCCATGGTGAAGGTTTCGGCCTATGACTTCGGAATCTATGGGGGCTTGAAAGGGCATGTGATCAACATCAGTCCGGACACGCTCGTCGATGAAAAAGCTGCGCCCGGAAAGGCCGATGCAATCTATTACCGTGTCCAGGTCCTGACCGATAAAAGCGAACTCACGGCGGCAGGCAAGCACCTCCCGATCATTCCAGGCATGACCGGCAACGTCGAGATTCGCACGGGCGAAAAGACAGTCCTTTCGTACCTGCTGAAACCGATTTTCAAATCGCGTGAAGCGTTCCGCGAGAGATAAGCATCATGTCAAATTCAACACGCATCGCCCGGCCTGACCGCGGCGAAGAGAAACTTATCAAAGATGTCTATCGCCGCCGGCCGCTGGTTTCGTCATTTGGCGTGCTGGTCGGTTCCGGAGTGGTTGCAATGGCAGCACTACCGTCGGTCGCCAAAGCGAAGTCAGCGCTTGACGACATGGCGTGGCTTCCGCAGAACGCGCAGTTGTCGAACGGTGCTGCAACGGTGCCCAGGGCCATAGTGGCGTCGCCATTGCGCACCATCAGCGTATCGCCGAACGGTGGCAACGAGTTGGCGCCGGTGGCGCATACCGCCCAGCCGGTGCAGCCAGCTGTTACGCGGATCATTGCGCCGGCCGCACCCGTCAACGCGGCACCGCGTCCGCGCGGTTTCGCCGACATGGGTTTTGCGCCTACCGTTCCGGTGCAGGCGGCAGTAAGCGCGCCAGTGGCGCAACGGCCGGTCCAGATTGCGCGGCAACAGGTTGTAGTGGGTGTATCGGCCTCGCCGATCCGTCCTTCGCTTGCAGAGAACCCCGCGCATGACATGCAGGCTGACCTGCAGGCGATGCGCACCGAGATGGCGCGATCCGCCGCGACGGCGCAGGAACCAGTCATCGTGGCACCCTCCAAAACCATGTTGGCCGCGCCGTCCGCGTTGCCGCCCATGCGCGTCGAAGACATCAAGCCGGGGCCTGCGCCTGCGGGATTGGATGCGGACACGCCCGCCGAGGTGAAGGGTCAGCGCAAGACGCGCAATGCTGACCGTGGCTATGCGGACTGGCTCGACGACAAGGAAGGTGCGAAAGCGCAGATCGATCGTTCCGTGGTTCCCGAGCAGGCGGTGCGCAGCGCATTGCGTGGGGCCGTGGATACCGCCGCAGAGCGCAATGCGGCGATCCGCCAGGCACGCAACGACTGGGAAGCCGCGAAATACGATGTCGACCAGGTCAAGGGCCAGCGCTGGCCGCAGGTTCAGGTCGGGGGTAATTCGCCCGCACTGACAGGATCCCATACGACATTCGATGACAGCAACCGTGCCTCGGCCAATGTCAGCGTCACGACCATGGTGTATGACTGGGGGAAGACGAGCAAGAATATTGCAAGTCGCTCGAAGACCGCGGAAGCGGCAGAGTTCTATCTGAAAACAATCGAGCAGCAGAATGCATATGACGTTTCGTCGACGCTCGTGGATCTCGCAAAATACCGTGCGGTCTACGCCGCCGGTGACAGCTATGTGAAACGGATGTCGGCGCTGGTCGACATGCTGGTTGAAATTACCAAGGTGGATCCAGGCCGCCTGAGCGAGTTGAGCCAGGCAAGAGCGCGCCTGCTTCAGGCGCAGACGTCGCAGGATACAGTCGCCGCGCAGGTTCGCTCGCTCGAACTCAACGCCCGCAAGCTCGTTGGCGATCAGGAAACGGCAATGCCGCATGGCACGCGCTGGCAGTTGCGTCTTGATCCACTCGACAGCGCCGTTGCTGCCGTCGCACAAAATCCTGCCATCGAGCAGGCCACGGCCGAAGCCGCCGCTGCAAGCCTGACGGCGAAATCGGTACGGGCAGCTTCGCTGCCGCAGTTGAACTGGGTGATCAACAAGACGACCGCGCACGATTCGTTTAATAACGTGCAGCCGTGGACCACCATGCTCCAGCTCACCTGGACGCCGTTCCAGGGCGGCAGCCAGCGCGCGGCGGAGCGTGCGGCGCTTTCGCGTGCGGCATCGAGCAGCGACAAGCGCGATCAGTTGCAGCTCGATTCGGAATTTCGTGTCCGCGATGCCCACCGCGATGCGATCGCCCTTGCAACGCGGGCCCAGCTGTATGCGCAGTTATCGACGGAAACCGATCTGGTGCGCAAGCAGTTCTTCGAGCAGTGGTATCACTTGAACCGGCGCACGTTGGTCGACGTCTTGCTCGCGGAAGCCGATTTCTATAACAACCAGGTCAGTGAGGTCACGACCCAGTTCGACGCATATCAAGCAATTCTTAAAATCCATTTAAATAATGGGACGTTGAATCAGTGGCTGATTGACGGCGCAAGCTGACTTGCCATGGCCTATCTAACGTATTAATCATGATCGGCCGTGACTGGCCATATAAACGTCCGCTGATGCAATGCGCATCGGTGGACGTTTTTGTTTTTAAAGGGTGTTTTGAAACGACTGAATGTAAAAGGTAAAAACTTGTCTCCGAAGATAATGTGAATAAATTTTAATGATTTAACGTTCTCTTGTTGTTTTGGGGCAACGTAGATTATGAATTAGGATAATTCCTATTATCTCGGTAACTACGGAACCGATGCCACCGGTTGTGTCACAAAGCCTTCCTCCGCGAGCGTCGCGGCCGCAGCCATAGGGCGAGCGATAAAGCGGCGACTGCGCGGTCGAGCGAACTGAATCACCCCGCTTTAGTTTGCGAAACCCAATTTAGGAGTTTTCGCATTAAGCCTGCGACCTTCAAAACCTATAGTTCGTTTGCGTTCACGAAAACCAGTTTTTGAACGACTCCCGGTCTCCGTGCTTCAGTGCGAAATCTCTGAAAGGGCATGAACGCCGAGCATAAAGCGGAAGGTTTAAAAGCCATTGCTCCATTTATTAATTGGCGATCAATGTCTCTACCGACTTGCAAGGCGATTTTTTTATTTTTGTAAAGGTACACAGCAATGAACAAGTCTTATAAATCAGTTTGGAACGAATCGACAGGCACGTGGGTCGCCGTTTCGGAAAACGCGACGGGTCGCGGCAAAAGCAAGCGCGCAAAAAGCGCAATCTCCAAAGCCATCCTGACGCAAATCGCGGTTGGCGGCATGAGCATCGCCGGGATGTCGGCTGCCATGGCCGGTGACGCGGTCAAGTTCGGCACCGGTGCATCGGTTGGCGTGGCTGACGGCATTGCGATCGGCACGGATGCCGGCGCTGACGTCGACACCAATCCGGCGAACAAGGACAAGACGGGCGGCGTTGCGATCGGTATCGATTCGTATGTAGTCGGGTCCGGCGTAGCGATTGGCAACAGCGCCCAGGCGGGTTCGGAAAGCCTGGCATTCGGCGCTGGCGCAATGGCATCGAACAACAGCACGGCAGTCGGCAACAACGCTATCGCGATCAACAAGCATGCAGTGGCGCTGGGTGAAGGCGCTTCGGCGGGTGGGGAAGGTTCTCTGGCGCTCGGCGCCGGCGCGGCCGTGGCGACAAAGAGTTCGGTGGCGTTAGGCGAAAACTCGGTGACGGATCGCGATAACTCGGTGTCAGTAGGCTCGGACACGATCAAGCGCCAGATCACGAACGTTGCAGCCGCTACGCAAGACAACGACGCAGTGACGCTCAAGCAGTTGAAGGACGCAGGTATCAACACTGACACAACAGGCGGTGTGACCAATTCGTTTGTCGCTTACGACGACGCGACGAAGAAATCAGTGACCCTCGACAAGGGCGGCGATGCTGTCAATGTCAAGAATGTCGCCGCGGGCGTTGACGCCACCGATGCTATCAACAAGGCGCAGCTCGACGCAGTGTCGAGCCAGGTCTCGACGTCCACGGCGTCATTGAAGTATCTGCGTTTCGGCACCACGAACGCTCAGGCTGCGAACGCAACCGGCACCGACTCTCTGGCGATTGGCGGCAACGCATTTGCATCACAAACCGGTTCGCTGGCATTCGGGCGTGATTCTGTTTCGTCCGGTACCAACTCAGTCGCGATCGGCCTGCGCTCGAGCGCAGACGGTAAGAACTCGGTGGCGTTGGGAGAAGGGGCTTCCGCCGACGACGACAACGTGGTGTCGGTCGGCAACATTGCGCAACAGCGCCGCGTCACCAACGTGGCTGCGGGCACAACGGCAACCGACGCGGTCAACCTGGAACAGGTCCAGGACATGATGAGCAAAGTCGCGGCAGCGCCGGTGCAACAACAGATGGTCAAGAGCACCAGGCTTTCATCGAACCTCCTGACCGCGCAAGCAGCACCGGTTCTGTCGGATGTGGTTGCAGTAGGGACCACGGACAAGCTCGGACAGGCGGAAGCGTCAGGCACGGATGCGATTGCTATCGGGTTGGGAGTTCATGCGAATAACGACAATACGGTTGCAATCGGCACGAACGTCGCCGCTGGCGGCATCGGTGCGGTAGCGATCGGTAACCTGGCTGTGGGGGCCGGTGCGAACGCTACATCGATCGGTATCAACTCGCAGGCCATGGGCGACACGTCGGTGTCGATTGGTAATTCCACGAAGTCTTCCGAGGTAAATACCGTCGCGATCGGTAATCGGTAACGGTGCTACGGCTCCGGCAACCAACGCTGTCGCACTGGGCGCAGGCTCGGTGGCGGATCGTGACAACACGGTCTCGATGGGTTCGGAAGGTAAGGAGCGTCAGATCACCAACGTGGCAGCTGGCACGCAGGGTACGGACGCAGTCAACCTGAACCAGATGAACTCGGCGGTGGGCGGTGTTGCTCGCAAGGCGTATAGCGGTATTGCAGCAGCCACAGCGCTGACCATGATCCCGGACGTCGACGCGAACAAGACATTGTCGATCGGTATCGGCGGTGGCACGTTCCAGGGCTATGCAGCAACGGCTATCGGCGGCACGGCTCGTATCACGCAAAACATCAAGGTTCGCGTGGGTGCAGGCTGGAGCGCAGCAGGTACGACGGTTGGCGCAGGTGCTTCGTACCAGTGGTAAGTTGAGCTTGACCCCTGAGGCCCGGTTCGACAAGGACCGGGCCGTAGGAAAATCAGTTTAGAAAATTGTTCTGCTGTACCGTAGTATCTTCAAGCGGGTTCTTCTTCGGAAGGACCCGCTTTTTTTCGTTTGAACGCCGTACCTCAATTTCCCACGCGTCGTTTATCCAGCACGTCCTTAGCCTCAGCGAGCCGTTCCGCAAACTCCGGCCCGCGCGCGAGCGCGACCCCCACTGCCAAAATATCCCCGATCGCCAGGTGCGATACACGCGAGGTCATCGGCGAGAAAATGTCCGTGTCTTCGTCGACGTTGGCAAAGAGTCCAACGCTTGCCATGCGCGCCAGCGGCGAGTTGCCATGCGTGATCGCGATCACCTTCGCACCGCTCGCCAGTGCTGATTTCACTGCATCGAGAATGTCGCGTGTGCGGCCCGTATTCGATATCACCACCACCACGTCGCCCGCGCCCAATAGCGCCGCCGATGTCGTGTACGTATGCGGATCGGAATACGCGACGCTTGGCACGCCCAGCCTAAAAAACTTGTGCTGGATATCGAGCGCGGCAATGCCCGATCCGCCCGCGCCGTAAAACTCGATACGTCGTGCCTCCGCCAGCAATGCGATCGCTGCCGCCACGCTATCCGACGACAAACTGTTGCGCACCTGCAGCAGCGCGCCAATCGTCCGGTCCAGCACTTTCGCCGCAACACCGGCGGCGGGTTCGTCAGCGCGGACGTCGCGGAAAACAGCGGGTGCGGGGACATCGGAGGCAATGCTTTGGGCCAACCGGATCTTGAACTCACGGAATCCTGAAAATCCAAGCGCCTGGCAAAACCGCGCAATCGTCGGCTGGCTCACGCCCGCGCGCACAGCGAAGTCGGTCATTGCGAGATCGAGAACTTCCCGCGGGGCTTCCAGAACGTAATCTGCGAGCTTTCGCTCGGACGGGCGCAATTGCTCGCGCATTGCTTCGACTTGGGACAGCAACATCGGTAATCTCGCCTATGCTGGAATTGCACGGACTATAGCTGATTGGCCGAAATGTACAAAAACTACAAGAGAATCATGCTCTGAGGTTAATAACCACAAGACGAGCAACCGAATCTCAGCCTTTCAGTAAAAGCCACACAAAGAAATAAGGGTTTTCCAGATGGAAAATATGTAGTTTTTCTACTAAAATCCATGTCGATCGCACGGGAACGTCTCAAAAAAGCAAAACACCCGCGCGCACCGTTCAATCCCCGGTAAGGCGAAGGAGTGTCGATGGTTTCCCCGCATTCGCATCTCAACAAGGTCACGCAGCGCGTGATCGAGCGCAGCAAGCCGACGCGCATGGCGTATCTGGCGCGTATCGATGGCGCCCAAGGCCATTTTCCTGCGCGCGGTGCGCTGTCCTGCGCCAATCTCGCGCACGGTTTCGCCGGCATGGAAGGCCAGGAAAAAATCTCGATCAAGGCGATTCGCGAGCCGAATATCGGCATCGTGTCGTCTTATAACGAGATGCTTTCCGCGCACGCGCCGTTCAAGAATTATCCGGACATCATCAAGCAGGCAGCACGCGAAGCGGGCGGAGTAGCGCAGTTTGCAGGCGGCGTGCCGGCCATGTGCGACGGCGTCACGCAAGGCAATGCCGGCATGGAGCTTTCGCTGTTTTCGCGCGAAGTGATCGCCATGAGCACGGCGGTGGCGCTAACCCACAACATGTTCGATGCCGCGTTGTGTCTCGGCATTTGCGACAAGATCGTTCCCGGCTTGCTGATCGGTGCGTTGCAATTCGGCCATCTGCCGACCATTTTCGTGCCCGCTGGTCCCATGACCAGCGGCCTCACCAACGACGACAAAGCCAAGGTCCGCCAGCAATTCGCAACCGGCGCATGCGATCGCGACGCGTTGCTCGAAGCGGAAGCTGCGGCGTATCACGGCCACGGCACATGCACGTTCTATGGCACGGCCAACAGCAACCAGATGCTGATGGAAGTCATGGGCCTGCATCTGCCGGGGTCGGCGTTTATCCACCCGCACACGCCCTTAAGGGACGCACTCACCGCCGAAGCCGCGAAGCGCGTACTGGAGCTGACGGTGGATCGCGGTCATTACACGCCGGTCGGCCATGTCGTCGATGAGAAATCCATCGTGAACGGCATCGTCGCGCTGCTGGCAACGGGCGGCTCGACCAACCACACGTTGCATCTGGTCGCAATTGCGCGTGCGGCGGGGATTGTCATCGACTGGAATGATTTCGATGAACTCTCGCAAGCCGTCCCGCTCGTCGCCCGAATCTATCCGAACGGCAAGGCCGACGTGAACCATTTTCACGCGGCCGGCGGCGTTGCGTATCTGGTGCGCGACCTGCTCAGCGCGGGCCTGCTGCACGAAGACGTCAAGACTGTCGCGGGCGAGGGACTGAAGCACTACACGCGCGAACCGAAACTCATCGACGGAAAACTGCAATGGGTCGACGGTACCGAAACCAGCCACGACACCAAAGTGCTGCGCAGCCACAGGGAGCCCTTCGCGCCTGACGGCGGTCTGCGTCTGATGCAGGGCAAGCTTGGCCGTGGCGTGATCAAGATCTCGGCGGTGGCCGAGGCGCATCGTCATGTGAAAGCGCCCGCGATCGTGTTCGAGTCGCAGGAACAAGTCCAGGAAGCGTTCGATAACGGCGAACTCAAGCGAGATTTCGTGGCTATCGTGCGGTTCCAGGGTGCGCGGGCGAACGGCATGCCGGAGTTGCACCGGTTGACGCCGCTTCTCGGCGTGTTGCAGGATCAGGGCTTCCACGTTGCGCTGGTGACGGACGGGCGCATGTCGGGCGCGTCGGGCAAGGTGCCCGCCGTGATCCATATATCGCCGGAAGCGTTGTTGCACGGGCCGATAGGCAAGGTGCGCACGGGTGACATGATCGTCATCGACGCGAACAAGGGCGTGCTGGACGTCGAGCTGGACGAAAAGGAATGGGCTGCGCGCGAAGTCGAGCAGCCGAAACATCAAGCGGGTAACGAAGTCGGTTTCGGGCGCGAGCTGTTCGGTGTGTTCCGCAATGCAGCCATGCCGGCTGAGCTGGGCGCGTCGGTATTCGGCCCGATGGTCGGCGAACAGCACAGAGCCTGAGAGACTCTCTATAAGGAGCAGCAAATGAAACAGGTAAGCGAAATCGTGCGCCTTGGGCCGGTGATCCCGGTCCTCGCCTTCGAATCGGCCGAGCAAGGCGAAAACGTCTCGCGCGCGCTGCACGCAGGCGGCGTCAAGGTGCTCGAGATCACGCTGCGCACGGCCGCAGGGCTTGAGGCGATCGAACGCGCCAGCCATCTGGCCGATGACATCGTGGTCGGTGTCGGCACCATCACGAAACCGGAACATTGCGCGCAGGCGAAGAAAGCGGGCGCGCAGTTCGGGGTATCGCCAGGATTGACGAAGGACATCCACCAGGCGGCGCTCGATTGCGGCCTGCCGCTGCTGCCGGGCGTGATGACGCCGACCGACATCATCACGGCGATGGAACTGGGCTACGAGATCGTGAAGCTGTTTCCGGCGCAGCAGGCGGGCGGTGTGTCGATGCTGCAGGCTCTCAACGGCCCGTTCCCGACGCTCAGGTTCTGCCCGACCGGCGGCATCACCGCCGAAACGGCACCGAGTTTCCTGGCGCTGCCGAATGTGGTGTGTGTCGGTGGTTCGTGGCTGACGCCGAAAGCCGCGCTCGCTGCGCAAAACTGGGAAGAGGTCACGCGCCTTGCCAGGGCGGCAAGCACGCTGGCGCCGCCGCAACGCTAAAAAGCAACGCCGCAAACAAGCCCCTGCGCTCATCCCGCCGGGGCTTTTTCACTTTTGGACACACATCGCGCGCGTGTTTCCCGGGCTGCAAGTAAAATCCCGGTGGTTCAATCTCGACTGCGCATGCCGCCCCCGGGGCGCATCCGGTTCGCGGCATAAAAAACGTCACATACTTGGGAGGCGCCTAATGGAGCCAGTACAGGGCAGCATGCTGCTGGTGTACGCAGTGATCGCAATTGCATTGCTGATCTTGATGATCACGCGGTACAAGGTTTACCCGTTCCTGGTCCTGATCATCGTTTCGTTGTTGCTGGGTCTGGCCGTCGGCATGCCGATGGACAAGATCGTCAAGGCGTTCGAGACCGGCAACGGCAACACGCTCGGGCACATTGCCATTGTGGTCGGGCTCGGCACCATGCTCGGCAAGATGATGGCCGAATCCGGCGGGGCCGAACGCATTGCGAATACGCTGATCAACTGGTTTGGCGAAAAACACATCCACTGGGCGATGATGGTCGTGGCGATCATCGTCGGCTTGCCGGTGTTCTTTGAAGTCGGCTTCGTGCTGCTGATCCCGATTGCCTTCAACGTCGCGAAACGCACCGGGAAGTCGCTGCTGCTGATCGGCATGCCAATGGTAGCCGGTCTTTCCGTGGTTCACGGCCTGATTCCGCCGCATCCGGCTGCGTTGCTCGCGGTGCAGGCGTATCACGCGGACATTGGTCGCACGATTGCTTATGGCCTGATCGTAGGTGTGCCGACTGCCGTGGTCGCGGGTCCGCTGTTTGCTCTGCTGGTGTCGAAGTACATCAAGCTGCCGGAAAACAATCCGCTGGCGGCGCAATTCATCGATAACCGCAAGGAAGGCGAAGCTCGCGAGTTGCCCGGGTTCGGCATCACGCTGTTCACCATCTTGTTGCCGGTAATCCTGATGTTGATCGGCAGTTGGGCGGATCTGGTCACCACGCCGAAGAGCCTGCCGAACAACCTGCTGAAGTTCTTGGGTACGTCGGATGTGGCGTTGCTGGTTGCCGTGCTGTTCAGCTTCTGGAGCTTTGGGGCATCGCGCGGATTCAACCGGGAGCAAATCCAGAAGTTCTGCGGCGAATGTCTGGCGCCGATTGCCGGCATCACGCTGATCGTGGGCGCGGGCGGCGGCTTCGGCAACGTGCTGCGCGAAAGCGGAATTTCCACGGAACTGGTGCACACGGCATCGGCTGCGCATTTGTCGCCATTGCTGCTCGGCTGGTTTGTCGCGGCGCTGATTCGTCTTGCCACCGGTTCCGCGACGGTCGCCATGACGACCGCTTGCGGGATCGTCGCGCCGATCGCCGCGGCGGCCGGCGGCGCCGTGAGCCCGGAATTGCTCGTGCTCGCCACGGGTTGCGGATCGCTGATTTTCTCGCACGTGAACGACGGCGGCTTCTGGCTGGTGAAGGAGTATTTCGGCATGACGGTCGGGCAGACGTTCAAGACGTGGTCGCTCTGCGAGACGATCATTTCAGTGATGGGTTTGGGTCTGACCTTCGCTTTGGCGTCGGTCGTGTAAGGAGAATCAGATGATTTTGATCGCGATGGGTGTGTCGGGCTGCGGCAAGACCACGATTGGTGAAATGCTGGCAGAGCGGCTGGGCTGCGGATTCGCGGACGCCGACAGTTTTCATAGCCAGGCGAACAAGGACAAGATGCACAAGGGCATCCCCTTGACCGACGATGACCGGTGGCCGTGGCTGAAGGCGATCCGGGCATCGATAGAAGAAAAACAGGCGGCGGGCTCGACCGAGGTGTATGCATGCTCGGCGCTCAAGCGCGTGTACCGCGACATTCTTCGCAACGGCAACCAGGACGTGACTTTTGTTTACCTGAAGGGAACGCCGGAGTTGTTGAAAGAACGGATTAAAACGCGTAAAGGCCATTTCTTCGATCCGGCTTTATTGCAGAGTCAACTGGATACGCTGGAACCGCCCGGAGCAGATGAAGCCATTGAAGCGGATATCGCACTGACGCCTGAAGAGATTGTCAGCAAAGTATTAAGTGAAGTTAAGGATCGCTAAGTTGCATCGAAGCGAACTTTAGCCTGTCGGGATAAGAAATCAAAAATCTCAACAATCCCGGTTTGAATCGATAATCCGTTTTCACACCTTAGAAAAAGACCGTTTCAGCGCCGCGCTGGACCGGTCTTTTGCTTTTCTATACCGTAAAGCGCTCGCCGGCATTGCGTTTTACCGTCCTTCATAGTCTGCCCGCTTGGCGCCCTCGTCACCTCATCAATCCGGTACAGGACAGTGCTGGTGGGGCGTTGTCGTATCCAGGAAATGCCCCGTGTCGCATTCAAGGGCAGGTCCTGTGTGTGTGCGCGCGTGATCGTTACTCAAGATCTCGGATCACGTTGGAGGGCCGTCCGGGTAACGGCTGCTCCTGTGCGTTTTTGGTCGGGCCGGCACGAATCGTTCGTTTTGCGAAAGGATTTCCGTCCCGTCGATTTCTCAGTGAAACAGGGTTATAGAAATGGCGATTCAATCCACAGCACCGTCCCAGGCAATCATTACGTCAGTCGGGTCAGCACAGAGCGGCGGTACGGCAGATAATAATCATCCCGTCATTACGGGTAAGGCCGATGCCGGTACCAAAGTCAATGTTTATGATGGCGTCAAACTGATTGGTACCGCGGATGTCGGCACGGACGGCACGTGGTCCTTCACCGTCCCGGATTCGCTTACGGTTAAAGCAGGCAAGCACACGTTCACCGCAGTTTCCATGGACGGCGACGTGTGGGGTGCGACCTCCGCGCAGTTTGCAGTTACGCTTCCCGGCGGCGCACAAGTGCCGAACCCGCCGGTTGTCGATAGTTTCACCGACAACGTAGGTCCGGTCACAGGCCCGATCACGGCGGGCGCCACCACTGACGATGCCCGTCCGGCCATGAGCGGCACGGGTACGGCGGGCGACATCATCAAGCTGTATGACGGCGACAAGGTCATTGGTTCGGCGACGGTCGACCCCACTGGCAAATGGACGGTCCAGCCCAAGGACGACCTGAGCGATGGCGCGCACGATGTCCATGTAACGGAATCCAATGCAACCGGCGAAAGCGGTCCGACCTCGCCCATTCCGTTCACGGTCGACACGGTAACTCCGTCGACGCCGATCATCAACGGCGCCACGGACAACGTTGGCCCGATCACGGGTTCAATCCCCGCTGGCGGCACGACTGATGACCCGAAGCCGGAGTTCAGCGGCAAGGGCGACCCGGGCGACACAGTCACGCTGTATGACGGCGATACACCCATTGGCAGCGCCAAGGTAGACGACAACGGCGACTGGAAAATCAAGCCGACTAACGACCTGCCCAATGGCGATCACGAAATCACGGCAGCCGAAACGAACGCTGCGGGCAACACGAGCAAGCCGTCGGAGCCGATCGAGTTCACGGTCGACACGGGCAAGCCCAGCACGCCGGTGATCAATGGCGCAACGGACAACGTCGGCCCCGTCACGGGCGCAGTTCCCGCTGGCGGCACGACCGATGACCCGAAGCCGGAATTCAGCGGCAAAGGCGACCCGGGCGACACGGTCACGTTGTATGACGGCGGCACGCCCATTGGCAGCGCAACTGTCGACCAAAACGGCGACTGGAAGATCAAGCCGGCTAGTCGAACACGCTGAAGCTGTCGACGGCGGACGTGCTGAACCTGGGTGAAATGGACCTGTTCATGCGCGACGGCCACAAGCAGATGATGGTGAAAGGCTCCGCTGCCGACACGGTCGATCTGTCTAGCAATAGCCTGTACGTTCCAGGCGTGGCTGACGGTTACTGGGCCAGCCACGGCCAGGCTCAGGTGGACGGCGTGTCGTATCAGGTCTTCGAGCACAGTGGCACGCACGCGGAACTGCTGGTTCAGCAGAACGTGCATGTAATCGTGCATTAAGTTGAAGATGCCCGCGTTTTGGCCCACTGGCGGAACGCGGGCTGACTGAACGCACCACCGTAGTAAAAAAGCCGTTCCAGGATGTTCTGGAACGGCTTTTCAATTGGCACGGGCCAACGCGTCAGGCTATGCGTTTCGCCAATTCCACCGCCTTGCCCATATACGAATGCGGCGTCATTGCGAGCAGGAGGTTCTTCGCGTCATCGGGAATGGCGAGTCCCTTGATGAACGTCTGCAAGCCCTCGCGCGTGATCCCCTTGCCGCGCGTCAGTTCCTTCAACTGCTCGTACGGATTCTCAACACCGTAACGGCGCATCACCGTTTGCACCGGCTCGGCCAGCACTTCCCAGCAGTTATCCAGGTCTTCGTTCAGCCGCACAGCGTTCACTTCCAGCTTGTCCAGCCCGCGAATCAGCGAGTCATACGAGAGCAGCGAATAGCCGAATCCAACGCCGATGTTACGCAGCACGGTCGAATCGGTAAGGTCGCGCTGCCAGCGCGAGATGGGCAGCTTATCGGCGAGATGGCGCAGCATGGCGTTCGCCATGCCGAGATTGCCTTCCGAATTTTCAAAGTCGATGGGATTGACCTTGTGCGGCATGGTCGATGACCCGATCTCGCCGGCCTTCGTCCGCTGCTTGAAATAGCCAACCGAAATGTAGCCCCACACATCGCGATCCAGATCCAGAAGGATGGTGTTGGCGCGCGAGATGGCATCGAACAGTTCGGCCATGTAATCGTGCGGTTCGATCTGAATGGTGTACGGGTTGAACGTCAGCTTGAGCCGGTCTTCGACCACGGCTTCTGAAAACTCTTCCCAATCGAATTCAGGATAAGCCGAAAGATGCGCATTGAAGTTGCCGACCGCGCCGTTCATCTTCGCGAGTATGGGCACCTCGGCAATCCGCTCGATAGCACCTTGCAACCGCGCTGCCACGTTCGCCATTTCCTTGCCGAGCGTGGTCGGGCTGGCGGGCTGGCCGTGCGTGCGCGAGAGCATGGGTTGCGCGGCGTTGTCGTGAGCAAGCTTGATCAGCCGGTCGTGCACCGAGCGCAGTGCCGGCAGCAGCACGTGTTCGCGAGCGCCCGCGATCATCATGCCGTGCGACGTGTTGTTGATATCTTCCGATGTGCACGCAAAGTGGATGAATTCGCTTGCGCGCTCAAGTTCCGGCTGGCCCTTCACGGATTCCTTGAGCCAGTACTCGACGGCTTTCACGTCGTGATTCGTGACCTTTTCGATATCCTTGATGCGCGCGGCGTCGTGTGCGGTAAAGCGCTCGGCGAGCTGCAGCAGGAAGTCTTCGGACTCGGATGAGAACGCCGGCACTTCTTCGAATCCGGCTTGCGACAGCGCAATCAGCCAGTGAATTTCGACCTTCACGCGATGTTTCATGAACGCGTATTCGGACAACCATTCCCGCAGCGCTTCGGTTTTGGCGGCGTAACGGCCGTCGAGCGGCGACAGCGCGGTGAGCGCGAAGAGGGTATCGGGACGGGTATCGGACATGGTGGGGCCGCGGAGAAAAAGCGAAAGAGGAGGTGGGATTTTAACATTTGCGAACCGGGCGCTGGATTCGCGGATGCGGCGGAATCCCGGTACTCTCCATGTATCGTTCGTTCTATGCTAGCATTGCAGTCAATGAAAGCATCCGGAGTTTTCAATGGCAACACTGACAATTCGCAACCTCGATGACCAAATCAAGGCTCTTCTTCGCATCGAAGCTGCTCGACACGGCCGCTCCATGGAGGAAGAAGTGCGAGTGATTTTGCAGAGCGCATTGGCCGGAACTGCCAACGTGACCGGTTTTGGCAGCCGCGTACACCAACGCTTTGCAGGCCTTGCGGACAAGGGCCTGACGTTGCCGGAACGATCGGGCGAGCCGCGTGCCGCTGAGTTTCCGGAATGATTGTGCTGGACACAAACGTTTTGTCGGAAATCATGCGCGCCAACCCCGACGAAAACGTGCTCACCTGGCTCGATTCTCAATACGCGCACGACCTGCACATCACATCCATTACGGTCTCGGAATTGCTGTACGGCGTTGCGCGGCTCGCGCACGGCAAACGCAAAACCGCGCTGCGTGGCGCAATAGAATCGCTGCTCGACGGTGAGCTGGCTGGCAGGGTGCTGGCCTTCGACGAAGCTGCCGCGCGCTGCTACGCAATCCTCGTAGCGGAACGCGAAGCGCAAGGCCGGCCGATCAGTTCCGCCGATGCGCAAATTGCCTCGATCTGTCATAGCCGCGATGCAGTACTTGCCACGCGAAACGGCAAGGACTTTGAGGCGACCGGAGTTTCGGTTATCGATCCCTGGACAGCGGCGTAGCGACCAGCACCTACTTGCCCCGCAGCGCCCGATCCAGCGCCTCGAGCTGCGCCACGGTCCCGACGTTCTCCCACTGTCCTTCATAAAGCTCGCCGGTTGCCCGCCTCGCCTTGATCGTTGCCTGGTAATACGGTGTCAACGCACGCCGTGTTGCTGGCGCAAGATCGCGAAACATGCGGGTATCGTACAAACCGATGTTGCCGAACGTGAAGCGCGCGGAGCCATCGAGCGAAAGCGTGCCGTTGGGCTCGAGCGCAAAATCGCCGAGCGTATGAAACGGCGGATTCGGCACCATGACCAGATGCATCGCCGGCTCGGATGCGAGCGCCATTGACGGGACACGCGTGCGCAAACTCGCGTAGTCGAAACCACAGAACACGTCGCCGCTCACCGCCAGGAATATCGCCGGCTCGCCTTGCGTTTCCAGCAGCGGCAGAGCCTTGGCAATCCCGCCGGCCGTCTCCAGCGCATGCATTTCGTGCGAGTAGCGGATCTCGACGCCCCAGCGCGAACCGTTGCCGAGGTTCGATTGAAGCATGCGCCCGAGCCACGCGTGATTGATCACGATGACTTCGAACCCCGCCGCCGCCAGTCGTTCGATCTGCCAGACAATCAGCGCCTTGCCGCCGACCTTGAGCAGCGGCTTGGGACACGAATCCGTCATCGGACGCATGCGCTCGCCGCGGCCGGCGGCAAAAATCATGGCCGTGGTCAACGTATTCACGGCGTTCAAAACGTATATCCCACATCCACGGCACGGCCTTCGAGCGTATCGAGCAGGCGCGCAAACGGCCGCAACGGCCTGTAGCGCTCGGACACCTTGCGTGCATAGCCGATAAACCTCGGCAAATCAGCCAGATACTGCGGCTTGCCATCGCGATGATAAATCCGCGCGAACAGTCCCAGCACCTTGATATGGCGCTGCAATCCCATCCATTCGATCTGCCGGTAGAACTCGCCGAAGTCGGCATCCACGGGCAATCCGGCTTTGCGCGCGCCTTCCCAGTAGTAGACGAAGCAGTCGAGCTCGAACTCTTCTTCCCAGCTTATGAATGCATCGCGCAACAGCGACGCAATGTCGTAGCTGAGCGGCCCATACACCGCGTCCTGGAAGTCGAGTACGCCAGGATTGGGGTCGGCCACCATCAGGTTGCGCGGCATGAAGTCACGCAGCATGAAGACCTGCGGTTGCGCCAGCGCGCTCTGCACGAGCGCGTTGAACGTGTCGTCGAGCACCTTGCGCTCGGCGGTTTCCAGCGTGTGGCCGAGATGCTTTGCGACGAACCACTCGGGCATCAGTTCCATTTCGCGGCGCAAGAACGCTTCGTCGAAAGCGGGCAAGACGCCTTCCCGCGATGTCACCTGGAACTTGATCAACGCATCGATAGCCGCGCGCATCATCGGCCGGGCGTTCTTTTCGTCGAGCACGGAGAGGTAGGTGGTGGTGCCCAGATCCGTCACGAGCATGAAGCCGGCATCGAAGTCGGCTGCGAGGATTTGCGGAACATGCACGCCCGCGTCGCGCAGCAAGCCTGCCACCTGGACAAACTCGCGGCATTTTTCAGGCGGCGGGGCATCGACGGCAATCAGCGTGTTGCCGGACTCGCTTTGCGCGGCCAGCCGGAAATAGCGGCGGAAACTGGCGTCGGTGGAAGCGGGAGCAAGCGTGGCAAGATCCAGTGCGTACCGCTCGGCCACGGTTCGCAGCCAGTCGTAAAGCTGTGTAAGGCGAAAATCAGGGGTTTGGGGCGTCATAAATTCTAGGGGTGAAACGTCTTGCCATATAATACCCCACGACTTTTTTAAGCATTCCGTTTGCATCGCGTGTAACGTCCGGCGCCCCGGCCTGCAGCAAGCCTTAGCGGCTTTTTACAGGTCAGGAGTTACCGCCCGAACCATCCATCGATCGATTCATTTTCGTTCGCAGCGAACCGTACTCCGGTGGCGCGAGTTCCGGTGGCTGTGCCCGGGTGCTCACGTCCCGGGCGTCGAGCGCCGAGCGTGACGCGATTGAACAGCACTCAAACATGCCGCCACGACAGCTTTCCAAACAAGTTTTATCGCGCGAGTCGCGTGATCAGCGGCCACGCAGGCGGCGGCTGTTCGCAGCGCTGATCGCGGTGCCCGGCCTCATGCCGGCGCTTGCCAATGCGCAGCTTTCGGGCGCTGCAGCCGACACTCAGCCGCTCGGCGACCCGTGGAGCCTGCGTCTCGCTCCCCAGCTCGAAGAACGCCCGCTGCGGCAGGGCGATCAGCCTGCTACGTTCGTACTGGGCAATCGCACTTCGGGCACGGCTGACCAGGACATGGCGGCGAAGGGAGCGGCGGAGCTGCGCCGCAACACGTCGGTGATCAAGTCGGATGCGCTGCATTACGACCAGGACACCGACATGGCCGATGCTTACGGCAATGTCAGGATCTTCAACAACGGCAATACGTTCATTGGCCCGGAAGCGCACTTGAAGGTGGAGGCGAACGAGGGTTACATGACGAACCCGAAGTATCGCTTCAACTTGTCGAACGGCTCGGGCAGTGCTGCGCGCGCGGACCTGATCGACAACGAGCAGACGCGCGTGGACCACGGCACGTACACAGCGTGTTCGTGCGAGACGGACCCGGCGTGGTACATCAAGGGCACGTCGTTTGACTTCGATACCGGCGCGAACGAAGGCGTGGCCCACAACGGCGTGCTGTTTTTCCAGGGCGTGCCGGTGTTCGCGAGCCCGTGGATGTCGTTTCCGCTGACCGGCGAACGCCGCAGCGGCATCTTGCCGCCCACGGTATCGCTGAATTCGACGACCGGTTTTGAAGTCTCGCTGCCGTATTACTTCAACATCGCGCCGAACCGCGACCTGCTGGTAACGCCGCGCCTGATGACGCGGCGCGGGATTCAGTTGCAGTCGACCTTCCGGTATCTGTCGCCTACCTATTCGGGCACGATCACCGGAGAATTCCTGCCGAACGACATGCAGACGCATACGAACCGTTATGCGATCTACATCCAGCATCAACAGAATTTCGGCGGCGGTTTCGCGGGTTACATCAACTACAACAAGGTCTCGGACAGTCAGTATCCGGAAGACCTGGGCAACGCCGCGAACCAGTTCCTGAACGGCACGCAAGTGCTGTATCAGCAGGAAGCCGGGTTGACCTACAACAACGGCCCGTGGTCCATCATCGCCCGCGAGCAGCGCTGGCAGACCTTGCCGCCGGCAGTGGCGCCGTATGCGCGCGAGCCGCAGCTGAACGTGCTGTACAACAAGTACAACGTAGGCGGTTTCGACTACGGCGCGGAGATGGATTACACGCGCTTCACGACCACCGTGGACGATGCAACGAAGGGTCAGCGCGCGGTCTTCAATCCGTATTTGAGCTACAGCGTCACGGGCCCGGGTTATTTCGTCACGCCGAAGATCCAGTATCACCTGGCGTCATATAACCTGAGCCAGCTTGGCAGCACGGCTTCCGGCACGCCCGTGGGCCAGCCGAAGAGCCTGACGGAATCCATCCCGACTGTCAGCTTCGACACTGGCCTGGTATTCGATCGTTCGGTCACGGTGTTCGGGCAGGATTACATCCAGACGCTGGAACCGCGGCTGTACTACGTGTACACGCCGTATCGGAACCAGGAGTTCGCGCCTGTCTTCGATACCGGCGAGGCCGACTTCAGCCTTGCCGAAATCTACACGCCGAACACCTACGCGGGTAATGACCGCATTGCGGATGCAAACCGTCTCACGGTCGGCCTGACTTCGCGTTTCATCAACCCGGCAACGGGCGACGAACGTGCGCGTTTTGTCATCGCGCAGCAATATTATTTCCAGCCGCAGCGCGTGACGATTGCGGAAGGCCAGTCGCTGGATCAGGCGAAGCATTCGGACCTGATCGTGGGAGCGTCGTTCAAGCTTGGCGCTGGTTTTTCGCAGGAAACTGCGTTCCAATATAATGCCGACAACAACCAGCTCGTGCGCTCGAGCATTGGTTTCGGCTTCAGTCCAGAAGCGCGCAAGGTCATCAACATTGGCTACCGGTACACGCGGGCAAACGAAACCACGCTGTCCACCCAGCCGATCAACCAGATCCTGGTCTCGGCACAATGGCCGATCACGCGACACATTTATAGCGTCGGCCGGGTGAACTACGATCTCGCGAGCCATCGTCTCGTCGACGGGCTGCTGGGCTTCCAGTACGATGCCGACTGCTGGACGCTCGGCCTCGGCGTGCAGCGTTACGCAAACGGTGTCAACAGCACGGGTAGTAACAGCGCCGGTACTCGCGTGCTGGCTCAAATGACGTTCAAGGGCTTGTCGAACGTCGATAATGGCCTGACCGCGGCGTTCCGTGCCGGCGTCAACGGCTACACACCGCCGCCGCCGCCGCCCGCACCGCTCGCGCGTTACACCAACTACGAATGAGCGCGTGAATAGAAACGGTCAGGTCAGAAAGTGCCAGTGGTATGCGCCCAGGCGTATATTTGCGGGTTGAGCGCAGAAGGCACGCAGCAGCGCAAGGTAATAGGGCCGGTCACCGGCCGCAATCGATGGAGTATCTGTGTCAAACATGAACAAGTTTAAGTGGACAACGTTCGCGGCAAGCGCATGCGCTGCGGCTTTCCTGACCGGCCCGGTGGCGCACGCTCAGGCGTTGACGGCCGCACCGGGCGGCGTGCAGATAGCGGACTCCGTCGTCGCGGTTGTGAACAATGACGTGATCACCGAGCGCGAGCTCAATGACCGCAGCAACCTCATCGTGCGTCGCCTGCAGCAGCAGAACGCGCCAGTCCCGCCGGCCGCGCAGTTGCAACGCCAGGTGCTCGATCAGATGGTGCTGGAACGCATCCAGTTGCAGAAGGCGAAGGAAGACAACATCACCATCGACGCGCCCACTGTGCAGCGCACGCTCGAGCGTCTCGCGCAGCAAAACCAGATGACGCTTGACGTGTACCGCGCGCGCATCGAGGCGCAAGGCGTGCCTTGGGACACCTTTCAGCGCGATGCCCGCACGGAGCTGACGCTTTCGAAGCTGCGCGAGAAAGAGGTGGACAGCAAGATCACGGTGTCGGACGCGGAAGTGGCGAACTACGTGGCGAGCCAGCGCGGACCGAACGCAGGCGGCGGCAACGACCTGCATCTGCAGCACATCATGTTCAAGGTGCCGGAAAACGCATCGCAGGCTGACATTGCTGCGATCCAGGCGAAGGCCGAAGCCGTATTGAAGGACGCGCAGAGCGGCTCGGATTTCGCGAAGCTCGCGAAGAACAACACGCAGGACACCGATGCCGCCAAGGGCGGCGATCTGGGGTTCCGCACGCAGGCTTCGTTGCCGGCATCGATTGTCACGGCGGTTGCGACGCTGCGTCCGAACCAGGTGAACCCGCAACTGATCCGTACCGACGGCGGCTTCGAAATCATCAAGCTGGTAGAACGCCGCACAGGCCAGGGTCAGGCTGCCGATGCGCCCAAGCTCGTGCAAACGCACGTTCGTCACATTCTGCTGCGCGTGACCGATGGCACGTCGGAACCGGCAGCGCGTCAAAAGCTGCTTGAAATCAAGGCAGACGTGGCGAAGGGCGGCGATTTCGCCAATTACGCACGGACTTACTCGTCGGACGGCTCGGCGTCGCAGGGCGGCGATCTCGGCTGGATCAGCCCGGGTGAAACCGTGCCGGAATTCGAGCGCGCCATGAACAACCTGAAAGACGGCGAAGTCAGCGATCCGGTGCGTTCGGAATACGGCTATCACCTCATCCAGGTGCTCGGACGTCGTGAGGCTGAAGGCTCGGTGCAGCAACAGCTTGATCTGGCGCGTCAGGCCATCGGTCAGCGCAAGGCCGAGCAAGCTTATTCGGACTGGCTGCGTGAACTGCGTGACACCGCTTACGTCCAGTACAAGGGCGCCGCCGCACAGCAGGCCCTGAACCAGTAAAAGGTTGTCCGAATGGAACCAGCAGGCCGCTCACTGTCCATAGCCATCACCACCGGGGAACCGGCCGGCGTTGGTCCTGAACTGACAGTGGCGGCCCTGGCTGACGCAGCAACGCGCTGGCCAGGGGTGAGGTTTTCGGTACTGGCCGACCGACATTTAATGACCGAGCGTGCGGGTACATCGTCGTGGCCTTCCGGCGATGCATCGATCGAAATTGAACACCATGCGCTGAGCGTGCCCGTGGTACCGGGCAAGCTTAATGCCGCGAACGGGCGCTACGTGCTCGGTCTGCTCGATACGGCCATCGACGGCGCGGTCAGCGGACGGTTCGACGCCATCGTCACGGCGCCGCTGCAGAAAAGCACCATCAACGACGCCGGCGTTCCCTTCACCGGCCACACCGAATATCTCGCCGAGCGCACGCATACCCCGCGCGTGGTCATGATGCTTGCAGGCACTGGCGAACGGCCGTTGCGCGTCGCGCTCGCCACCACACACTTGCCGCTGAAGGATGTATCGGCGGCGCTGACGGTGGATGGCATCGTCGAAACGCTGAGCATCATTCATCGCGACCTGAAGGCCATGTTCGGCTTGCCCGCGCCGCGCATTCTCGTCACCGGCCTGAATCCGCACGCGGGCGAAAACGGCTATCTCGGCCGCGAGGAAATCGATGTCATCACCCCGGCGCTGTTGCGCGCGCGCGAACTGGGAATCGATGCACCGGGTCCGTATCCCGCCGACACACTGTTCCAGCCGCGCTATCTGAAAGACGCCGATTGCGTGCTTGCCATGTTCCACGATCAGGGCCTGCCGGTCCTGAAGTACGCAACGTTCGGCGAAGGCATCAACGTGACGCTCGGCTTGCCGATCGTCCGTACTTCCGTCGATCACGGCACCGCGCTCGATCTCGCCGGCACGGGCCGGGCAGACCCGGGCAGCCTGATCGTCGCCATCGATACCGCTGTTGCCATGGCGCGCCATCGTCGCGCGGCCTGATCCCCTTATTTGCAGTTCCTGACCGGTTTCTCCGATGTCCATCAAGCACCAGGGCCACTTCGCGCGCAAGCGCTTCGGGCAGAACTTCCTCGTTGACCAGGGCGTGATCGATTCGATCGTCGATGTCATCGATCCCAAACGCGGTGAACGCATGGTCGAGATCGGGCCGGGACTGGCCGCGCTGACCGCGCCGTTGATCGAGCGGCTGTCCACGCCCGAGTCGCCGCTGCACGCGGTCGAGCTGGATCGCGATTTGATCGGGCGGCTTGAAAAGCGTTTTGGCGAACTACTTGCGTTGCACGCTGGCGATGCACTCGCGTTCGACTTCGGCTCGCTCGCGCTGGAAGGCGACACGCCGTCGCTGCGGATTGTCGGGAACTTGCCGTACAACATTTCCAGCCCGCTGCTGTTCCACCTCACGGCGTTTGCGCCGAAGGTCATCGATCAGCATTTCATGCTGCAGGACGAAGTCGTGGACCGGATGATCGCCGAGCCGGGAACGAAGGACTTCGGCCGGTTGACGGTGATGCTGCAGTACCGCTATTCAATCGACAAGCTGATCGACGTCCCGCCCGAATCGTTCAATCCGCCGCCGAAGGTGAACTCCGCGATCGTCCGCATGATTCCGTATGCGCCGAACGAACTGCCCGATGTCGATGACAAGGTGCTCGGCGAAGTCGTGCTGGCCGCGTTCTCGCAGCGCCGCAAGATGATGCGCAATACGCTGGGTGTGTATCGTGACCGGGTCGACTTCGATGCACTCGGCTTCGATTTGTCGCGGCGTGCGGAAGAAGTGCCGGTGGCCGAATTCGTGAAGCTCGCGCAGATGGTGGCGCAGGCACGTAGTAATTAAGCGTCAGTTGTTGTTTCTTCCTCTCCCCGCTTCCTTTTCGACGCTTTTCCCCTCTTGACTCCATGCATTCCCTGCATTCTTTCGATGCAAGGAATGCACTGGAGTTAACCGTCTCCTTGCCCTCAAATTAGCGACGCGTTCGCGCAAGCCCGGCCCCAAAGCCACGGCCGCGACGAGTTCGATGCGTGCGGATTTGATTCGCACTACGAGATGACAAAGAGACGGGAGACGCATGAAAACTTTAGGAATTTCTGAGACAAAAAGCAGATTCATCCAATGGCGTTCGCAATGGTGCAAGTTGGGCATTGCCGTACTGCCTGTAGCGTTGAGTTGCGGATCGGCCCATGCGCAGTCGAGCGTGACGCTTTACGGTGTCGCTGACGTCAGCATGCGTTATCTCTCGAATGCCGACGCTCAGGGTAATGGCCGCTTCCTCATGGGCCCGGGCGGCATGAGCGAAAGCCGCTGGGGCATCAAGGGCGTGGAAGATCTCGGCGGCGGCTGGTCGACCATGTTCAAGCTCGAAAACCGCTTCTTCCTGAACAATGGCCAGAGCGATCCGACCATGCCGTTCTTCAACGAAGCGCAGATCGGCATTCAGTCGACATCGTATGGACAGGTTGTGATCGGCCGCCAGTACAACGTGATGATCGAAGGTATCACCATGGGCGGATACTCCAGCAATCCATGGATTCCATACGACTTCAACTTCCAACCCGAAGTGACCATGACGGGCGGCATCTGGAGCAGCAACCAGATCCAGTATCACGGCAAGTTCAAGGACTTCCGCATTTCCACCGCGTATTCGTTCAGCGGCAACGCCGGCATGATGTCCTACGGCAGCCAGTACGGCGTGGCTGCGGCCTTCACGCCCGGCGGCGGACCCGTCTCGATTGGCGGCGCGTTCAAGGAAACCAAGGACTCGATCAACGGAAGCGATGCCAAGGCGTGGACCGTCGGCGGATCGTACACATGGAACAAGACGCGGTTTGCGCTGGGTTATATCGTCAATCAGAACGACAAGGGCTTCACCACGTTCGCCAACGGACCGTTCTCCGCGCCCGGGCTGGCCGCGCTGAAATATTCGGACTTCAAGCGCCGCCGGATGATCCTCGGCGGCATCACGCAAGAGGTGGGCAGCACCTGGCATTTCGCGGCGAACGTCTGGCGCACGCTGCAGGACGGCAAGGCGCAATCGCAGGACGGTTCGGCTTGGCAGTACCAGCTCGTCGCGGATTACGACTTGTCCAAGCGTACCGACGTGTATCTGGAAGCCGATTATTCGCGCTATAAGGGCGATCTGATCGGCGCGCAGTTGCAGGGCGTGAATGCGCCGGGCCTTGCGCAGAAAAGCACGCAAATCGGTGTGATGACCGGGATTCGACATCGCTTCTGAACATGCTTTGAGGCGTTCGGACGAACGCCTCGAAACATCGGCGAAAACGAGTGCGGATGATATAACCAGCCGGCGTTGAAAACAGGCAGAAAAACATTCAGGGCTGCGTTACATATCATGCATGAGATCAATTCGCGTCGACTGGCGCATCTTGTTGCGCTGGCCGAAGAGGGCAGCTTTGCGCGTGCGGCGGAGCGCGTGCATTTGAGCCAGCCCGCGTTGAGCCGCAGCATTCAGGCGCTGGAGGACGAATTCGATATCAAGCTCTTCGATCGCGCCGCCCGCGGCGTCGCCACGACCGCCGCCGGAAAACTGCTGGTCGAGCGCGCGCGGCGCGTGCTGTTCGAAGCACGTTGTCTGTTCCGTGATGTCGAACTCATCCGCTCCGACGCGCTCGGCGAAGTGCGGATCGGCCTCGGCGCGCATGCCGCCGATATCCTGTTTCCAGACATGCTCGTCGAGTTTGCGCGGAAATACCCGGGCATCAAGATATCGCTGGAGATCGCCGAAGCGGGGAAGTTGATGGAGCGGCTACGCGCCGAGCGCGCGGATTTTGTCGTGGTGGATCGCCGGGAAACGGCTATTGCGCCCGATGTCACCATGCATCGGCTGACCGGTCACGACGGCGGCTGGTTCGTGCGGCAGGGGCATCCGCTGCTCGCCCGTGCGCCCGTGCCGCTCGCGGCGCTGCGGGAGTATCCGCTGGTGTCGGTATCGTTGTCGGCGTTCATGGAGGACGCCGTGCGCCGGCTGCTGAAATTTCGCGCGCACGAGGAGATTCCGCTGCATCTGGAATGCAACGATGTTGCCGTGTTGAAGAGCGTCGTCGCGCGCACGGATGCCGTCATGTTTTGCACGGCTTCATCGGTGCAACGCGATGTGCATTATGAACGGCTCGTGCGTGTATCGATCGTGCATCCGCGCAAGCTTGGTTTGCAGTTTGCCCTAGTCTGTCTCGCTGACCGGACGCAATCGGCTGCGGCCGAAGGCGCCCTCGGACTTGCTGCGCAGATCATGAACGAGGCAACCCGGGCAGCCCGCGCAACGGGCCGCTCAAGATGATCAGGCGCGCGCCCGCGCAGCCGGCGCATTCACCAGCCCAATGCCCATCACCACCAGCGCCGCCGCCAATATGAAGCGCGTTGTCAGCGTATCGCCGAGCAGCAGCACGCCGAACGCCACGCCGAAGATCGGCGTGAGAAACGAGAATACGGAAAGCCGCGACGCCATGTAGCGCGTGAGCAGCCAGAACCACGTGAGATAACTCAAGAACGCCACGATGATCGCCTGATACGCGAGACTTGCGATCGCGGTCGGCGTAATCGTGCCGATGTGCGTCTGATCGAGCGCGAAGGCGAGCGTGAGCAAGACAATCGCCGATACACCCAGTTGATAGAACAGCGTCTTGCTCGCGCTCACACGTGCGAGCGGCGAGGCGCGGATCACGACCGTGGTCGCGGCCCAAAAGACGCCACCGAGGACGCCGAGCGCATCGCCGGCCGTGCCTTGCCATGTCGATGCCGTATCCGGATTCGGATGCAGGAAGCCGTCGGCGAAAGCGATCGCGATACCGCCGAACGCGACCGCAATGCCGATCCACTGCACGCGGCGAAGTTTTTCGCCTGGCACGAAGAAGTGCAGGCCGAGCGCCATGAAACACGGCGCGGTATAGAGGAACACGACCATGCGCGTGGCGCTGGTCAGCGTCAGTCCCAGGAAGATGCACACGAACTCGCCGCCGAACAGCACGCCCGCGAGCAGGCCGGACCCGAGGGTATCGTCGCGACGAAAAAGCGCCACGCCGCGCGAACGCGTCCAGAACCACACCAGCACGGTCGCGATGGTGGAGCGAATGCCTGCCTGGAGCAACGGCGGGAACGAGACGTTCGCCCCTTTGATCGCGACCTGCTGGAAGCCCCACACCGCGCACAAGCCGATCATCAACAAGATGGCGGTGGCGTCGGGCGCGCGTCGAACGGGAAGGGCGGTGCTCATGAAGTGTCTCGTCTCTGCTTTTTATTGTGGTGTTGCGAATGCCGAAAACGACAAGGGCCCCGAAGGGCCCGGTCAATCATCTCAAGAGTGCTTCTCGATCAGTTCGACCTTGTACCCGTCCGGGTCTTCGACAAACGCGATGACCGTCTTGCCGCCTTTCACCGGACCCGCTTCGCGCGAGACCTTGCCGCCGGCCTCGCGGATGCGGTTGCATGCGGCGGCGGCATCGTCCACTTCCAGCGCAATGTGTCCATACGCCGAACCCAGGTCATATTTGTCGACGCCCCAGTTGTAAGTCAACTCCAGCACGCTGTTCTCGCTTTCATCGCCGTAACCGACGAACGCCAGCGTGTACTTGTATTCGGTGTTTTCGCTTTGACGCAGCACTTTCATGCCGAGAATGCGCGTATAGAAATCGATGGAACGCTGCAAGTCGCCGACGCGCAGCATGGTGTGGAGAAGTCGCATGATGGGGTCCTGTGAGGGTTGTCGTTTTGATGCGTCCTGAACCGGCCGCTAAAGCAAGGGCAGCAGTTCAGGCGGGTGGTGCTTGAGCGTGTGCCGCGCTTCCTGGAAGTCCGGAAAAATCGATTCGACGGTGTTCCAGAAGCGCGCGCTGTGGTTCATCTCGCGAAGGTGCGCGAGTTCGTGCGCGACCACATAGTCGATGATGTGCACCGGAAAATGGATCAGCCGCCAGTTGAGGCGGATCTTGCCTTCGCTGGAACAACTGCCCCAGCGCGTTGCCGCCGACGACAACGCGTATGCCTTGTATTCAACGCCGAGTTTCGTGGCATACACCGGCAGGCGCTGACCGAACACTTCCAGCGCCTGTCTATGCAACCAGCGTTGCACGCGCTCGCGAATGAGTTGTGCGTCAGCCAGTGCGGGAAGGCCGAGCCAGAGGGTGTTGGCGGTGGTATCGAAATGCGGTTGAGTCGCGCTCTTTCCGGTCGCGCCCGGCGCAGCGGTCATCATCACGCTGATGTTCTGCCCGAGATACGGAAGCTGCGCTCCGTCCTTCCAGACAATACGCGGTACGACGCGTTGTTCAACCCGCGTTTGCCATTCTTCGAGCTTCTTGAAGATCCACTTCTCTTTTTCGACAATCGCACTTTCGATAGCACCGATCGTCACCCAGCGCGGCGCGGTGATCGCAAGGCCGGTGCCGTCGATCATGAAACCGATGGTGCGTCGCGACGAACGCTTCAACCGGTAGTCGAGCAGCTTCGACCCGAGCATGAGATGCCGGGAACGCGTGCCGTCCGGAGCGCGCAAAGGTGGAGCGGGCGGTGCGGTTGTATCGGCCGGCGTGATGTCGCCGCGCAACGTGGCGGGCATGGCAGGCGCGGCAGAACCTGCGGGCGACGATGCGTGTTCCATCGGCGCATCGAGCGGCAGATGGAGCGGCAAATCGAGTTGCGGGTTGTCGAGCGCGGCAGCCTGGTGCTGTCGCGTGGGAGTCTTCTGCATCGGCTCAGCTTGGCGCACGCGGCGCAGGAATGACAAAAGGAACGAAGCTAAAAACATGTAAAGACGATACAGCCGCGGGCGCTACCGTCCGGTCGCCGCGCCTTCGGAGCGCGCGACGAAACGGTCGTCGGGACCATACGAATCCGGATCGATGCGGCGCATTTCTGTCTCGATCCATTGCTCGACGCGAAGGTTGACTTCTTCCGCGGTGAGGCCGGTCGTCTCGATCGGACGACCGATGGACATTGTGACTATACCCGCATATTTGAGAAACGATTTTCGAGGCCAGACGTGCCCTGCGTTATGAGCAATGGGCACGACAGGCGCGCCCGCCGCCACTGCGAACCGCGCGCCGCCCGACTTGTATTTACCTTGCTGGCCAACAGAGGTGCGTGTGCCTTCCGGAAACATGATGACCCACGCGCCTTCGGCCATGCGCTCACGCCCTTGCCGCGCCACCGATTGAAACGCGTCCTTGCCCTGACGCCTGTCGATATGCACCATCTTCAGCATGCCCATGGTCCAGCCGAAGAACGGCACGAACAGCAACTCGCGCTTGAACACATAGCAGAGCGGCCGCGGCATCAACGCGGGGAACGCGAGCGTTTCCCATGCGGACTGGTGTTTTGACAGCAGCACGGCGGGACCATCGGGCAGGTTCTCCATGCCTTCGATCCGGTAGCGGATGCCGATCAGGTAACGCATCACCACGATCGATGACTTGCACCAGAACGCCGCCATCCAGTAACGCCTTGCAGCGCCCAGGAACGGGAACGTGATGAAGCACATGCACGCGTACGGCACTGTGTACACAACGAAAAAGACCATCAGCAACAGCGAACGAATGAAGCGCATCGGCGTGAAAGAGTTTTTTGGATTCGACGATAAAGCCGGCGCGTCAGTCGTGATCTGCAGCGAGGAAATTCAGCGCGAAAGAGCGCAGGTCGTCGTGTACTTTTGTATTGGGCGGCAGGTTCCCCGCCGCCAGCGTCTTGTGTCCCTTGCCGGTCAGCACCAGATGCGACTTGAAGCCAAGCGAGGCGCCGGCCTGCAGATCGCGCAGGGAGTCGCCGACCACCGGCGTGTCCTCCGGATCGATCTCGAAACGCTCCACGATCTGCTGCAACATGCCCGGCTTCGGCTTGCGGCAATCGCATTCGTCTTCCTGCGTATGCGGGCAGAAAAACACCGCATCGATGCGCCCGCCGACCGCCGCCACCGCCCGGTTCATCTTCACGTGCATGGCGTTGAGCGCGGCCATGTCGAAAAGACCCCGGCCAATGCCCGACTGGTTTGACGCAATCGCCACGCGGTACCCGGCCTGATTCAGCCGCGCAATGGCTTCGAGACTGCCGGGAATGGCAACCCATTCTTCCGGCGACTTGATGAATGCGTCCGAGTCGACGTTGATCACGCCGTCACGATCGAGAACCACCAGTTTCTTGTTTGCGTTGGTCGGCATGGTGTGTCGCATCAGGCGGCGAGCTTCGAGATATCCGCGACGCAGTTCATCTGCTGATGCAGCGCGCCGAGCAGAGCCAGGCGGTTGTTTCGCAGTGCGGGATCTTCGGCGTTCACCATGACGTCGTTGAAGAAGGTATCCACGGCATCACGCAACGCGGACAACGCGGACAGTGCTTCCGTGTAGTTGCGCTCGGCCAGTTGCTTTTGCACTTGCGGCGCAACCTGCTCGAGCTGCGCGTACAGTGCTTTCTCGGCGGCTTCTTGCAGCAGCGCAGGTTGCACGCTTGCCGGCACGCCTTCGGCCGACTTCTTCAGGATGTTCGAGATGCGTTTGTTCGCAGCCGCGAGCGATGCTGCCTCCGGCAAGCTCGCGAATTCACGCACGGCCTCGAGACGCGCAACGATGTCATCCAGTCGAGTGGGGTTCAGGCTCAGCACGGCATCGATTTCGACCGCGTTGAAACCGCGCTCGCGCAACACGCCCCGCAAACGGTCCATGAAAAATGCGTAGATCGCGTCGGTCGAATCGGCGACTTGCGGCATATCGGCAAACTGCTTTTGCGCGATGCGCAGCAAGTCGAGCAAATCGATAGCCAGTTTCTTTTCCAGCAGAATGCGTAACACACCGAGCGCGTGGCGGCGCAGCGCGAACGGATCTTTTTCGCCCGTCGGCTGCAAGCCGATACCCCAGATGCCCACGAGCGTTTCCAGCTTGTCGGCCAGGGCGACGGCGCTGCTTACGCCAGTGGACGGGGTTTCATCGCCGGAAAAACGCGGCTGGTAATGTTCCGAACACGCGAGCGCGACCTCTTCCGGCTCGCCGTCATGGCGCGCGTAATACGTGCCCATCGTGCCTTGCAATTCAGGGAATTCGCCGACCATGTCGGTGAGCAAGTCGGCCTTCGCGAGCAGGGCGGCGCGCTTCGTCACGGCGACGTCCACGCCGATCATCGGGGCGATTTCGCCTGCCAGCGCTTCGAGGCGCTGCACGCGCTGCAGTTGCGAGCCAAGTTTGTTGTGATACACCACGTTCGCCAGCAGCGGCACGCGGTCGGCCAGGCGTTTCTTCTTGTCCTGCTCGAAGAAGAACTTGGCGTCGGCAAGACGCGGACGAATCACGCGCTCGTTGCCTTCCACGATATCGGCCGGCGTTTCTGTTTCAATGTTCGACACAATCAGGAAGTGCGAGCGCAGCTTGCCGTGATCGTCGGTCAGCGCGAAATACTTCTGGTTCGTCTGCATGGTCAGGATCAGGCATTCCTGCGGCACTTGCAGGAACGATTGGTCGAAACGGCACTGATACACGACCGGCCATTCGACCAGCGCGTTCACTTCGTCGAGCAGCGTCTCGGGCATCACGACGCGATCTTCGCCTGCAAACGCGAGCAACTGCGTGCGGATGGATTCGCGGCGGTCATCGAAATTCGCGACTACACGGCCCTTCGAGCGCAGCGTCTCCGAGTAATCGTCGGCGTGACCGATCGCCACGATTCCGCTCGAGAGGAATCGATGACCCAGCGTGGTGTCGCCCGAATCGATGCCAAGCGCGCTCACCGGCACGATGTCACGGCCATGCAGCGCGATCAGCCCATGCACCGGGCGCACGAACTGCACGCTGGTGCCGTCGGGCCGTTGATACGTCATGAGCTTCGGGATTGGCAACTTGCCGAGCGTCTCGGTCAGCGCGGTTTGCAGGCCTTCAGCGAGCGTCGCGCCCGGCGCCGCGTAGCGCAGGAAGAACGCTTCGGCTTTGCCGTCTTGCGCGCGCTCGAGATCTTCGATCTTGATATCGGGGAACCCGAGCGCGGCAAGTTTCTTCGCGAGCGGCGGGGTGGATTGTCCGTCTTTGTCGAGCGCTACGCTGACGGGCAGCACTTTCTCGCGCACTTGCCGTTCGGGCGCAACCGCGCGAACGTTCTTGATCAGCACGGCGAGACGGCGCGGCGTGGCGAATTTCTCGAAACTCGCTTCGCCTTCAATGAGGTCGCGCGCGGCAAGCCGCTGCACGATGCCTTCGGCAAACGAGGTGCCAAGGCGCGCGAGCGCCTTCGGCGGCAGTTCTTCGGTCAGCAGCTCGACGAGCAGCGATGCGGGATTGGATTCGGTCATTGTTATGTCGTGCTCTGGTCAGGCCTGATCGATATTGCGCTCGACCTTCAGCGCCGGCACCCACGAGGGCTTGGCGGCGTCTTCGGCGTCAGTGACGACTCCGGCTGCGGCGTGTACGGGGTTGCCCAGCATCGGGAAACCAAGCGCTTCGCGCGACTCGTAATAGCCCTTCGCGACAAGGCGCGAAAGATCACGAATCCGCCCGATGTACGCCGCGCGCTCCGTCACCGAAATCGCGCCGCGTGCGTCGAGCAGGTTGAACGTGTGGCCGGCTTTCAACACGAGTTCATACGCGGGCAACGCCAGCTTTGCGTCGATCATCTTTTTCGCTTCGGCTTCGTAGCTCTTGAAGAACGTGAACAGCAAGTCGACGTTCGCGTGCTCGAAGTTGTACGTGGACTGTTCCACTTCGTTCTGGTGATAGACGTCGCCGTAAGTGAGGCGCCGTGTCTCGGGACCATTCGGGCCGTTTTCTTCCCATTCGGTCCACACGAGGTCATAGACGTTCTCGACCTTCTGCAGATACATGGCGAGCCGTTCGAGGCCGTAGGTGATCTCGCCCAGCACCGGCTTGCAATCGATACCGCCAACTTGCTGGAAGTATGTGAACTGCGTGACTTCCATGCCGTTCAGCCAGACTTCCCAGCCGAGGCCCCACGCGCCGAGCGTCGGGTTTTCCCAGTCGTCTTCCACGAAACGCACGTCGTTCTGCTTCAGATCGAAGCCGAGCGCTTCGAGCGAGCCGAGGTACAGATCGAGAATGTTCTCGGGCGCCGGTTTCAGCACCACCTGATACTGGTAGTAGTGCTGCAGACGGTTAGGATTGTCGCCGTAGCGGCCGTCCTTCGGGCGGCGCGACGGCTGCACATACGCTGCACGCCACGGTTCCGGGCCGATCGCGCGCAGGAACGTGTGCACGTGCGACGTGCCCGCGCCGACTTCCATGTCGATTGGCTGGAGAAGCGCGCAACCCTTGTTGTCCCAATAGGATTGCAGCGTCAGGATGATTTGCTGAAAAGTGAGCATGAATGCCTTTGAAGCGTGCCTTCGAGGTCGGGCCGGCGGATGAACGTGTCCGGGCGTCCTTCGAAGCGGACCGGAAATTCCGACGGCCGGAGGGCTAAAACCTTGAATTTTAGCGGGAATGAGGGGCTAGCGCGACTTTTTGGGGTGGAACAGCAGACTCATAGGCCGTTCGGAGGGGAAATCGGGGTCAAGCGCCGAGACGTTTCACCATCGGGACGCAATCCATTGTCAGGCCGCGCGGCGAGCGGTACTTCGCGATTTCATCGCCGACGAAACCCAGCGAGCGGTAAAAGGGCGCCGCGTTCAGCGTGGAATCCAGCCGCAGCTTCGTGCAACCCCCGGCACGCGCCAGCGTTTCGAGATGCAGCACCATCCCCGCACCTATGCCGCGTTTCATGTACGCCGGGTCCACGAAGATTGCATCGATCTTGCCGGTAGTGACATCGATCATGCCAGTGCCCGCAACGCGCTCATCCACGGTTGCAACGAGGAACCGTTCTTCGACGGCATCGGCGAATGCTTTCGATGTCGCCCCGCCTGTCCATTCGTCGAGTTGTTTGAGCGGATACGCGTTGATGCACTCGCTCATCACGGCGGCGCGGCGGATTCGCCACGCAACGTCGGCGTCGGCGCGCATGGCTTTGCGGATGATGAAGGCGGGAGAATGCATATGCTGGTTTCAGCTCTTCTTGCGCCCCGGCGCGAACGCGAAGCCAAATGCCAGCAGCAACAGCGACACCAGGATCACCGTCATGTTGCCGCTCGTCACGTAAGGCGTGCGTCCGGATGTACCTTGCACGGTGGCATCGAGGGAACCCGTCGTGTAGACCGGAAGCCTTGCCACCACCGCGCCGTTCGCCGCGATCACCGCGGTCGTACCGGTGTTCGTGGAACGAAGCATCGGGCGGCCGGTTTCGATCGAGCGCATACGGGCCATCTGCAAATGCTGGTCGAGCGCAATCGTGTCGCCGAACCACGCGAGGTTCGTCGAGTTCACGAGAATGCCCGCGGGCGCTTCCTGCTCGCGAATCGTGCGCGCGATTTCTTCGCCGAAAATATCTTCGTAGCAGATATCGACGGCAATTGGCTGGTTGTGCACGAAGAACGATTTCTGCACCGGCGGACCGCGTCCCAGGTCACCGAGTGGAATGCCCATGAGCGCCACGAACCAGTGGAAACCCGTCGGCACGAATTCGCCGAAGGGCACGAGGTGATGTTTGTCGTAGCGGTACACATCCTTCTGGTTCGGCGTGATGCCGAACAGGCTGTTCGTATAATCGGTCGCGCGGCCTTCGGGCGAAACCGTCACGCCGATCGCGCCGAACAGGATGGACGAGTTGGTGGTATCGGAGAAATTGCGCAGTGTCAGCGCGAGGTCTTGCGGCACTTGCACGGCGAGAACTGGGAACGCGGTTTCGGGCGTCACGATCAGGTCAGCCGGTTTCTCGGTGATCAACTTCTTGTAAAGCTGCAGCGACTGGTTCACGCCTTCCTGCTCGAACTTCATTTCCTGCTTCACGTTGCCTTGCAAGAGCCGCACGGTCAGCGGCGCATTTGCGGGAAGCGTCCATTCGACCAGCGACAGCAACATGCCCGCCACGACCAGCACGATCGCCCCGATAAACGGCGCGAACTTCGCGAACGGCGTGTCGCCATGCCGAAACGTATAGAAGCCCTGCACGAGCAACGCAGCGACGAGCGCCAGCACCCAGCCAACGCCATACACGCCCGCGATTGCCCCATAGCTTGCCAGCGGACCGTCGACCTGGGCGTACCCGCTCGAAAGCCATGGGAAGCCCGTGAAGACCAGTCCGCGCAGCCATTCGCCAAGGGCCCATGCACTGGCGAACGCGAATGCGCCGTGCCATGTGGGGACGAAGCGCGGTTCATCGGCGGCGGGGATTACAGAGCCGTTCTCTTCATACCGCGCCCGTCCCGCACAAAACGACCAAAGAACGCCTGCAAGGGCCGGGTAGATCGCGATGTACATTGAGAACAACACGACCGCTGCGGCCGCCAGCGGCGCCGCCATGCCGCCGAAATCGTGCATGCTGACGTAAAGCCACCAGACGCCGGTGACGAAATTGCCGAAACCAAACGCCCAGCCGGTCAGCGCCGCGCCTTTCCATCCGCTGGTACGGGTGAGCCACGCAAAGAACAACGTGAAGATCACGAGTTCGATCCAGCCGCCATGCGGCGTGGGCGCGAATGAAAGGGTGTTCGCGGCGCCCAGGATTGCCGCGACGAGGTAATGCCAAAGCGGCAGGGACTGGGCGCTATCAATCCGGTTACTGCGCCGCAAGGCAAAACGGGAATCGGCCATGGATTACGAAATCGACTGGAAAGTAGGGGATGACGCGGCGTGACCGTCGCGCGTCATGGTGTGACCGGCAGCATGAGCACGCGGCGTGAAACGGGATTCATGCGCGCGTTCATGCTCGTTCTCAATCGCGGTCTTCGTCGCTGTCGCGGGAGCGGCCATCGAGCGCCGGGGTATTGACCGCGCGCCGCACTCTCAGCACGTGAATCTGGCGGGCGTCGCCGCGCAGGATCTCGAACACGAAGTCGTCGATCTTCACCTTCTCCCCACGATGCGGCACGCGGCCGAATCGATGCGTTACCAGCCCGCCGATGGTGTCGACTTCGTCGTCGGAATAATGCGTGCCGAACTCTTCGTTGAACTGTTCAATGCCCGTGAGCGCGCGCACACGATGCCGGCCGTCAGGCGTGGCAATGATGTTGCCGGCTTCTTCGTCGAAGTCGTATTCGTCTTCGATGTCGCCAACAATCTGTTCCAGCACGTCTTCGATCGTGATCAATCCGGCCACGCCGCCGTATTCATCCACCACGATTGCAATGTGATTCCGGTTCACGCGGAAATCGTGAAGCAGCACATTCAGGCGCTTTGATTCGGGAATGAAAACGGCGGGGCGCAGCATGCCGCGGACATCGAATTCTTCTTCGTGGTAATAGCGCAGCAAGTCTTTTGCAAGCAGCACGCCGATTACGTTGTCGCGATTGCTTTCAAATACCGGATAACGCGAGTGCGCTTTTTCCAGCATGAAAGGGATGAATTGCTCGGGCGTTTCAGCAATGTTGATGGCGTCCATCTGGGCACGCGGAATCATGATGTCGCGGGCGCAGAGTTCGGAAACCTGGAATACGCCTTCGATCATGGAGAGCGAATCCGCGTCGAGCAGATTGCGTTCGTGGGCGTCCTGGAGAACTTCCAGCAGTTCGTCGCGAGATTCCGGCTCGTGCGAGATGAAATCGGTCAGGCGCTCGAGCAGCGTGCGCTTTTCCGGTTTGTCGGCAGGTTTGTCGGTATATCGTCGACTGGGATAGGCGTCGTTCATAGTGGGGCGTGCGGAGTGTTCCGAACGCAAAATCACGGAAAGTTAAGAATACACCAAGGAAATTTCGCGCCAATTGATCCGGCGCGAACGCGTGCTACATCATGTGCAAACATCGTAACTGATAAATATGGGCGCAGTATGTCGGACGCCTGACGTTAGCCAATCGGCCTATGTCCGCCGAAAAACTTTATTCCTGCGATGATTCCGCATCCTTGCATCGTTGCAAAAGCGACTCCAGCGCACGGTCCGGCATGCCGCATTCTCGCAGCGCGGCCACGGTGCGGCTGACGTAGTCGAGCGTGGTGCCGTATCGGCCGGTCGCGCAGCCAAAGACGCGGCGTACGATCGGGTCGCCGAGCTTGCCGGTGTAAGTGGGCGCTTCACGGCGCATCACGAATGCGAGTGCGTCGACACGGCGGCCATCGATCAACGTGCATGGCAACCACGCGACGCGATACGAATTCATCGCCATTTCGCGCCGCCACAACACTTCGAGGTGCTCGTCGGCGCCCTCGGCCGCAAGCCGGAACGCCATACCGGAACAGGAACCGCCCCGATCCAGCGCGAGGACGAGGCCCGGTTGTTCGGGCGTGCCGCGATTCACGCGCGACCATAAATACAGGCCGCGATGATATCCGTGCACCTTGCTGCGCACCGCTTCCACGGCCGGCAACCCCGGATTCCAGATCAGCGAGCCATAACCGAACAGCCACAAATCCGTCTTGCGATCCCAGTGTGCGAACGCTTTTTCGCGCGATGCCAGCAGTTCCGCGTCGGTAAGCAGGCGCGACTCGGCAAAGACCGGCGGGTAGTCGGCGTCAGGCAATCCAGGAGGGGGGAGAGGTATGTCGGTCAAGGCTTAATCAGGCGGCAACGGCAAATAGGGATCGGTGAAACCGAGCTTTTGCATGATGCCGGTTTCGATCGATTCCATTTCATCCGCCTCGGCGGAATCTTCGTGATCGTATCCTTGAGCATGCAGCGTGCCGTGCACGATCAGATGCGCGTAGTGCGCGGCGAGCGGTTTGTTCTGCTCGCGCGCTTCGCGTTCCACGACCGGGCAACACAGGATCAGGTCGCCCGAAACCGGATCGTCTTCCGATTCGGCATACGCAAAGGTCAGCACGTTCGTTGCGTAATCCTTGTTCCGATACGACCGGTTGAGCGTGCGGCCTTCATCGGTATCGACGAAACGTACCGTCAGTTCCGCGTCCGCGAAGAGCGACGCCTTGATCCAGTTGGCGACCATGGCACGCGGCAAGAGCGCCTTGTGCTCCGGATACGCCTTCGCGGCGGGAAATTGCAGCGTCAATGCAAGTTTCGGCATGACTTTATTCGCTGCTTACTTTGCCGCGGCCGCGTCGGAATCGCGCTGCGACTGCGCGTCGTACGCTTCCACAATGCGCGCGACGAGCGGATGGCGCACCACGTCCACGCTGGTGAAACGCGTCATCGCAATGCCGCGCACGTCCGCCAGGACATGTTGCGCCTCGATCAAGCCGCTCTTGTGACCGCGCGGCAAGTCGACCTGCGTGGTGTCGCCGGTGACGACCGCCTTCGAGCCAAAGCCGATCCGCGTCAGGAACATCTTCATCTGCTCGGGCGTGGTGTTCTGCGCCTCGTCCAGGATGATGAACGCGTGGTTGAGCGTCCGGCCGCGCATGTAGGCGAGCGGCGCGATCTCGATCATCTGGCGCTCGAACATCTTCGCGGTTTTATCGAAGCCGAGAAGGTCGTAGAGCGCGTCGTACAACGGGCGCAGATACGGATCCACTTTCTGCGCGAGATCGCCCGGCAGGAAACCCAGACGCTCGCCGGCTTCCACCGCCGGGCGCGTCAGGACGATGCGCTTTACCTGATCGCGCTCCAGCGCATCGACTGCGCACGCCACCGCCAGATACGTCTTGCCCGTACCGGCCGGGCCGATGCCGAAAGTCACGTCGTGCGCGATGATCTGCTTCAGGTATTCGCGCTGCATGGGCGTGCGGCCGCGCAGGTCCGCACGCCGTGTGTAAAGCTTCGGACCCGGATCTTCCTCGTCGCCCAAATCGATGGTGACGCTGGGTTCATCGAACGGATGATCGGGGTCGCCGCGAAAACGCGGATCGACGGGATCGGAATTCAGATTGTTCGATGGTTTTGCGGCATTCAATCCCCGCCGCGCCGCATTGCGCGCCTCGACCAGCGCCAGTTGAATGTCGTCCACCGACAGCGAATCCTTTGCGCGGTTGTAGAAATTCTCGAGCGCCGTGAGCGCCACTTTCGCGCCGCGTCCGCGGATCGTGATCTTGTGACCGCGGCGCGTGAGCGTCACGTCGAGCGCCTGCTCGATCTGCCGCAGGTTTTCGTCGAGCGGGCCACACAGGTTGGCGAGCCGCGCGTTGTCGTCGCGCGGTGCGGTGAATTCCATATGCTGCTGAGCGGTCTTCAAGGCGAGAGTCGGGGTCCTGTCGAAGCTTCAGTTTAGTGAGTCGTGGCCGGCGTCAAAATCAATTCGCCGCGCAACGAATGGGGGTATGCCACGTTGATTTCTACATCGACCATCTGGCCGATCAGCCGTTTGTGCGACGAAATCGGTACCGGGAAATTCACCACACGATTGTTTTCCGTGCGTCCGGCGAGTTCGCTCGGGTCCTTGCGCGACGGTCCTTCCACCAGAATACGCTGCACCGAGCCCAGCATGGAATTGCTGATTTTCGCGACGTTCGCCTCGATGGTCGCCTGCAGATGCTGCAAACGCTTGAGCTTCACTTCGCGCGGCGTGTCGTCGTGCAGGTTCGCGGCGGGCGTGCCGGGACGCGGGCTGTAGATGAACGAGAAACTCGTGTCGTAGCTCATTTCGTCGATGAGCTTCATCATCTTCTGGAAATCGTCCTCGGTCTCGCCGGGGAAACCGACGATCATGTCGGTAGACAGCGACAGATCCGGGCGGATCGCGCGCAGTTTGCGGATCACCGACTTGTATTCGAGCACCGTGTAGCCACGCTTCATGGCCATCAGGATGCGGTCGGAGCCGTGCTGCACGGGCAAGTGCAGGTGGCTCACGAGCTTCGGCACTTTCGCGTAGGTATCGATCAGCCGTTGCGTGAATTCCTTCGGATGCGACGTGGTGTAACGAATCCGTTCGATACCCGGAATCTCCGCCACATATTCAATCAACGTGGCGAAGTCGGCAATATCAGTGGAGTGCTGCGTCACCGGCCCGCGATACGCATTCACGTTCTGCCCGAGCATGGTGACTTCGCGCACGCCCTGGTCGGCGAGACCGGCGATTTCAGTCAGCACGTCGTCGAGCGGCCGGGAGACTTCTTCGCCGCGCGTATACGGCACGACGCAATAGCTGCAGTACTTGCTGCACCCTTCCATGATTGATACAAACGCGCTCGGGCCATCCACGCGCGCCGGCGGCAAGTGATCGAACTTTTCGATTTCGGGAAACGAGATGTCGACTTGCGAGCGCCCGCTGGAACGGCGTTTCGCGATCATGTCCGGCAGCCGATGCAAGGTCTGCGGGCCAAACACCAAGTCCACGTAGGGCGCGCGGGAAACGATCGCCGCGCCTTCCTGGCTCGCCACGCATCCACCCACGCCGATGATCAGGTTCGGATTCGCTTCCTTCAATTCACGCACGCGGCCGAGGTCAGAGAAGACCTTTTCCTGCGCTTTTTCACGCACGGAGCACGTGTTGAAGAGGATCACGTCCGCGTCTTCCGGCGTGTTTGTCTGGATGAGGCCATTGGCTGCGTTGAGGACGTCGACCATTTTGTCGGAGTCGTACTCGTTCATCTGGCAGCCGAATGTCTTTACATAAACTTTCTTGGTCATGAATTTCGCCGGTCGCAGTGATTAGTCTGGGGGCGCGGTGTTTGGTGCGTTGAAGGGATTCTTTCACGTCTTTTAGCGCTGATTCAGACCTGTTCGGCCGGAATTCGCGCATCGTTTAGCCCAATATTATAGCGCCCGCTCGACTTCTCGCCCGGGCTGGCCGGGCGGGTAGGCCAGGTCGCCGAGCAATTCTTCCGTCGCGCGCGCGAAGCGTTCAGTGAGGAAATCCAGCAGAACGCGTACGCGCGGCGCCATGTACCGGTTCGCGTGGAACAGCGCATGGACCGCCGCCTCGTGCGAACACCAGTCGGCGAGCAGCATTTTCAGCGCGCCGGAGCGGACATCGGCGGCGATATCCCATATCGATTTGTGCGCGATGCCTTGCCCCGCCAGCGCCCACGCGCGGGACAAGGCGCCGTCGTTGGTTTCCCAGGCGTCGGCAAGCGGGATGATGTGGGAATACCGCTCGTCGCCGCGCACGAAGTTGATTTCGTTCAGCGTACCCGTCGATGTCACCAGCACCGAGAACGAATGCCCGGCGAGATCGGCGGGCGTTTTCGGCTCGCCGTGTTTCGCCAAATATTCCGGCGATGCGCACAGCACACGCCGGTTTGGCGCGAGGCGGCGCGCGACGAGGCTGGCATCGGGCGGAAGTCCGAAGCGGATCGCCAGGTCGATGTCCTCGCGCAACAGGTTCGACACCGAATCCGCCAGGGTCAGCGCAAAGCTGACGTCGGGGTGAATTCGGCTGAATTCGTCAAGCCAGTGGCAGAGCAGGTTACGACCGAAATCCGATGTCGCCGAGATCCGCACTTTGCCGCGCACGAGGTTCTGCCCGGCATGCAGCGCGGCTTCGCCGTCTTCAATGGCCTGCAGCGCGATCCGGCAATGCCTGAGATAAAGCTGGCCTTCGTCGGTGAGGCGGAGCTGGCGCGTGGTGCGCTCGAACAATCGCGCCGTGAGGGATTTTTCCAGCTTGAGCAGGCGCGCGCTGGCGGCCGCCGGCGACAAATTCAGCTTCCTCCCCGCCGCCGACAAGCTGCCGAGCGCCGCGGCTTCAACGAACAGGCGCATATCGCCGAGTCGATCCATCGTCATTCTCAATTGCAATTTGATAATGATTCAAATGCTACGCCAATTATCAAAACCTTTCCTGTAGTGGAGAATTTGATGCATTGCAGCGTAGGAAGTCGATATGAAGCTGGATCACGCCACCATCGTCACGCCCGATTGCGAGCCCATGCGCCGTTTTTTCACCGACGTAGCCGGCATGACCATCGGCCCGCGTCCGCCGTTCGGCATTGGAGGTTGCTGGCTATATCTGAACGGCACGCCGGTCGTGCATCTGGTCGAAAGCGGGTCGGTGCTCGCCGCACCGGCCGGAGGGCGAGCGGCGACGCGTATTGACCACATTGCGCTGCGCGTAACCGATGAAGCCGAATGGCAAGCCTTGCTCGCGCGTCTGCACGAGCATGCCGTGCCGTTTTCCGAAGCCGACGTGCCGGTTTCCCGCGAACGCCAGGTGTTCGTGCAGCTTGCGCCCGGCGTGGTCGTCGAATTTGTCGTCCAGCTTTCTTAATACCTAGGACCTTCCCATGCCTATCCCACTTCTAGCGCTTGCCATCAGCGCCTTTGCCATCGGCACGACCGAGTTCGTGATCATGGGCCTGCTGCCTGATGTGGCCCGCGATCTGGCTGTATCGATACCGTCTGCCGGCTTTCTCGTCACTGGCTATGCGCTTGGCGTAGCCGTCGGTGCGCCGCTGCTTGCCGTACTCGCCGCAAAATTGCCGCGCAAACTTTCGCTGCAATTGCTGATGGGCGTATTTATCGTGGGCAACGTCTTGTGTGCCATGGCGCCCGGCTATTCGATGCTGATGGTGGCGCGCGTGGTGACATCGTTCGCGCACGGCTCGTTTTTCGGCATCGGCGCGGTGGTCGCAGCGTCGCTCGTTCCGGCTGAAAAGCGGGCAAGCGCAATTGCGCTGATGTTCACCGGGCTCACCCTGGCGAACGTGCTGGGCGTGCCGTTCGGGACGTTTATCGGGCAGCAGTTCGGATGGCGCGCGACGTTCTGGGTGGTATCGGCGCTCGGGCTCGTGTCGCTGATCGGCGTGGCTGCGCTCGTTCCCAACAAACACGATTCAGGACCGTCGAACTTCGGCCACGAACTGCGCGTGCTGAAAGAGCCGCAAGTCTGGCTGGCACTGGCCATGACGGTGCTCGGCTTCGGCGGCGTTTTTGTGGTGTTCACCTACATTGCGCCGATCCTCGAGCAGGTCAGCGGCTTCGGGCCCCACGGCGTGACGCTCGTGCTGGTGCTGTTCGGCGTTGGACTCACAATCGGCAATACGATCGGCGGGAAGCTCGCCGACCGGGCGCTGATGCCGTCGCTGATGGGCATTCTTGTCGCGCTCGCCATCATCATGGCCGTGTTCGCAAAGACCAGTCACAACCAGATCCTCGCCGCGATCACGATTTTCATCTGGGGCATTGCCGCGTTTGCGACCGTGCCGCCGCTGCAAACCCGGGTGGTGGAGAAGGCGAAACACGCGCCGAACCTGGCATCGACGCTCAATATCGGTGCGTTCAATCTGGGTAACGCCGGCGGCGCGTGGCTCGGCGGCGTGGTGCTGCAGCAAGGTCATCCGCTGGATTCGCTGCCGTGGGTTGCGGCGGTGGTGGCGATCGTGGCGCTCGCCGTAACGTGGTACGCAGGCCGTCTCGATGGCCGTGGCCAGGCGCCCGCGCGCTTTGCCCCCGGAGACTGTCGCGGCTGAGACCATGCGCGACGCCAATGGCCTCGCGCTCAGTGCGCGCAATTGTTTTCTGCGGCCGTCCGAGTGCGCCGAAGCACCGGAACCCGCCAGGACGCTTAATCGCGTGCGCGCCGCTGTGTTGTCAGGCAATCGCGACTTTGCGTCGATTAAAAAAGATGCGGTGCATACTCGGGCCAAGCGCGGCTGGCAGCAGGATTACATTGCAAGAACCGGCTGCCACCGCTCCAAATCTTTCCTCACGCTCAGGACAGGTACGCTGCGTTCGCTACCGAATGACGTGATGTCCCATTCTGCGAGCGATGCAAACGGATTCGACACCAGACGGCCCTGTGCTGTGGTTGAGAGGCAAGCCGATGCCGATCGCTCGGTCGAGGCCCGCTGGTGACTTCGGTCAGCACATAACCGATCCTGCTGACTTATGCGCGTCGGCCTGCAGTGCGATGTTCCTTTCGCACGTGTGCGTGCGCGTAGCGATGTCCATGTCTTCCGCGATCAGGAATTTCGTTAACTATTGTCAATGCTCAGGAATGCGTCGAATACCGTTTTATACTACTGATATCCGGGGCGCGGCTGGCCGTGTTTCGGCATGTCTGGCACGACGGCGTCCTTGTGCACATTGCCTAGTACAACGAACATTTCTTCAGACCGGTCAGCGACCAACGCATTGACGCGCTTTAGTGAGATCGGGTCGTTTCGGGAACTGCGGGAATGAGATCTGACGCCTCATCGAATTTATGACGCGCGATACATTCCTTCTTCAAGATCAGAAAGAACTTCAGCACATGAACTTATCGACCGATAGGCCGCTTAAAAGGCAGATTATGCAAGTTGCCGAACCCTATACGTTGGTTCAAGCCAGGCATGGATGGATGCTCGCAAACCCCAGCGACTTCTACATCGGCAAAGCGATGCTCGAATACGGCGAGTATGCCGAGATCGAAGGGCAGTTTCTGAGCCAGTTGTTTGTTCGCCCGGGTGCTGTCGTCGAGGTTGGTGCCAATGTAGGCACGCATACCGTTGCGCTCGCCAGACAGGCGGCCCAACAACGACGTGAGATGTTCGCTTTCGAGCCGCAACCATTCATTTTCCAGAACTTGTGCGCCAATCTTGCACTTAATGGCATTACGAATGTACGCGCATGGCCTTGGGCGTGTGGGGCTAAAGCAGAGACCGTGTACTTTTCCTCGCCTGACTACAACGCACCGGGCAACTTCGGCGGCGTATCCATGCATGCAAGCCCGGCTAATCAGGACATTGCAATACCTTGTGTTCGCCTGGACGACGTACTTGCAGACCACCCAGTCGGCCTGATTAAAATCGACGTAGAGGGCTTTGAACTACATACGCTGCACGGGGCCGTTAGTCTTCTGGCCGCATCGCGCCCTGTACTGTATCTGGAGAACGACCGGGATGATAAGTCGCAGGCGTTGATCGAATGGCTATGGAGCCAGGACTATCGGCTCTGGTGGCACATTCCGCAGCTGTTCAATCCAGCAAACTTCTTTGGCATCCAGGAAAATATCTACGGCAATGCCGCGTCCTTTAATATGCTTGCTCTACCACGAGAGGCTGATATACCCGTAATCGGTCTCCCGGAAGTCACCGACGCGACTTATCATCCGCATCAGGAAGGGGCGTCATGACCGACTCGAGGCTTTCTTGGCGTGCTCGGCGTTATCAGCTAGTGTGGTTCGTATCCAATGTTATCGGGCCGTCTCAAACAAACATGGGCCCTTTTCTTTAATGTAGTCTCAAGCGCGCCGCTATTGTTAGCTATTGACAGGCCTTCCCGGCTTTCGGACACAGGCAATGGGCCACCGAGATGATTATTTTGCACTCTTTTATTCGCAGCAGCGATGGGGTCTGCTGCGACGGCCTGGTCAGGGTTGAATCGGCGGCGATTTCGGTATGCACCGGAAATACATTTAATCCAAACATTCGAGAAGATCTCCGGTCAAATACACGCCACCGGCGGGATATTGGCGCGACTAGGCAGACGATCAATGCCGAAAGGACCAATTCCCCGATGGACGACCAGGTCGGTCAAGATACTGTTGCATTACTGCATTGTGGACCGGCCGATGCGCTCTGACATTCCCTGTGGCCCGATGTCATTGACCCGGCGACCTCAACCGATTAGCGTGTCGTGCGCGCCGCAATTCGTCACCATGTGGCTGATTGCTGCAATCCGCGCTTCAACACGCTTTTCGACCGGGGTTTTATGGAAGACATCACGCTGAGCCAATGCCTGAGGGGCGCATGGCGCGACGCCGCGTTGTCCGTGCGGCGCATGCCCACGCTTTTCCTGCTGGCGTTCGTCCTCGTGCTCGGCACGGGCATCGCCGGATATCAGGAACAACTTTCAGCGCCGCCTTCGGCCAGTCCGCTTTCATCGATGACCGATGGCAGCGCCGTCCACGGCGCCGCGCTGGGTCATTCGCTCACATCGCTCGGACTCGCGTTCTTACAGTCGCTCGTGATCGCGGTGCTGGCGGTTCAGGTGATTCGCTTCTCGATGACGCTGCACGCAAAGCCGGGTGGCAATGACGTGGAAGCACAGCCAAAACGCCTCTGGGACGCCGGTTTCCGCCGATATTTTGTGCTGTGCATCGCATTGGTCGCGGCCTATGTGGGGGCGACCATCGTTGTTGTGATCGCGTGGATCCTGATGCGGCTGGCGGGATTGTCGAGCGGGACATCGATGTCGGCCACCGCCACGCTCGCCATCCTCGCGCTTTGCGGCATGAGCTACGTGTCGGCGCGCCTCGCACTGCTGTTTCCTCACACCGCGGCGGGCGGGCGGCTTGCATGGCGCGCCGCGTGGGAAGATTCACGCGGGCATTTCTGGGCGATTGCATCGACGGCCGTGGTCGCCATCTTGCCGATCGTGGCGATTGCGACGGTGTTCACCGTGGTCACGGAGATGCTGGCGACGGCGGCTTCCACCGATAGCCTGACCGTGGGTTTGCTGGTCGTGCAGAGCATCGTCACTCTGTTTTACACGGCGACGACGGCGACTTGCTCGGTTTGGCTCTACAAGAAGTTCGGAGCGGTTTTGAAAGCGCAGCCTTGACGTTGTGCTTAAAAAAACGCGGCTCTCGAGCCGCGTTTTTTTGTGTGGAAGCCGCGTTAGACGGTTTCTTCAGCTGCGTGGGTTTCCTGAAGGGTTTCCCGAGCGTCTGCCAACGCCATCCGGAAATCCGCCAGTTCGGCGATGGTCAGCACCGGGATATTCCGCTCCTTCACGAACGCATCGATTTGCGCGCCTCGTGCCATCGTTCCATCCGGGTTCATGAGTTCGCACAGCACGCCGGCGGGTTTCAGGCCCGCGAGAATCGCGAGATCGACCGTCCCTTCCGTATGTCCGCGCCGCGTGAGAACGCCGCCCGGTTGCGCACGCAACGGAAACACGTGACCCGGACTCACGATATCGCCCGGCTTCGCACCATCCGCAATTGCCGCGCGAATCGTCGTCAGCCGGTCCACGGCGGACACGCCTGTGGTGACGCCTTCGCGTGCTTCTATCGATACCGTGAAGGCCGTGCCGTACTTGCTGCCGTTGTCGGCGACCATGGGCGGGAGATGCAGCGCGCGCACGGCGTCGTCCGGCAGGCACAGGCACACGATCCCGCTGCACTCGCGGATCATCAGCGCCATGCCTTCAACGTCGAGCTTTTCCGCCGCGTAGATCAGGTCGGCTTCGTTTTCGCGGTCATCGTCGTCAAGCAATGCAACGGCGCGGCCTTCGCGCAAGGCTTGCAGCGCGGCAGCGATTCGGGGAGGGGTCTTGACGGAATTTTCGGCCGAGCGAAGTTGCTCGAAGTCGGCGAATGCGTCGGGGGTAAAGCGATTGAGGCTGGAAGCAGCTACGGACATGATGAAACGCTCTCGCAAAAGAAATGGGCGAAAAACGTTTCAGGGCATTGCAAACAGGCAGAACGGCACGCGAGACCTGGCGCGGACGTCAAAACGCCACGACAAACACGCGATACGAACATGACCATCTGCACATCTTCTCTCATCCGGACTATGACCGTCGGCTCTGGCATCTCACCAGATCTGCTGACCCCGTGGTCTGGTTCGTAAAACAACTACGATCCGGTCCACGGGCGCTCGCGGGCTCGCGTCGGGCTTTGCAACCTGACGCATACCGCCGGTGGGGAATTACACCCCGCCCTGAAGACGTACTGATTTGTCGCTGGACACTTAAAAACCGCGACTAATTTCAGGATACAACATGCAAGCCAATGTTGCAGCGCCGCTTGGTGGCGGCGCGTTGGCTGGCGAACTTAATTTGTCTCTTCGACACGCCGCGAGTCGCCCGGCACATGCCAGCGCGGTGGCGTTTCCGCATTCACCGTGACCTGATACGCACGCGCTTCCGTGCTGCCGGGATTGCGCAGCGCGTGGGGCTGGTCGGCGTCGAAGACAATGGCGTCGCCAGTGCCGAGCAATTGCGTGCGGTCATGCACGCGCAGCTCCAGCGTGCCGTCGCTCACGACCAGATTGACCGTGGTGCCGGGCGGCCTGGGGCTGCCGGTCTCGGTGTGCAGCGGCGCGATGCGCAACTCATGGAATTCCGCCGATGCCGGCGCGCTCAGCGGAAACAGCGGTCGCGCCGAAAAACGTCCATTCGATGTCACCAGCCGCGTCGACTGATCGGCCGCAAGGAACTCGATGCCGTTCGTTGCATGACGCCGCAAAAACGCCGCGACCGACACCTTCAACGCCCCGGCGATCTTGTGCAAGACCTTGATGGACGGCACGCTGCGGGCCGATTCGATCTGCGCGAGCATCGCACGGGAAACGCCGGATGCGCGGGCGAGGGCGTCGAGCGAAAGCTGGCGTTCGGCGCGCAGCCGCGCCAGGTTCACGCCGACAAGATATTCCAGCGCGTCGTTTGCTTCCTGAGCGCTTGTCTGAGGAATGTGTTCCTCACGATGAATTTCCGCCGATGCCGCCCGCGTTGCCTCGGCGCGTTCGGCCGGCTCGCGTGCGTCGTACGATTCGCGCACGAGTTCCAGCGATGAATAAGCCGGTGCAACCATGATGAGCCTCCATTCGGACATGCCGCGCAGACCGGCGCGGCATCGGTGAAGGAAAGACTAGCATCGGCAGAAGTTGCATCAAACGAAGTTATCGTCACACCGTTATCAGGCGCGGCAGGATAGTTTTTTACACGGCGGTTCGCGATGGAGCCAGCGGCGCGGATTGAAATTGCGGTTGCGCCCATGCTTGTGCTTGTGCAAACCATCCGTCGATACGCCGCGTCACCTCATCCAGCGATCCGGGTTCCATATGCAGGCCGAGTTTCGAACGGCGCCACAGGACATCGTCGGCGCAGGTCGCCCATTCGTTGTCGCGCAGATAGCGCAGTTCGGCCTCGTAAAGGCCTGGCGCGATGGCTTCGCCCAGATCGGTCAGCGAGGTTGCATCGCCCAGCAGCTTTTGGACACGGGTTCCATAAGCGCGTGCATACCTGTGAGCCAGATCCGCCGGCAGCCATGGCTTGTTCTGCTTCAACGCGGCGAGGAATCTGTCGAAATTCGCATCGGCGATATCACCGCCCGGCAGCGGCGCACCTTCCGTCCACGTCTTGCTTTTGGCGGAGGACTGGAGCGCGTCGCCGAGTTTATCGACGGCTTCTTCCGCGAGCTTGCGAAAGGTGGTGATCTTCCCGCCGAACACCGATAACAGCGGCGCCTGGTATGCGGGGGTATCGAGTTCGAGCAGATAGTCGCGCGTGACGGCCGATGCGTTTTCCGCGTTCTCGTCTTCCAGCAGTCCGCGCACGCCGGAATAGCTCCAGCAGACGTCGTCGGGGCCGATGTGCTTCTTGAAGTACCGGTTAATCGATTCGCACAGGTAAGTGGTTTCCTCCGGACTGATGGTCACCTTCGATGTATCGCCGTGATACTCCAGATCCGTCGTGCCGATCAGCGTGTAATCGTGCTCGTAGGGAATTGCGAAGATGATGCGCTTGTCCGGATTCTGGAAGATGTACGCGTGGTCATGTTCGAAGAGGCGGCGCGTGACGATATGGCTGCCTTTGACGAGGCGCACGGTATGGCGCGTGTGTGTGCCGCTGCCAAGCGACCCTTTGAGCAGTTCGCTGACCCACGGACCTGCCGCGTTTGCGATGGAACGCGCTTGCACGTCGAGCGTCGCGCCGTGGTCGTCCACGAGCGTGGCGTGCCACACACCGTCTTTGCGCGCCGCGCTGACAAGTCGCGTGCGGGTCTTGATCACCGCGCCGTGTTCCTGCGCATCGACTGCGTTCAGCACGACCAGGCGCGCGTCGTCCACCCAGCCATCGGAATACACAAAACCGCGCTTGATCGAATCGATGAGCGGCACGCCGGCGGGGTGTTTGCGCATGTCGATGCCTCTCGACCCCGGCAGCAACTGGCGCCGCGCGAGGTGATCGTAGAGGAACAGACCGGCGCGGATCATCCAGGCCGGGCGCAGGTTGGGCATGTGCGGCATCACGAAACGCAGCGGCCACATGATGTGGGGCGCGGCGCGCAGCAAGACTTCGCGTTCCTGCAACGCCTTGCGCACGAGCGAGTATTCGCCATATTCGAGATAACGCAGGCCGCCGTGAATGAGCTTGGTGCTCGATGACGACGTATGCGACGCCAGATCGTCCTTCTCGCACAACAGCACGCTCAAACCCCGGCCCGACGCGTCGCGTGCGATGCCCGTGCCATTGACCCCGCCGCCCACGACGAGCACATCGAAAAGATTATCTTGCATCGCTTATTCGCCTCATTTGCCTTCGCCGCGCTCCGGCAGAACATAAATGTTCGAATTCGAAATTTAACGAACAAAAACGAAAATGTAAAGTCGGCTGATCGGCTAACGCTTCGTTTTGGCGAATATTCTCGGTTTTCGGTCGTTTACCAGAGCAACAGGCCGTTTGGCCGAGTGGCGCGAAGGCGGCGTCAGACCGATACTGTGGAAAGTGAAAACCGGGAGTAAAGACAATGCGAAAGTTGCTGGTGGCAGGCGCGCTTGGCGCGCTGGTGCTGGGCGGATGTGTTTCCACGCCCGATATGTCGGGGTCGATGGGCGCGCCTTCCTTGAGTGCGCTGCAGTCCATGTGCGGTTCGACCGCCGTGGATTACGGCGCGGATGCGCAGAGCGTGTACTCGGCGTTATTCGATGCGTATGTGGCGCAGAAGCGCGGCAAGTTATCGAAGGATCAGTTCTGCGCGTTCCAGGCGGGGATCGCGGACCAGCATTCGGCGTTCGCGGCCAGCCGAACCGCCGAGGCGCAAAGCGCATGGGCGACGTTCTTTGCCAATCAGCGAGCGCAAGCGCTCAGTTGGCGCGCCGCCGTCGATCCGACGTTGCGCGCGGGCTGAATGAACCAAGGCGGGTTAAACGAGGCGAGGATTACGAGTACCGCTTGATTGCCTTCATCGTGGAATCGCCGGTGGCCGTGAGGCTCCAGAGCTGAAGTCCCGATGCGAGATTCTCCAGTTGCACGAGCTGACGCTCGAGGAGGGCGTCGAGTTCGTCGCGAACCATGTCCATCTGGTTGGGTGCTTCCTGTAGCAGGAGCAGCGTGGCAAATTCGTGCGGACTGAGCATCGTGTTCTCCATGACGCGTTAAGCGAGGCAGGAACTTCGAGCCGGCAGACCTATGGCGAACAGCCGCTTCCTGAGCCCTGGAAAGGCGGCGCTGCGTAGCCGGGATTTGATTGTATGCAAGCGTTGCTCGAGTGCCAAACGCTTGCGCAAAATAATGGGTTTGACTTTTGGGAGGCGCGAAAGCGGTTCGGCGGGAGCGGTAAAACGTAGAAATTACCTGAGGTTCGTGCCGCAGCGCACACATCGATTTCGGTTGCGCTCATCGAAACCTTACTCGGCGATGTACACCTGCGTGTTCGCACCCGTGAGCGTTTCGGCCATTTCCGGCGGCGTGGGGGCATCGGTGAAAAGCGCGTCGATCTGGTTCAGATGACCGAGCCGGACAAGCGCCGGACGGCCAAATTTCGAGTGATCGGCGGCGAGAAAAACGGTGCGTGCGTGATTGATGATCGCTTCGGCCACGCGGACCTCGCGGGTATCGAAGTCGCGCAGTGTGCCGTCGGGTTCAATACTCGACGCCCCGATGATCGCAAAATCCACCTTGAACTGCCGGATGAAGTCGATGGCAAGCTCACCGACAATGCCCTTGTCCCATGGACGGACAATGCCGCCGGTGATCAGTACTTCGCAATCGGGGTAGCCGCTCATCATGGCCGCCACGTTGAGGTTGTTCGTTATCACGTGCAAGCCGCGGTGCCGGTTCAGCGCCCGGGCAACTTCCTCGGTCGTGGTGCCGAGGTTGATGAAGAGCGAAGCCTGATCAGGAATATGCGATGCAACCAGCGCGGCGATGCGGCGCTTTTCATCGTGGAACATGCGCTGACGCGCCGTGTACGAGACGTTCTCCGAACTGGTCGGAAGGCTCGCGCCGCCGTGGTAACGGCGCAGCAGGTTCATGTCCGAGAGCCAGTTGACGTCGCGGCGAATGGTCTGTGGGGTGACGTCGAAATGTGTGGCCAGGTCCTCGACGGTCACGAAGCCATCGCGTTGCACCCAGTCGAGCAGCTCTTGCTGTCGTGCGTTCAAGGTGATGCGGGGATCTCGAGTCATGGCGTCCGTACGTGCGCTTCAATGTCGTGAGGTGGCCGTATTGTAAGGGATAGGCCGCATCGACTGGACGATAAGGCTGTGCGGTATAGACATCTGCACAAGCAAATTCCTGAGGATGGCAAGGTCGATCGATGAACGTCGATATCTCGCAGCTTCAGGTATTACAACCGTCCCACCTGTCATCCCGCAAACAGCAGTGTGATTGCGCTTTGGCGAAATCGACTTGTAAGCAAGACCAGGTCGCGCTGTTCGCGCACTGGCAACTCACTCCCATGACTCGGTATGATTTGTGCTGAATTAAGCAGTATCCGGAACTGACCATTGCTTGAGCGGTCTCTCTTCGTGCCTGCAGCTTCGCTATAACCCGGCTAATATGCAGGCTCAAAGAAGTCCTCAACCATATGAGAACGCCATGACTTCGTTGTTCGTGGCGTTGCCTGATTTTCGGCCGGTTTGGCTGACGGCGCGTTCAATACAGATTTGGGAGCGCGATATTTATGCACACTGAAAGTACCCATGTGATGCCTTGGCGGATCGAAGACATCGACCTGTCCCGGATCGACCGTCGCAAGGCGGCATCCAACGAACATCTGCTCTTGTTGCTTTGTGCGGCCTCGTTCATCGAGAGCGGCACCGATCTCTATACGAGCAACCTGAGCACCTATTTCAACGACGATCCGGAAGTTTCCTCTTGGCTCAACACCGAATGGGAACCCGAGGAAATGCAGCACGGCCGCGCGTTGAAGACATACATCAACCACGTGTGGCCCGAGTTCGACTGGGATACGGCATTCAAGAATTTCTTCGCCGAGTACTCGCTGACGTGTTCGGTCGAGGACTTCGAGAAGACCCGCGCGCTGGAAATGGTTGCGCGGTGCGTGGTGGAGACCGGTACGGCAACCTTGTACCGCGCTATCAATGAATGCTCCGACGAACCGGTGCTGAAGCAGCTCACAGACAACATACGTACCGACGAAGTCCGTCACTACAAGCACTTCTTCCGCTTCTTCAAGAAGTACAACAAGATCGAAGGCAACGGCCGGTTCGCCGTGCTGGGCGCGCTGCTGCGCCGCGTGATGGAAATCAAGAACGAGGATTCCGAGATCGCGCTGCGCCACGTTTTCGCCATCCGCTATCCGGATCGCGCGAACGACACAGCGCATAACCGCGAGCTGGCAGCGCGCGTGAACGCGCTGGTTCGACGCAATTTGTCGGCGGATATGTGCGTGAAGATGCTGCTCAAGCCGCTGGATCTGCCCGCACGCATCCAGCCAAGCGTTCACTATCCAATCGCGAAGATCACGCAGCACGTTTTCTTCCGCTGAGCTTCGCTGTGCGTGATGCTTTGATCGATGGCCCGCTTTCGCGGGCCATCGTCCTTTCACGGAGTTCCATATGAGCGATCCCTCGGCATCGGGTACACGCGACATTGAGCACGGCACGTTCGACGAATGGCCGCTGCCGCTGCGCGCGCTCTTCGACGGCACATCGATAGAAACGAAAGCGGGTTTCACCGCATCGCTTCTCGCCGCCGATGAAGGCCGTATCCGAACGTCGTTGCTGAGCGTCGGCGAGTTGTTCGCGCCGGACCCCGGCAGCTTGTGCTTTTCGTTGTGGCCTCAGTCGCGGGCGGCGCGGGTGATATCGAAGACCGGGTTGGCCACGTTGACCTTCGTCTTCGATGAAGCGTTCTTCCAGGTCCAGCTACGGGCCGAGGTCGTGCCGTTCGCGGACTCGCCGGTGACGTGTTTTATCGCGACGATCGAAAGCGGTGAATGGCAGAAGGTTGCCTACGCGCGGCTCGCGCAGGGAATCGAATTCGCCTTTGCCGAGGGGCAGGAGAACGCCGTACTGGACCGCTGGCGTCATCAGGTGGAAGGACTGAAGCGTGCCGCGAGCGCGGCCCCCTGAAACGAAAACAGCGGAGCTAAAAAGCGCCGCTGTCTGAACTCACCGCATCGATTAGCGGCCGCGTTGACCCGTGCGCGGCGTATCGCGCCGGCCGGCACCGCCGCCTTCAGTCCGCGGCTTGCCGCCCAGCAACGCGCCGGCCGGTCGTGCGCCTTCCGGCTTGCGCGGAGCGCCGCTGCTGCCGTTGCCGCCCGTCTTGGCCGCTACCGGCTTTTGCGAGCGCGATCCATTGCCGCCACCGCCATTGCCGTTGCCATTGCCATTCCCCCCGCCGCCATGCGCCGGCTTGGCCGGTCCACGGCCGCCACCACCATTCGCCTGTTTCGGCGCGCCCTGACGCGGCGAACCTTGACGCGCACCGCCGCCGCCCTGGCTGCGTCGGAGGATCGGTTCCGGCTTCTGGGTCAGATCCGGCTCGAACCCCGCAATCACTTCCTGCGGGATGGGGCGCTTGATGAGCCGCTCGATGTCCTTGAGCAACTGATGTTCATCGACGCAAACCAGCGATACCGCTTCGCCCGTCGCCCCAGCACGTCCCGTGCGTCCAATCCGGTGAACGTAGTCTTCCGGCACGTTCGGCAGATCGAAGTTGACCACGTGCGGCAACTGATCGATATCGATACCGCGCGCCGCAATATCCGTCGCCACGAGCACCTGCAGCGTGTTGTCCTTGAACTCGGCCAAAGCACGCGTACGCGCCGACTGGCTCTTGTTGCCGTGAATGGCCAGCGCGCTGATGCCGTCCTTCGTCAACTGCTCGGCCAGGCGGTTCGCGCCGTGTTTCGTCCGCGAAAATACCAGCACCTGGAACCAGTTGTTCTGTCGTATCAGATGCGTGAGCAACTCGCGCTTTTTGTCGCGATCGACCGGGTGGATCTTTTGCGCGATCGCTTCGACGGTCGAGTTGCGGCGTGCCACTTCGATCAGCGCCGGCTTGTCGAGCAGGCTGTCGGCGAGGGTCTTGATTTCATCGGAGAAGGTAGCCGAGAACAGCAGGTTCTGGCGCTTCGGCGGCAGCTTGGCGAGTACACGCTTGATGTCGTGAATGAAGCCCATGTCGAGCATGCGGTCGGCTTCGTCGAGCACGAGGATCTCGAGCTTCGACAAGTCGATGGTCTTTTGCTGCATGTGATCGAGCAACCGTCCCGGCGTCGCCACGACGATGTCCACGCCGCGCCGCAATGCATCGATTTGAGGATTGATGCCCACGCCGCCGAACATCACGGTCGATTTCAGCTTCAGGTACTTGCCGTAAGTCCGCACGCTTTCTTCGACCTGCGCGGCGAGTTCGCGCGTGGGCGTCAGGATGAGCGCACGAACCGGGCGCTTGGCACCGGCCGCAGGGGCGGCTGCCTCGGACAAACGTTGCAGGATAGGCAACGTGAAACCGGCCGTCTTGCCGGTGCCGGTCTGCGCGCCTGCCAGCAGGTCGCCACCGTTCAGCACGGCCGGGATGGCCTGCGACTGGATGGGAGTAGGGGTGGTGTAGCCTTGTTCAAGGACCGCGCGAAGCAAGGGTTCGGACAAGCCGAGGGAATCAAAAGACATAAGTGTTCACAGATTCGGTATGCCGACCGGCGTTGTCGCATAGGCCTCAAATGAGGTGCGCGCGTACGACGATCGAGGAAATCGGGCGGCATGACGATCGGGGCGCTTGCTTGAAGAAAAGCAGGAGCGCCGGGAAAGTTGCCGCGAAGATCAACGCGCTATCAAGACACGCTGACTGGCGTTAAGTTGCATTTGAAGCGCGCACGCTTCAAATCATCAGGCATTGAGTGCCGATCAGGGCAGGCTCACGCAACATAGCGCGCAATGCTGACGAATTGACACAAGCTGCCGCCCAACACGAACAGGTGCCAGATGCCATGGCCGTGCCGGATGCGCTCGTCGTTGATGAAAAAGTAAATGCCGGCGCTGTAGATCAAGCCGCCTGCCAGCAGCCACGCCGTGCCGGCGGGCGGTAATGCTGTAACGAGAGGACGGATGGCTACGAGCGCGAGCCAGCCCATCAACACGTAAATCACCATCGATACACTGCGGGTTCGGCGCCCGAGCGTGAGTTCCTGAACGATGCCAAGAGCAGCAAGCCCCCAGCTTACCCCGAATAGCGACCAACCCCACGGACCGCGCAACGTGACGAGCGTGAACGGCGTGTAGCTTCCCGCGATCAGCAAATAAATGGCCGAATGATCGCATTTTTGCAATACAGCCTTGAGCCGCGGGCTGCGGACCCAGTGATAGAGCGTTGAAATCGCGTACAAGGCGAGAAGCATGGCGCCATACACGGCAAAGCTCACGATCTTGTACGGATCGCGTTCCAGCGATGCCATGGTCACGAGCGTTGCAAGTCCCGCCACCGACAGTACAGTGCCGACAAGATGGGTAACGCTGTTGAACCGCTCACCAACGTGCATCGAAGAACATCCTCACTGCCTGCGCTGCGTTTTCCGCATGTTGCAATCGCCAGGTATTTTATCGCGAGACCGGCTACTCGAACGGATAGTCCCCGACTCGCTTCGATTGCGCACAAGCGCAGCGCCCGGACAGCCCGGCGCAAAAAGAAGAAGGGCGCCGCCCCGACTGCGAGGCCTGCGCCCTTCACTGCATTTTACGCTACTAGTCGAACTGGTCTCTTTCGGTCAGTCCAGCGGCGCCGAACGCAGGTTGCTCACTTGTTGCGGCGACACCGGCGTACCGTGGTTGCCCCACGACATACGAATGTACGTCACAACCGCAGCCACTTCCGTATCCGACAAAGCTTGCGCGAACGGCGGCATGCCATACGGGTGCGGGTTGCCTTCCGTGCTCGGCGGATAACCACCGTTGAGCGTCATGCGGATCGGGTTCACGGCCGACTGCATCTGGATGGACTGGTTGTTGGCGAGCGGCGGGTAAGCCGGCGGCTTGCCGAGACCGTTCTCCGCGTGGCACTTCGCGCAATTTTCCGTGTAGATCTTCTTGCCCTGGACCAGCAGCTCGCCGCCGAATTTCTCCGATGTCTCGAATTGCATGGTTTCCGGTGCTTCCTTCTTTTGCGGAATCGACTTGAGGTACGTGGTCATTGCGCCGATGTCCGCGTCCGTCATGTATTGCAGGCTGTTGTGAACCACTTCGGCCATTGGACCGAATACGGCGCCACGCTGCGATACACCCGTCTTCAACAGGTCGTTGATGTCCTTCGCGTCCCAGTCGCCAAGACCAGCTTCCTTGTTCGACGTGAGCGAAGGCGCATACCAGTTCTGCAGCGGAATCAGGCCGCCGCCGAAGGCTGCCGAGCTCACCGGGCCGCCGAGCGGGTTGATCGAGGTGTGGCACATGCTGCAATGGCCAAGCCCTTCGATCAGGTAAGCACCGCGGTTCCACTCGACCGACTTCGTGGGATCCGGCTTGAACTCGCCTTCGCGGAAGAACAGCACGCGCCAGCCAATCAGCATGTTGCGCTGGTTGAACGGGAAGCGCAGTTCGTGCGGACGGCTGGGTTCGTTCACAGGCGGAACCGAGCGCATGTACGCGAACATGGCGTCCGAGTCGGCGCGCGTGACCTTCGTGTAAGCCGTGAACGGCATGGCCGGGTAAAGCAGGCTGCCGTCTTTCGAGCGTCCGTTATGGATCGACCGGTAGAAATCGTCCGATGTCCATTTGCCGATGCCGTATTGATCGTCCGGCGTGATGTTCGGCGTGTACATGGTGCCGAACGGCGTCAGCATGGGCAAGCCGCCCGCGAACGTCTTCCCGCCGCGAACCGTGTGGCAGGCAATACAGTCACCAGCGCGCGCCAGGTACTCACCGCGCTTGATAAGCTCGGTCTGGTCGGCGGGCACGGCGGCGACAGCGCCGCTCGAATGGAATGCGTCGCCACCCGACCAGAGGGCGGCAGCGGCTGCGGCGGCCGTAAGGACGACAACCGCCGAGAGTGCGAACAGGGACTTGCGTTTCATATTCTTATCGCTCCTCGCGCCTTATTGCGGTTCGCTGCCGCAAACGAGCGGCATCTTGCGTGAGCCAGCGGGCGCGGGTACCGGATTGGCCGGTGCGGTTTGCGTGGAAAGCCAGGCGGCGACAGAGGTCACGTCGTCGTCGGTCAGGCGGGATGCGATCTGTTGCATGCAGTCAGGTGCTTTCGCGTGACGCGAGCCCGCACGCCAGGCGCCGAGCTGCGCGCTGATGTAGTCGGAGTGCAATCCCACGAGACCCGGAATAGCCGGTTCCATACCAGTGAGCGACGCGCCGTGGCAGGCCGCGCAAGCCGGAATGTTGCGGCTCGGGTCGCCGTTCAGCACGATCTGCTGGCCTTTCGTCACAGTCGATGCCGACACGGTCGGCTTGGCCGGCTGCGGATAAGGCGGGCGCTGTTGCGAGAAGTACGTGGCGATCTGGTGAAGGTAGTCGTCGGAGAGATACGTGACGAGGTAGTTCATGGGCGGATACTTCCGGCGGCCTTCACGGAAGTTCTGCAATTGGTTGTACAGGTACTCGGCGGGCTTGCCGGCAAGACGCGGGAAATAGTCATTGTCCGTGCCTTCACCGTGCACGCCATGACATGCCGTACAGCCCTGCACACGAGCTGCCATGGTGTCCGGCGCGACGGGCTGGGCGGCTTGAGCTTCGGCGGCGCCGGCAGCAGCGCTGGCAGTCCCTAAGAGCGCCAGCGCCATTAGCGGGGCGAGCAACGGACGAAAAATGCGTCTTGAAGACACGCGACACTCCATGAATTTCGAGGACCTGCCGAGCTTCGTTCGGCCCGGTGCGAATATGTGGTGAACCATTGCCACATTGGCTCTGCGAGCCTCTGATGCGACGCGGCATTCTATCATCGTTGCCTGATGATGACTATTTGAGCATTGACCTGTTGTGGCTGACTTTCAACCTCTGCGCGACAATTTGCCGCGCGACTGATCGACAGGGGATTTGAAACTCTTCAATCACTGGCGGGGCGTTGCGTTCGACAAAGCATCGACTCCATTTCGACCATTTCTTTCAACTGTCCTTGTCGTGCATTCCATGTGCCCGTTCCGATAGACTCGCGGTCCGGAAGCCCTGTTGCGCCGATCCACGACACCCCACCGAACTTTCAATGCCTTCCTCGTTCGCTTTCAGCATGACTCAATTTCCGCAGGTGTGCGCATGAACGGCGATCCGCTCTGGTTGTCGCAGGTCGTTATCGCTGCGTTTGCCGATATTGCGTTTGCCTGCACGCTCGGCGCGGGATTGCTGAGCGTGTGGTTATCGAAAGAGAAAGCGGTCGAGGCCAAGTCGCCCGCCCACGCCGCGTGGCAAAAAGCGCGGCGGTTGAGCATCGGCGGCGCGGTCGTGCTGGCCGTGGCGGATCTCGTGCTGGTGTGGCTGCAGGCGGCATCGATGAGCGGCGCGCCTTTGTTCGATGCGTTCTCCGCCGTTATTGCCGTGGTGACCGGCACGCATGCGGGTATCGGCTGGGCGATCGCCTTTGGCGGCAGCGTGCTGCTTAACTTTGCAATGGTCTTCGCGACCGCGAAGGGCAGTCCGCGGCTCGGATTGTTCGCGGTGGGCGCGATCGTGGCCGCGGCGGGGAAGGCGTCGATTGGCCATGCCGCCGATGCCGGCGCGTTTTCGCTGGCCGAAGGCGTGCAGACCGTTCACCTTCTGGCGACCGCGTTATGGGGCGGGGTGGTGTTCGCGGGCGCGTGGAGCGTGTTGTCGGCGTTGGGGACATCGCTGGCGCGGGCGTTTTTGATTCGCACGGCCGGAAAGATGTCGACGATATCCGTGATCGCCGTCTCGCTCGTGGTGTTGACCGGGGTCTACAACGCCTGGCGCGGGTTGGGCGGTTCGGCAGAAGCGCTCGAAGCAAGCGCGTGGGGCCAGGCGCTGGTGGTGAAAGCGGTGCTGGTCGCGACCGCGTTGCTGCTCGGCGCAATGAACCGATGGTCCGTGTTGCCGCGATTGCAGCGCACGGCATCGACAGTCGATGCCCGCACGTTCACCGGCGTCATGCGGGTGGAAGCGGTTTTGATCGTTGCGGTGTTTGTCGCGGCCGCCGTGCTGTCGCACAGCGTGCCGGGGTTTGCATCGGCGGGATGAAGCGCAGGTGTGTGTTGTGCCTGGCGAGCTTATTCGTAACCGAGTCTGTGACTCACGATAGGCGCGCAGAACAGTGCCAGCGCGCAGCCGACTGCCTTGCCCTGCAACTCGATGAACGCCTTGTGCGACATGGGCGATGAAAACAGGACATCGGCCAGTTGCGGCAGGCAAAACAGCACCGCAGCGCCAATGAAGCATTTCGTGACGACCGACAGCCGCCAGTTGTACTGCGCGCCCATCGAGGCGCAGATCACGCGGAGCACGCCGAACAGCACAAGCGCGCCAACGGCCATTTGCGTGCGGATATATTCGTCTGGAAGTGTGTACATGCTGAACTCTTTCGCTTTATCGTCGCGCTCTTCCCGGGCGCATGGGTCGGAACATCTGTACACGAGATAATGCAAGACGCGGGCCAGGTGTCGATGCTGCATGCAAGGCCTTGCTGCAAAAGGGTTCGCCGGAATTCCAAACGCCCCTTTTTAAACGGCGTAACGCGCTGCGAGAACGAAGCTCGACAGCGCGTTACGTAACGACATCAAGACGAACCGCTGTCTTGATAAGCCGTATTCTACGATGCCTGAAGCAACCGTATCGTACGGTGCGCCGCAATTCTCAGATCACCATTCTGCAACGCTGCCATCGGCGTGACGCCACACTGGATTGCGCCAGCGGTGACCGACCTTCGCCATCTCGCGCACCTTCTCTTCGTTCACTTCGATACCCAAGCCCGGCCCTTGCGGAATCATCACCATGCCGTCTTCGTATTTGAAGACTTCCGGGTTCTTGATGTAGTCGAGCAGGTCGTTGCCCTTGTTGTAGTGAATCCCGAGGCTTTGCTCCTGGATGAAGGCGTTG
>Ga0153932_1000066_pt1 | contig 70694 bp, 61 predicted proteins | sample TSNJ016MetaG_FD_102273 | JGI IMG/M metagenome (GOLD analysis project Ga0153932, IMG submission 102273) | Attine ant fungus gardens microbial communities from New Jersey, USA - TSNJ016 MetaG | ecosystem: Host-associated > Fungi > Mycelium > Unclassified | place: USA: New Jersey, Wharton State... | reverse complement strand
GGTTCCATCGGCTGTCGTCCAGCAGCCGCGAGTCGAGACTAATGCCGGTACGGCGAACTCCATGACGAAAAAGCTGAACGAAGTACCCGTCGATGACGACGCAACGCAAAACGCGCAAAACGTCCAGGCCGATCCTGCGGTGCCCGCAGCGGATGCCATAGCCGCGCCTCCGGTCAAGGTCGAGAAGGTCAAGGCGCGCGACCGGCGTGCCAAGGAAAAAGCGCTGTTGAAGGACGCGTTCGCCTCCAGCGCGCCCGGTACGGTTGAAGAGCTCGAGGAGCGCCGTGCGAAACTGCGCGCGCTGATCAAGCTCGGCAAGGAACGCGGCTTCCTGACCTACGCGGAAATCAACGATCACCTGCCCGACAACTTCACGGAAACGGAAGCGATCGAAGGGATCATCAGCACGTTCAACGACATGGGCGTGGCGGTCTACGAACAGGCGCCGGACGCTGAAACGCTGCTGCTCAACGACAACGCGCCGGCCGCATCGTCGGATGACGAGGTCGAGGAAGAGGCCGAAGTCGCACTGTCCACTGTCGATTCCGAATTTGGCCGTACGACCGATCCGGTGCGCATGTACATGCGCGAAATGGGCACGGTCGAGCTGCTCACGCGCGAAGGCGAAATCGAGATCGCAAAGCGCATTGAAGATGGCCTCAAGCACATGGTGATGGCCATTTCGGCGTGCCCGACGACCATCGCGGATATTCTCGCGATGGCCGAGCGCGTGCAGAACGAAGAAACGCGCGTTGACGAACTGGTGGACGGTCTGATCGACCCGAACGCCGCCGACGCCGATGGTTTTTCCGAGCAGGAAGCGGAAGCCATTGAAAGCGAGGACGAAGAGGAAGCCGACGAAAGCAGCGAAGACGAGGAAGAAGTCGACGAAACCACTGCTCAGGCGAACGCCAACGCCGCGCAACTGGAAGCGCTCAAGCGTGCATCGCTCGAAAAATTCTCGCTCATCAGCGAGTGGTTCGACAAGATGCGCCGCGCTTACGAGAAGGAAGGCTACAAGTCGAAGGCTTATCTAAAGGCGCAGGAAGCCATTCAGAGCGAGCTGATGACCATCCGCTTCACCGCACGTACCGTTGAGCGCCTGTGCGACACGCTGCGCGCGCAAGTGGACGAAGTGCGTCAGGTGGAACGTCAGATCTTGCATACCGTTGTCGATAAATGCGGCATGCCGCGGGCCGAGTTCATCGCGCGTTTCCCGGGTAGCGAGACGGATCTCGAATGGTCGGAGAAGGTCGTTGCCGAGAATCACGGCTATAGCGTGATCCTGGCGCGTAACGTTCCCGCGATTCGCGAACAGCAGCAACGTCTGCTCGACTTGCAGGCGCGGGTCGTGTTGCCGTTGAAGGATCTGAAGGAAACCAACCGTCAGATGGCGGCCGGCGAACTGAAGGCGCGTCAGGCCAAGCGCGAAATGACGGAAGCGAACTTGCGTCTCGTAATCTCGATTGCCAAGAAATACACGAACCGCGGGCTGCAGTTTCTTGACCTGATCCAGGAAGGCAATATCGGCCTGATGAAGGCGGTGGACAAGTTCGAATACCGTCGTGGTTATAAATTCTCGACTTACGCCACATGGTGGATTCGCCAGGCCATCACGCGGTCGATTGCCGACCAGGCGCGCACCATCCGGATTCCGGTTCACATGATCGAAACGATCAACAAGATGAACCGTATTTCGCGGCAGATCCTGCAGGAAACCGGTCTCGAGCCGGATCCGGCAACGCTCGCCGAGAAGATGGAAATGCCGGAAGACAAGATCCGCAAGATCATGAAGATCGCGAAGGAGCCGATCTCCATGGAAACGCCGATCGGGGACGACGACGACTCGCATCTGGGTGACTTTATCGAAGACACGAATACGGTCGCCCCGGCGGATGCCGCGCTGCACGCCAGCATGCGCGACGTCGTGAAGGACGTGCTCGATTCGTTGACGCCGCGCGAAGCGAAGGTGCTGCGCATGCGTTTTGGTATCGAAATGAGTACGGACCATACGCTAGAAGAAGTCGGCAAGCAGTTCGATGTCACCCGCGAACGGATTCGCCAGATCGAGGCGAAGGCGCTGCGCAAGCTTCGTCATCCAAGCCGTTCGGACAAGCTGAAGTCGTTCCTGGAAGGGAATTGATGGTCGAGGCGTGAATGAAGCACCCGAGCGGGGCGGTCCAGGTTGGGCCGCCCCGCTTGTTTTATGGCTCGTTTCAAGGCAAACTCGCAGACCTTCGCGAGTGTGTTACGAACGAAGTTCGTGATCACGGCAGTGTTGATCTGCGTTCCGCTGCACAAAGGGCCGGAAGCTTAATTGGTATAAGCTGTCGACTCATAATCGACCGATAGTGGGTTCGAATCCCACCCGGCCCACCAGGATTCCCGAGCGTTTCACGCTACTTCCATTTGCCGTTAAGCATCGCATACCCTCCTGGAGGGCATGCTTAACCGCACGATCGGCCATACTTTGCTTTCTCGGCGCTTTGAGGCGGGGCAAAGTCAAATTGTCGTCGCCGATAAGTCTCCCTGTACATTTCAAACCGCGCTGTGTCAGCGCGGTTTTCGCATTTGGGCGACGCCTTCCGATGAGAGGGGTCGCTGGCGAAAAAGCGGGCAGCCGATTCTTGCTTTACCATTTGGGACCGCATCTCCGCTTGCCTTTATATGGCATGGATTTCGCCAGGCGCAGCCGAATTCATTCACCGATAGGAATAGCATGACGAAAGAAACCAGCAATGCCGCTATCGACGACTATCTCTTCGAACCCGTTCAACTGGGGCCGCTCTCGCTGCCCAACCGCATTGTGATGGCTCCTCTCACTCGCAGTCGCGCGAAAGAGGGCGATGTACCGAGTGAACTTGCCATCGAATACTATTCGCAGCGTGCGTCGGCCGGTTTGATCATTGCCGAAGCGACTCAGATCTCGCCGCAAGGCAAAGGTTATGTTTTCACACCGGGCATCTACAACGATGAACAGGTTAAAGCCTGGAGGCGCATCACTAATGCGGTTCACGACAAAGGCGGCCGGATGTACCTCCAACTGTGGCACGTCGGACGTATTTCGCATCCTTCCATCCAGCCGGATAATGCATTGCCGGTCGCACCCTCAGCGGTAAAACCCGAGGGGCAGGCTTTCACCAACGACGGTTTCGTGCCGCTCGTCACACCGCGTGCGCTGGAAACGTCAGAACTGCCGGGTATTGTCGAGCAATATCGAACGGCCGCGCAGAATGCGAAGACAGCAGGTTTTGACGGAGTGGAGATTCACGCCGCCAACGGCTATCTGCTCGACCAGTTCTTGCGCGACAAGACAAATCGACGCACCGACCAGTATGGCGGTTCGATCGAGAACCGGGCCAGGCTCCTGCTCGAAGTGGCTGACGCCGTGGTCGGTGTATGGGGCGGCGACAGGGTCGGTGTGCGAATCTCTCCACTGAGCACCTTCGGCGATATCTCGGATACCAATCCAGAGCCGCTTTACACCTATGTCGTTGAAAAGATCAACGCGCTGAAGCTGGCTTATCTCCATGTCATAGAGGGTGAAACCGGCGGTACTCGCGACGTTCAAGGTGCATTTGACCTGCAAGTGTTGCGTCGGGCTTTCGACGGCTTGTTCATGGCCAACAATGGTTATAACAAGGCGCTCGCACAATCGACATTGGCCACAAAGCGTGCGGACCTTATCGCGTTCGGTCGTCCGTACATTTCGAACCCGGATCTTGTCGAACGCCTGAAGGCAGGCGCCGCGCTCACCGAGCCGGATCAGGCCACCATGTATGGAGGCGATGCGAAAGGATATATCGACTATCCGTCAATGAGTGACGAAGCGGCTGTCCGGTAAATGGCAATTCCCGCGGTCGCATCTGGACTGCGGCTAGGATTCCTGCACTTGTGCTGACACGCCGCTTCCGATACCACGCATTTGCCGCTCGTTCACTGTTGACGTACAACGGCGACGAGCGAGCGGCGTTTTTACATGAGGCACAGGCGTTCCGGTGCGCTTTGCGCGACCGGCAGTCTCATTCGGACCTCGTCCGGGATAAGCTGCGCGGTTTTCTGCCGCTTGGACGACATCTAAAAAGCAGACACTGTCGGATGCGCGCATTCCGACAATGCAATGTACGAAAGCCACTGAATGTGATCATTCTTATCGGACGCTTCCATCCGTTAAAGAAAGCAGAATGCAAGATCGGGAGTGCTTTTCATTTATTGCTTTCCAAGCGCAAACGTAGCGACATCCATTTGAATCGGAGCCGCTGAGTACGTCTCGAAACTACTTGGCAACCCTGTCCAAGACGAAAAAGAACGGACGGAGGGCGCATGCAATTTGAATATCGCGGTTTCAACATCGAGTGTGCCGCCGTGCCCGGTGATGGCAACTATGCCGGGAGCGTGTCGGTATGGCGCGTATCGAATGGTGGCGACGATCCTTTCAATTCGTGCACTTCGAAGCCATTTCCGACGCCTTTACAAGCGATCAACTACGCACGCGTGTGGGCTGAGATATGGTGCGATTCTCAACTCGACACGGCCCGTCCTGCTGCGATCTTAAGAAGACGATGAGGCTCACGACCTTACCGGCAACACGCGCACCCACCCATGTGCCGCATCCCGTACCCCCCGCCAGGCTCGGGCGTCTCGCCTGACAACGACGGCGCACCGACCATTACTCGCTGCGCGGTCATCCCACACTGAGGGCAAGCGGTCGCGTCATTGCGCTCAGCAATACGTCGAGCGGTTTCGAACTGGCCGCAGTCCGGGCATTCGTAATCGTAAACTGGCATGGTGTTGAGCGTAAGACGACGGTTCACACGAGACATCTGCTTCAGGTGCTTAGGGTAACGCCTCCGAGGAATCCGCGGAAGTGACGAAAGCCGGCGCCGGGTAGTGGAATGTGACTTGCTGTTTGTATTGACCACGGCAAACGGACAGGAACGCATCATGACCCAGACAGAACGCGAGAAGAATAGCGGCAAGCCGTTAGGCGACAGTGGTTCAGGCGCAAGCGGGGGTGGATCCATCGGCAACTTGCCGGGTGGCGCCGCAACGGGCGCTGATGCTCATCAGGGCGTACGTCAGCCCGACGCACCGTTGCACGAGCCCGATGCAAGAGTGGATACGCCCGATACTGAAGGGACTGATGCCGCACAGCGCCCTGCAACACCGACGGAAGGCAACGATTACGCCCAGGCCGAAAAGGCGAAAGGCGCATCGTCAGGCGGGGACGACTCGGCGAACAGCACACGACCGCAGACGGCGACGGAAGCTGCGTTACCCTCGACTATCGATAAAAACCCGCGCCCTTCGTAGTAAGGCGCGTGCTGGCAGCTTGTCCAAGCCTCATTTCTGGTCCAGCGCGATCCCCCGTCCTGCCAGATTCGTATACAGCGCCCGGACGCCGAACGTCCACGGCGTGATCTCTTCCGAGCGGCGCACGGTGTTCACCAGCGCACCGAGTGCGGGCGCCGAGATTGTCACGGCGTCGCCCATGTGGTGAGTAAAACCGCCACCCGGGGTGTCGCGATCCTTGATCGGCGAGAACATCGTGCCAAGGAAAAGCATCAAACCGTCCGGATACTGATGATGCGCGCCGATCGTCTGCTCGACGAGGTCGGCGGGGTCGCGGCTGATTTCGCTCATGTGGCTGATGCCATCGAGCGTGAAACCGTCGTCGGCGCCTTCGATCCGCAGCGAGACGCTGGCCTGGCGGACGGAATCGAGTGTGAACTGGCCGTCGAAGAGGCGAATGAACGGACCGATCGCGCATGACCCGTTGTTGTCCTTCGCCTTGCCGAGCAGCAGTGCGCTGCGGCCTTCGATATCGCGCAGGTTCACATCGTTACCGAGCGTCGCGCCGACGATCTTCCCTGCGCTGTTCACGGCCAGCACGATCTCCGGCTCGGGGTTGTTCCACATCGACGTCCGATAAAGCCCGATATCCGCGCCAAGTCCGACAGAGGACATCGGCTGCGATTTGGAAAACACCTCGGCGTCCGGCCCAATGCCGACTTCCATGTATTGCGACCACGCGCCGCGGCGCTCGAGTTCCGCTTTCAGCTTTTCCGCGCTTTCCGAACCCGGCACTATCTTCGAAAGATCCGCACCGATCAGCGTGTTGATGGTCTCGCGCACTTCCTTGGCCTTGCTGGCGTCGCCGCCGGCCTGCTCCTCGATTACGCGTTCGAGCAGACTGACCGCGAAGGTCACGCCGCATGCTTTCACGGCCTGCACGTCGCACGGCGCGAGCAATTTGACGCCCGTGGAGTGCGGATCGAAGCTCGCGCGCACGATGTCCTCGATCGAACCCAGGGATTCACCTTCGGCATTGCGGACGATATCGAGTGCATCGGTACGTTCGAACAGATCGGCCGTAGTCGGCGCGATATGCGTGATGTCGATGACCTGGCCATTGCGAACGCAGACCACCGATGGGCCATTGACAGGCGCCGGGCGCCACACGCGTCCAATGAGCACTGCACGGTCGAGATCGTCAGGAAGGCATGCGGAAGGGGAAATCGAGGCCATGAATAGGTGTCCGGGCTGGTGGAAATCAGGGCCTTGATCGTATTATCGGGGTATCGAGTTGTCCATTATGTTGTAGATAATTCCAACCTGTTGGACACACAATCCGCCCCATCAGATGAAAAACGATACCGCCGAACGCGTCTACGAAGTGCCCGCGCTACGACGCGCCAACGACGTGCTCGAGGTCCTCGCCAACGCGCGCACCCCCGTGCGAGCGTCCGCGCTGCACGAGGCCACGGGTTTATCGCGCAGCACCTTGTATTTGCTGCTGGACTCGCTCGAGCGCCAGTTCTGGATCGAGAAGCGGGGCGATGGCTACATCATCGGCGTGAAGCTGTTCGAGTTGGGGAGCGCCTTCGTTCGCCACGATGGCTTTCAGGCGGCGTTCCGGTCGCAGGCGGCGGCGTTCGTTGCGACGCACAACGAAGTCGTGCAACTCGCCACGCTCGATGGCCGCGACGTGGTGTATATCGCGCGGGAAGATTCACGCCGGGCGGTACGGCTGGTATCGGATCTCGGGTCGCGGCTGCCGGCGCATTCGTGCGCGCTTGGCAAGGCCTTGCTGGCGACGCTGCCCGATGACCAACTGCTCCAGCTCCTGCCCGACAGGCTCACGGCCGCCACGCCGCGCACCATCACGCGACGCGCCACCTTGCTGCGTGAACTTGCGCGGGTCCGGGAGACGGGGCTTGCGAGCGAATGCGAAGAAGCGGCGGCAGGGCTCACCTGTTTCGCGGCGTACGTAGGGGAGACGCCGCACGGCAAGCGGCTCGCTGTCAGCACGAGTGTGCCGACGGGGCGCATGGATGCCCGGCGCGAGAAACGCATCTGCGTCGCGATCGCGCGTATGGCGCAGCAGATTGGGGCCAAATGCGCAGAAGCCTGAGCGGTTCCAAAACCGTCGCGTCTTCGATACCCCTTTTACGCAAAGGTGATTTCGATGCAAGGCGCTTCTGCGCCGGCTATCCCTTCCTTAAAGTGGCGTTACCCCATTGAACGCCACTCGCAAGGAGCTCACGATGTTGAACAAGACATCCCCCGCCACGCTCGCCGAAGCATCGCCCGCGACCGATGACGCGCAGTACTTCGAATACACGTCGTCAGCGAATCCTGTTGGCGCAAAGCTCATCTCGCGTGTGCCGTTCCGCAACTTCTCGCCTGCGCTTTATGCGGATGGCGAGACCCGCATCGTGCCGCTCGACTTGTCGGCTGAGCTGAACTGCCCGAGCCCCGCGACGGGTCCAAGCCTCAGCGCGAACTTCGTGCGCATCAACACCCGCGATGAACTCAAGCTCGCGCCGACGGCGACATCGCTGGTGTGTTACGTGATCAGCGGCGCCGGACATGTCATGCAAGGTGCGGTGGATTTCCCTTTCGCACAGGGCGACTTCTTCACGCTGCCGGGCGGCGAATCCGCGAGTCTTCGTTCCGACATCACCGCCACGCTCTACTACGTGAACGATGCGCCCCTGCTGACCTATCTCGGCGTGACGTCGGTGCAACCACGTTTCGCCGCGACGCTTTATCCGGCGGCGCGGGCGCAGGCCGAGTTGAAGAAGGTCCGGGAGGACGCGAACGCCGCCCGGCGCAACCGCATCAGTGTGCTGCTCGGCAACGTCAATTTCCCGCAGACGAGGACGGTGACTCACACCCTCTGGGCGATGTTCGGCGTCGTGACGCCCAATTCGGAGCAGAAGCCGCACCGGCATCAATCGATTGCACTTGATTTCATCGCGGGATGTCAGGCGGGTTGTTATACGCTGGTCGGCACCGAGCTGGACGAGAACGGCGGGATTTCAAACCCGACGCGGGTGGATTGGAAGCCTGGGATGGCGTTCGTCACGCCGCCGGGATACTGGCATGCGCATTTCAACGAATCCGATGGCGACGCCTACGTGATTCCGATCCAGGACGCCGGTTTGCAAACCTACTTGCGCACGCTCGATATCCGCTTTGCGCATTAAGGCGCATCGTTCAGACGTCAAGACCGTCGTCCCAGTACGGCGGCTCGCCGGTCACTTCGGCGAGAAAATCGACAAACGCACGAACTTTCGACGATACGATTTTCTTCGGCGGATAAACCGCCCAGATCGCCGGTTCGGCACGCGCGGTGCGTGCTTCCCAATCGCCGAGCACATGGATGAGGCGCTCATCGCGTAGCGCTGTTCCGACAAGCCACGTGGGCAGCAACGCCACGCCGCAACCCGCAAGCGCGAGTTGCAGCACGGCCTCCGAATCGTCGCCGCGAAAACGCCCCTTCAACTCCACGAGCGTGTGCTTCGGCTTTTCGGGCGCGTCCTTGCGCTTCATGAAAAACCATCGGTCATCGGGTTGCAGCGCGAGCCGCAGCGATTCGTGATGCGCAAGATCATCGGGTTCGGCGGGCGTGCCGTTGCGTTCGAAATACCCCGGACTCGCGCATACGATCCGGCGGTGCGGCGCGAGCCGACGCGCCATCAACAGCGAATCGGGCAACGCGCCGATCCGCACCGCGACATCGACGCCCCCTTCTATCATGTTCAGCGTCTCGTCGGTCACGACGATATCGACGCCAATATCCGGATAGCGCTTCATGAACGCCGGCAAATGCGGCACCACATGCCGATGCCCGAACGCCACGGGCATGGTGATGCGCAGCACGCCTTGCGGCGTCTGGTTCAGCGATGACGTCAGCTCGCGGGCGTCATCGAGTGCCTGCAGCGCAAGAAGCGCATGTTCGCGAAACACGCGGCCGCCTTCAGTGAGCACGAGCCCGCGGGTGGACCGGTTGAACAGGGCGATGCCCAGATCCTTTTCCAGCTCGCTCACATAACGCGAAACGGTCGATGTCTTGACGCCCATTTCAAGCGCCGTCTTGCTGAAGCTTTGCCGTTCGGCTGCATGAACGAACGCGCGTACCGCTGCGAAATAATCCATGAGTTTGTGCGTTTGCCCGTCGCGTTTCCTGAGAAACGCCAAGACTAAAGCAAAAACCCGTGGTGGACCTTATATCGGTACGCGCAGGGGCCTAGAACTTCGCCCGGACGCCGGCGCCGAAGGTCTCGCCCGTCGATTGACTGGTGATACGGTCGCTCATGTAGGCGGCGTAGAGATCAGTGCGTTTGGAGAGCGGATAGTCGTAGCCGAGTGCCCAGGTTTGCCGCGTCTGGTCGAGGCCGCCTGCGTCGCGCGAATAGGCGTAGGAGGCCATCACGGTGCCGGGGCCGAGAGGCACGGTCACGCCGCCTTGCGCCGTGTTGATATGGAAGTTGCCGGTGCGTACGGTGTTGTCCGTGTACATGTATTGACCGAAAAGCTTGACCACACGCAGGTCGTAGGACACGCCGAGCTGCGCCACGGCCTGGCTCTGCATGCCGGAAACAAGCGAACTCAGGTCGTCGGGCTGCGTGTTGAAATTCACGTATTGATAGACGCCCGTTGCCGCGAACTGACCGCTGAGATACAGGAACTGCGCGCTCAGCTTGTGCTGGCCGTTTTCGCCGGCCTTGTCGCCGAATGCGTACATGGCTGTCCCGCTCAGACCGTGATAATCCGGCGTCGAATATGAAATTGCATTGTCCCAGCCGGAGTCGCCGACCACGCCCTGGTCGGTCGTGTAGGCGGGGAAGGTGCCAAGGCCGAGGTACACGTGATAGACCATCGGCGAGAACGTGTAAGAGTCGGCGAAGGGATTGAAAAGTATCGTCGATACAAACAGCGACGTGGTCAGCCGCCCCGCGGTCAAGGTTCCATAGGGCGACTGGACGCCGACGTAGGCATCGCGCGAGAAGAACGAGTCGCCCTGGAAGCGGCCATATGCGCCGTTCTGCGGCCGGAAGAAATCTTCGAGCGCGAAGATCGCCTTGTATCCGCCGCCGAGGTCTTCCGCACCCTTCAAGCCCCAATACGATGTCGACATGCCGCCGCCGCCCAGCGTCCACGCACGATCGCCACCGGGATATTTCTGCGCGCCCACCCAGGCGTCCACTTGCCCGTAAAGCTGGACGCTCGACTGGGCGCTGGCGCCGCCGCTGCACAGCATCCCGGTCGCCAGCAAGGACGCAAGCGCCGCGATTCCCTTTGAATTAAAACCGAAGCAGTTCTTCACGCGTTCCTCCGACAGTAAAATGCAGGCGAACGAACGCGGATCGCACTGCGCAGTGCGGATCGGCCGTTCCAACCTGCGTGAAATTGGAAGTGGTGCCCGGATCACGCAGCCAGCGGGTAACGGAATCCATCGCCTGACGGACTGCGCTCGTAGACCTGTTCGCCCGCTACGTATGTGGCCTTGATCGCGCGGTCATCGCCGAGCGTCATCAGCACGAAAAGCTGCTCCACGATGTCCTTGCAATAGCCCGAGCGGAACGACATCAGCGGCGTCGCCTTGCGATCGAGGATCACGAGGTCGGCCTCATAACCCTTGGCAACGGTGCCGATCCTGTCCTGCAGGTACAGCGCTTCCGCCCCGCCGCGCGTGGCGAGATAAAACGCCTGGATCGCATTGAGCTTCGTCTGGTTCATCTGCGCGACCTTGTAGGCTTCGTTGAGCGATTGCAGTTGCGAGAAGCTCGTGCCTGCGCCCACGTCCGTGCCGAGGCCGACGCGTACAGGGCGCTTCGGGTTCTTGGCATCGAAGACACGGAAGAGGCCGCTGCCGAGGAAGAAATTCGATGTCGGGCAGTGCGCCAGCGCCGCGCCGGTCTGGTGGCACGTGCACAGATCGTCTTCGGTGAGGTGGATGCCGTGGCCGTAGATCGAGCGGGGTCCGACTATGCCGGCGTGCGCGTAGACATCGAGATAGCTCCGGCGCTCGGGGAACAGCGCCATGACCCAGGCGATTTCATCGACGTTTTCGCATAGATGCGTTTGCACGTAAGCGTCGGGCGTTTCCTTGAGCAAGGTGCCGCAGACGTCGAGCTGCGCGTCCGTGCTCGTGGGCGCGAAGCGCGGCGTGATGCAATACAACTGGCGTCCGCGCTTGTGCCACTTCGCGATCAGGTCGGAGCTCATGGAGTACGCGAGTTCGGCGGTATCGAGCAGCGCCGGCGGCGCGTTGCGATCCATCAGCACCTTGCCCGCGACCATGCGTGTGTTGAAACGCGACGACTCTTCGAAAAATGCATCGACCGAACCCGGATGCACCGTGCAATAAACGGCGGCCGTCGTGGTGCCCGAGCGCAGGAGTTCGCGCAAGAACACCTTGGCGACCATGTCGGCGTGATTTTTATCGGCGAAATTCTGCTCGGCGACGAACGTGTACGTGTTGAGCCATTCCAGCAACTGCTCACCATACGCACCGATCATCTCGGTTTGCGGATAGTGAATGTGGGTGTCGATAAACCCTGCCGAAATGATCGCGTCCGGATAGTGCTGAACCTGAGTTCCCGCGGGCAGGCGAGGCGTTACTTCGGAGGCGGGGCCGACATCGACGATCTGATCCTGGTCGATGACGACCATGGCATCGGGTATATGAACGAGGCATTGCTCGGGCGACTGGAGAAACGGATCGCCGCTGAAGGTCACCACGTCGGCGCGCAAGGCTTTTAGTGCGGTCATGTCGAGTTCCTGGGAAGTGCGCCGGCCGCGAGGCCGGCTTTCGTATCGGAGAAGGGATCGGCAGAAGAAGGTCAGCGGCGCCGTGCCGGATGCGATTCCTTCATGATCAGCGCGAGCACAAAGGACGCGATCAACGAATAGGTGATCGGCGTCGCCGCGTATTCCGCGATGGCCAGCGTGTGATCGGTCAGTCCCGCAGCCATGCCGGACACCACTCTCGAGCCGGGCGCCGCAATCATGATGCCGCCCGCAATGAACGCCAGGCCGTTCACAAACGCCGCCGACGTACCGATCAATTGCGGCGGAACCACGTCCGCGGCGCTGCTGAAGCAGAGCATGTGCGCGGCGTTTGCAAAACCGAACAGGAAGTTGAGCGCCATCGCAACAGGAATCGAGATGGACGGCAGGTACAGCAACGCGCCCGCGCACGCGAGTTGAACCGCAATGCCGATCACGATGGGCATCTTGCGCCGCTCGATCTTGTCGGAGAGTGCCGGAATGACGAGGCAGCCTGCGGCGAGCCCGAGCCACAACAACGACGAACTGAATGCTGCCGTGGCAGGGGAAGCGCCGCGCGTCTCCATGAGCATGGGTGTCCAGACTACGCCCGCTGCAAGCATGCTGCCGAACAACGCAGCGCAGATGAGCGCCGAAATCCAGACGTGCGGCACCTTGGCGACCTGGAAAAGCGCATCGAGCACTGAGTGGATGAACGCGCTCGCGCCCCCCGCGCCCGTCGATTCGACAGGCGTCGGGTTTTTCAGAAAGAGGAATGCGAGCACCGACAACACCACGCCTGCCACACCCACGAAATTGAACAGCTCGCGCCACGGCATTTCGCTCAGGCCCCACTGCAGCGCGTTGACCGAAAACGCCGATGAGAGCGACGCGCAAAACTGCACCAGCCCGAACATGAAGTTGAAGCGGCCCATGCCGAACCATTGGCCGCCTATGTACCCCGCGCCCACAAAGCCGGTACAGGCGCCCACGGCCATCACGAACTGCGAGACGAGCAGCGTGCCGTAACTCCCCGCGTTGGCGAACAGGAACACGCCGGCCGTGACCAGCACGACGGATATGGGCAGGACCTTGTGCGCACCCAGCCGGTCCAGCAACGCGCCGCCGAAGAACTGGCAGACGGCGAAAACCCATGTGTAGACCGCCGCGATGGACGCGACTTGCTCCACAGTCAGCGACGCGCTTTTCTTCACCTCGGGATTGACGATCGAATATCCCGTTTGAACGCTGAAGAGATAAATGACGAAGGCCACGGACAGCGCCCAGATCCACCAGGCCCGGGGACCGCCAAGCTGAAACGTTGCGACTGGTGTGTGTTTCGATGAAACCGTGTTCATGGACTTTCTCCAGGCGAGTGCAACTCCGCGATCGGTTGATCGCAACTTAAAAATTATTAATTGATATTCCGGAGCTTCACGCCGATCGAGGCGCTGAATGAATCGCGGAGACGGTATTGATTACGAGTTTTTCATGAATGAAATCAGATGCGATACGTTGCGGCTTGTTGAACGGTTCGCCCTGCGGTGGATGCACGCATCCGCCCGTGCGGTGCGTGTGCAGTCACGTTGAGAGCGGTTGGGAATTCGCCTAACTTAACAACTGGCCCGTGCTTCTTCAAGCTTTTAATTTGAACGTTGACGGGAAGCGATTAAATGGCCCAGTCCATTTTAATTATGAGATGACCGGATTCATATCAAGAGCGCCGGATTGTTTTAAGAGGAAATAAATCGACGCGATAGAACAGGAAATCAATGTTTTAGTTTCATCGCGAGAAAAACAAAAAGCCCGCATATAGCGGGCCTTGATTGCAATCAGGAAAACGGATGCTTCAGGCCGCCGATAACGACCGTTCCAACGCGGCAACCCCGGACGGCAAATCGACCGGAACGCCGAGATCGACCATCGTGCGGCCGAGCGCGTGGATGGTGCGAAACAGATGATGCTCACGGCATTGTTCGCCCATCTGCCCGATCCGCACGATTGGCGCACCGAACGATCCTGCAATCTCCACATGATGCTTGCGCGAGATGTGCGCGCAAATATCCGCGCCCGTGACGCCCTTTGGCACTTCTATGCCGACGACCGAATTCAAGCGGCTTTCCTTCTGCACATAGAGCTTCAGGGACAGCGCCTCGACGCCAGCTTGCAATGCCGTCGAACAACGCAGATGTCGCGCGAAACGCCGTTCCAGCGTCTCGGCGCACACAAGGCGCAACGCTTCATGCAGCGCAAGCACGCCCGAAACCGGCGCCGTGTAGTGATAAGACGCGTTATGCCAGAAGTTCGCCGCAAGCGATGCGTCGAAGCACCAGTGCGTGTGCGGCACCGGTCGTGACGTAATGCGGTCCCACGCTTTTTCGGAGAACGCGAGCAGCGACACGCCCGGAATGGACGACAGTCCTTTCTGACCGCCCGTGATCACCGCATCGATATCCCACGCGTCCATTGGCAGGGGCATGGTGCTGAGCGTACAAACGGCATCGACCACGACCAGCGCGCCCGCGGCGCTCGCCACTGCCGCGATGGATTCGAGGCTCCGGTTCCAGACGGTGTTCGATGTTTCACCGTGAACGATGGTCACGACTTCCGGCCGGAAGCGCTCGATCGCTTCGGCGACTTTCGCGGTATCGGCGGCGGTTCCCTCGCTGACCTTCAGCGTTTCCACGACCGCACCCGTGCGCCGCGCCATCTCGGCCATGCGCTCGCTGAAAAAGCCGTTGCAGATGCTGAGCACGCGCGAATCCTTCCACGCCAGGTTCGTGATCGCCATTTCCATCGCGCCCGATCCCGGACCCGCCACGCCCATCACCCATTTCGATTCCGTCTGGAACACGTAGCGCGCCATGGTCTTCACCTGGCCGATGACCGCCGCCATGGTCGAGCCGAGGTGGTTGATCACCACGCCATTGGCCTTCGCGACGGCATCGGGGATCGGCACCGGGCCGGCGCCCATCATGAGGAGCGGCTCTTCGGGAAGTATCGATGAAAGCGGCAGCACCGTAGGGCAAGCCACGCCGAAGGCGTCAGATGTGCCCGAAGCGTCAAAGGAGTTGAAGGACGGAATTCGATCGTTCATTTTGTTTTATCTGCATTCGTTGAATGGCAGGGCTGGCCGGCCCCGCGCCATTCACATTGCTCGCGTCCTGCGCTGACCCATACGCGCCAGCATCCAGTAAAGCGGCAAAGCGAAACGGCGCATGCTCGAAAATACCGGCGCCGACGCCAGCATGAAGCGGCTGTCCGGCTCCGATGCGCTGATCCACACCTTCGATCGCGGCGCGAGCTCGAGTGTATCGCCTGCGCGCAGCCACCAGTCGGCAGTGTCACCTTCAATGGTAAGCCACACTGTTCCCCGGCACACAGTCAGGGTATGAGGGCGGTCGATCAGCCAGCAGGCTGGCGCTTCGCTGGGTTGCTGCTCCAAAGTCCGGATTTCACGCATGATGCTCTCCCATCCTGGCCGCTCACAGAGAGACGGCCTCTTGACTCCATTATTTATTTAAACTCCAATCTTGGAAATGTACAGTCGCGAACAGTTGTGCCGCACTGTTCAGTGATTTTGCCTGCACACTTTTTGAGATGACACGATGAACCCCGGTATCGACCTCGCGATCAACACAAGCAGCGGCATTCCGATGACTGACCAGCTCGTGTCGGGCATCACGAACCTGATCCGCACGCGCCAGTTGCTGTCGGGCGCGAAGCTGCCGTCCATCCGCGCGCTGGCGGAGAGCCAGCAAATCAGCCGCTTTCCGGTGATCGAGGCGTATGACCGGCTTTCCTCGCTGGGAATGATCGTGCCGAAGCACGGTTCCGGATTTTTTGTCGCCAATCAAATGGGCGGTGACGACGCGGGCGGCGGTTCGGATCCGCGCCTGGCCGAAGAGGAATCGAACCAGATCCTCCAGCAATTCAACTATCCCGGCGAGACGCTGAAACTCAGCAGCGGTTTTGTCCCCGAAGCGTGGCGCGATCTGGAAGGCATCATGCAGACCGCGCGGCAGGTCATGCGCATGGACCCGGCAAGCGTGATCGACTATGCAATGCCACATGGCGATGCAAACCTGCGTCACCAGATCCAGATGCGCCTGGCGCACGTCGGGGTCGAGGCCGACGTGTCGAACATCATCGTCACGAGCGGGGCAAGCCAGGGACTCGACCTGATCGTGCGGTTCATGCTGAAGCCCGGCGATACCGTGCTGGTCGAAGATCCCGGCTATTACAATCTGTTCGGTTTGCTGAAGCTTCAAGGCGTGAGGATTGTCGGTGTGCCCCGATTGGCGACGGGACCGGATGTCGATTTCGCCGAGCATCTGCTGAAGACGATCAAGCCGAAGCTGTTTTTCATCAACACGGTGTTCCATAACCCGACCGCGACCAACGTCGCGCCGCAAGTCGCATTCAAGCTGCTGCAGCTCGCGCAGCAGCACGACTTCACCATCGTGGAAGACGATATCTACGCCGACTTCCAGGCAACGCCGACGCAACGGCTGGCATCGCTCGACCAGCTCGATCACGTGATTTATCTCGGCGGCTTGTCGAAGACATTGTCATCGTCGCTGCGCATCGGGTATCTGGCTGCTAAGCGCGAACTCGTGAAAGATCTCGTCGATGTCAAAGTGCTCACGAGCCTGGGCGGATCGCGTTTCAGCGAATGCGTGGTGGCGGCGCTGCTCGAGCGCGGGACGTACCGGAAGTATCTCGAGCGGTTGCGGCGCAGGGTGCGCGACGCGTTATCGACGGCCGTGCAGCGGATCGAGGAACACGGCTGGGAAGTCTTCGATGAACCCACCGGCGGCAATTTCATCTGGGCACGCGTGCCGCATATCGACGATTCCATGGTGCTGGTCGAGCAGGCGCTCAAGTTCGGGATCACGCTCGCGCCGGGGAGTTACTATCGGCCGAACGGGGAGTCGTCGGCATGGGTGCGCATCAACACAGCCCACGCCGATGACCCGCGCGCGCTCAGGTTTTTCGAGCACATGGCGGGCTTTCGGATCAACGGCGGATGAGGCGCTAGATCTTGCCCGCGTGTTGCGCGGTGACGGCGCGTTCTTCGTCGGTAGCAATGCGCGCGACCGGCGCGGGTTCATCGATCCACGCCGTCAACAGCGTCGAGGTCACCGCCAGGATCACCGGTCCTATGAACAACCCGACAATCCCGAACGCGAACATGCCGCCGAGCACGCCGGAGAGGATCAGCAGCATCGACAGATTGACGCCGCGCTTGATCAGCATGGGCCGCAGAAAGTTGTCGAGCATGGCGACCATGACCGACCACACGAGCAGCAGGATGGCGGCGAGTTGCGAGTCGTGCCAGAAGAGGTAAGCCACGCCGCCAAGCAAAGGCAGCAACGGCCCGATCTGCGCAAGACACAACATGAGCATCAACGCAGCCAGGATGCCGGCCGCGGGCACGCCCGCGATCCACAAGCCGATGCCGCCCAAGGTCGATTGCACGACCGCTGTCACGACGATGCCCAACGCCACCGCGCGAATCGCGAGTCCCGCGAGCTTGACCGCCGCGGCGCCGCGCTCGTTGGCAAGCCGCGTGGCAAAGCGTGTGACGAACCGCGCCGCCTGGTCACCCTGGCTATAAAGAATGCCCGAGATGATGATGGTCACGAACATGTGGATCACGAACACGCCGACGATTGCCGCGTGGCCGAGCAGCCAGCGCGCGGCAATGGTCACATAGGGTTCGAGCCGCGCCAGGATGCCGCCCGGACCGGAGTCGGACAACGTCTGCCATTCATGCGCAATGCGATCGCCCGCAAGCGGAATCTCGCTGATCCAGCCGGGCGGCGGCGGTAATGCGTAGTTCGGCAGGCTCTTGATGGCGGCCATGATCTCGCCGCCGTGCAGCGCGAGGGTCGAGATCGCTTTATAGAGCGGCAGAACGATCACGATCCCAAGGATAATGAGCATGATGGCGGTGGCGGCCCATCGGCGATTGCCGACACGGCGCTGCACCGCGAGCATGACCGGCCAGGTCGCGACCACGATGGTCGTAGCCCAGATCAGGCCCGGAATGAATGGCCGAAGGATATAGAGGCTGCCGATCATCAGTCCCGTCAGGATGACGATCACGAGCAGATGCCGCGCGATATCGACTGGCGGGCGTGGATTCGCTTGTGGGTCCGCTTGTGGGTTCACTTGGTACTCCCGACTAGGATTTGCCAGCATTGTGCCTCAATGCCTTGACACGGCCTTCCCGGTAACGAACTCCTCGATCGTTGCATCGAGCGAATCGGAGCATTGCCTGTGCGGCGAGTGGCCGCCGGCGGGCAACTTTGCGAGCATCGCTTGGGGAGCGTGCAAGGGAATGGCATCGATCTGCGCCATTGTTGCGTATTCGTCGTCCTCGGCTTGAGCCGCGAGAAGCGGGCACCTGATAGACGATAAAAGACGCGTGATATTCCAGTCCCTGAACGCGGGGCTCAGCCAGATATCGTTCCATCCATAGAAGGCCGAGTCCACATCCGCGTGATACCGCGCCAGGCGGCTGCGCAAGTCGCCCTGCGTGTACTGAACTCTCGCCTGGCCGATCATCTCCACCGACATCGCTTCGACGAACACATGCGGCGCAATCGCAATAACGCCAGCCAGCGCGTCAGGAAACGCCGCCGCGTAGAGCAGGGCGATAGACCCGCCGTCGCTGTGTCCAATCACCCACATCCGGGCGCGCTCGGCGTGGCCTATGTCAAGAACATCGAGTAATGCCGGGAGCACGTCTAGTGCTTGCGCGTGCAGGAAATCAACCGGCCATTCCGTGCCGGCCTCGCGCGGCGTGGACGCGCCGTAGCCTGGCCGCGAATACACCAATCCGCGAAAGCCGAGCCGATTGCAAAGTGCCTGCGGCCAGTCCTTCCACATTGCAACCGAGCCGAGCCCCTCGTGCAGGAACACGGCGATGGGAGCATCGGTCCAGTTCGCGTTCAACCATTGATATTCAATGCGCAGCGAATTGCGACCATTCTTCGCCGGTAATTCTGCGAAGGAAGGCGATACCAGTTGATCCATGTTTGCGGCGGGTGAGTTAGATGTTCGCGCTTCTGGCGCGAGCGAGCGCGCCCATTAGCTCAGATAGGGCGCCGCGCTAAACCGGTTGCGCGTCTTTTGCCTAATCCGCCGGGCGTTTGTCGGCGAGCGCGCGCCTGCATTCGTCGAGCACGCGTAGGACGAGTTCCGACTGATAGTTCAGATCGTCGCTGTCCAGGATTTCTTCGACCGCGTCGCGGGCCCAGTCGGCATCGACCAGTTCTGAATGCCGTTGCGCGAGATCCGCCGCGATCGCCGACAATTTGGCAATGGCGAGCCATTCCGCTTGCCGTTGATGCCTGTCGAGCCATTTATGAGCGGCTTGTACGTGAAAGGCCGCGGTGGGCCAGGAACCGTTCAGGTAATACGCGCCGAGGCTCCCGCACGTGAGCCAGCAGAGCAATTCCACGCGGTCGTTAGGGCCGAGACTGTGGCGTACGTCGTTCATGGCATTGCTCACCAAGATGATTGATGTTTTCCGGAAGTTTTGATTCCGACAGGAAAACGATATCACGCCACAGTGCAATGCGGAATCAGCCATTTGGGCGGTAGGTGTGAGGCCCCGCAAAAAGCTGTGCTGCTGATGAAAGGCTGCGGTCGACACATGTTCCGATGTTACGTAACGACATGCGGTGTTGCGCAGGCCCTAATGATGCATGACGAGGTGCGCAGGCGCTCCCTGACGAAACTCCGGAGTCGCCATCGCCGCGGTGATCTCGCCAAACGATGACTGGAGCAGGTCGATTTTCTGGCGCAGATCATCCAGCCTGACGGCCGCCATGGTGGCCAGTTCGCGGACGTTGCGCAGCAGCTTTTCGCATAGCGCCGAGTACTGTGCCGCAACGATATCGATCAGCGCGCGCGACGGCGCGCCGGGGACATCGACGACTGCGTCCTGGGATTGGGCAATCCGCATGCGCTCGGTTGCCTGCGCGAAAACCTCCACAGGAGCGATAGCCGTGGTGATGGATGCGTCCACTTCGTCGAGCGCGGCGCGGAGGTCGAGCGCGCTTTCTTCCATGGACACGGTCAGTCCGTGCACCTTCTTTGCCGTCATCCAGCCGCGCTCCACAAGCGTTTCACTGGCGCTGACGAGCGCGGCAGTAATCGCCGATACCGCCACCCGTTCTGTTTCCACACGATCCTTGAGCTCCGTGCACTCGGCAAGCACTTCGCTGAAGGCTGTCATTTGTAATTCGATCACTTGGATGGTTGGCATGTGGCAATCAAAAATAGGGCGGCGGAAAATCGAAAATAACGCACGAACTATGCCAATTGACGGGCGGAGCGCAGATTAAAAAAATGCCTTGGTTATATTGCTTTAGGCCGACTGTCTTAAATGGCGAATTGCGATTGTCAGTCTGAGGCACCGTGTGAATAACTGTAAAGTAAAGCTGTCACCCCAAGGCGAAATTTGTATAAATTTGACAATTTTTCAATATGCCGGATTAAACCATGGAAACTGAAATTATCAGCGGTCTAGTTTCGTTGAGGCTATGCAAGCTATTGAATGTAGGGTGATTTATCGTAAATGCTCAATCCTCGACTTGGCAACGACGCCGTTAGCGTTTTGTTTGCGATTTGTCGGGTTTTCGATGTCGAACGCGCCCCGGAATTCCCTGCCTGCCGCTTTTGAACATGCGCAAATTCCCTACTGCCAGTGCCCCGACCGAACTTTGGTGATTTGCTGAAATCGCTTATCACTCGGGTTGACATGTTGCGCCACAGGCCCGTCAGACGTTTCTTCACACCTTTAAAATTCTGGGTTATCTGAGATTGAGGCGATTTCGAAACTGTGTCTCAAAAGTGTTCGGTCTAGACGTGTTTAATAGCTAGACAAAAATAAGACTTTGAGTAGGTAATTAGGGACTGACGGTTTGATGATTTCGACTCGCGCAACCGATTCTCAAGTTTGGAACTGGGCTGTGGACATCTGGTGAAGTGCGGCGCGAATGAAATCATTTTTCAAACGGCATCACCGTGTCGCGCGAGACCACCCGTAACTGTTTCCTGTGAGTATGAGGCCGCAGCCTGAGGGCAGGCCGTTATCTCTCTCGCGTTATTTGTGCTTGCGCTGCGTGCGGATCGCAAGCACACGGCAATTTTCCGAACGTCCACGCGAAACAAGACAATTTGCGAAATGAACCTTGCTGAGGTTTAATTTGTGTTGCCGCTGGCTTTTATCGCGGCACCTAAAGGAGCAAGACATCTTTCATACACACCTTCCCCGGATAACGCCTTGACGCCGCGGCTGCGAAACATCTGGCGTCTCGCCTTGTTGTTCGTTCGTGAGAGCCGGATGACGGACGCCGGCAGGTCCGAGCCGATCCACCGAGTCATGCGCTCGTTCACGGCCGGCATGCGCGCTCATGGCGCCACGAGTCTTTCCCAGCGCGCACCATTGCTGCAAAACCTCTCCGGCGTGTTGAGCATGGCATCGGGCGTGCTCGAGCAGCATCCGGCATTGTCGGAAACGGCGGTGCGGGTTGCGCTGGCGGAACTCGATACGCTCAAGACGCCGTTGAAAGGCGCGGCATTGCGGCAGGCACTTGTTACAGCGTTGCCGCCCGGGCGTGCCGCTGCCTTGATCGAGGTGGAAGACGAACCCGAGCGCTGCGGAATTGCCGAGCAGACGCATCGCGCTTCGGTGCGGTTGAATGAAACGAGCCTGGGCACCGCGGGATTGCCCGTCAGCGCCCGGCTCACGCTGATTCGTGCCGATACCCGCAAGGAGCTCGCGCAGGATCTCGACGTGGCGGGCGCGGCGGCGCGCCTGGCCGAACGCTTTTCCCGCGAGGTGCGCGCGCAGAACGTCGGCGCGCTGATTGCACGTCTGGGCGATACCGTCAATGCAATGCTCGACCTTCGCCAACGCGCCGCCGATCAAAGTTTCCTGCGCTACCGGCTGCACGAGGTGAACAACGACGTCCGTGTCGTCGTGCCCGAAGTGCTCTGGGATTTATGCAGCGATACCGCGCTTGTTACCCGATCAGTGCGTAGTGTGCCGCTATCGGACGTGGCTGCGTTGCGCGCTCACGGCATCGAACCGGTCGATCTGATCGCAACGTGGATCGAGGCGTTCTTCGAGATCGCGCTGGGCGAGGGCGTCTATCACGCCGGTCTTGAAGCGGCGGGGGCGGCGGTCAGCATCGAGCCGGATACGTTCGGCCGGCTGGTGCTCGATGGCGACTCGCCGCTCACTTTTTTCGCGGCCCATGAACGCAGTTTCCTGGTCACCGGATCAGATGCGCTTTTGCGAGGCGACCACAAGGCGGCGGCGCGCGAACACATGCGCCACGGCACGCCCGGCAAGCACGAAGGGCACGAAACCCAGCAGACGGTGCGGGTCGAGGCGACGTACCGGCGGGAGGCAGAGCGTTTCGCCGGCGACGCACACCGCCACCGCACCGTCTCCGATCTGTTCACGGCGCTCGGCAAGGGCCCGCTGGAACATGCTTTCGCCGATGCCCATACGGGCATTGCATCGCGGGCGGCATTGCTGGCGCGCTCGGCCCAGAGCATCGAGGAGATGGCGCAGCGGATTGCGCCGGATATAGATGTCTGGAAGATTGCCCGTCGCGTGATCGTGCGTCTGGCGCTTGATCAGTTCAGCTCGCACGGGGTCATGGCGCAGGTTGTGAAGGAAGCGGTGCACTGGCCGCACGCATTGCCTCGCGTGCCGAATCTGCTTTCCGACTGGGTGGCGCGGCAGAACCGGCGTGGCGTCAGGGCGCGTTCGGATCCGATCCGTTAGGCAGCATCCTCGCCGCCGGGGAACGGGTGTTGCTGCCTTTGGTTCTGTACCCGTCCAAAAAGGAGCAGATCATGAGCGCAACAACGAAGTCGGAACCCGGCGAACCCGATAACCGCGACTTGAAACAAAACCCGAAGCAAACTGCCGAAGTGCCGCTTGGCAGCGGTGACTCGCCCGAGCCGAGCGGAACGGGCGGTTTCGGCTCGCACGGCTCTGAGCCGGAAGGGGTATCGAAAGGGACGTCGAGGAAATCGAGCCTGCCTTCCACTGATCGCGTGGACGGCAAACCCGAAAAATAAACCGCGGCGGCCGCTCTCAGGGCATGCCACCAAGCGAGGGCGAGATGATGCTTCCAGGCGGAAGGTCGTCCGCTTTTTCCTCATTCGCGGCGCGGGATGAAACCGGCGCGTGATTGGCGCTGCATGTATCGACAGATTCCTGGCCGATACAACGCAAGAAGGCGTCCGCGACTGTGCTGTCCGAAAATGTATAGACAGTTGTCTCAACCAATACTTCCGTGTCCGACAGCCGGTTTGCAGTAATGGTCATGATGTTCCTCCGAAAGTTTTTACCTTCGGGAATTGAGCATCAACCGCGCCCGGCCTGCGCCTATAGAAAAAATGGGCGAAAAAAAACCGGCCGTGCCTCGAGGCGCGGCCGGTTTCCTCAACACAGCTCAAATTACCGCTGCCGCGCCCAGATCGCGCCGAGTACGAAACCGATCGCACCGGCGACCAGCACGCCGTTGATCGGCTGCGAAATGACCGCTTCGCGGACGTTGTCGAGCGTCTCGCCGTAATTGCGCTGAATCGTGCCGAGCGCTTGCCGCGCCTTGCCTTCAGCTTGCGTCGATGCATCGCCGGTAAGTCCGCCTACCGCATCCTGAACCTTGCCAACGACGGTTTGCGCCGCGCCTTCTACCTGATCCTGCACCATGGTGCCTCCCGTTCTAGTGAAGCGGTTTATCGAAGAATCCGGCGTACCGGAAAACTCTTTTGAGCAGGGTTCGTGCCCAGGCACGGTGGAACGGCTCAGGCCGGACCGATCAGGCGCGTCACGATCGCGATCAGCGAATCAATTGACAGCGGCTTGCGATGAAACTCCAGCTTCGGATGCGACACCTCTGGTGTGCGCGCAGCGGCGCTCGAGAGTATGACCGGGATCTGCGCCAGGGTGTCATCGGCCGCGAGTGCGTGGCAGAGCGCGAGGCCGTCCATGACCGGCATCATCCAGTCGGTCACGATCAGGTCGGGCGGATTCGCACGCGCCGATTCCAGCGCCTGCAAGCCATTGGACGCCGTGCCGACCTCATAGCCTTCCATCTGAAGCACGAGCCGCCAGGTGGTGAGCAGGTCGAATTCATCGTCGACGACGAGGATCTTTTTCATGTCCGCGTGCCGGCGTCCTGTGCGGACAAGGTCGGCGGGATCGTGCCGCGCGCCGACAAAAGCGTGCTCGTGCCGACGAATCCATCGCTCAGGTGCAAGCCGTTTTCATCGATCACAAAGCGCCGGATCGACGGATCGTGCGCCGCCTCGCGCTGTTTGACGATCGAGATGATCCGGTGCAACGACGTGGTCGTCTCGATATAACGCAACAGCACGATGTTTTCCGTCATCGCCGATGCCCGGATGGACCCACCGTGCGTCATGTCGCCGTAAAGCGGCAGCTCCTCGGTCAGCAGCGTGGTGACGCTTTCCTGACGCAAACGGTGCGTAAGCGCGTTCAGGAACAGGCCGAAACGCTCGGTGCGGTTCGCGGAATCGTGGAAACCTTCAATGCCGTCGACTACGAGCCGTGACGCGCCTACCCGTCTCACTACGGACAGCAGCTCCGCCGCGAGTTCATCGATCGCAAGTTCTACGGCCGGACGCCATTCGACAATCAGGCGGCCATCAGCGACGGCCGCGGCAAGCTTGATCGACACGCCTTCTGCTTTTGCGACCAGGCGCTCCGGCGATTCATAGAAGCCGAAATAAACGCAGCGCTCGCCCCGGGTGGCACCTGCTTCCAGGAATTTCAGACCTATCAGCGTCTTGCCGATTCCCGATGGCCCGATCAAGGTCGTGGTCGATCCCTTGACCACGCCGCCGCCGAGCATGGCATCAAAATCCGGCAGCCCGAACGCGAGCTTCGACTTCAGATCGGGCGCGCCTTCACGCAGTATTGAACGGGCTTCCAAGCGGGGGAATGTGACGAGGCCGTCGGCGGTGATCTTGAAGGAATGCCGCCCCAGCAGGTGATCGCGGGCGCGCAGTTTGTGCACTTCGATTTCCCGTGTGCGCCGCATGCCGGTCGCGAACCGGTTCAGTTCAACAAGGCCATCGACAAGCGTGTGTTCCGGATGCGGCTCGTTGCCTGACAGAGGCGCAAGGATCAGCGTGGTGCAGCCTGCCGCCGATACAAACGCGCTCAATTCGTGGATGAACTGAGACAGCTCGAGCTCGGTCGAGCTGAATTCGCGCGCGCTGCGAAATCCATCGATGACCATGAAACGCGGCCGGTTCGTCTTGATGGTCGAGGCGATCAGCGCAAGAAAACCGCTGAGGCCGTCGCGCATCAACTCGTGATAACCGGAGACGAAGAACATCTTGTCCGAAATGGCGTCGGCGTCATAGAACGACAGTGCTTTCAGATGCGACAGCAGCTTGGAATGCGATTCGGCGATCAGCGTGATATAGAGCACCGTGTCGCCCTCGGTCACGCGATGAAACCCCATCTGCGTCGACAGGATGGTCTTGCCCGCGCCTGCCATGCCTTCTATCAGATACAAGCCGCCCTTGAGCAAACCGCCGCCAAGTATGTCGTCGAGTCCCGGCACGCCGGTGGTGACGGTGTTCGGATCGGAAACGGGCGGGGTCGAGGGGATTGCTTGATCTGTCATGAATATCTCGGGTGGAGTAGCCCGGCAAGGATGGTGCGTAAAGCGGGATTATCGCCGAGAAGACCCACTATGTCGGCATTTGTGAACTTCTTTGAAATCATTTCGATGCGGCGACGCTGTGACCAAGCCTATCCGCACGTTCCGCGCCCGGGGGGCAAGAGCCGCCGCAGCGCCTCTGCAACCGATGTCTTCTGAGAGAAATTAAGAACTTGCTCATGGTCCGAAAAGCAGGCGAATGGTCTCATCTTGCTTTGCCGTACACGTGTTGCGTCGATCCCCGCACACGCGTTCGTTTCCAAGTTTCACGCCTGTTCGAGTCCGCAGTCCACTGGCCGTTCGCGCAGGCATCCGGCTGCGAGACCACTCATGTTCCAAATTACTGCTTTGTCCCGTTTCGTATTGGTGGCCACAAGCCTGTTGGCCCTTGGCAGTCTGGCGCACGCCGAATCCCGCATGGCCGCGACGTCGGTCGATCCAGGTATCTACTCCGGCGCGCCGTTCGCGTACCGGTCGGATGGCGCAATCATGTCGGCCGTACCCGACCAGCCCGCTGATGACCGCATCTTCTCGCCGGTCAGCAACATGGGCGATATGCATCCGCGCCAGCCCGGTCCGGATCATCCCCGATTGCGCCACGATCTCTAAAGCGCAGGTTGAAACGCTTCAGGAATTCTTGCCGAAGTTGCTAAAGAATAGCTTCAGGAATCGTTCTAAAGCATGGAGTGTTTCAGGTGGCGAAGTAGTTAAAAAAAGCGGGCCTACGCATTTTCCGCTTTACCTTTTCTATCTGCCATAATTCCGATGTTTTCGCATTCTTAATTGCGTTCAACCCGGAAATTCCATGAACTCCAACAAAACAACGAGAGGCGGGGCGCTGGTCTTGGCATGGTTCATCCTGTGCGGCGCGGCGTTCGCGGCGGGGCCTGCAGCGTCCGCGCAAAGCAGCGCCGCACAGGACGATCCCCTGGGCGGTTCGGGGACGCGGCGGAGCCTTCTGACCAACGGCGCCGCGGATGAGCCGCAGGCCACGGCGAACGGCAACATCGCGGAATTGCAGCAAATGATTCGCGACGGCAAGGTAAAGGAACTGCGCACGACGTATAACGGCAGTTATGGCGCAAGCATGTTGTTTTACCCGGACGAAATGACTTTCTACATTGCGTTGTTCCAGCAAAAGAAATTCTGGCGCGTCATCAAGACTCAAGCCGACGCACGGGCGGAAACGGTTTATGCGGACTTTGCGAAGAACAGCGCCGCGCTTGCCGATACAGAAATCCGCCGAACCAAACTCGAGGCGGAAAAGAACTTTGCGGATCGGCTGATCGCGGTTCAGCAACAGCGCGCGAACCGCTTGCAGGCTGACCTTGAAGTGGCGCGTGCACAGCAAAGCCAGGTGGTGGACCGCCAGGCGGAGCAGCAGGAGGCAATCCGGTCGCTGCGTGCAGAGCAGGATTCGGCGCAAGCGCAATTGCGCGCGTTGCAAACCAAGGTGCAGGACCTGCAACGTCAGTCCGACACCGACCTGATGCCGTTGCCGTTTCCAAAGTAACGTGCGTCTGACGGAGCGAACGTTGTAGAGCGTTCCGCCGCTGCGGGGTTCCGGCAGCATTCCAAGTTGTGAAAAAACGGCTGCCTTCGCAGCCGTTTTTGATTGCTGCAACAGTAATAGCCTGCCAAAACTTTTCTTAATATTTACATTTAAAGCTTGTTTCCAAAGTCGTCCCGCGCTGTTTCATTAATTAGGAATTATCCAGTAAGGAATGCTTGATTCCACGTGCTAACATTTCGCGCGATTTCGGATTCCAGATCATTTTAGGATTATCCGAATCGAAGGCTTGAGGCGAATAAGGTGGCTGTGGAAATCGGGTAATTGTCTGATGGCCCGACCAGTACGCGTTTGTCTCGATATCTCAGTCACATGTAATTTCGAAACGGTAAACAGGATGTCTAATAAATTAATCGCTGCAGGCTTGTTGTCAATCGGCGCCCTCGCTGGCTGCTCCAGTGCTTCGGGTCCCACGTTCAACGCAAATCAGATCCAGACCGCCAATGGCGCGCAGGTTTATCGCGTGGAATGCCATGGTTTGTTTGAAGGCGTCGCTGAGTGCGTGAAACAGGCGCAGAAGATTTGCGGCGACAAGCCCGCATACAAGCTGGAGACCATGGAACGCCTGCGCGCTCCCTCGGAAGATGCTCTGGACCCGCGCGTCCTGACGTTCCAGTGCGGCGCACCGGCTCAACCGGAAGTGGCCCCCGCACCGGCTCCGGCACCCGTGCCGCAAGCTGCGCCGGAAATGCCGCGTCAGATCGACCTGAGCGGCGACGCGAACTTCGCAACCGACAGTGCCACGCTGACGCCGCACGCGAAGAGCACGCTTGATGAGTTCGTTGCTGCTGGTCAGAACGTTCAGTTGCGTCAGGTCGAAGTATCGGGTTACACCGACTCCACAGGTTCGGCATCGCACAACCAGCGTCTGTCGCAGCGCCGTGCGGAATCGGTCATGCAATACCTGAAGAGCAACGGTCTGCGCTCGCAAAACTATTCGGCGCAAGGTTTCGGCGCGGCGAACCCAGTGGCGTCCAATTCGACGGCAGCGGGCCGCGCGAAGAACCGTCGCGTGGAAATTCGCGTCAGCACGCAGTAATCGCGACGGGCGTTTCTACCAACGCCACGACGTAAAAACCCCGCAAGCGCGTAGCGCTTGCGGGGTTTTGTGCTTGGGGCGACGCTGCCGTATGTTTTGACCAGTTAGAACAACGTGAGTTGAGCGCGGCCGGGGCCGCCTTCCAGCGTCAGCAAATGTTGTTTGCGCTCCATGCCGCCCGCGTAGCCTGTCAGTTCGCCATCAGCGCCAATCACGCGATGACACGGCACGATGATACCCACCGGATTGCGCCCGTTAGCCGCGCCCACCGCTCGCGATGCACCTGGCGCATAGCCAATGCGGCGCGCGAGATCGCCGTAGGTCCACGAATTTCCGAACGGAATTTCCAGCAATGCCGCCCAGACGCGTTGCTGGAAGTCGGTTCCATTCAAGCGTAATTTGACGGAAAACGCGGTGCGTTCGCCGGCGAAATACTCGGCGATCTGCTCCATCGCTTCAGCGATAACCCGCGACCGCGGCGCGCCGGTATCGATGAGACCTGCGGGAAAATGTTTCTGCCCGACGAAGAACAGGCCGGTGAGATGTTCATCCTCAGCGCGATACGCCAGATGGCCCAGCGGACTCGGTGCAATGTGACATTCAATCAACAGTGTCTCCCATCGTTTATCAAGTCTGGATGCAGCTGGTTTGCAGCCTAGATAAACGGATTATCGGTCTTGCCGGCCGGTTTCACCGGCTCGGCGGCCAGTTTGACAGGCAGCGCGGCGTCGTTTTGCAGTGCATCGACGATTGCGTTAACGGCTTTCTGCAGCGCCAGCGCAGTCGCCAGCCCGGCCTTGTCGCGGGTGATCGTCAGATCGCCGGACACGGACAAGCGCGCGGGATCATTTGCGATCACGAGTGCGTCGCCGTCGATGTTGAGTGTGTCGGTATCGTTTGAGAATGGCTTAAACACCTTTCAGTCCTCCAATGCGTTGATCTTTCAGCGAGTCGGGAATGCCTGGAAACTGCAGCCCGCTCATGGCTTCCAGTTCGTGGACCGTCTTGACCGTGTATTCGTTCGTGGGCGTGTTGTCCACGACGACCGCGAACGCCAGCTTGCGTTGTGGCATGTACACCACCTTGTACAACTGGGTAGGCACCAGCACGCGCGACTCGCCAATGGTCTGCAACTGCCGTCCGGAAAAAATCGGTCCGGTCACGACATAGGCCTCGCCGGATTCTTCCACCAGCCGTCGCACCGCTTGCTCGATGCGCGACCAGATGCGCCGGTTGTTCGACGGGTTTTGCGGCACGACGTTCGCAAGCGAAAACGATTCGGCCATGCTTTTCTTGTCCCATCGGTCGCCGGCCGGGCTCATATGGCCGCGATCGTAACCGCTGCGCTTGTAGTCGGAGAGCGTGGCGCTGTCGCCGGGCGGCAATTGTTTATCGACGAAAAAGCGGTTCGTGCGCGCGTTGTCGCGAGCGTCGTCGATGTGTTGCGCCGTCAGATGTTCAGCCGACCACAAAGGCCCGTGTGTCACGCCGGAATGGAGGACCGCGAAGTCGGAATAGCAAAGCTGCTGCGTCGATGCCCGCATCTTCGCGTTCACCACGATGGGCGCGCGGCCGTCCGGGCTGAACTGCGGGCAATCGGCCGCAAGCGCGGTCAGGGACAGCGTGCAGCCTAGCGCGGCCAGGAAAAGTGTGAAGTGTGTCTTGAACTGCGAGATGCGGATCTGCATGTGAAAGGCGGGATGGTCGTTTGTGCGAGGCGGCAGTATAAGCGCACGGTATGCGAAAAGCGGTCGTTAGCGATCAGCGCTCGCACACGATAAAATTCCCTCGCCGCGGCAGCGTGGCCCAAGCGCCCGAAAATGTCGGTCCTTCCTGTTTTTATCTGCGAGTTCTTGCGCCCATGACTGTGACCCGCCGCATGTTCTGCGCTGTTGTAGCTTCGGTTTCCTTGCTTGCATCGCCGGTGTTTGCCAACGCCGTGTCAACGGACGGGCCGGCATCTGCCACCGCGCCCGCCGCCGATAACGACGGTCCCGTCTACGGTCCCGAATTGCAGGGCTTCGACTATCCGTATCCCGTCGGCCAGTTCGCAATTTCATCGCAAAGGCAGATCGTGCGCATGGCGTACATGGATGTGGCGTCGAAGAACCCGAATGGCCGGACCGTGGTCCTGCTTCACGGCAAGAACTTCTGCGCCGCGACGTGGAAAGAGAGCATCGATGTGCTGACGAACGCGGGTTATCGCGTGATTGCGCCGGATCAGATCGGTTTTTGCAAATCGACCAAACCCACGCGTTATCAGTACACGTTCCAGCAACTTGCCCGCAACACGCACGCGCTGCTCGAGGCGCTCGGCGTGAAGAAGGCGACGCTCGTGGCGCACTCCACCGGCGGCATGATCGCCGTCCGATACGCGCTCATGTACCCGCAGGAGACCGAGCAACTCGTGCTCGTGAACCCGATCGGCCTTGAAGACTGGAAGGCGAAGGGCGTGCCGTCGATTTCCATCGACGACTGGTATACGCGCGAGCTGAAGACTACCGCCGACGGCATTCGCAAGTACGAGCAGTCCACCTATTACGCGGGCCACTGGGACGCGCGCTACGAGCCGTGGGTGCAAATGCTGGCGGGGATGTACCGCGGGCCGGGGAAGGATCTGGTGGCGTGGAACTCGGCGCTGCTCTACGACATGATCTATACCCAGCCGGTGGTGTATGAATTTGGCCAGATCCGGACGCCGACCTTGCTGCTGATTGGCGACAAGGACACGACGGCGATCGGCAAGGATCTCGCCCCTGCGGATATCCGGCCGACGCTTGGGCGGTATCCCGAACTGGCGAAGCAGGCTGCGGCGGCGATTCCGGGCGCGAAGCTCGTCGAGTTTCCGGATTTCGGCCACGCTCCGCAAATGCAGGATCCGCAGGCGTTTCACAAGGCGTTGCTCGAAGGGCTTTCGGCGCGCAACTAGTTTCAATGCAATGCGCGGCGGTAAATGCCGGCCGCGCATTGGACACCGCCTCTAAAATCCACGTTCAAGAATCCGTGACCTGGCCTGCCGTGCACCAAACGGGGGCAGGGCGCGGATGACGCTTGGCATCGGCGAAATCCGGTCGCACCTGTTTGAAGCAGCGCCCCCGCATAACCCGCCAAAACAATGAGTAAAAACAAGTATTAAAAAAATGGCACGGCTGTTGCTTTATTGGGGATACTGAAACTACGAGAGCGTCGGACAAAAGGAGTGGCGAGGCGGCAGCATCTATATCGCCGATCCACCCACGAGCGGCATTCGCGCCGCGATCAAAAAAGGACGCACAGATGCAGATCTACGACGAAATGCGTCACGAAGAAACCGTGCGGGCGCACTACGCGCGGTTTTCCCGGTGGCTTTCCACGCAAAGCCCCGAAACCATCACGCGCAAACGCGCCGAAGCGGATCTGCTGTTCCGGCGCGTGGGCATCACGTTCGCCGTGAATGGCGACTTGTCCGGCACCGAGCGCCTGATTCCCTTTGACATGATTCCGCGCATCATCCCCGGGGATGAATGGCGCAAGCTCGAAGCGGGTCTCAGGCAGCGCGTGCGTGCGCTGAACATGTTCATCCGCGATATTTATCACGATCACGACATCGTCCGGGCGGGGAAGATCCCGGCTGAGCAGGTGTACACCAACGCGCAGTATCGGCCGGAGATGCAGGGCGTGGATGTGCCGCTCGATGTGTATGCGCACGTGGCCGGTGTCGATGTGGTCCGCGCCGGCGACGCGGGCGAGTTCTACGTGCTGGAAGACAATCTGCGCGTGCCGTCGGGCGTGTCGTACATGCTCGAAAACCGCAAGATGATGATGCGGCTCTTCCCGGAACTGTTTGTGCAGAACCGCATTGCGCCGGTGGCGCACTATCCGGATTTGCTGCTGGAGACCCTGCGCTCCATCGCGCCGGCCGGCGTTGACGATCCCAACGTGGTCGTGCTGACGCCCGGTATGTACAACTCGGCGTATTTTGAGCATTCGTTCCTCGCGCAGCAAATGGGCGTTGAACTGGTCGAGGGCAAGGATCTTTTCGTTGATGAAAACTATGTCTTCATGCGCACGACGCAAGGGCCGAAGCGCGTCGATGTGATTTACCGGCGGCTCGACGACGACTTCATGGACCCGCTCGCGTTTCGCACGGACTCGGCGCTGGGCGTGCCGGGCTTGCTGACGTCGTATCGCGCGGGCCGTGTGGCGTTGGCGAATGCAATGGGCACAGGCATCGCCGACGACAAATCCATCTACCCGTTCGTGCCCGACATGATCGAGTTCTACCTCGGCGAGACGCCGATCCTGAACAACGTGCCGACGTTCCAGTGCCGCAAGCCTGACGATCTCGCGTACACGCTCGCGCATTTGCCGGAGCTCGTCGTGAAGGAGGTCCACGGCGCGGGCGGCTACGGCATGCTGGTCGGGCCGGCATCGACGAAAGCCGAGATCGAGTCCTTCCGTGAACGCCTGATCGCGCGGCCCGATGGGTACATCGCGCAGCCGACGCTTGCGTTGTCCGCGTGTCCGACTTTCGTGGAATCGGGTATCGCGCCGAGACATATCGATTTGCGGCCGTTCGTGCTGTCCGGCAAGGAAGTGACGATGGCCGCCGGCGGCCTCACGCGCGTGGCATTGAAGGAGGGTTCGCTGGTCGTGAATTCGTCGCAGGGCGGCGGCACGAAAGATACCTGGATGGTGGATTAATCACTCGAAGGGCTACGGCCTCGAGCGTGGCGCGGTTTCAGCGCTGCATAACAACGGAACGCCATCATGATGCTAAGCCGTACAGCCGATCACCTTTTCTGGATGGCCCGCTACATGGAGCGGGCAGAGAACACGGCACGCATGCTCGACATCAACCTGAAGGGCATGCTGCTGCCGCAGACGCCCGAACAGATCGCGCGTGCGCAGCGCTCAGTGTTACGTATTTCGGAGCTCGAATCATTTTTCGAGCAGCGTTTCCCGGGCTCTGATTCGCTCGAAGACATGCTGCATTTCATGGTTGCCGACTCGGGCAATCCGTCGAGCATCATTTCGTGTCTGCACGCGACTCGAGAAAACGCGCGCGCCGTTCGCGGCACATTGACCACTGAAGCCTGGGAAACCATCAACTTCACCTGGCTCGAATTCGGCGAGAAGCTCGCCGCCGGCGAACTCGAAAACAGCCCGGATACGCTTTTCGAATGGGTCAAGTACCGCTCGAACTTGTGCCGCGGCGTGATGGTCGGCACGGCGCTTCACGACGACGCCTTCTGGTTCATCCAGCTCGGCATGTACCTGGAACGCGCGGACAACACGGCGCGCATCCTGGACGTGCGTTTTGCCGATGCCGAGCCCAACTCCCGCGAAGCCGCCCGGCAACTGGAAGACTTCTATTACTGGACATCGATATTGAGTTCGGTGTCGGCGCTCGAAATCTACCGCAAGGTGTATCGCGATGTCGTGACGCCTTCGCGCGTGGTCGAGTTGCTGATCCTCAACGCGCAAATGCCGCGTTCGTTGCTGGCATCGCTCGATGGCGTTTGCGAGACGCTCGACAAGCTGCGCACGAACGGATCGAACGATTGCGAGCGCTTTGCAGGCAAGCTGCGCGCCGACGTGCTGTACACGGATATCCGCCAGATTCTCGAAACCGGTGTGCACGCCTATTTGACGCAATTCCTGAAACGGGTCGATGAGTTGGGTGTACGCGTGATGCGTACGTTCCTCATGTTGCCTCTCGCCTGAACGCATCCGTACTGGGAAAAATCATGCTTCTGACCATTCGGCATCACACAAGTTACCGTTACGCCGTGCCCGTGCAGTATTCCATTCAGCAACTGCGCATGACGCCGGCCAACGGCTCGGCGCAGATGGTGCGGCGCTGGCATATCGATACCGTCGGCAAGCTCGACGTCACTCGCGATGCGTATTCCAATACCCTGCATACGCTCGTGCTGACCAAACCGCATACCGAGATCAACCTGTCGGTGACGGGGCAGGTCGAGACCACCTTGCTGGACGGCGGCCGCCTCAACGACGGCCCCGGCCGGATTCCGCTGCAGCATTACACGTGTCACACGGCGTTGACCGAAGCCGATGCGTCGATCCGCGAGCTCGCGCATTCTGTATCGAAGATCGACTCGCCGGCGGCACTGATTGCGCTGGCTGAGAACATCGAAGGGAAAGTGCAGTTCAAGGCGGGCGTGACAGCCGTCACGAGCACGGCGGCCGAAGCGCTGAAACTCGGCAACGGCGTGTGTCAGGATCACGCGCATCTCATGCTCGCCTGCTGCCGCTCGCGTGGCGTGCCCGCGCGTTATGTGAGCGGTTACATCGATCCGGGCGATGTGCCGCATGCCGCAAGCCACGCGTGGGTGGATGTGTGGCTCGACGACGTGTGGGTATCGGTGGATGTGACGCACGCCGCGTTCGCGAGCGGCCGATACTGCCGGCTCGCTGTTGCGCGCGACTACGAAGCCGCGGCGCCGGTGCGCGGCTCGCGGGTGGGCGGCAAGGAAGAGCGCATGAGCGTGGATGTATCGGTGCAGGCAATGGCCGATCAGTAACCAGGCGGCAGCCGTTGATTTTCGCTCAAGTGCACGCCGGATTTGCCGATATGTTAAAAGTAAATGAGCGGTGAGTTTCGGCACACGTTTTTCAGCACCTTTCTGGCCCGGTCCGGCGAGAGCGCGCTTACAATACTGGTTTGCTTCTTTCAGGGATTCGACGGATGACTTATTGCGTGGCAATGCGCGTTGACGAAGGACTGGTTTTCCTGTCCGATACACGCACGAACGCCGGGGTCGACCACGTCAGCGCGGCCCGCAAGATGGCGGTCTTCGAACAACCCGGCGATCGCGTCCTGGTGCTGCTTGCGGCCGGCAACCTGGCCTTGACGCAAGCTGTCATGCAGTTGTTGTCGGAACCGGCTCCTGAAGACAAGCTCACGCTCTACAACGCGCCTTCCATGGCGGATGCGGCAAGGCTCGTTGGCGAAGCCGTGCGCGAGGTCCACAGGCGGGACGCGGCGACGCTCGCGGAATTCAGTGTCGACTTCAATTGCAGCTTCATTCTTGGCGGACAGATTCGCGGCGCGAACACGCGCCTGTTCATGATCTATTCGGCGGGCAATTTTGTCGAAGCGTCGCTGGTGAGCCCGTATTTCCAGATCGGCGAATCGAAATATGGGAAGCCGATCATCGATCGCGTGATCACGCCCTCCACGCCGCTCGATGAAGTCGCCAAGTGCGCGCTGGTTTCGATGGACTCCACGTTGCGATCCAATCTGTCGGTAGGCTTGCCGCTCGATCTGCTGGTCTACGAGAAAGACTCGCTGCAGGTAACGCGTTTTTCCACGCTCGATCACGACAACCAGTATTTCCAGATGATCCACCGCACGTGGGGCGAACGCCTGCGGCAGATCTTCGGCGAGATTCCGAATCCCACATGGGCCGATCCGGCAAATGTACCGCTGCGGGCGCGCGAGACGGTATCGAGCGTGCCGCGCGTGGTGCACGGCGACGCGTTGACGCAGCCGGACACATCGGCGCCGCCGTTCCAGACGCTGATGCAGCCGGATACCGGACGATCTCAGCAGTAGGTTTTCCGCCGGATGCCGTCACGAAAAAAGCCCGCTGTCGAAAGACAGCGGGCTTTTTGCTCGATGGTCGTCACGTCTTGACGGTTGCACATAAAAAAACAGCCATCGACCTGGGGCCAATGGCTGTTTCTTGAATCGAAGCCGAAACCGGCTTCAGATCCAGCTTTAGAACTTGTGACGGATACCGACGATCACGAGTTCCTGGTTGCTCGTACCAGCGTAGCCGTACGAACCGATCGAAGCTTGCGCAGCCTGATCGACGCGAACCGTCTGGCCTGCTGCATTCGTCGTGTACGTAGCTTGCGTACCGCTTGCGTGCTGATAAGCCGCTACAGCGTAGAAGTCCGTACGCTTCGAAACCGAGTAGTCCGCACCCAGCGAAGCCTGGTGGTACTTGGCCGACGTATCGCCGCTTGCCTTCTCGTACGTGTAGCCTGCGCCCAACAGCAGAGCCGGCGTAGCCTGGAAGTTCACGAACGCGTTGCCGATGTTGTACTTCTGCGTCGACGAGTATGCCGAGTTGCCGTCCGGTGCGTACTGCGCATTGCTGTACGACGCGCCGACCGTTACCGGGCCGATTGCGTACTGGGCAGCAGCGCGAGCGATACCGATCGAGTGAGCGGTCGTGTAGCCGTTGTTGATCGGGCCATCGAACAGCGAATCCGACGACGGGCTGTTCCATGCCGGTCCGCGGCCAGCGCTCGGGTTGCTCGAGTAGAAGTAACCAGCAGCCAGGCCCAACGGGCCGTTGTTGTATGCAACTGCGCCCGACCACGTCTGGCCTTGGCCAGTCGTGCCAGCGAGGTTGCTGAAGCCGTACAAACCTTCAACTTGCAGGCCGGCCCAGTTCGGCGACACGTACTTGACAGCATTCGACGTACGCAAGCTGTTGTCGTAGTTGTCTACGTCGCCCGGGGTTGCGAAGGCCGAACCGAAGTAGTTGTCAGCCGTGATGCCTTGCACCATGTCGACCAGCGGGTCGTATTGACGACCGATCGTGACCGTACCGTACTGGTCAGCGGTCAAACCGACGAACGCTTGACGACCAAATTCGCGGCCGCCCTGGCCAAGACGGCCTGTGCCCACGTCAAAGCCGCTTTCCAACTGGAAAATTGCCTTCAGACCGCCACCAAGGTCTTCCTGACCCTTCAAGCCCCAACGATCGCCCGACAGGTTGCCGTTAATCATGCCGACCAGCTTCTGATTGCCTTGTGCGTTGTGCACGTAGCCGATGCCCGAGTCGATCACGCCGTACAGCGTCACGCTATTTTGCGCTTGGGCTGCGCCAGCTGCGCCGAGCAGTGCCAGCGAAAGGGAAGTCAGTGCGAAACGTTTCATCGAGTTCTCCACGCGAAGATTTAAATTCGTTGTTGCCGGCGCAGAGAATAACGCAGCGTTACAACAGTGAAGAACCAGAAAATAAAACGTGTCTCGAAAATCAGACACTTTGCGCGTTGAACAGGAAGAAGCATTGCAGTCAAGCCTGTCAAGGGCTTAGCGCGGGATTCATCTATTGAAATAAGCGGGACTGGACTTTCGTGCGAAAGTTCCCGTTAATGAATGGCCGGTAGAAGTCGGTCCAAATCTTTATTAGTTTTTTACTAATTCAGCGTTATAGCAATACGTTATGGCGTATTACTCGATACAGTCTTTTTGAGCAAAGCCGGCACCGCAGAACGATGCCGGGCATTGCCCCTTTAGTCCATGCGCGGCGGCTGATCCCGCCCCGACAGCAGCGCGAGCGCAATGCCTGCCCCACCCGCGAGCAGCACGGCGCGCCACGGATGACGCCGCACCAGGTCATTCGCCCGCACCGCCTTCCTGCCGCAACCAAGCATGGCTTGCGCCGTCGCTCTGGTGGCGGTCGTTTCCGCTTTGGCAAGCTTACGGCTGAGCGTGAGTGCCGTACTCAACGCCGAGACCTTTTTCCGTGCTTGCTGCGTGAGCTTCTGCGAGCGCTCGGCACGCTGTTCTATCGATGTACGCGCCGCGCCAGGTATGAGCGCAGCGCTGTGGGATTCGGCGACAGATGCATCCGTGGAGCGTCCGCTGATAGTGGACCCTGCAAGCATTGATCCGATCTTGGCGCGGCTGCCGGGCGGAACACGGCCGCTTTGCTGGCCCCATGCGCCGCGCGGATCATGAAGGCGTGCGCGAGCAGCGGAGAATTCCGCGCCGAGCAGCAACACCGCCGCCGAGAAGTACAACCACATCAGCAATACCGCGAGCGAACCCGCTGCACCAAACGAATTGGCCGTACCGGCATGGGTCAGGTAAAACGCGAACAATTTCTTGCCGACAGAAAACAGGATGGCCGCGACCAGGCCGCCTACCAGCGCGTCGCGCCACTGCACGCGGGCATCGGGCAGGAATTTCAGCAGGGCGCCGAACGCCATGGACAAGATGACAAGACCCACGGCAAGCTGAACAATGTCGCCGATGATCACGAACGACGAATCGCCCCACAGCCATTTGCCGACGGCCTGGATGGCGGTATCGAGCACGAGCGACACGATCAGCAGAAAAGCTACGCCCAGTACGAGGCCGAACGAGATCAGCCGGACGCGCACCAATGCGAAGACGCTCGACTTTTGCTCGCCGGCGAGCGGCCAGACAAGATTCAGTGCGGTATTGAGCGATGAAAATGTCGCTGACGCACCCACCGCCAGCAGCACGAATGAGATGACGGCCGCGATCCCGGTTCCGCCGCTGCGATGCGCATTTTCAACAATGCTTTGCACGCTTGCTGCGGCTTGGTCGCCCAGCATGCCGTTGACCTGGTGGAACAACTGGCCGCGCGCCGCTTCGGCGCCGAATACCCAGCCGGCGACTGCGATCACCATGACCAGCGTGGGAGCGAGCGAAAACGCGGAGTAGAACGCGATGCTTGCTGCCATTGCCGCGCACCGGTCCTCGCCGAATTTCTTGAGGGCGCCCATGACCCAGGATGCATCCTTCTTAACGACAGCCTGGAGTTTCTCGGTCGACAACGTGCTCATGGCAGCCTCAAATTCGTTTAGCGGTAAGTTCTGACGGTTTGTAATGCCACGAAGCACGATGCGTTCCACGGTATTGACGCGGAGAGCGCCTGGGCCGGGAGGGCGTAACCAATCAAGCATCGGCTAACAGGAGGGGTGTTGGCAATGGTAAAGCGGATGCATCGGCCATTCGGTCGAGTGCAGCGCCGTCTTTCAAATCGGAGTGTCCAATCGAGGCAGTCGACCGCTTACGCGGTTTCGTCGACCATGACTGTTGGATGGCGGAAGAGAAACGCGCACGTATGTCTCTTTTTATTAGACGATTCCGGCGTTGTTCAGGCAAACATGCTGAAGCTATGCGCGTAAATCAAATCCATCGAGATAAGCGGCCGGATCTTGCCCATCCCACATTTGGCCATCGATAAGAACATCGGCGCGTAGTTCTTCGGGTACGCGCACTTCCATCAACGCAGCCGCCTCGCAATACAGCGCTGTCTCCGAGAGCGCGGCGGCGATCGCGGCATCGTCCTGATCGCCAGAGAGCATTCCCCATCGGCGGTATTGCGTGAGGAACCAGAGGCCATCCGAGGCGCGCGGATAATTCACGGCACCGTCGTTAAAAAAACTGACGCCCGGCGGCTGCACGGCGAACTGCGCCGGGTCGTAGTGGCCGAGCAGCCGTTGCTCGATCAGCGCCTGCGGCGCGTCGACCACTTCGGGTGCCGCGAGCCACGCTGAGATATCCATACGATGCTTCGGGTAATCGAGCCATCGGCAAGCTTCCAGCATGGTCTGGATCAGCGCGCGCGATGTGTTCGGGTTTTGCGCCACAAAATCGCGGCGGCTCGCGAGCACTTTCTCCGGATGCTCCGGCCAGATCTGGCTCGTGACCGCGACCGTTTTGCCCGCGCCGCGCGCTTCGGCCACGGCGTTCCAGGGCTCGCCGACACACAGGCCGTCGAGTTCTCCGTCAATCAGCGCGTCGACCATTTGCGGCGGCGGGATCACGACGCTGCGGATATCGCGTATTGGATGCACGCCCTGAGACGCGAGCCAGTAGTAAAGCCACATGGCGTGGGTGCCGGTCGGGAAAGTCTGCGCAAACACTGGACGACGCCCTAGCGTGGCAAGCGCGTCTTTCAGGTTGCCGTGCTGTTTCAACGCCGCGGTCAACCGGTTCGACAACGTGATCGCCTGCCCGTTGCGATTCAGGACCATGAGCACGGCCATATCGCCCTGCGGTCCGCCGATACCCATTTGCACGCCGCACACGAGACCATATAGCGCATGCGCTGCATCGATCTCGCCCGAAAGCAGCTTGTCGCGCACCGCCGCCCACGACGGCTGCCTGCACAACTCGAGCGTCAGGCCATGCCGATGACCAAACTCGAGGACCTTGGCGGCGACGAGCGGCGCAGCGTCGCTCAACGCCACGAAGCCGAGGCGGATATGCGTTTTCTCGGGCTTGCCGATGGAAGAGGGCGAGGAAATATTCATGTCGTTGCAGGCTACCCCAATAGATCAGCCATCGATACCAGTTGCCGGGCGACTTCAGCGAGCTTCATCCCCTGGTCCATCGCGCGTTTGCGCAGCAGGGCGTACGCGTCCTGCTCGGACATCTTGCGCCGGTCCATCAGGAGGCGCTTGGCTTTGTCGATGAGCTTTCTGTCCGCGAGTTCCGTCTCGGCATCGGCCAGGCGTTTGAGCAATTGCACTTCGCGTGCGAAACGCGCGAGCGCGACCTCTAGAATCGGCGCGAGCTTTTCCGCTTCGAGCCCTTCCACGAGATACGCGCTGACGCCGGCGCCGACGGCATCGCGGATCAGTTGCTGGTCGCCATCGTTGCTGAACATGAGGACCGGCCGCGGCGCGGTCTCGTTCATCACGGCGAGCTGCTCGAGTGTGTCGCGCGATGGCGATTCTGTATCGATGATCACTACGTCCGGACGCTGCTCTTCCACCACTCTCGGCAAGGCCGCCGGGGTCGCGACTTCGGCGAGCATGTCATAACCCAGGCGTGCAAGTGCCTGGCGCAAATCGCCGATGGGTTTGTCAGTGTCGGTGACGAGAAGCACGCGAAGCATGGGGCAAGTGCCGGTATTTTTATTCAGGAGCAGCGAAGGCACTTCAGGGGCAAATCGCGCCGATCAAGCGGCGCGCTGGACATCGGGCGCCGGTTGTTCCATGCACTGCATGGCCTCGCCAATTGCGTTGCCGATCAGGATCACTGCGGGGCTGCTCAAGCCTGCTTCGGTTGCATCGATAGCCAGCCGATCCAGCGCCCCGAGCCATCTGCGTTCGTCTGGCGTCCCTGCCCACTGCACGACGGCCGCGGGCGTGGAAGCGGGCAACGCGCTCATGAGCGAAGCGCACAGGCTTTCGATGCGCGTCATGCCCATATAGATGACGAGCGTTGTTCCGGTCGCGGCGAGCGCGGTCCAGTTCGGCTCGCCGTGGTCCTGTTTGTGCGCGGTGACGAAGGTCACGCCCTGGCAATGCTCGCGATGCGTCAGCGATACACCCAGGCTCGCCGCTGCAGCAAAACCCGACGATATCCCGTTGATGATATCGACGGGAATTTGCGCACGTCGCAACGCCGCGAGCTCTTCGCCGGCACGGCCGAACAACAGTGCGTCGCCACCTTTCACGCGCACGACGTGCAGGCCCTTCAACGCATAACGCTGCATCAGCCGTTCGATGAAAGCCTGCGGCGTCGATTTGCATCCGCCGCGCTTGCCCACGCGAATCACGCGTGCGCGTGGCGCCAGCGACGCGATCCCGGGGTTGGCCAGATCGTCGAGCAAGACAATATCTGCGAGCGCGAGCGCTTTCGCGGCCTTGATGGTCAGCAGGTCGAGGTCGCCCGGGCCTGCGCTTAGCAAAGTAACCTTGCCGGTAGTCATGATGATGATGTCCTTTGGCGGCGTTCCAAAACAAAACGGCATCCGCTCGTGCTTATGCACGAAGGGACGCCGTTGTCCTGGATCGCCGAAAGTAAGCGCAAGACGTCGTTGCCATGCGCTTGAAGGTAAATGCAATAAGCAGGCCAAGACGCGCAAGCAAGCATGGACGTGAACGCCATTCGTCTGCCCGCACGTGCGCAGTGCCGCAGCGCACCGTAGCTGTGCTTTGCTGCATCAAAAAGCATCGGCGCTCATTTTGTGAATTGACGACAAACCCCGTAGAGCCCCGTGCTGCCGTATCCGAGCCCGCATGGCATACACCTTGCGTTTGATGTCGCCAACGGATCAACGACGATCTCGTCTTTTTGCCTCACGCAGCACCGTACTGCAGCACCCTATTGCAGCAGCCCCTATGGGCTTCTTGGACAACGGCGTCCCCTGAATTCAGTCAACTGGCTGGAATCACGGGACGCCTTTTTGTTTTGTGGAACGGCCATGTCAGATAAAGCAACGCGGATCGACCTCTTCAGTTTTCGCACGGCGCCAATGCGCGCTTTTCACCTCACGTGGATGGCATTCTTCGTGTGCTTCTTCGCGTGGTTCGCATGCGCGCCGCTGATGCCATTGATCCAGCGCGAGTTCGGTCTGTCGATCGATCAGGTTGCGAACATCAACATCGCAGCGGTCGCGGCGACCATCCTCGTACGCCTGATCATCGGCCCGATGTGCGATCGATACGGCCCGCGCAAGGTCTATACGGCGTTGCTTGTCCTGGGTGCTTTTCCAGTGCTGGCGGCGGCGCTTTCAGGCGGTTACACGAGCTTTCTTCTTGCGCGTCTGGGGATCGGTGCAGTGGGCGCGAGTTTCGTGATCACGCAATATCACACGTCGGTGATGTTCGCGCCGAACGTGGTCGGCACGGCTAACGCAACGAGCGCCGGATGGGGCAATGCAGGCGCGGGCGCGGCGCAAGCGCTGGTGCCCTTGTTGCTCGCAGCAATGCTTGCCCTGGGCGCAAGCGATGCATCGGCATGGCGCTACGCGCTCGTGGTGCCGGCCCTCGCCATGCCGCTCATGGCGGTGTTCTACTGGCGCCTGACGCAAGACTGCCCGCAAGGCAACTTCGATGAACTGCGCGCGCAAGGCATCACAATCGATGGCGGCAAGAAAGGCGGCTGGGCGAGCTTTCGTGCGGCGTGCGCGAACTATCGCGTATGGATGTTGTTCGTGACCTACGCCGCGTGCTTCGGCGTCGAGGTGTTCATCCATAACATCGCCGCGATCTATTACGTCAACCATTTCCATCTTTCGTTGAAAACCGCGGGCCTTGCAGCGGGCAGCTTCGGCTTGCTCGCGCTCTTCGCACGCGCACTGGGCGGCTGGCTGTCCGACAAGTTTGCCGCGCGCCGCGGACTCGATGTGCGCTCCACCTTGTTGTTCGTGCTGATCGCGGGCGAGGGCCTCGGCTTGTACTGGTTTTCGCGTGAAACCAGTGTCGGGCTCGCCGTTATCGCGATGCTCTGCTTCGGTCTCTTCACGCACATGGCGTGCGGCGCGACGTATGCGCTAGTGCCGTTCATCGACCGCAAGGCGCTTGGCGGCGTGGCCGGGATCATCGGCGCGGGCGGCAACGTGGGCGCAGTCGCGGCAGGCTTCCTGATGAAAGGTCTCGGCAACGTCCAGCAAACCCTGGCAATGCTCGGCGTGCTCGTCTCGATCTCCGCACTCTGCGCGCTGGCCGTGCGCTTCAGCACCGAGCACAAGGCACGCGAAGCCGAATTGCGCGCGGATGCATTGGGCATCAATAACAGCATTGCAAACTGAGAGCGTTCACATCATGAAAATCGTCGTCATCGGTCATGGAATGGTGGGGCACAAGCTTCTCGAATGCATCGCCGAAAAAGCAGGGCATGGACTCGACATCACCGTACTTTGCGAAGAACCGCGCCCCGCCTATGATCGCGTGCATCTGTCGGAATTTTTCTCCGGCAAGACGGCGCAGGATCTGTCACTGGTCGAAGCGGGATTCTTCGAGCGCGAGAACGTGCGGCTCGAGCTCAACGTGAAAGCGGTGTCGATCGATCGCATGGCGCGGACGGTGACCGTGTCGAGCGGCGAAGTGCTGGGCTACGACAAGCTCGTTCTCGCAACCGGGTCCTATCCGTTCGTGCCGCCGGTGGCGGGTAACGACCGGGCTGACTGCTTTGTGTATCGGACGATTGAAGATTTGGAAGCGATGAAGGAGTGCGGCGCGCGATCCCGGACCGGTACGGTCGTGGGCGGCGGTCTGCTGGGACTGGAATGCGCGAAGGCGTTGCGCGATCTCGGGTTGCAGACGCATGTAGTGGAATTCGCACCGCGCCTGATGGCCGTACAAGTCGATGACAGCGGCGCCCGCGTGCTGCGCAGCAAGATCGAAGAGCTGGGCGTGACGGTTCATACGCAGAAGAATACGGTCGCGATCATCGACGGCGAAGCGGGCACGCACCGCATGCAATTCTCCGATGACACGCATCTCGATACCGACATGATCGTGTTTTCGGCCGGCATTCGCCCGCGGGACGAAATCGCTCGTATCAGCGGCCTCGAAGTGGGTGCGCGCGGCGGTATCGTGATCGACGACAACTGCGTGACGAGCGACGAACACATCTACGCGATCGGCGAATGCGCGTTGTGGCAAGGGCAAGTGTTCGGTCTCGTCGCGCCGGGTTACGACATGGCGCGCGTGGTCGCGAAGCAGTTGCTCGGCGAAGCGCATGCGTTCGCGGGAGCCGACATGAGCACGAAACTGAAGCTCATGGGCGTGGACGTGGCAAGTATTGGCGACGCCCACGGCAAGACGCCGGGCAGCCGTGCGTACCAGTTCAGCGACGAACGCAAGCAGGTCTACAAGAAGATCGTCGTGTCGGATTGCGGCAAGTTCCTGCTCGGCGGCGTGATGGTCGGCGACGCGAACGAGTACGGCACCTTGCTCCAGATGATGCTGAACCGCATCGAGTTGCCGGAGTCGCCAGAGTTCCTGATTCTCCCTTCTTCCGATGGCCAGCAGAAGCCGGGTCTTGGCGTCGATGCGCTTCCTGTCTCGGCGCAGATCTGCTCGTGCAACGACGTATCGAAGGGGACGATTTGCGAAGCTGTGTGTGCCGGCGCGATGAGCATTGGCGCCTTGAAGTCGGCGACCAAGGCAGGAACATCGTGCGGCGGGTGCGTGCCGCTCGTCACGCAAGTGATGAAGGCCGAGATGAAGAAGCAAGGGCTCGCGGTCAACAATCATGTGTGCGAGCACTTTGCGTTTTCGCGGCAGGAGCTTTATCACCTTGTGCGCGTCGAGCGCATCAAGACCTTTGGCGAATTGCTTGCCAAACACGGTCATGGACTGGGCTGCGATATCTGCAAGCCGACAGTGAGCAGCATTCTTGCATCGTGCTGGAACGAGTTCGTGTTGAAGAAGGAACACGCGAGCCTGCAGGACTCGAACGACTACTACCTCGCGAATATCCAGCGCGACGGAACGTACTCCGTCGTGCCGCGCATGGCTGGCGGCGAAGTGACACCCGATGGTTTGATCGCCGTCGGACAGGTCGCGAAGAAGTACGGGCTTTACACGAAGGTAACAGGCGGCGCGAGGGTCGACCTGTTCGGCGCGCGGGTCGAGCAACTGCCGTTCATCTGGGAAGAACTGATTGCCGCCGGGTTCGAATCGGGCCACGCGTACGGCAAGGCGGTGCGTACCGTGAAGTCGTGCGTTGGTTCGACGTGGTGCCGCTTTGGCGTGGGCGATTCCGTGGGCCTCGCGATCGATATCGAGAACCGCTACAAGGGCTTGCGCGCGCCGCACAAGATCAAGTTCGGCGTCTCCGGCTGCACGCGCGAATGCGCGGAAGCGCAGGGCAAGGACGTCGGCATCATCGCGACCGAGAAGGGTTGGAACCTGTACGTCTGCGGCAACGGTGGCATGAAACCGCGCCACGCTGAACTCCTTGCGGCGGATCTGGATGCGGTGACGCTCGTGAAATACATCGACCGCTTCCTGATGTTTTATGTGCGCACCGCTGACCGCTTGCAGCGCACGAGTGTCTGGCGCGACAACCTCGAAGGCGGTCTCGACTATCTGATCGATGTTGTCGTGCACGACAAGCTCGGCCTCGCCGCCGAACTCGAAGCCGAGATGCAGCACGTCGCCGATACCTACGAGTGCGAGTGGAAAAAAGCCGTCACCGATCCCGAAACCCGCAAGCGGTTCCGCCATTTCGTGAACAGCGACGCGTCCGATAACAACGTGAGTTTTGTCGAGGAGCGCGGGCAGATTCGTCCCGCTACGCCCGCTGAACGCAAGTTGATCGGCATCCCTGTCGTTGTCGAAACCGTTTGATGGAGGGCGTCATGAACATTGATCGAATTCCCGCAGCGTGGGTGCCCGTGTGCGCGCTCGATGACATCCTGCCGAACACCGGCGTATGCGCGCTGATCAACGGCACGCAAGTCGCGGTGTTTCATCTCGCCGATGGCGAAGGCGGTGTGTTCGCCATCGATAACTTCGATCCGGGATCGCAGGCCTCGGTGCTCTCGCGCGGACTGATCGGCAATCTGGGCGATCGCATTGTGGTCGCATCGCCGATCTACAAGCATCACTTCGACTTGCGCACCGGCGAGTGCCTCGAGATTCCCGCGAACTCGGTCAACGCGTTTGCAACGCGCGTCGAAGACGGACAAGTCTGGGTCGCGGTCTAACCGAAATGAACACCAGCACCGTCAAGTCTGTTTGCCCCTATTGCGGCGTTGGCTGCGGAATGGTCCTGCATGTCGAGGACGGGCAAGTGGTCAAGGTGTCGGGTGACAAGGAACATCCTGCCAACTTCGGGCGTCTTTGCACGAAAGGACAGTCCGCGCACGTTGCCTTGCGCAAATCGGGGCGCCTTGAAAGCGCGTTTATTCGTCACGCACGCGGTCAGGACCCAGTACCGCTTCCGATGACACAGGCGCTGACCGACACCGCTCACCGCCTGCGCGCCATCCTGGACAAACACGGCCCCGATGCGCTTTCTTTTTACGTCTCCGGCCAGATGTCGATAGAAGCGCAGTACCTTGTCAACAAGCTCGCAAAGGGGTTCGTGGGCACGAACAATATCGAGTCCAACTCGCGGCTGTGCATGGCGAGCGCAGGCAGCGGCTACAAGCTTTCGCTGGGAGCGGACGGGCCGCCGGGGTCGTATCAGGACATCGACAAGGCCAACCTGTTTTTTGTGATCGGCGCGAACATGGCCGACTGCCACCCGATCCTGTTTCTTCGCATGATGGACCGCGTGAAGGCGGGCGCGAAGCTGATCGTGGTTGATCCGCGCCGCAACGCTACCGCCGACAAAGCGGGTCTCTTCATGCAGATCAAGCCCGGCACCGACCTCGCGCTGATCAATGGTTTGCTGCATCTGTTGTACGAAAACGGGCATACGGATTCAGGTTTCATCGATGAAGCGACTGAGGGTTGGGACGCGATGCCCGCATTTCTCGCGGACTATACGCCCGCCAAGGTCGCCGCGATCACCGGCATTCCTGAAGCCGATATCCGTCGCGCGGCGCAATGGATTGGTGAAGCGCCGGAGTGGATGAGCTGCTGGACCATGGGCCTCAACCAGAGCACGCATGGCACGTGGAATACGAATGCCATCTGCAATCTGCATCTCGCGACGGGCAAGATCTGTCGTCCCGGCAGCGGCCCGTTCTCACTCACCGGTCAGCCCAACGCGATGGGCGGCCGCGAGATGGGCTACATGGGTCCGGGCTTGCCGGGGCAGCGCTCGGTGCTCGTCGATGAAGACCGCAAGTTCATTGAAGACCTGTGGCGCATTCCGGAAGGCTCGCTCAGGACATCGGTGGGGAACGGCACCGTGGATATGTTTTCCCGCATGGCCGCCGGCAGCATCAAGGCGTGCTGGATCATCTGCACGAACCCGGTCGCAAGCGTGGCGAACCGCCAGACCGTGATCGCGGGATTGCAGGCCGCGGAGCTCGTCATCACGCAGGACGCCTTCCTCGATACCGAGACCAACCGCTACGCCGATGTCCTTCTGCCCGGCGCGTTATGGGCGGAAGCCGAAGGCGTGATGATCAACTCCGAGCGCAATATGACGCTCACGCAAAAGGCTGTCGATCCGCCGGGAACGGCCATGCCCGACTGGCAGATCGTCGCGCAAGTGGCGTGCGAAATGGGCTTCGCCGATGCGTTCAGCTATGCATCGGCAGAAGATGTGTTTGCGGAGATCGTGCGGACATCGAACGCGAAGACCGGCTACGACCTGCGCGGCGCGAGCCATGAACGGCTGCGCGAGTCGCCACTGCAATGGCCCGTTGAGAGAGACGCGGCATCTGATCGCAACCCGGTGCGTTACATCAACGATGGTGTACATCAGACATTGAAAGTGTCGCCCGACGGCAGCCGTCCTCGGCTCGTGTTTCCAACCGCGAGCGGCAAGGCTGTGTTCTTCGCGCGCCCGCACGTGCAGCCAGCCGAGATGCCGGACGTGGAGCGTCCTGTCGTGTTGAACACAGGTCGCTTGCAGCATCAGTGGCACACCATGACGAAGACCGGCAAGGTCGCAATGCTCAACAAGCTGAACCCGAAACCCTTTGTGGAAATCCATCCTGAAGATGCGGCGGCGTTGGGCATTGAAACGAAGGACGCCGTCGAGATCAGGTCGCGTCGCGGTCGTGCTGTGTTGCCGGCCGTCGTGACAGATCGCGTTCGCGCCGGCAACTGTTTTGCGCCGATGCACTGGAACGATGTCTATGGTGACGAGCTTTGCATCAACGCCGTGACCAATGATGCGGTCGATCCCATTTCGCAGCAACCCGAATTCAAGTTCTGCGCCGTTGCGCTGAGTCGCGTTGCGCCTGGAACGAGCGACGTCATACCCGATACGCACGACGATCACACCGACATCACTCAGGAACCGGACATGTCCCGCATAGATGCCCTCTCCGCGTTGCTCGGCATCCCGGAAACGCCGGCGCCTCGACTCAGCGAGGTGGAGCGGTCGTACGTCGCCGGGTTCATGAGCGGGCTGAGGTCGAACGAGAGCCGCGCGGCTCAAGGTGTTCCCGTGTTGCCCCCCAGCGCGCCGTTTGCGCCGCAGACCCGCCTGTGGTTCGATGGCGTGCTTGCCGGTTTGTTCAGCCGCGCGGAAGGGGCCGTGGCTGTCCCACAACAGGCGCATGAACCGGCGCATGAGCCGGCGGTTCGCATCGTGCGGGCACGGCCGAAGGTCACTTTGTTGTGGGCATCGCAGACAGGCAACATCGAATCGTTGACCGAGCGCTATGCGACTCAGCTCATGGAGTCGGGCTTCGAGATTCGTACATCGTGCATGGATGATTTTGCGGTATCGGGCCTGGAAAAAGCGCAATTCGTGCTGCTGATGACCAGCACGTTCGGCGATGGCGATGCACCCGATAACGGCCAAAGCTTCTGGGCCGAACTTCAAGCCGATAGCGCACCGCGTCTGGACACCGTGCATTACGCGGTGCTCGCTTTCGGCGATCGCAACTACGACGCGTTCTGCGGCCACGGACGAAAACTGGATGCACGCATGCTGGAGCGCGGCGCTAGACGCCTCGCCGACCGCGTGGACTGCGATGTCGAATATCAACCCGATGCCGACGCCTGGCTCGAACGGATTGCCGCGCGCATCAAGGCGGAAGACGAAGCGCTGCATGCAGTCGCCGCCGATGGAATGATCCCTTCCGTTTTGCCTGGGACTGTTGCTTCGAAGGCGCATCCGGCTACGTCGCGGCTTGTAAAGAACTTGCGGCTGAACAAGCAGGGCGCGACGAAGGACACACGGTATTTCTCGCTAGCATCGAAGGAGTCGGGCCTTGAATACGAAGTCGGCGATGCTTTGGGCGTGTGGCCGAGTAACTGCCCTGAACTCGTAGATGAACTCATCGGCCTGAGCCATCTTTCGCCCGATGCGCCTGTCACAGTAGCGGGTGCGGGCGAGATGCGCCTGGCCGATGCACTTGGCAAGCATTACGAAATCGCGCGGCCAAGCGCTGACGCGCTTGCGTTCATTGCGGCACGGACGGACAACGGCACGTTGAAGGACATGCTCCGGGAAGATCGCAAAGCTGATCTGAAGAAATGGCTCTGGGGCCAGCAGTTGGCGGACGTCCTGCACGAGTTTCCGGTGAAGCTTTCCGCGAATGAACTGACTGGAATGTTGAAGCGCATGCAACCGCGCCTGTATTCGATCGCGTCGAGTCCCAAGGCGCATGCCGACGAGATCCACCTCACCGTGTCGGCGGTACGCTACAACAATGGGCGGCGTCATCGAAAAGGTGTGTCATCGACTTTCCTGGCTGATCGCGCAGAAGACGCCAATGTCCCGGTGTTCGTGCAAAAGTCGGCGCATTTCCGGCTTCCGCGCAATGGCGATGTACCCATGATCATGGTCGGTCCCGGCACGGGGGTGGCGCCGTTTCGTGGCTTCCTGCATGAGCGCGAGGCCCGAGGCGATACCGGCCGCAACTGGCTGTTCTTCGGCGAGCAGCATGCCGCAACCGACTATTACTACGGCGATGAACTCGATGAAATGCGTCGCAAGGGCCTGCTGAACCGCCTTGATCTTGCGTTTTCTCGCGACCAGGCGGAGAAGATTTACGTGCAAGACCGGATGCGGGAGCAGGGCGCCGATCTGTGGAAGTGGCTCGAGGAAGGCGCGCATTTCTATGTTTGCGGCGACGCCAGCCGCATGGCGAAGGATGTGGATGCTGCCTTGAGATCCGTGGTGGTTCAGCAGGGCGGCATGAGCGACGACAGGGCGCGGGACTACGTGGGCCGCATGGTGAAGGAAAAGCGCTATGTGCGGGATGTTTATTAAAGCGGTCCGACAGCGACCCGTCTGAAAAAATCAGCCTTTAGCCAACGCTTCCCGATGCGCTTGCGCAAGCTCTGCCATGCTCGTGAACTTGAAGTCGACGCGAGGTTGCTCGCCCGGATTCATGGTCGCGCCAAAACCCTGTTGCGCATGACGTCGGTAGATCCAGCACGATGCCAGTCCAAACGCATTAGCCGGCTTGTGGTCATGAAACAGGCTCTCCGCGGTGTGCAGAATTGCGCTCTTGGGAATGCCCATTCCGCCGAGCTTGTCCAGCATGTACTCAAAATTGCGGGGTGACGGCTTATACGATCCCACGTCCTCGGCGGTAATCACAGCGTCGAACGAAACCTTGAGCTTTGCATTGCTGTAGGCAAAACTCTCGTTGTCGATATTGGAAAGGATTACCAGCTTGAAATGCTGCTGGAGGTATTGCAGTGCCTCCGCCGAATCCTCGAACGCAGGCCAATGCTGAACGGACTGCCCATACGTCACGCATTCTTCGCGCGTGACGGGCACATTCCATTCTTCGGCGATCCGCTTATACACAATTGGAAGCAGATCGCGATAGCGCGTGGCCGGCGTGTAGAGTTGCTGCGACGACTCATGACGTGCGTGCGCTTCGAGCACGGCGTCGCGCGTAAGCGGTTGGCCCACGCGCTCGATCAGCGGCCTCAGGCCATTCATGATGCCGCTTTCCCAATCGATAAGCGTGCCGTAGCAGTCGAAAGTGAGAGCCTTGTAGTCGGTGAGTTTCATATGAACTGGCCAATGGAATGGTCCGTTAGTCTAATGGATGGCACCGCGATTCATCCATCAAAAGCGGGGGCTTAGCCGCGCAGTTGCGTAGCTGCTATGTCCTCGAGCGAGCGGCCGCGCGTGGGCACACCCATCACCACGACCGCCAGCGCGCCGACGACCAGCACGAAAGTCGTCGCGCCGAACACACCACCGAAACCCAGTATTGGATAGACATACCCCACCAGGATGGGCGCCGCGATCGCCCCCAGCCGTCCAATGGACGAAGCCATGCCCACGCCGGTCGCGCGCACGTCGGTGGGGAACACCTCGGGCGTGTACGCATAAACGCCGGCATACGTGCCGTTCATGAAGAACGACAGCAACACACCGGACGCCATGATGCCGGCATCGCTGCGCGTGAGCGCAAGACCAAGCGCGGAGACGCCGCCGAGGACCATATACGATGCAATCGTCGCCTGCCGTCCGATTTTTTCGTTGAGCCACGCGCCCGAGAAATAGCCGGGAATCTGAGCGATGTAGATCACGAGCGAATATGAAAAACTGCGCGTGATCGTCATGCCGTTCTGCACGAGCAGACTGGGAATCCACGTGAAGAATGCGTAATAGCTGAAGGTTATCGATAGCCACATGATCCACGTCATCGCCGTGATGCGTGCGAGATTGCGCGACCACAAGGCCTTCACGTTCGCAAGCGCGGACGCGCGTTGAGCGGACGCGCGTTCAGCGGCTATCGGCACGACGGAGGCTGCGGCGGCATCGGTCTCGGGCAGCGATTCGAGCTTGACGCCCGCAGCTCTCAGCTCGGCTTCGGCTTGCGCCACGATTGCTTCGGCTTCGTCGTGCCGACCGCGAGCGACGAGCCAGCGTGGCGACTCCGGCAACGCACGCCGCCACCAAAGCAACATCACGATCGGGAGCGCCGTGATCACCATCACCCAGCGCCATGCATTGGGCGAAAGCGGAATCACCAGATAACCAAGCAATGCAGCCGCCACGAAGCCAAAGGAGAAAAAGCCCGCAAGGCTGCCCGTGAACGCACCGCGATACCGCCGCGCGACGAACTCGGACAAGAACGGCGCCACGATCGCGCTTTCCGCGCCCGTGCCGAGCCCGGCGACGATCCGCGTGGCGAGGAAAAACGGCCAGTCGTGCGCGACCGCGCTCGCAAGCGACGCGATGCAGTAGATCACGAGCGCATACATCATCACGCGCTTGCGGCCAATCAGGTCCCCAAGAATGCCCGCGAGCATCGCGCCAAGGAAGTAGCCGATAAACGTGCCGCTACCGAGCACGCCGGTTTGCACGCTGGTCAGCATCCATTCCTTGCGCAAGACCGGCAGCAGGAAGGCGAGCACCGCGGCGTCCATGGCGTCGAACGTGTAGCCCAGGCCGCCCATCAAAAGCAGCCTGCGATGAAACGAGGAAAACGGCATACGCTCGATACGCGCGGAAATCGTCGACATGCTTGCGTGCCTCGCTGGCAGAAGTTGCGGTTGAGATCTTGTCTTCGCGGTGCTGCTCAAGTTGCTGGATCAGGCGCGTTCGAGTTCGTCGAAATGAATATGGCCGCCTTTCATCACGAAGGGGATATGCTCGCCCTGACCCAGCAGGCAGTCGACGGACTTCAGCGGATTGCCGTCGACCACGAGTACGTCGGCGAATGCGCCCGGCATGATGCGGCCGAGTTTATTGGTCATGCCGAGCACTTCCGCGCCGACCAGCGTGGCACTTGCTATGGCCTCCGCTGGTGAGAGGACGTCGGCTCGCAGCCGGAATTCGTCGCTTTGCATGTGCTGCGCTTCGCCGAGCAGATCGGTGCCGAAGCCCATCTTCACGCCCGCACGTTTCATGATTTCAAGCGAGCGCAGGCCGGCCTGATGCACGTCGGCGACTTTCGCAAGGCTGGCCGGGGGCAAGCCGTATTTGTCGCCAACGCTTGCCAGCGCTTCGTAGGTCACGAGCGTCGGCACCACGAATGCGTTGTGTTCGACGATCAGCCGGGCGGTGTCCTCGTCGATAAGATTGCCGTGCTCGATAGTCCGCACCCCACACCGTACTGCCCGAGAGATGGCCTCGGGCGTGTAGGCGTGTGCCAGCACATAGGTTTGCCGGCCACGCGCTTCGGCGACGATCGCGCGAATTTCGTCTTCCGAATAGCCCCATGCGCCAACGGGATCTGTCGGCGATGCCACCCCGCCCGATGCCATGATCTTGATCTGGTCCGCGCCCATCTGCAGTTCTTCGCGCACGGCGCGGCGCACTTCATCCACGCCGTCCGCCACGCGCCCGAGCGCGCCGACACGCACGCAGCAACCGCATGGTGCATCGGGCGGCATGTAGTCGGTGCGCGCGCGCATGTCGCCGTGACCGCCTGTCTGGCTCAGCGCGCGGCCGGAGACGAACATGCGTGGACCTTCGGCCAGCCCCGCTTCGACCGCTTGTTTGAAGGGATATCCCGCGCCGCCCGCATCACGGATGGTAGTGAAGCCGCGCCGCAACATGGCGCGCATCAGCGGAACGGCGCGCAGCGTAACGAGCACGTTGGGCAGGGTCGCGACGCGCGGCAGGTTGAATTCGACGGCAATGACGTGAACATGCAAGTCGATCAATCCGGGCATCAGCGTCTTGCCCTCCAGGTCGATCACGCGGGCGCTGTTCGATTTGATCGGCTGGTCGGAAACTTCCTTGATCAGCCCGTCTTCCACGAGTACTTCATGGCCGGTGAGAAGCTCAGGTTGTGTCGGGTCCAGCAGCGAACCGTTTCTGAATAACACGGACGACATTGCAATTCTCCAGGGACGATTGAATCGAACGCGTGAGCTGCTCAAGGCGGACGCGCTGGTTTGCACGATGAGCAGACTATACGCCGCACATAAACGTATGTGCCATGCACGGACGCGCTCGAAATCGTCGGACGGAGAGGGAAGAAGGAAGTTCCGCGGGTCAGGACCGGCGTTGCACGGTCGCGGTTGCCTGATTGTCGATGGTGTTGATGGTGTCGCCGGATGTCGCCGCATGCGAGAAGCCTGCGCGAATGCGTTTTCTCATGGGTTCTTCGTAGAACCTGAAGACCACGACGCTCGCCGCGACGGCGAACACGACCGCAAGCCATCCGTTCGACTGCCTGAACCCGGCTATGTAGGCAAGATACGCAATCGGCACATGGATCAGGTACAGCGAATAACTTGCTTCGCCGAGCTTGATCAGGATGCGCTGGTTGAGAAAGTTGATCACCGGGCGATCCATCAGCGCGAGCCCGAGTATCAATGCGGCGAACAACGGCGAAGCCAGATAGAACACCGGGGAAAACGGATGCCAGAGAGCGAGTACGACCAGCGCGATCAATGATCCGCTGATCAATTTGAGCGCCAGCGCATGCCTGTCCGCACGCGCTTCACGCAGCTGAAGAAACAGGATCGCGGCATAGATTCCGGCAACGAACTCGAACAGACGCGTGAGCGGCAGACCGACGATAAGAAAACCGCTGCGCGACGCGGGCAAGCAGGTCTGCAAAAACAGGATCCACAATCCTTGCAGCAGAAAGAACCCGACACATGCGAGCGTCAGCCGAGCAATGGGCACGGACAACATCTTGCGAAGCATGAGCGGAAACAGGAGGTAAAAGAAGGCTTCGCATGACACGCTGTCCGATGGCCCGTTCCACGGCTGGTTGATCGCGGAAAATGGAAACCACGCGTTCAGGAGTAGCAACTGGCAAAGCAGGCTTGCGCCTAGCGCCAAATGCACGGAGCTTTTTACCGCGTACCACTGGAGCAGCAAGGACGGGTTATCGCCATGAAGCAAATAGAGCGTGGTGGGCACGCATAAAACAAGACCCAGCAACACCACTGGATAGATGCGTGCAAACCGCGCCTGATAAAACGCGGCATTGCCTTTGATAGCCAGTTGATCGCGATAAGTGAATGTGAGGATAAACCCCGACAGCACGAAAAATAACGATACCGCTGGACGGCCGCCATCGAAGAATTCGAATATCTCCCTTGGCAGATTGAGTAATCCGAGCTCGGAATAATGTGAGACCACGACAGTGATCGCCGCGAGAAAGCGGATGCTCGTCAACGCGGGGAGCGAACCGCCTGAGCTGGAAATCGGCGCGTGCACTGTTCTCTCCCGTGGTCCGGAATTTACCGTGTACGCAGCCTATCACCGACATTAAAGGAATGAATTACCGGATTGGTTCAGTGCGTTCGTTTGGCGGGAGCCCGCTTGAAAATGGCGAGTTTCCACGTGGCATGGCGAACGTTCAACGGCATTTGAGGTAAGCAACCGTACCGCACAGGTCGTCCGGACATCGTGCTTGTAGCTATGGCTCGCGCAGTGTGCATTGAGGCATCATTGCCGGAGTACACGCCATACGGTCCAATCATCAAGCCCCTGAACAAAGGAAACACCTATGAGCAGCATGGAGGTTGTGCAAACGGAACGCGCCAAAGAGATCGCATCGCGTGTCGAAGCGTTCGTGCGAACGGTCGTAGTCCCATACGAACGGGATCCGCGCTGCGGCAGCCACGGACCGAGTGAGGACCTCGTGCGCGAATTGCGCGGCAAGGCACGCGCTGCCGGGGTGCTGACGCCGCATATCCTCGCCGATGGCGGCCATCTCACGCAACTCGAGACGGCAACGGTTTTGAAGCGATCCGGTTTGTCGCCGCTCGGCCCGGTCGCGGTCAACACGGCCGCGCCTGATGAAGGCAACATGCTGCTCATCGGCAAGATTGGAACCGATGCACAGAAGAAGCGTTTTCTCGCGCCGCTGGTCTCGGGCGACGCGCGCTCGGCATTTTTCATGACCGAGCCGGCGGTGGACGGCGGCGCAGGTTCCGATCCATCGATGCTCAAGACGTCGGCCCGACGCGATGGAGATCACTGGGTGATCGATGGAACGAAGGCGTTCATCACAGGCGCTGAAGGCGCATCGGTTGGCATTGTGATGGCGCGCAGCAACGCGGACGACGATACCGACAAGGTCAAGGCCACCATGTTTCTGGTCGACCTTCCGAATCCGGCCATACATCTTGAACGAATCCTTGACACTATCGACAGTTCGATGCCGGGCGGTCATGCGGTCGTGCGCATCGAGGGCTTGCGGGTTCCGGACGACCAGGTGCTTGGCGAAGTCCATGAAGGGTTCAAGTACGCGCAGGTCCGTCTGTCGCCGGCGCGGCTTTCGCATTGCATGCGCTGGCATGGCGCGACCACGCGCGCGCATGAAATCGCAACGCAATATGCTTGTACGCGCCGCGCATTCGGCAAGTTGCTGATCGATCATGAGGGCGTTGGATTCATGCTGGCCGAGAACGCGATCGACCTGCAGCAGGCCGAACTGATGATCGACTGGTGCGCTGCGGTGCTCGACAGCGGGTCGCTCGGGACATCGGAGAGTTCCATGACGAAGGTCGCGGTGGCCGACGCGTTGTTCCGGGTCGCAGATCGCTGCGTGCAGGTGATGGGCGGCACAGGTGTATCGCGCGATACGATTGTCGAACAGGTGTTTCGCGAGATCCGTGCGTTCCGCATTTACGACGGCCCGACAGAAGTACACAAGTGGTCGCTTGCGAAGAAGCTCAAGCGCGACACGCTCGCAGGTCTTGAACGCAGCTACGCAGCTAAGGCGTGACGAAGGCACTTGTACGCGTGGCATGAACGGGCGAGGAATGGCAAATGCTTTGTTGCCTCCGACCCGATCGATTGCCAGGCTTGCAAGGAGCACACATGGACCAAACGGACCGCCCTGACTCACAAGACCTCATCCCCGAGGATAAACCGGCTTCTCAATCCGGTCGCCGCACATTTCTCCAGCGCAGCAGCGCAGGCCTTGCGGCAGCGCTTGCAACTGGCGCGGCTGGCGCGGCATGGGCTGCGGGACCACCTGCCGCCGCAGCAAATTCGGTCAAGCTGCCCCTGATCGCGGACCCCAGGACCGAGCAGAAGGAAGAAACGCCGGATGCAAACCTGCCGCCCGATGATCGCATCGGATATGCAATCGTCGGGCTGGGCCACCTGGCGCTCGATCAGATCTTGCCGGCGTTGTCGAACTGCAAGTACTCGCGTGTGGCGGCGCTGGTTTCGGGCGATCGCAACAAGGCGTTGAAGATCGCGCATCAATACGGCGTGCGCGAAGCGGATATATACGACTACCAAAGTTTCGAACGTCTCGCCGACAACCCGCGCGTGCAGGTTGTCTATATCGTGCTGCCCAATGGGATGCACAAGGAGTTCACGCTGAGGGCAGCGAAGATCGGCAAGCATGTGCTGTGCGAAAAACCGATGGCAACGAGCGTGGCCGATTGCCAGGCGATGATCGATGCATGCAGCAAGAACAATCGCAAGCTGATGGTCGCCTACAGAAGCCAGTACGAGCCAATGGATCGCATGATCGCGAAAATGGCGAAGGAGAACAAGCTGGGTCCATTGCGCGAATTCATTGCCGGCAACTCGCAGAACCAGAGCGGTCCTTCGCAGTGGCGGTTGAACAAGGCGCTTGCCGGTGGCGGTGCACTGCCGGATATCGGGCTTTATGCGCTCAACGCTGCACGGTTTTTCAGCGGCGAAGAACCCTACGAAGTCTCGGCCTCGCTCACGCAACCCGCAGCCGATCCACGCTTCAAGGAAGTCGAGGAATCGGTGCACTTCATCATGCGGTTTCCGAGCGGTTTCACAGCGACATGCATGGCGAGTTACGGATGCCACGAGTCACGGTTTTTCCGCTTGCAAGGGACCGACGGCTGGGCAGAAATGGACCCGGCTTTCGGCTACAACGGTTTGCGCATGCGTTACGGCATGCTTGTCGACGGCAAGTCGGCGAACACGGAAATCACCATCGATCCGAATAACCAGTTTGCCCGCGAGATCGATCACATGTCGCTTTGCGTGATCAATGACAAGATCCCGCATACGCCCGGTGAAGAGGGTTTGCAGGACCAGCGGATCATGGAGGCGATCTACGAATCCGCGCGGACCGCACGCGTAGTGAAGATATCGAAGCCACAAGCTTCGACCCGCGGCCCCGATCCTGAAGAAGAAACGTTTTGAGCGTTGCCTAGCCGTTCTGCGTGCTGCTCTTCAAAGTTCCCGTTGCGGTAAGTCCCTTGAGGACCAGCATCAGATGGAAATAGAGGCGTTTGTTGATTCCATAGTCGTACGCATACAAATGTGAAAGCGCGATACCAAGCGCCAGTGCCGGTTGATGATTTCGCGCATATACCGAAACCACAATCGGCACGATCCGCTTGAGCGCGAGTTCGCGCGCCGGCTCAAGTTTCTTGTCAAGCTTGAGCGACTTGAGGAAGTCATAAGCGAGGACGGCGGCCGCTGTCGTTGAGCGCGCGGTCGTCTTCGACATCGATACATCCGTCTTGCGGTAATACGACACGTATTCCTTGAGGTAGAACACCTGCGCGGCCGCAATGCAAATCTGCGCGCCGAAGACGTATTCGCAACCAATGCCGTATTGCTTTCTATAGCTGATCTTCTTGACCAGATCCGCGTTTGCGAGCCAGCCGTTATTTGGCATCATCTGAACCAGACCGGTTCTGCCGGGATCGGTTTGCAATCCGACTACTGCGTCCGTGCGATGGTAGTCCGTGTTGAGCTTCTTGCTGGCTTCAATATCCACTACGCCGTGGTCGTTCATCTGATATTGATCGCCGAACGCAATATCGAGATTGGGATGGAGATCCCACGCCGAGAGCAGGCGCTCTATGCAATCGGTCTTGAGGGCATCGTCGTCGTGGATCAGCAGGATCTTGTCGCCGGTGGCGCGATCGAAGAGGCTGGCAATGTTATCCGCCTGTCCGAGCGCGGGTTCGTTGCGGACATAGACTACGCGCGATTCATGCAGGTAAGTCGAATCGATCAACGCCTGCGTGCGGTGATCCGACGAATCATCGCCAATCAATATCTCTATGTTCTCGTGCGTCTGCGCAAGGCACGACGTGAGCGATTCGACCAGCAACTCGGGCCGGTTGCACGTCGGCAGGCATATGGATATTTTCGTCGTTTTCATGATGTCGTCACCGGAGGTTGCTTGGTGCAACTTTTATACGGACGGTGATTTTTTTCGTCAACGCGATTAAATCAAAGCAAGCCGGCAGCGATTTATTTTATTTATTATCCCGTGTCCGCTTAAAACTGGATGCGCTCATTCGCCTTCGAGGTTGTAGCCGCTAAAGCCCATCAGCGCCGACAATTGCGACGCCATGTCTCCCACCATCCGGCAGACATCGTCGAATACGGGGTTGAGCTTTTGATCGATGCGTTCAAGATAAGGCACGTTCACCGCGGCGATTGCATCGCCGTTACTGCCTATCACGGGGAACGCAACGTTGGTTACGCCACGCATTTGCCGGCTCGGCACGATCTCGTGTCCGGTGGCGCGTATTTCATCGAGTAAAGCGAGCAAGGCCGATGGCTCTACATCGTTTTCGCCTTCCACGCGCGTATGCGCGGCGAGCATCCGTTCGCGCTCGGCGGGATCGCGAAACGCCATCAGCACGTGACCCGATGAAGTATCGGTCAGGCCCATGACGGCGCCCACTTTCAAGCCGAATGACCATCGCTCGGGGCTGTCGACTTGAGCGATCACCGCCACGCGCCCGCTGTGGTAAATCGATAAATGGCACGACTGCCGCGTCACGTTCGCAAGATCGCGCAACAGCGGCAGGGCCATGGCGGTGAGCGAACGGATCGGCTGCTGCCTGTGCGCCATTTCGAACAGCTTGAGCGTCAGCGTGTACCGGTCGTTGTGGTCGCCTTGCACGTAACCGCGCCGCTCGAGCGTCACGACCATGCGAAAGATTTCGCTGACCGTGCGCCCGAGCTTCACCGACAGTTCGTTGAGCGTGTAGCCTTCGGCGGTATCGACCAGGACGTCGAGAATATCGAGTCCCTTCTCGAGCGCGGGGGCCGCGTAACGGGGGCTCTCGGCATTATCGGCGGATGCGTTCTTCGGTGGTTTCAGTACTGTGTTCATGGCAGGTCAAAAAAAATTTCAAAGCGCTTGATCCCGGTTCGCGATCCGCGCCGGCAAGCCGAACAGGATCAGCAATGCAGCGAGGATCAGGACGGTGGCGATGGCATACAGGCCGCCCGACGTGGCGCCGGTGAGATCGACTACCTTGCCGACCAGATACGGACTGATGATCCCGCCAAGATTGCCGATGGAGTTGATCAGCGCAATGCCGCCCGCCGCTGCCGTACCGCTGAGAAACGCGGGCGGGAGGGTCCAGAAGACGGGCAGGCAGCCGATCGCGCCAACCGACGCAATCACGAGCGAGATCATGGCGAGCGTGGTGTCGTGCGCGAAGTACGCGCTCAGCGCATAGCCGATACCGCCCACCGCCACCGCCAGCCCGAGATGCCAGCGGCGCTCGCCGTGCCGGTCCGAACTCTTTCCGAGCGCGACCATGCCGATGCCGGCCGCCGCATACGGAATCGCTGTGAGCAAGCCGATGGTCATGGGGCTCGTGATGCCGGTGTTCTTGATGAGTTGCGGCATCCAGAAGGTGAGGCCGTACAAACCCATCAGCATGAAGAGATAGATCAGCGAGAGCAGGAGGGTGCCGGGCTGGCGCATCGCATCGATGAATCTATGCGACGTGCCCTTGTCCTCACGATCGATATTGGCCTGCATGACGGCTTTTTCTTCGGCGCTGAGCCACTTTGCGTTGCTGATACGGTCATCGAGGATCGCGAGCACGAGCAAGCCGAGCAGCGCCGTCGGCAAGCCTTCGAGCACGAACAGCCATTGCCATCCGGCAAGTCCGCCGACGCCCGCGAAGCGCGTCATGATGAAGCCCGACAACGGGCCGCCGATCACGCCGGAAATGGATATCGACGTCATGAAAAGCGCATTGATTCGTGCGCGCCGCTTCGCCGGAAACCAGTACGTGAAGTACAGGATGATGCCGGGCAGAAACCCGGCTTCGGTCGCGCCAATCACGAAGCGCAGCACGTAGAACCATGTCTCCGATGTCACGAACATCATCGCCGCCGACGCAATGCCCCACGAGATCATGATCCGCGCAATCCAGACCCGCGCGCCGACGCGGCTCAGGATCAGGTTGCTCGGGATCTCGAAGATGAAATAACCCACGAAGAAGATGCTCGCGCCGAAACCATACGCAGCGTTCGAGAGGCCGAGATCGCCCTGCATCTGGAGTTTGGCGAAGCTGATGTTGACGCGGTCGAAGTACGCAAAGATGAAGCAGACGATCAGCAAGGGCACGATCCGCCAGACAGCCTTGCGATACGCGTTTTCTTCGAGCGCGCTGGCTTCTGCCGCGCTCCCGGCGAGTGGAATCGATCCCGACATGGGGCGGTCTCCTGAGGTGTGTAGTTGTTATCGGCAGGAGCGCGGATCAGTTCGACCAGCCGCCGTCGATCATATGGATCGTGCCGGTGGTGAATCCGGATTCGTCGGAGGCGAGATAGGTGACGAGCGCCGCCACTTCCTCCGCACGACCAACGCGTCCAATGGGCTGGCGCGCAACAAACGCCGCACGGACCTTCTCTTCGTCCACGTTGGACGCCGCAGCCTGCGTTGCAATACGCCCGCGCAGCGACGGCGACTCGATGGTTCCCGGGCAGATCGCGTTGCACCGGATCGCCTGGCCGACGAAATCGGCGGCAACGGACTTCGTCAAGCCGATCACAGCCGCCTTCGATGCCCCATATGCGAAGCGGTTCGGCACGCCTTTCACGCTCGACGCCGCCGATGCCATGTTGATGATCGACGCGCCTTTGCCGCTTTCCAGCATGCCCGGCAGGTAAGCGCGAATGGTCCGGTACATGGCCTTGACGTTCAGGTCGAAGCTGAAATCCCAGTCCTTGTCGTCGCACTTCAGGATGTTGCCGTCGGCCACGAAGCCGGCGCAGTTGAACAGCACGTCGATAGGGCCGGTTTTCGCGGCGAACGCGGCAATATCGGCGGCATCGAGCACATTCAGGCGCGCGGTGCGCAAGGTCGAGCCCGTGCCGGCGTCACGCGCGAGTTCTGCGAGCGCTTCCTCGTTGATGTCGGTAGCCCAGACAGTTGCGCCCTCTGCCGCCAGCATCAGCGCCGAGGCCCGCCCAATGCCGTTTCCAGCCGCCGTGACCACCACATTCTTGCCTTCGACCCGCTTGACCATTGCCGCTCCTTTCACGTTGTCAGGTTCCACCGAACGCAGCTTTCCGTTCGATTCCAACGCTGATTTTCACATATGAAAATGTTTTTTATAAGTGAAGGTAAACGCGGAGTTACGGCTTCTTCCGGAAACCCGGCTTTTCCCGCCGTTCCCGAACAGACACCATAATGTCGTTCGCCCGTTACTTCGCCGGACCTTCTGAATGACTGAGATCAAGTTGAACGCCAACCCGTCGCCGCGCCTGACAAGCCTTTCCCATGGCGGCGGCTGCGGCTGCAAGATCGCGCCGGGGCTGCTTGCCGACCTGCTCAAGCGCAGCACGCCCATGGCCTTGTTTCCCGATCTGCTGGTCGGCAACGACACGGCGGATGACGCGGCGGTTTACCGGTTGAACGACGAGCAGGCGATCGTCGCGACGACCGACTTCTTCATGCCGATCGTCGACGACCCCTACGATTTCGGCCGCATCGCCGCAACCAACGCGCTTTCCGACGTCTACGCGATGGGCGGCAAGCCGATCCTGGCATTGGCGCTCGTCGGCATGCCGATCAACGTTTTGCCGCACGACGTGATCGCAGCCGTCCTCAAGGGCGGCGAATCCATTTGCGCTGAGGCGGGCATTCCTGTTGCCGGCGGCCATTCCATCGATTCGGTCGAACCTATATATGGTCTTGCTGCAATCGGACTGGTGCATCCGAAGCGGGTGAAGCGCAACGCGGCCGCGCGCGCCGGCGACGTGCTGATCCTCGGCAAACCGCTGGGCGTGGGGGTTTTATCGGCGGCGCTGAAAAAGGATCAACTCGATGCCGCGGGGTACGCCGCCATGATCGCCGCCACGACCAAGCTCAACCGGCCGGGCGCGGATCTCGCGGCGCTGGACGCAGTCCATGCGCTGACCGATATCACCGGCTTCGGCCTGCTCGGCCATACGCTCGAACTCAGCCGGGGCGCGAGGCTGACCGCGCGGATCCGCTACGGCGATCTGCCGTGGCTGCCGGGCGTCGAGGCTTTCGCGAAGGCGGGGGTGTTCACGGGCGCATCGGGGCGCAACTGGGCGGCGTATGGCAAGGACATCCGGCTGGCGTCGTCGTTGCACGATATGGCACAAACCCTGCTCACCGATCCGCAGACTTCGGGCGGCCTGCTGGTATCGTGTGCGCCTGAAGCGGTCGATGAAGTCCTCGCCATCTTCCGCGCGGACGGCTTCGACGAGGCGGCTGTGATCGGAGAAATGATCGACGGCGAAAGCCGCGTCGAAGTGGTCTGAATCCGCGACTTCCACCCAAGTTCATCACGTTCAAAAAACCTGAACACTCGCCGGGAGCCCGATGAAAGAAGAATCGCCGAAGGCCATTTTTTACGCGCTCGCCGCCAACTTCGGCATTGCCGTGTGCAAGTTCGGCGCCGCGGCATTCACGGGCTCCGGCTCCATGTTCGCCGAAGCGATTCACTCGACCGCCGATTGCGGCAACCAGCTTCTTCTGCTGTTCGGTCTCAAACGCTCGCAGGCGCCCGCCGACGTGCTGCATCCGCTCGGCTCGGGCCGCGAGATCTACTTTTATTCGATGCTCGTTGCGTTGCTGCTGTTTTTTGTCGGCGGCGCGTTCTCTGTCTATGAAGGCGTGCATCGGATCTCGGCGCATGAGCCGGTCACGAATCCCATTGTTGCGCTGGTCGTGCTCGGCATCTCCGTCGTGCTCGAAGCGTTTTCACTTGCCGGCGCGTTGAAGGAGATCCGCAAGACCTCCGGCAACAAATCGCTCTGGCGATGGTTCCGCGAAACGCGCGAGTCCGAGCTGATCGTCGTGACGGGCGAAGATGTCGCGGCGCTGGCCGGTCTGGCGATCGCGTTCTGCGCGGTGCTGATGACCATGATCACCGGCAACTCCGTTTATGACGCAGCGGGTTCCATCGGCGTGGGTGTGTTGCTGATGGTGATCGCGTATCTGGTCGCACGCGAAGTCAAGTCGATGATCGTGGGTGAATCAGCAAGTCCGGAAGTGCGCAGGGCGATCGATGCACATCTGCGCGCGCGTCCGGAAATCGTCCGCGTGCTCAACCTGATCACGCTGCAGTGGGGCAAGCAGATCGTGGTCGCGGTGCAGGCCGAGATGGTGGAATACGAAAGCGGCCGCGCCATGGTCGATGCCATCAACGTGATCGAAGAGGACCTGCAGCGCGCGTTTCCTGAAGCGCGCTGGGTGTTTTTCGAACCGGACATTGCACGCGCGCCGGGAACGAAAACCGAAGACCGCACAGAAGCGCAGGCCTGACGCGACGGGCCTGCAAAACGATCACGGCAAATGCGCCGGAGGGCGATCGTGGTGCGGCCGCGGCGTGTCCGGTGTATCGGGCAATTGCGTGTTGCCGGTTGCCGGAAGCTGCGTGGTGCCTTCATCAAGTGTCATCATGCTACCGGGGTCGCTTACCGACGCCCCCGCCGGCGGCGCGGTTTTCAGGTCCCTCGCGCTACCCGGGGTGTGGGCGGCAACTGCACGCCCGGGCGTGAGAAGTGCTAGCAGCAGTCCGGCCGCGGCAAGCGCGGCGGCCGTCAGAAGCCTGGCAGTTGGCTGGTTCTGGACTCGCATGCGAAGGTCCGGTAGTTTTGATCAGACCTTTCATGCACGAAGTATTCCAGCTTGTACTGCGATGACCGCAGGTTCAATCGTGCTCGAGGCCGAGCGCATCCGTTGCGGAATCCATAACAGAGTTCCTCATCTCGCCTATGCGCAAAATTGTCCTTTCCATTTCCCTTCTTTTCGCGTTTGCCCTGAACGGTGCTTTGTCTTTTCCGGCAATCGCCGCAACCAGCGCAAGCAGCGCTGCAAAGCAGGCGCCCGTGGCATTGACACCCGAACAGGCGCGCACCGCGCTGGCGGTGCTCAACGATCCCGCACGACGCAGCCAGATCGAAGATACGCTGCGCGCCGTTGCGGCGGCGGGGGCGCTTGCCGTGCCGATATCGGCGAGTGATGCCGCGGCGGCCTCCGGCGCAACCGCTGCGAGCGACGCGTCCGCAGCGTCCGGTGCATCGGGCGCGGCGGGCGTCCTGGCGAAGTCGCTGACGAGCAACGGACTTGCGTCGCAGATCACGCACCAGGCCAGCTCCTGGATGGTCGAGATCAGCACTGGCTTGCGCCGCTCGGTGACGGCACTCCTCGACTATGGATCGGTCATCCAGTGGTGGCGTCAGCGCACCGCGACCGAAAGCGGCCGGGCGCTCGTGGGCGAGGTGCTCTGGGCCATCCTCGTATCGCTGTTGCCTGCATTGCTGCTCGAATACCTGAGCGCCCGGCTCGTGCGCGGGCAGCGTGCGCGCATTGCGGCGAGGGGAATCGTCGATGTCGATGACACCCAGCCCGAGCTCAAGAAGGACGAACGCGCGGCCGTGCATGCGGAAGCCGTGGCGGAACGCTCCGGCAACGAGGTTGCCATCCAGATTGCAGAGCAAAAGGCCGATACCGCCCGTGGCGTGCGCCACGCCGCGCGTCACTGGACCTTGCTGCAACGCCTGCCGAGCGCGATCCTGCACAGCCTGCTCGCGCTGCTGCCGCTGGTCGTCTTCACGATTGCGGCGACGGTGCTGATGTCCATCTTCATCGATGAGGGCACGCCCCAGGGCCGCTCCGTCGCGGCGCTCGTCGATGTCTACCTGATCTGCCGCGGCATCGTGATCGCGAGCGGGTTCTTCTTCGCGCCGCGTGCTCCGGGTCTGCGCCTCATTCAGATGAGCGATGAATCCGCCGCTTTTACACATCACTGGCTGGTCGCGATCGTCTCGGTCGCGGGCGCGGGCATTGCGCTTGCCGAGGGCGCCGCGCCGCTGGGACTGACCAACGTCGCACATGATTCGATCATCAAGGCGGTCGCGCTCGTGGTCCACGTGCTGATTGCCATCGTGATATTGAAATGCCGCGTGACCGTCGCGCAGTGGATTCGCGACAGCATGCGCGGACGCCGTCCGTTTGTGTTGTTCGGCAACTGGATCGCCGACATGTGGGCCGTCGCCGCCGTGTTCCTGGTGATGGCGCTGTGGTTCGTCTGGGCACTCGACGTACACAACGGTTACCGCACGCTGTTTCATCTTTTCGGGGTGTCGCTGCTCGTGCTCGTCGCCGCGCGCGTGATCGCGATCGTGGTGTTCGGCGCGCTTGGACACATGTTCCACACGGCCGCCGAAGAAGAGGATCTTGCAACGAAGTCGATCGCGCACCGGCATGCATACCGCTACTACCCGCTGCTGCGGCGCGTCCTGCAAACATTGATCATCATAGGGCTCGTCCTGACGCTGCTGCAGGTCTGGGGCCTGCACGTCTTCTCGCTGTTCTCATCGGGTGGCGTGGGACACAGGCTTGCTTCGGCGCTGATCACGATTGCCGTGGCTGCGCTATTCGCCGTGATCGTGTGGGAAGGCGCCAACGTGCTGGTCGAGCAACGGCTCGAGCGCTGGACCGCGAGCGGCGACCGCTTGCGCGCGGCGCGGCTCCAGACCCTCCTGCCGATGATGCGCACGGCGCTTTTCATCGTGATCGCGATGGTCGTTGTCATGACCGGACTCAGCGAGATCGGCGTGAACACGGGGCCGTTGCTCGCGAGCGCGAGCATCTTCGGCGTGGCGCTTGGCTTCGGTTCACAAAAGCTCGTGCAGGATCTGATCACCGGTATCTTCCTTTTGATGGAAAACGCCATGCAGGTCGGCGATTCGGTCACGCTCGCGGGCGTGTCGGGAACGGTCGAATATCTGTCGATACGGACCGTGCGTCTGCGGGGCGGCGACGGGTCGCTTTTCACCGTGCCGTTCAGCTCGGTATCGACGGTGAACAATACGAATCGCGGCATTGGCAATGCGGCGGTCCGCGTGAGCATTGCGCTCGGACAGGATATTGGACTGGCATCGGATACGCTCAAGGAGATCGGCGCTTCGCTGCGTGAGGACGATGCATTCAAGGACGGCATTCTCTCGGACTTCAGCCTCTGGGGCGTCGACGCGGTCGATGGCTCGACAGTCACGCTCGCCGGCCAGATCCAGTGCCGCGATACCGCGCGATGGGGCGTCCAGCGCGAATTCAACCGGCGCATCGTGGATCGCTTTACGGAAGCGGGTATCGAGATTGCCAATCCGCAGCGCAACTTTGTGATCTTCAACAGCGCGGAGGGCGAGGAGATGACCGCGCGCTCGAAGGGCAGCGAAGACGGCGAGTTGCTGAACGCGCCCGCACAACCGCAAGCAACGGACAGTGCGGGGCGTGATCCCTACAACGACGCGGCCGTCGACAGCGAAGCCGATCAATCCACTTTGCGCGGCGCACGTACGAGTACGGGCGAGCCTTCGAACTCGCCGCCTGATCGCTCGAAGCCGAGCCGCTCGTAGAACGCCTCGAGCGCCGCGCCGTCCGGCGCGGCGCGATCCACGCCATCACCTTTCAGCGCCAGCGGCTTCGGCACGAGCGACAGCATCACGCCATGCCGGTCGGCCAGCGCGACCAGCCGTTCCATTGCCGCTCGTGCATGTCCACGGTGATGCTCCCCCTCCGACCACACCGCTTCGAGCGCGACGGCGCAATCGCCGTTCGTCTCCAGCCACATCTCGACCTCTTGCCGTTCTTCGACATGGCTCGCATGAAATGCATCGATCATTTTTGAAGCTGCGGTGGCATGCATGGAGATCCTTGAAACCCGTGGAAGATGCCTTGCAGGGTAGTGCGTAATCCGTACTTGCAGCAATTTGTATTGCACGCGGCGCTTCTATAATGCTTTCGGCGAGTGATCCTTACAGTGTCTTACCTGGCATGCGCGTTACACGTCAACAATTCACCTCGCGTTTCACCTGTGTTTCCACATCCTCTTACGGTGCCGCCCAGATGAAATCAAATGTCCGTTCCACGTTTCTTCCTCGCATCTTCAAACATTTCCCCGCATCGCGCTTGACCGCCGTCGCCGCGACGCTTGCTTTCAGCGCGTGTGCGTCAACGTTTGCGCAGGACTCCGACGACTTTCGCAGCAGCAATCATGGAGGGCAGGACGTAAAGGTCATGATCGTTTCCATGTTCGGGCCGGAAGGTCAGGTCTGGCTCGACAAACTCGGTCCCTGGAAGACGATCAGCGTGCCCGGCCTCTCGCCGGACTACCCGGTCGTACATTGCAACCGGCAGGAGATCTGCGTCATGACCACGGGCATGGGGCACGCGAACGCCGCGGCATCGATGATGGCGCTGACCTTCTCCGATAAATTCGATCTGCGCCGCACGTACTTCATGATCGCGGGCATTGCCGGTATCGATCCAGTACAAGGAACTGTCGGATCGGCGGCGTGGGCGAAATATCTCGTCGACTTCGGAATCCAGTGGGAAGTCGATGCCCGCGAGAAGCCGGATAGCTGGCCGAGCGGTTATCTCGGCATCAATACGAAGGGCCCTGCAGAGAAGCCACCGCTCGACTACAAGACCGAGGTGTTCCAGTTGAACCCGGCACTCGCCGATGCGGCGTATGCGTTATCGAAGAATGCCGTGCTCTCCGACAGCGCCGAAGCCCAGGCTGCGCGCGCGAAGTTCGGCTATGCGCCGGCCAACCAGCCGCCAAAGGTGATCCAGTGCGACACGCTGGCTGGAGACACGTGGTGGTCGGGGAAATATATCGGCGAGCGGGCCCGTGACTGGACCAGGCTGCTCACCGACGGCAAAGGCGTCTATTGCACGACGCAGCAGGAGGACAACGCGACGTACGAAGCGTTGAAGCGCGCGGCGAGCGCCCATAAGGTGGATTTGAACCGCGTGGCGGCGGTGCGGACAGGCTCGGACTTTGACCGGCCCTATGAAGGACAGACTGCCTCGGACAATCTGCTGAACTATGCCGCGCAAGGCGGTTTTACGCCCGCTATCGAAAATCTGTATCGGGCAGGTAATCCGCTGGTGCAGGACATTGCCATGCACTGGGGCGAGTGGCGCGAAGGCGTGCCGCAACGCTGATCAGCGTCAATTGTTTCAACGGCGCGGACGCATCATGCGTCGGCGCCGCTCGATCCGGATAAAAAATTCCCGTCGATCCGGGACTGCCATGCTGTTACAAACCGCCCGTAACAAGTTCGCCCATTTCCGTTTCGGTAATTTTTTTCTGCGGATCGAGTCCGGCAAACTGAAAGGCGGACGACAGAAGCGCCATGCGGGTTTTCCTTGTGGCGCATTCCTAAAATCCTGAGTCCAGTTGTAACAAATCCCGGCTGAACATAAACCTGTTAATTGTGAAATCGTGTCAACCGAGTGAGTGGGGTCTGCGTTTTTTCCTCAATAAAATCAAAAGCCAAGTAATTTATCTGGCAAAAGCAGCGGCGCAAAAACAACGCTTAAAACCGGTCACTTTTTCCTGTTACAAAGTTAAGAAAAAACTACCGATACGCAGTGTTGTTTTATGGAAATTTATTATTGAGATGAGCTTGATTTCCCGATGCACGCTACTTACAATCCGTTTCACAGTGTTGTTACAAGATGTAACTCGCTGAAACAAGTTTGAATGTAGCCCGACAGAACAAACGTTTGGCTAGGCAAAGAAAGCCGGTAAAAAATTCGGCACGGTGCTCGGGGTTTATATCGAACGCAGGAACATCATGAACGGTCGCGAAACGCTGGACTCGATTCGAGAAATCAACTTGTCGTACATCATGCTTGCGCAGCGCATGCTGCGTGATGACCGTGCTATCGGGATGTTTCGACTCGGGTTGTCAAAAGAACTCGCCGATCTTCTGTCAGGCCTCACGCTGGCACAGGTCGTCAAGCTGGCGTCTTCAGACCAGTTGCTGTGTTTCTTCCGCTTCAATGATCACGCGATGTTGACTGCACTGACGGCGCCCGCGAAGCATGCGGATATTGCGCCGACACACGCAGCCATCTTGCTGGCCGGCCAGCCGGCAGAACAGTTCGTTTAAGCACGAGAGCGCGCCATGCTTAAGAAAAGCCTCACCGAAGATGCACAAGAAGTTTTCCGCGCGATCGCATTGATCGAACTCGGGGCGCGGATGCAGGTGCTCGAAAGTGAACTGACACTGTCGCGTGACCGGATGATCCGGTTGTATCGC
>Ga0153932_1000065_pt1 | contig 71132 bp, 56 predicted proteins | sample TSNJ016MetaG_FD_102273 | JGI IMG/M metagenome (GOLD analysis project Ga0153932, IMG submission 102273) | Attine ant fungus gardens microbial communities from New Jersey, USA - TSNJ016 MetaG | ecosystem: Host-associated > Fungi > Mycelium > Unclassified | place: USA: New Jersey, Wharton State... | reverse complement strand
GAACTCCTATTTGTTCGGCGGTAATGCCCCGTATGTCGAAGAACAGTACGAGGCATATCTCGATAATCCCGCGTCAGTGCCCGAGACCTGGCGTACCTATTTCGATGCGTTGCAAAACGTGCCCGCATCGGATGGGTCGAATCACAACGACGTGGCCCACGGCCCGATCGTGGAGTCGTTCGCTCAGCGCGCGAAATCGAACGGCTTTGTGCCGCGCGAGAGCAGTGCTGATCTGGCGACAGCTCGTAAGCAGGTCTTCGTTCAGTCGCTGATCGGTGCTTACCGCTTCCTCGGCTCTCAATGGGCCAACCTCGATCCACTGAAGCGCCGCGAGCGCCCGGCCATTCCCGAGCTCGAACCCGCTTTCTACGACTTCACAGAAGCCGACATGGACCAGACGTTCCATGCGCAGAACCTGTATTTCGGGCTCGAGCAGGCGTCGTTGCGTGAAATCGTCAAGGCGTTGCGCGATACGTACTGCGGCACGATTGGCGCCGAGTTCATGTACATCAGCGACCCGGAACAGAAGCGCTGGTGGAAGGAGCGGCTCGAATCGATCCGTTCGACTCCGAATTTTTCCGCCGACAAGAAAAAGCACATCCTGCAGCGCCTGACGGCGTCGGAAGGGCTCGAGCGTTTCCTGCACACCAAGTATGTCGGACAGAAGCGCTTCTCGCTGGAAGGCGGCGAAAGCTTTATCGCGTCCATGGACGAAGTCGTGCGTCACGCGGGCGCTGCAGGCGTGCAGGAAATCATCATCGGCATGGCTCACCGTGGACGCTTGAACGTCCTGGTGAACACGCTTGGCAAGATGCCGGCCGATCTTTTCGCCGAATTCGAAGGCAAGCACGTCGATGACCTGCCGGCCGGCGACGTGAAGTATCACAAGGGTTTTTCGTCGGACGTTTCGACCGACGGCGGCCCAGTCCACCTCTCGCTCGCATTCAACCCTTCGCACCTCGAAATCGTGAACCCTGTGGTCGAAGGTTCGGCGAAGGCGCGTATGGATCGTCGCGGCGACGTCGACGGCCTGCAAGTGCTGCCGGTCCAGATTCACGGTGACGCGGCGTTTGCTGGTCAGGGCGTGGTCATGGAAACGCTGAACCTCGCGCAAACGCGTGGTTACGGCACGCACGGCACGCTGCATATCGTCATTAACAACCAGATCGGCTTCACGACGTCGGACCCGCGCGATGCGCGCTCGACGCTGTATTGCTCGGACGTGGCGAAGATGATCGAAGCGCCGGTGCTGCACGTGAACGGCGACGATCCGGAAGCGGTCGTGCTGTGTACGCAACTCGCTATCGACTACCGCATGCAGTTCCACAAGGACGTGGTTGTCGACATCATCTGCTTCCGCAAGCTGGGTCACAACGAGCAGGACACGCCGGCGGTCACGCAGCCGCTGATGTACAAGACGATTGCGAAGCATCCGGGCACGCGCGCGCTGTACGCTGAAAAGCTCGTGCAGCAAGGCGTGATCACGGCGGAAGACGCCGATGGTTACGTGAAGGCGTATCGCCAGGCAATGGATGACGGCCATCACACGGTCGATCCGGTGCTCTCGAACTACAAGAGCAAGTACGCGGTGGACTGGGTTCCGTTCCTGAACCGCAAGTGGACCGATGCAGCCGACACTGCCGTGCCGCTCGCTGAACTGAAGCGTCTGGCGGAGCGTATCACCACGATCCCGGAAAACTTCAAGGTGCATCCGCTGGTCGAGCGCGTGATCAACGACCGCCGTGCAATGGGCCGTGGCGAAGCGAAGCTGGACTGGGGCATGGGCGAGCATCTCGCGTATGCGTCGCTGGTGGCATCGGGCTATGCCGTGCGTTTGACGGGCCAGGATTCGGGGCGGGGCACGTTCACGCATCGTCACGCTGTTCTGCACGATCAAAACCGCGAACGCTGGAACGACGGCACGTATATTCCGCTGCAGAACATCGCCGATGGTCAGGCGAAGTTCACGGTGATCGACTCGGTGTTGTCGGAAGAAGCAGTGCTCGGTTTCGAGTACGGCTACTCCACTGCAGAGCCGAACACGCTGGTTGCATGGGAAGCGCAATTCGGTGACTTTGTGAACGGCGCGCAGGTTGTGATCGACCAGTTCATCTCGTCGGGCGAAGTGAAGTGGGGCCGTGTTTCAGGTCTCACCATGCTCTTGCCGCATGGCTATGAAGGCCAGGGTCCGGAGCACTCGTCGGCGCGTATTGAACGATTCCTGCAGCTTTGCGCGGATCACAACATGCAAGTGGTCCAGCCGACCACGCCGGCGCAGATTTTCCATCTGTTGCGCCGCCAGATGATCCGCTTGTTCAGGAAGCCGCTGATCGTCGCCACGCCGAAGTCGCTGCTGCGCCACAAGGAAGCAGTGTCGGACCTTTCGGAGCTGGCGAAGGGTTCGTTCCAGCCGATCATCGGCGAAACGGATGCTGCGATCGAGCCGAAGAAGGTCAAGCGCGTGATCGTGTGTTCCGGCCGTGTTTATTACGACCTGATCGCCCATCGCCGCGAAGCGAAGGCGAACGACATCGCCATCGTTCGTATCGAGCAGTTGTATCCGTTTGCCCACAAGCAGTTCGACGCGGAAATCAAGAAATACGAACACGCGACGGAAGTGGTCTGGGTACAGGACGAGCCGCAGAACCAGGGCGCCTGGTTCTACGTCGAGCACCATCTGCGTGAAGGCATGCGTGAAGGACAGAAGCTGGCTTACAGCGGCCGTCCGGCATCGGCATCCCCGGCAGTCGGCTATTACGCGAAGCACTACGAGCAACTGAAGGCGCTGATCGAAGGCGCGTTTGGCCGGTTGAAGGGCGCGCAGACGATCTCGAAGTAAGCGGTTCTGACCGGGGAGCGTCCTTAAAACGGCTCCCCGGTTGTTCATGCGCTGTCCTGTGATTCGCTGTGAGTCGATTCGGAACGTGGAATGCACAAGCAGCGCTCGCCGTAAGTTAGATGCGCGCTGCATTCACACGCTCTGGAAATCCCAAGAATTAACGGCGTCGAACCCATTGGTCACGCGCCGCACCCAGATACATTCAGGAAAAAACATAATGTCTATCGTAGAAGTCAAGGTTCCCCAGCTTTCTGAGTCCGTGTCGGAAGGCACCATGCTGTCGTGGAAGAAGAAGCCGGGCGAGGCAGTTGCCATCGACGAAATCCTCATCGAAATCGAAACGGACAAGGTCGTGCTGGAAGTGCCGGCACCGGCTGCGGGCGTGCTCGCGCAAGTCATCAAGCATGACGGCGATGTGGTCGCCGCGGAAGAAGTGATCGCGATGATCGATACGGAAGCCAAGGCCGGCGAAGCACCGGTTGCAGCCGCCGCAGGCGACGCGGAAGTGAAGCCAGCTCCGGCTCCGCAACCGCAACAGGAAGCTGCGCCCGCTGTGGCGAGCGCTTCGGCCACGAACACGTCGGCGTCGCCTTCGGCCGCCAAGATCCTGGCTGAGAAGAACATTGCGAGCGACCAGGTATCGGGTTCGGGCCGCGATGGCCGTGTCACGAAGGGCGATGCACTGGCTGCCACGCAAGGCGCGCCGGCCGTTGCCGCTGCGTCCGCGCCGGCTGCAAAAGCGCCGGCCGCGAAGGCTCCGGCTGCCGCCAAGCCGTCCCTGCCGGACGTGAAGGCGCCGGGTGCCGACCAGTGGTTGAAGGACCGTCCGGAACAGCGCGTGCCGATGTCGCGTCTGCGCGCACGGATTGCCGAGCGTCTGCTCGAGTCGCAGCAGACCAACGCCATCCTGACCACGTTCAACGAAGTGAACATGGCGCCGGTGATGGACCTGCGCAACAAGTACAAGGACCGCTTCGAGAAGGAACATGGCGTGAAGCTCGGCTTCATGTCGTTTTTCGTGAAGGCCGCCGTTCATGCGCTCAAGAAGTTCCCGCTGGTGAATGCGTCGATCGACGGTAATGACATCGTCTATCACGGTTACTTCGATATCGGTATCGCGGTCGGTTCGCCGCGTGGCCTGGTGGTGCCGATCCTGCGCAACGCCGATCAACTGAGCCTGGCCGAGATCGAGAAGAAGATCGCCGAGTTCGGTGCTAAGGCACGCGACGGCAAGCTGTCGATCGAAGAAATGACGGGCGGCACGTTCTCGATTTCGAACGGCGGCGTGTTCGGCTCCATGTTGTCGACGCCAATTATCAACCCGCCGCAATCGGCCATTCTGGGCGTGCACGCAACGAAGGAACGCGCCGTGGTCGAGAACGGCCAGATCGTGATCCGCCCGATGAACTACCTGGCGTTGTCCTACGATCACCGGATCATCGACGGTCGTGAAGCGGTGTTGTCGCTGGTTGCGATGAAGGATGCACTGGAAGATCCGGCTCGCTTGCTGCTGGACCTGTGATCCTTGCGGCTGCCCTCGCAGTTGCTCTTTTAATCCAGCATTAAGACCTTATTTAGGACTCGTGGCACGCTCGATAGGCTCGGGCGCGCCATGTATCCAACAAGAGAAGGATAGTCATGTCCAAAGAATTTGATGTCGTCGTGATTGGTGCAGGCCCTGGCGGTTACATCGCGGCGATTCGCGCGGCGCAACTCGGCAAGTCGGTTGCATGTATTGAAAGCTGGAAGAACCCGGCGGGTACCCTGAAGCTCGGCGGCACGTGTCTGAATGTGGGTTGCATCCCGTCGAAGGCGCTGCTGGCTTCGTCGGAAGAGTTTGAAAACGTCTCGCATCATCTTGGCGATCACGGTATCAACGTGGGCGACGTGAAGCTCGATATCTCGAAGATGCTTGCCCGCAAGGACGGCATTGTCGAGAAGATGACGAAGGGGATCGAATTCCTGTTCCGCAAGAACAAGATCACGTGGCTCAAGGGTCACGGCAAGTTCACCGGCAAGACGGACGCCGGCGTGCAGATCGAAGTGAGTGGCGAAGCGGAAACCGAAACCGTGACGGCGAAGAACGTGATCATCGCGACGGGTTCGAAGGCGCGTCACCTGCCGGCCATTCCGGTCGACAACAAGATCGTGTCGGACAACGAAGGCGCGCTGACATTTGATTCGGTGCCAAAGAAGCTGGCCGTGATCGGCGCCGGCGTGATCGGTCTGGAACTGGGTTCGGTGTGGCGTCGCCTGGGTGCCAGCGTGACGGTGCTCGAAGCGTTGCCCGCGTTCCTCGGCGCATGCGACGAATCGCTTTCGAAAGAAGCCGCGAAGCAGTTCAAGAAGCAAGGTCTCGACATTCATCTCGGCGTGAAGATCGGCGAAGTGAAGACGACGGATTCGAGCGTCTCGGTGGCGTACACGGACAAGGACGGCAACGCGCAAACGCTCGACGCCGACCGTTTGATCGTGTCGATCGGCCGCGTGCCGAATACGGACAATCTCGGCCTGGAAGCAATCGGCCTCAAGACGGACGAACGCGGTTTTGTTCCCGTTGATGACCACTGCGCGACGAGCGTGCCGAACGTGTACGCAATCGGCGACGTGGTGCGAGGCCCGATGCTCGCGCACAAGGCGGAAGACGAAGGCGTGCTGGTGGCCGAGATCATCGACGGTCAGAAGCCGCATATCGACTACAACTGCATTCCGTGGGTGATCTACACCGAACCGGAAATTGCGTGGGTCGGCAAGACGGAGCAGCAACTGAAGGCCGAAGGCCGCGAGATCAAGACCGGCCAGTTCCCGATGATGGCCAATGGCCGCGCACTCGGCATTGGCAAGGCGGACGGTTTCGTGAAGATGATCGCCGACGCCAAGACCGACGAATTGCTCGGTTGCCACATCATCGCGGCAAATGCGTCGGACCTGATTGCCGAAGCGGTGGTGGCGATGGAGTTCAAGGCGGCATCGGAAGATATCGGCCGGATCTGCCATCCGCATCCGTCGTTGTCGGAAGTGATGCGCGAAGCCGCGCTCGCCGTCGACAAGCGCGCGCTCAACATGTAATTGCAGCAGGTTTGAGCAGCATGACGAAGGCGGGCGGGAGTTATCCCGCTCGCCTTTGTTTTGTCCGTCGTCTTCAGTCTCCCTGGTCTTGAAACCGCGCACCATGAACGTCACCGAATACTACGAACACGAACTAGAGACGCGGGGTTATCAGTCGGATGCCGCGCAACTCGCGGCGGTCGAACGTCTGCAGCGCTGCTACGACGAATGGGTCGCGTACAAGGCGCGCCGTTCTAACGCGTTCAAGAAGCTGATCTCGCGCCCGGACTTGCCGCGCGGCGTGTACATGTGGGGCGGCGTGGGGCGCGGCAAGAGCTTTTTGATGGACAGCTTCTTTGCGGTCGTGCCGGTGCAGCGCAAGACGCGTCTTCATTTTCACGAGTTCATGCGCGAGGTGCATCGCGAACTGGAAGAACTGAAGGGCACGGCCGATCCGCTCGATGAACTCGCGCGGCGCGTAGCCAAGCGGTACAGGCTGATCTGCTTTGACGAGTTTCACGTCTCCGATATCGCCGATGCCATGATCCTGTATCGCCTGCTCGACCGTTTGTTTGGCGCGGGCGTGCAGTTCGTGATGACGTCGAACTATGACCCGGATTTGTTGTATCCCGATGGTTTGCATCGTGACCGGTTGCTGCCTGCCATCGAGCTGATCAAGTCGAAGCTCGACGTGATCAACGTCGATGCCGGCACGGATTATCGCAAGCGCACGTTGTCGCAAGTGAAGGCCTACCATACGCCGCTCGGTGCGGCCGCTGACCAGGCGCTGCGCGCCGACTTTGCGAAGCTCGCCGCCGTGCCCGACGAAAGCCCGATCCTGCGTATCGAGAAGCGTGAACTGAAGGCGTTGCGCAAAGCCGATGGCGTTGTCTGGTTCGACTTCGCCACGCTCTGCGGCGGCCCGCGATCGCAGAACGACTACCTCGAACTGGCGAGCCGTTTTCACGCGGTCATCCTGTCCGAAGTCCCGAAGATGTCGCCGCGCAATGCGTCGGAGGCGCGCCGCTTTACCTGGCTGATCGATGTGTTCTATGACCACAAGGTGAAGCTCCTGATGTCGGCTGAAGTGCCAGCCGAAGAGTTGTATGTGGAAGGTCCGATGGCGAACGAATTTGCGCGCACGGTCTCGCGGATCACGGAGATGCAGTCCAAGGAATATCTGGAGTCCGAACGCAGGCTCGTCGATACGTCGCTGACCTGATGACGTTAGCCGACAGGACAGTTGACAATGCGAGACTCATAATTTCGTCGTCAGGTTAGTGCTGCAAGGCTTGGCGCGCTATTTCAAGATTCGGACATGTCTGATACCGGCGTTTCGGGCGGATGGGTATCTTCTAATCACTTACTTGTGATTGGAGGAAACCATGAAGCCTTACCGCGATATGTCCGACGAAGAATGGCAATTGGTGGCGCCGCTTCTGCCCGAATTGCGTCCCCGTTCAGAGTTGCGCGGCCGGCCGCTCGCCAACACCCGCGCCGTGCTCAACGGCGTGCTCTGGGTGATGTACAGCGGCGCTTCATGGTCCACGCTGCCGCGCAAATATCCGTCGTACCAGACGTGTCATCGCCGCTTCAAGGCGTGGCATGATTCGGGCGTACTGGCTCGTGTGATGCAGCAGTTGTTTGGCGGCGCGAGTGAAGGTCTGTATTCGCTGATGACATCGCGTATGCGCGTGCCAGTTGAACTGCCCGCAGGCCTTGGCGATCACGTAGCCGATCCGGTAACTGGCGCATCAGTGAATGGTGATGCCCGTGTGGTGTTCGTTCCGATCGTGCAGGCGCCCAATCCGGCGCCGGCAGATTACACCGACGGCGCGCGTCGCGCAGCGTAATCCTGCAATTAGAAACCCGGCTGTAGATCTGAATCTGCAGCCGGGTTTTTATGCATCAAAGCCGCACAAGTTTATTGCTGCCTGATCCAGGTCTGCGAGCGCCCGAGCAGCGACACCCCAATATATCCGCGGACCACGAGCTTCTGGCCGTCGTCGTCGAGATGCATCTTGCACTTGTACGACTTGCCGTTCTCCGGGTCGAGAATCTGGCCACCATCCCACGCATCGCCATCAGGCTTCATGCCGTTGATGATCGTCATGCCCTTGACCAATTGATCCTTGCGTGAATCGGTGCAGGCTGTGCACCGGCGGGTAGGGTCATTGTTGCTGCCAATCCCCTCGAGAATCTTGCCGGAAAGCGTGCCGTCGCTTTCCTGGACGATTTGAACCACGGCTTTGGGCTGGCCGGTTGCATCGTCGATGGTTTGCCAGAGTCCCGCCGGCGATGCCGCCTGTGCAAGCGTACTTGCAGCCGATGCGAGCAATGCGCCGGCCAGCAAGATGCGTTTGAATTGCCGATGCGCGCGCTCAGTCGTACTCGTCATGCTTCCTCCTGGAGGTGAAACGTCTCTTGATGTGTTGGCCGCTTCATGCGCCATTGTTTGGCGCACAGAATACGTCAAAGCAACAAAGGACGTTTGATAGGACTTCCTCTAGTTGGTTCATGGCGGGCATGCATGGCACACCACGCGTGTGCCATGCATGCCCTGGGTACCGGTCAGTTGAACTGGTAGGAGAACGTCGCGTTCACCCGCGGGCTGCGAGAACCGTTGCCTTCTACGGGGGCATCGCCCACCGGTTTTGCGAGTGATAAATCCAGGCTGTAGTACTTCGCATCGGACACGCGGAAGCCCACGCCCACCGATGCCAGCCGGCTCGGTTTCGCCGTGCCGCCGTGCAGGTACACATGGGCGGTATCGACTGAAACGTAGGGCGTGACGCTCTTCATGAACGCAAGCCCGATGGCGAACGGCCGGTTCACTTCGGCCGATGCCGCCCAGCCGGAATCGCCCGACACTTCGCCCGGCTGATAACCGAGTGCGAAACGTTGGCCGCCGAACGCAATCTGCTCGGACGTCGGCAGCGAGTCCGGGCTGTATTGTCCGGTCGCGGCGATCGACGTGCCGATCTTGTACGGCCATTCGTTGGTTTGCGAAATCGTCGCGCCCGTGCGCACGAAGGTGAGCGAGATCGGGTTGATCGTGACAACGCCGGGAATGTTGGTTTCCGCCGTCTTCGATGCGCCCAGTACATCGAACGCCTTCGCCACGTTGATGCTTGCGCGCCGCACGGTGCCGGTGTCTACGCCGGTGTAGTCGAGTTGCAGCGTCGTCACGCGGACTTGCGAACGCTGTCCAAGCAGCGCGCCCGTTATCGTGTTCTTGAAGCGGTCTTCGTCATGCGACGCGTATGCGCCGGCCGTTCCGACCAGGCTGCGCGAATTGCTCAGAATGAACGGATACGACGCCGACAAGCCGACTTTGTCGTTGACCACGGTGCGCTCGACGAAGGATGGCAGGCCGGGGTTATCGACGGGATGACCGTAGTAATGCGAAGCATCGACCTTTGCGGTGAAACCGTCCGTGCCTATGGGCAGTGCGCCGTTGACTGCGAAGTAGGTTTGATCGTTGCGGCCTTTCGGCAACAACGCCGACGCGCCAATGGTCTCGCCTTGTCCCAGCAGGCCGTTTTCGGTTGCGCTCACAATGCCTTGCAAGCCCGGGTGATTCATGTCGATACCCGTTGCAAAGTTGAACGGCTTGCGGTCGACATCGAGTTCGAGCGAGGTGGCGCCATCTGTGGTCTGCGGCGGCGCGACGGTCGCCGCGATCTTCACGCCGGGCGTGAGGCCAAGAACGTTGACGTAGCGCTCGAACGTATCCTGTTTCAATGGACGATCGGCGCGGATCCGGTCAGCGATCGCACGAATGCGTTTTTCCGTAGTACCAGGGTCGCCTTTTATCTTTACGTCGGCTACGTAACCCTCAACCACCGTAATGTGAACCACGCCGCCCTCGAACGTTTGCGCGGGCACGAAGGCGAAGGAGAGCGCGTAACCGCGTTCCTTGTAGAGCGCGGTCACGCCGTTCGCGGTCTCCATCAATTCGCCGATGGTGACGTCCTTGCCGACGAGCGGTGTGAAGCGTTGGGCGATTTCATCGAAGGGAATGGTCTTTGCGCCTTCGATCTGGATTTTCTGCGGCGTCAGGTGGCGCGCCAGCAGCTCCTGGATATGCGGCGTCTGCGTCTGGACGTCGACCGTAACCGACGGCGGTTTTTGCGGCGCATTCACTTGTGGCAGCGCGTCGAGCGGATTGCCCGCTACGGACGGGCGCGCGACTTGCCCGCTGGTCTGCGCTTGCGCGGCGTGCGCCGCCACCGCCGCGGCCAGCAGCGTCCATTTCCATTCCTTGATCTTCACGGTACGGCCCTCGTTGGCTTTTATCGTGCGAACTGCGAGTGGAGTGAGGATCGAATCGATCCGGCGTCTTGCTCGCGTTCGTCATCGTTTGCTGCTGATGCAATTGCAGACCTCTGTATTACGGCTCTTTGCGGCCTTAACTTTTGTGTTTTTTTGTTTTCCGGACAAAAAATTTTGGGTAGCGGGTGGTCATCCTCGCGTCAATCTTGTGTCCGTCGTGCGCCGTCTGGCCGGAGGGCTGCATCGATGGATCGTATGTTGTGTTCCATGTAAAACCGGCGCCGCGAAGGGCGCCGGCTAGATCAAAGTGCTACAGGGCTTCAAAAGGTTCGCAGAAGGGGATCGTGAAGGGGGCGTCTGGACCCGTACCTCCTCGCCGCGCGGACGTATGGAAGGAAGTTTCACCATGATCCGTCACTTGGGGAGGGCGACGGATCATGGACCCGGCTGCAGAGTTTGCAGGCTTACTTGTTATGCGCGCCGAGCAAGCCGCCGAGGAGCGTGGTCACGCCGCCCAGCGGGTTAGCCGGTGAGCTGCTCGATGTGCCGCCGGTGGTGCTCGAGAGACCCACGCCAACGCCGACTGCGGCCGTAGTCGTCGTCGTTCCGGCCGACGGCGACTTGGGCGTGCCCGCACCCAACGCTCCGGTCAGGCCGCCCACGAGACCGGTCACCGGCGCAAGCAGGTTGCCTGTCGAGCCTGAGCCGCTGCCCGAGGTCGCACTGGTCAGCGCGCTCGTCGCGCCACCCACTGTGCCTGCGACCGGTGTGGCAACACCCGTGGCGACCGTACCGATGGTATTCGTCAAGCCGCCGACGAGACCTGATACCGGAGCGAGGGAACCCGCACCGCCAGACGTTGCGCCTGCGCCGGCAAGTGCGCCCGTCAAGCCGCTGACGAGACCCGTCACGGGAGCCAGTGCGCCCGTTGCCCCGCCTGTGCCGCCAACACTTGTCAATCCACCCGTCACGCCGCTCACGAGTGATGCAATCGGAGCAAGCGGGCCCGCGGCTCCCGGCGCAGCGCCCAGGCCAGCGACCGTATTCGTCAAGCCGCTGACAAGGCCCGTCACCGGGGAGAGCGGGCTTCCCGTGCCACCGCCGCCGGTTGCGCCTGTCAAGCCCGTGAGGACGCCGGTGATCGGCGACAGCGGATTTGCACCCGGCGTGCCGTTGACCAGTCCGCCGGCGGATGCCAGCGTCGTTCCGGTACTGGACACGACGCCGCCCAGGCCGCTTGCGAGCGGATTGTTTCCCGTCGATGCCACCGTCTGGCCCGCCGAGTTCAGCGTACCGCCGAGCGTGGTGAGCAGGTTGTTGACCGGTGCGCCAAGGCCCGTTGCCGAGCCGACCGTTTGCGTGAGCGAACTGGCCATCGTCGTGATCGGGGTGATCAGTGTGCTGACACCTTGCGTGACCTGACTGACAGCGCCCGTCGACAACGTGGTGCCGAGCGCACCGCCGACCTGCGTGACCGCGCCGCCGACACCGCTGACCAGCGTGCCGACAGGTGTCGTGACCGGTGCGAGCGGGGACAGCGCGCCGCTGCCGACACTGGTCACCAGATCGCCTGCGCTTGAAACTGCATCGCCTGCTTTCTGCACGACGTTGCCCGTGCTCGCGAGTGTCGTGCCGACAGGATTGGCGCTCGATCCGATCTGGCCAAGACCTTGCGATACGCCGTTGCCGAGCGCGCCCACGGCCCCGCCGAGATTCGATACGACGTCGCCTGCCGCCTGAGTCGTGGCGGGGCTCACGCCCGGCACGTTGGCATTGCCGACGACCGAGCCGAGACCGGAGACCGTATTGCCCACCGCCGTGACGAGATTGCCCGCGTTGGAGGCGACGCCTGCAACGGGGGTGACTGTCGGTGTTCCACCACCAGTTCCACCACCCGTACCGCCGCCAGTTCCACCACCGGTGCCGCCGCCGGTGCCGCCACCCGTACCGCCACCCGTACCGCCGCCGCCCACGACAGTGCCGCCGCCTGAGCCCGAACCGCCGCCACCCGCGCCGGATCCGCTGCCGCTGCCGCCGGCGCCTGATCCGCCGCCAGTGCCTGCCGATGTGCTGCCGTCGCCGCCGGTGCCCGCCGATGTGCTTCCGTCACCACCGGTGGTGGGGATTGCGCCGGTCGAGCCGGAGCTGCCGAGTTGTTTGCTGGTGGAACCTGACCCGCCGCATGCGCCGAGCGTCAGCATGGTCGCGATAGCAGCGGTGAGAATGGTGACGCGCAATGCGCCCGTGCGATTGTGTGCGGTCTTCATAACGCCCTCGGATGGTATTTAGTTTTGTGTTTGAACTGCCATCGTCTTATTGCAGGACGCGTGCCATTTTGAATGGAGCCGTGTGATGTACGTCGAAATGTGGCCGGGTTAACCAGATGGTACAAGGCGGGGTGGGGCTTTGCGGGGAGGTGGCAGGATCAAGGCACCACGCGTTGTGTGCAACGTAACGTGTCACGTAACGTAACGTGCGACCGATGCCGTTACGGACGCGGACGTAACACGTTCCGCTGTGGTCATTAAAAATCGCGGCGACGCTTGTTTTCTGCGGTAACTGCACTACTGGCTAGGCTCAAGCCGGCGTCAAACCGGCCGTTAACTAGATAGTGAACCGTCTTTCATTACGACACATTACAAAGTCGGAAAACGTAATAGAAAGATCGCTAATTCAGAGAACGCTAACAACGCACTGAAAGAAGAGGCACTGAATTTTACAAACGACGCCAAACCTTTGAGCGAAAAGTGTTGTTGTTGCACTATGCTTACCGATCAAGGGTATCAACTAATGAATTTATTGCGCGTACCCGTTGATTTCGAGATAGCGTTCAGCTATAAATCGTTTCATGGATGCATCATTTAACATCCGGACTGATGGAGGCTACATCGATTACATATCTAGAACCTGAGAGAAGCAGCGAGTGAACCAGCGCGCAAAGACGCGCAACAAGGCATACGGACACATGACTGCGGGGAAGAGAGAACCCGCGGGCTACGATCCACCAAAATGCCGGAACACTTGCTTTAAGGCCATTAAAAAATATCCGAGGGCAACATCATGTCGAACTTCATCAAACGTTTCTCCAACGACGAACGCGGCGTTACAGCGATCGAATACGGTCTCATTGCCGGCATCATTGTAGTGGCACTGGCTGCGTCGTTAGCGCCGATCGCAAAACAGCTCACGTCCGTGTTTGCAACCATCCTTGCGGCGATCTGATAACTGAGGCTTCGCGCTGTCAGGCTTAGAGCGCCACATTCTTGCTGCGTATCAGCTCCTGTATATATCGGCATTTGTGCCGGTATATACAGGACGCTCCCTGCTAATCGCGTTAACACGCATTAACGCAGGCTGAGCGTGGCTATGCGCGGCCGTGTCGCTGTGCTTTTTATTCGAATGCGATAAAACGCAATCGATTGGAAAGTTGTGCCTGGCGTTAGCGAATCATTATCGTGATTAACGCCGCGTTATTCGTTAGCTGGGCACTCGCGGTCGTTTTATTCGATTGCTTTTGGCGCCGCATCCCAAACTGGCTCGTCATTGCCGGGGTGGCGCTTGCGTGCGCATTTGCAGCAAGTGGATATTCACCATTTCATATCGCTTTTAAGGATGCCGCGCTCGGGCTTCCAGTCGGGCTTATCGCGCTCATGCCGTTCTATTTGATGGGCGTGATGGGCGCTGCCGACGTCAAGGTATTCGCCGCCTTGGGCGCGTGGTGCGGCGTGCACGCACTGCTCGGCCTATGGATGGCCGCGAGCGTCTTTGCCGGCATTCACGCGCTTTGCCTGATCGTGCCCGCGATGATCAAGACAAGACGAGCCAACGCAGCACATGTCGTTGGCACCGATGGCGGCAACACACGTGTACATCATGCGACCTTCATGGTCGGTGGCCGCCGCGCGACGCCATACGCTGCCTTGCTCGCGGTATCGGCGTTGGCGAGTTTCGCACTGAATGCACTCGGGGCCGCGCGATGAAACATCTGAAGCGAGCCGTGTGTGCACGACAGCAACAGCGGGGACAACGCGGCAGCACGGCCGTGGAGTTCGCGCTGATCTTCCCGCTGTTTTTCCTGATTTTCTACGCGATCGTCACCTACAGCATCATCTTCGCCGCGAAGCAATCGCTGGCGCTTGCGGCATCGGAAGGAGCGCGCGCCGCGTTGAAGTTTCAGCCGAATGCGACCAGTGCAGCAAGCGCGCTCACGCTGCGTGCAAGCGCGGCCTGTGCTACGGCGACCGGACTCGTGAACTGGATCGCGACCACCACGCCATGCACGGCAACCTACGCGCCCTGTACGTTCGATGCATCGATGCAATGCGTGAAGGTCTCGCTCAACTACGACTACGGGAGCAAGCCGCTCGTGCCTGTCTTGCCGCTTATCGGCTTGCCAACGCCGACCACGCTTACCGCAAACGCCATGGTGCAACTGAACCCGGAGAACCTGTTCTGAGCGCCAAGCGCGCCCCGAACGAACATGAACATGGCCAATATCACTCGTATCCTTGCTGGAAGTCTGATCGCGCTTGCAGTGCTGCTCGGCATTTTTGCCTGGTCGCTTTCGCGCCGTGCGCCCGCGACGATTGCGCCTGTCGTGCAAGGGCAGGCAAGCTTTCCCGTAGTCGTGGCTTCGCGTGACTTGCCTGCAGGCAAACCGATAGAAGCCGATGCGCTGACCTTGCGCATGGCGCCATCGCGTGGTGCAGGCGAGTTCGGCGATGCCGCACCATTGGTCGGCCGCGTGCCGCTTACTGCGGTTGCTGCGAACACGACTCTCACCGAAGCCAGCCTTACCACCGGACTCGCCGATGCCATCGCACCCGGCGAGCGGGCTGTCGCGGTGCGCATCGACGAAGGTAACGCCGTAGGCAATCGCGTGCGGCCGGGCAATTTCGTCGATGTGTTTTTCATGCTCAAGCGCGATATGAGCGCGGGTCCCGGCACCGACGCCGAGGTCGCGGCCACGCAGGCGCGACTTTTGTTGTCGAGGGTACGTGTACTGAGTTTCGGCGATGCCACGCTGCCCGGTACATCGGATAGCGCTGATGCCGCGTCGAGCGCAACGCGCGCCTCGAGCGCCGGTGGTGGGGCACGGACCGCGGTGCTGGCGGTGCGCACGGCCGACATCGATGCATTGACGCTTGCTGAAGGCGCCGGCCGCCTGGTTCTCGCGCTGCGCAATCCCGCCGATAACGACGTGACAGAGCCTGCAGCGATGGCGCCGTTTCTGGCATCGCTCAGGATTACGAACGATGGCAAAGGACGCGCAGCCGCGGGTTTGTCGTTGCAGGCGCTTGCGGGCGGGACTGGAGCGCAACCGCCGAAGCAAATTCCCTCGTCGTCGCCGGTGCCGGCCACAGCGGCTTTCAAGGCGCCTCGGGTTCAGGCGGCATCGAACGATCTGGAATTGATCCGCGGCTCGCATAGGGAAAAGATTGCCTACTGAAAAGCATTGCGTGTGACGTTAATGTGGTTAGAAGTGCGAATAAGTAAATGGAAGTTCGGGGCCATGCCGCCGTGTGGCGACAACGCAGTACGCAGTCGATATAAAAAATGACGAAAACCAAAGGTTCTGTTCGAAGGCAGTGTGCTCGCAGCATGCGGGGAATGTTGTTCGCCATGCTGGCCTGTCTGTGCGCCGTTGCGCCGGGAGGCATGGTCGATGCAAAAACCACGCGTGCCACGAGCGCGGACAACGCACCGGAACCTGTTCCCCGCGTGCTCGATATCGCGGTTGGCGCACAGCGGCAGATCGCGCCTGGGCACGCGTTGCAACGCATCGCAGTGGGGGACCCCGCCGTCGCCGATGTTCTTTGGCTCAAGAGCAGCGGCGGCGTCAATAGCGGCTTGTTGCTGGTCGGGAAAAGCGCGGGACGCACGGAAATGATGCTGTGGGAGAAGGGCAGCACGCAGCCGCGCACCTTCACTGTCAACGTCACCACGCAGGCCGCGCGCGAGTTGCTTGGCAGCGATACACCGGCGGTCGATGTGCTGGGTGGCACGGCGGTTCTCACCGGGTCTGCTGCGAACGTGGAATCGCATCAGCGGGCGCTGGCGGTGGCGAAGGATGCGATAGGCAAGTCCGCGGACGGCGCGGCTGGCTCCGACTCGAAAGACGCTGGAAAGCAGGACAATGGATCGTCCGATGCAGCCGCAAGCGCAACTAAAGGCGGAGGCGTCTACGATGCATCCACGGTGGCCGTGCGCCCCGTGGTCCAGGTAGACGTGAAGGTCGTCGAGTTCAGCAAGTCGGTGCTGAAGCAAGCAGGCTTCAACCTCTTCAAGCAAAACAACGCGTTTGCATTCGGGACGTTCTCTCCTTCATCGCTGACGTCCTACACAGGCGGTGCGACGACCAACCTGCAGGTCCAGGGAACATCGCCCGTCAGCAGCGCCTTCAACCTCATCGTCAACCTGGGCACGCGCGGCATCTTCGCCAACCTTAGCTTGCTGGAGTCGAACAATCTGGCCCGAGTCTTGGCTGAACCGACGCTCGTCGCGTTGTCCGGCCAGAGCGCGAGTTTTCTCGCGGGCGGCGAGATCCCGGTGCCGGTGCCGCAGACGCTCGGCACGATCAGCATCATCTACAAGCCGTACGGGATCGGCCTGACGGTCACGCCGACCGTGCTTGGAGCGAATCGCATCGCGCTGAAGGTAGCGCCTGAGGCGAGCCAGCTCGACTTCCAGCACGCGCTGACCATCAACGGCATTTCGGTGCCTGCGATCACCACGCGGCGCGCCGATACAACCGTCGAGCTCGGCGATGGCGAGAGCTACGTGATAGGCGGTCTCATCGATCGCGAGACGATGTCGAACGTCGACAAGGTGCCGATGCTCGGCGATCTTCCGATCATCGGTTCGTTCTTCAAGACCCTGCAATACACGCAAAACGATCGCGAGCTGGTGATCGTCGTGACGCCGCACCTGGTTTCGCCGATAGCCAAGGGCGCGCCGCTGCCCGGCACGCCGGGCGAGCAATCCGAGCAGCGCGACGGACCGGTGTGGCGCTCGTTCATGGGCGGTGTGGCGTCGAGCGATATGGCGCCGGGATTTTCAAAATGAAGCGCAAGGGCAGAGATATTCCAGCGGTGGAAACCAGCAGAGGTGCGCGCGATGAACGCGAGAGTACTTTCCTTGACTGAGGTTGAAACACGGGTGCAAAACACGCGCTTCCTGTGCGTCTGCGCGGATGCAGGACGACGTGCGTGGCTCACGCGTGCGCTCGGGACGTTGGGCCAGATCGAGCATGTGCCATTCGATCCAGTTGCGCTCGTACCCAAGATCGTGACACTTGGCACGTCGCTGGTTTTTATCGACTTCGGACGGGCGCCGCTCGAAGCGCCGCAGGCAAGCGCGGAAAGCGCAACAGCCATGGCCGCCGCCGTGCGCGATGCCTTTCCGGGCCTCGCGATCGTCGCGCTGGGATCGCTGCAAGGCTCCGACAGCGCGGTTGCAGCGCTGCGTGCAGGCGTGCGTGATTTCATCGATATGGATGGCGATCCCGCAGAAGCAGCCCGGATCACGCAGCAATTGCTGGAACAGGCGAGCCTGTCTGCGCAAACCCAGCGCACCGCGAACCGCCACGGAAAAATTACGGTGCTACTCGGCGCGCGTATAGGCGTGGGCGTCAGCACGCTGGCCGCAAACCTCGCGGTCAAGCTGCAAAAGCGCGATGTCACTGCGTTGAAAACTGCGGCGCTGCTCGACCTCGGCATTCCCGCCGCGGACAGTTCCGTGCTGCTCGACACCCAAAGCGAATTCAATTTCGTCGATGCCGTGCGCAATCTGCGCCGCTTCGACCAGACCTTCGTGCATACCGCGTTTGGCCGTCACGCGAGTGGTCTTGCCGTCACCACGTTGCCGACAGACCTTGCCTCCATGCGCGAGGTGTCGTATGCATCGGCGGTCAGTTTGCTCAACCGGTTGCGGACGTTTTTCGATCATCAACTGGTGGACCTCGGCGGCTTCACCAACCTTGAATTCATCAGCCAGGTCGTGCAAGCCGCGGACAACGTGTGGCTCGTCTGCGACCCGAACGTGGCGTCGGCAGTGTCGGCTGTCGAACTGCTCGAAGGAATACGCGAACATGACGCGCAGTCGCAGACAGATGCACCGCAAAAAATGCATCTGGTCGTGAACAAGTTCGACGCGACGCTGCATTTCGGCGCCGACCAGATCGCCGAGCGGCTGGGCTTGCCGTTGCTTGCAGTGTTGCCCTCGCGCACGCAGGCGCTGGGGCGAGCCGTGAACCAGGGACAATTGCTCGCGGATATTGCCGAGCGCGATCCGTACGTGCGGGCGCTAGATGGTCTGCTCGCGCGTCTTGGCGGCGGCAAAGCGCCGGAAGCGGGTGCGCCAGGGTCTGTACCGGAGAGCGCAACACCCGTTGCGTCCACCGACGCGGCGAGCAGCGTCAAGCGGTTCCTTTCCACTTTTAAAAAGCGGTCATAGAAGATGGCAAAAGACATCGAATTCGCCGACGACGCCACTTCGTTTGCGCACACGCAGCAGTTCCAGGACATCAAGCACGCGGCCCACGAACATCTGCTTACGCGCATCGAGGAACTCGGCGCAGAGTTCGGACGATGGTCGCGTCAGGCGATCCAACAGTTTGTCGACCTCGAGATAGACGGCTTCGTGCGCATGCGGCGCATTCCGTTGAACGAAAGCGAAGTGCGTCTGGTTGGCGAGGCGTTGACGAAGGAACTCGCGGGTTTCGGGCCGATCGAGGATCTGCTCGCGGACCCCGCCGTCGAGGACATCCTGATCAACGGCTTTGACGATGTCTATGTATCGCGTCACGGCATGCTCGCTAAAATCCCCGTGCGGTTTGCCGACAACGCGCATCTGCTGCGCATCGTGCGGCGGATTCTGGCGCCTATCGGGCGGCGGCTGGATGAATCGAACCCAATGGTCGATGCACGCCTGCCCGACGGTGGCCGCGTGAACGTGGTGATCGAGCCGTTGTCGCTGGATGGACCAGTTGTATCGATACGCAAGTTTCGCCGCGATCCATTGCGCCCTGACGATCTGCTTGCCAACGGCACGTTCAATCAGGAGATCAGCGGTTTGCTCGACGCAGCAGTCGCCGCACGATGCAACGTGCTGGTCTCGGGCGGAACGAGTTCGGGCAAGACGTCCTTGCTCAACGCACTTGCATTCTTCATTCCAAAGCATGAACGCGTGGTGACGATCGAGGACACGGCAGAACTCTCGCTCAATCATCCGCATGTGGTGCGCCTCGAAAGCCGGCCCGGCGGGTTCGACGGCGCGGGCGTGGTGTCGATCCGCGACCTCTTGCGCAACACGTTGCGGATGCGGCCGGACAGGATCATCGTGGGTGAAGTGCGCGGCGGCGAAGTGCTCGAAATGCTCCAGGCGATGAACACCGGCCACGACGGTTCCATGGGCACCGTGCACGCAAGTTCGGCGCGTGAATGTCTTTACCGGCTGGAGATGCTGGCGGGGTTCGCCGGTTTTCAGGGCACCGAATCGAGCTTGCGCCGGCAGATCGCGAACGCGATCGACTTCATTGTGCAGATTGGCCGGCTTTCCAACGGGCGCAGACGGATCCTGTCGGTCACCGAGGTTACAGGGCTTTCCGACAACATTGTCGCGACGCAGGAGTTGTACAGATACGAACCCGTCTTGCTCGAAGGCGGCGAGGAACAGGACAACTGGGTGTCGCTCGGCATTCATCCGAGTTCGCCGAAGCTCGCGAAGTACCGGCAGGCGCTCGGCAACGACATGCGCGAACGCGACGGTTTCAACGACGGGTTTGGCCGCGGTTTCGGACGCTCGGGCGGGGGCTTCAATGTCTAGCGGTATCGGCTTCGTGCTGATGGTCGCGCTGTTGTGCGCAGCGGGCGGGTTGTTGCTGTGGCAGCGCTCGCAGGACTCGCGTAATCGCGCGATGACGGACCAGTTCGTCGGCCGGCGTGTGGCCTCCGTACAAGGCGTCATGCAGCCGTCCAATGCGCCGCCGGCTCAGCGGCCGCGTGTCAATGCACCGCCCACGATGCCCTCGCGGAGCGTGCCGCGTGGCCTTCGTGAACACGTAAAGCATCAGCGCGAGCGTTGGATGTATGCGTCCGGCAACCTGATGAGCCGCGCGGGCGTTGCGAATCCACGTGTGCTTTTCCTGATCGCGGGTACTGTGTTCGTGGCCGGCGCGATCACTATTGGCTTGAGAACGAATTGGCTTTTGGGAGCGGGGTTTGTCGTTGTCAGCGGCGTGTGTCTTTACGCGGCGCTTTCGTGGCGCGCGCAAAAACGCTACCAGCGCATTGCGCGGCAATTGCCTGTTTTCCTCGATGGCATCGTGCGCCTGATCATCATCGGCAACAGCGTGCCGGCCTCGTTCCAGGCGGCGCTCACCACGACCGATACACCTTTGCGGGAATGCCTCGATCGCGTATCGCGCATGTTGCGCTCGGGCGTGGACATCGATGTCGCGCTCAAGCACGTGGCGCTCGTCTACCGCGTCCGCGAACTCGAGCTGGTCGGCTCTGTGCTGAGGGTGTCGGTGCGTTATGGCGGGCGCTCCGACGTCATGCTCGACCGCATGGCCGCGCTGATGCGCGATCTCGAGCAAGCCGAACGCGAACTGGTTGCGCTCACCACCGAGACACGTTTGTCGTCATGGGTGCTTGGCTTGCTGCCGGTTGTGGTCGGCGGCTTCGTGATCGTGTCCAACCCGTCGTACTTCGCCGCAATGTGGGCTGATCCCGTCGGCCAGCGCCTGGTGTTCGTCGCAATTGGACTGCAGTTGCTTGGTGTTTTCCTGCTTTATTCGCTTGCACGGCTGAAGGATTGACATGGACGCAGACTCATTCTTCGTTGTTGCGCTGATGTGCGGTTCGGCAGCTTGTGCGCTGATCGGACTGCTCGTGTTCGCCGGTCTCGGCCGTAATCGCCGCAGCGTGCGCACCCTCGACCATGCGCTCGACCAGCGCGCCGCAAGCGCGGCTGCTGCACGCGCAGCCACGCCTGCATCGAATGAAAGGAAGGATCCCAAAGTATCTGGCGAAACGGACAAATCACGGCTTACGAGCCTCGACCGGATAGTACAGACGCTGAGCCGAACCGCTGCGCGATGGCTTGACACGCCGCTCGGAAAAATCGTGGTTGCCGATGAAGATCGCCGCTTGCTCGAACGCTGCGGTTTCCTCGACAACACCGCACGCGCGCGCTTTTTCGCGGCGCGGATCGGATGTTCTGTGGTGTTGCCGCTGATTATGGTCATCTGGCGCAGCGGCGAGCCGCGCGTCGCGTTGTGGGTGTTTGGCGCGCTTGCCACGGGGTTCATGCTGCCGAAGTGGCTCATCCGGCGTCGCGCAAAGGCGCGTCAGCGCGCGGTCGTCGGCGAGTTGCCGATGTTCGTGGACCTGTTGCGCCTGCTGCAGGGCGTGGGACTTTCGCTGGATCAGACCCTGCAGGTCATGATCAGTGACTTTGCGACTGTGCTGCCGGTGTTATCGACGGAACTGGCGCTCGCGCATCGGCAATTCAACACGGGACGCACGCGCGAGCAATCGCTGAACCGTCTTTCCACCAGCTATGAAAACGACGACCTGACGGCCGTGATGCGTCTCGTGATCCAGGTCGATAAACACGGGGGCGCCGTTCAGGAGCCACTGCGCCAGTTCGGCGACCGGTTGCGCGAATCGCGCCGGGCGACATTGCGGGAACGCATCGGAGCGCTGACGGTGAAGATGACCGGCGTCATGGTCGTGACGTTGCTGCCCGCGCTGTTGATCATCACCGCGGGGCCGGGGTTCATTGCTGTGTTCCACTCGCTGTCCACGCTGCACAAATAACGTCGAATGACGTTGAAGAGAGTGAGTCATGAGAAATGCTGCAATCGTATTGATGGTTCTTGCAAGTGGCGGTTTGGCCGCTTTGGGTGGCTGCGCGTCGAAGATCGACAGCGGATATGGCGTCGGCATCCAGGCTGAACGCGAGGCTGCAGTGCGTCAGTCACAACAGAAGCAGGATGCGCCCGATACACCCGGCATGTATCTCGCGCTGATCGACAAGATGCAGTCGCAAGGATTGTTTTATGCATCGCTGGCGCATATCGATGCGTACGAAAGACAATATGGTTCCACCCCCGATACCATCTTGCTGCGCGCCGACGCCTTGCGCCAGACCGGCCAGTCGCAAGCCAGCGCCGATGCCTATACGAAGCTCATCAATACGCCGCTTGCGGCTCGCGGATATCGTGGACTGGGTCTGCTTGCGGGAAGCGCGGGCGACTTCAGCAAGGCATCCGAATCTCTCGATGCCGCATCGCGCCTCGAACCTACCGATGCGCTCACGCTTTCCGATCTCGCGTATGCACGCCTGTGTCTCGGCGATATCGCCGGCGCCCGTGTGCCGCTGATGAAAGCCGCTGAGCTTGCGCAGAACAACCCGAAGATCCTGAGCAACGTTGCGTTGTTTCTATTGGTCGACGGACAGCCGGCCGCAGCCCAAGGTCTGATCGCACAACAGAAATTTTCGCCGGAAGTACAGCAGGCGATTCGCACCGATGCCCAGCGGATCACCGCAGCTTCCACACAGGCGTCGCGAGCACGCGTCGCGGCGGTGGCTGCCGCGACGACCGAGCGCGCGCGCGTGCCGGTATCGAACGCGCCGCAGACGGTCGATTCGCTGCTTCATGCGCAATTGCCGCTGACGCAAACGCTCGGCGGGCAGGCGTTCGGTCAATCTGGCGCGACGGCGGCGATCCAGCCGCAACTCGTCGCGCGTTAAGGGGAAACTTATGAGCAGGATTCAATCGATGCGCAATAACGCGATCATGATTGCGATCGCAATCGGCGTGTTGCCGTTTGCGTCACCCGTTCTGGCACAGACGCAAGTTCAAACGCCTTTGACCGCGCAAGCGCAAGCGCAGCCGCAATCGCAGGCACAACCGCAGTACGAGACTGTTGCGCGGCCGCCCGTCATGGAGCAGCCAGTCGAGGCGCCTGTGACGCGCATAGGCGATTCAACTGTCGCGTGGCTCGCAATGCAGCGTGAGGGCCGCCTTGCGGCGCCCGCACAGCCCATGCTCGGCGTCGAGGCCGATGCCGCGTTTCGCCGATACCTCAAGTCATTCGATCATCCGATTCCGGCGCAACTGAATTCGTCGGTGGGCGAGGTGGGTGCTGGATCGGGTGGCGGAGCACAGAACTGACATGCGCCGCTCATCGATAACGACCGGACCCGTATCCCGCCGCCGTCAGCGCGGGATTGCGAGCGTCATCGCCTCGATCTGGCTGGTCGCAGCGGTCATCTTGCTGGGCGTTATCGATATTGGCAACGTGTTCTATCAACGACGCCTGTTGCAGGGCGTGGCGGATCTGGCGGCGAGCGCAGGCGTGCAGGTTATCGATGACGCCTGTTCGAGGGCTCCGGCAACCGCTGCGGGAAGCGCCGGTGCAAACGGCTTCACAGCCTCGGGAACGAGCAATACGATCACGACGACATGCGGCCGTTGGGACTCGACGCTCTACGCCGGACCGACCTACTTCGCTGCAGCCGGTACGCCCGCGAACGCGGTACAGGTCACCGTGGCGAAGCAAGTGCCGTACTTCTTTGCCGGACCGGGACGCATGGTCACGGCGACAGCGACCGCGCAGGCCATCAACGTGGGCGCGTTCAGTATTGGCACGACTACGGCAAGCGTCGATCCAACAGTCATCACCGGCTTGTTGAACTCCATGCTGGGGACGAATATCAACTCGTTGCAGATATCGGCGGCGGGCTATGCGGGGCTTGCGCAATCGCGGATCGAAATCGGCGACCTGGTAACGGCGGCGGGCGTCGGCACCGTGAATCAGTTGCTCGCACTGAATCTCACCGCGGCCCAGATCGCCAAGTTGACGCTCACCGCATTGCAGAATACCCATGTGCTGAACGCGAATTTGTCGGCGGCGGTGGGCGCGTTGCAGACCATTGTCAACGCGAACATCCAGGGTTCGGGAACGTTGGCGATAGGCGCGGTAAACGGCTCGGCGGGGCTGCTGCAAATCGGTCTAGCCGATACACAATCCGCCTTGCACGCCACCATCAGTCCGTTCGATGCGTTGATGGTCACCGCCGAGGTTGCGCAAGCGGGGAAGGCGGCTATCAACGTGGGAACCGCGCTCAACCTGGGCGTGGCGACTGCGTCGCTGCAGGTCCAGATCATCCAGCCGCCGGTGCTGGCGGTCGGCGAGGCCGGCAAGACGCCGGCTGGCGCGTGGCGCACGGTGGCCAGTTCGGCACAGTTGCTGGCGTCCATAAAAGTCTCCCTCGGCCAGGTGCCGGCGCTTGCCGCCCTCGGATTGGGCTCACCAGCCCTTTATCTGCCTGTGAACATTGCCGTGGCGCCGGGACAAGCCTGGCTGGTTTCAACACAATGTGCGTCGACGCAGGCGGCAAGCAATTCGGTGGTTGGTGTCCAGACTGGTATCGCGCAGGTTTGCGTGGGGGATTCGATCACCAATCCTTTCGCAGCGACACCGTTTAGTTGTTCGCCCGCGACGTTGATCAACGTATTTAATGTATTGACCATCACGACTGCGGCAGGTCTTCCGGCGACAGTGCCGGCATGGAGTGCTGTGAACATGACGTTCGACGGTATTTCCGGAAACACTGACGACTATCAGACGACCAATTCGAACCAGGTAGGGGGCGTGTTATACAACGCAACGCTCGGCCTGGCGACACAGCTTTCCAGCCCGACCGGTTTGACGCTTAAAGTGTTCGGCGCTCAGACTCTCCTGGGCTCGGTACTTGGACAGCTTGTTGTCGGCCCGGTCCTGGCCATTCTGTTGCCCTTGCTGAAGCCCGTTTTTAACGCGCTTGACTCCATCCTCACGCCGATACTGCAACTACTCGGCGCACAGATCGGCGTCAGCACCGTTCACGGCTTGCCGCCTGTATGCGGGCAATCGCAACTGCAGTACTGAAGCTTCGCTTCATCGACGCCGATAACCTTATCAAGTACCACACGCATCAAAGCCATGAGATTCGATCAATGAGACCAGCGACAAAAATCGACGACCTCGATATCTATGTGTGGGAAGGCAAGGCGGATATCGTCGAGCAGGTGGTGCGCTGCATGTCGAGTTTCGAAGTCGATGTGATTCGCGCCGACGGCATGTCGATCGCCTCGAGCCAGACGTCGGAGCGCCAGGCGATTGCCATCGTGAGTGTCAGCGTGATCGACACAGGCGCGTTCGCGTTGCGCGACTGGGAAGCGCATCGCGGCATGCCGGTCGTCTGGGTAGGCGCCGCCCCGCGCGAACGCGACGCCGCGGTTTTCCCCACCGACTACTCGCATATCCTGCCGCTCGACTTCACCGGCGCCGAACTGCGCCGCATGGTGGCGAAGCTTGCGCAACAGCTTCGCGCGCATGGCGAAGAGGTTCAGGAATCGAGCGCGCTGATAGCAAACGCCGAGTGCATGCAGACCTTGCTGCGTGAAGTGGAAACCTTCGCCGATTGCGATACCAGCGTCCTCGTGCACGGCGAAACCGGCGTGGGCAAGGAGCGCATTGCGCAGATGCTGCACGAGCGCCACTCGCGTTATTCAGAGGGACCGTTCGTGCCGGTGAACTGCGGCGCCATCCCCGATGGTCTCTTTGAATCCCTTTTCTTCGGTCACGCAAAAGGATCGTTCACAGGCGCCGTGATCGCCCACAAGGGCTATTTCGAACAGGCCGATGGCGGCACGCTGTTCCTCGATGAAATCGGCGACATGCCGCTTTATCAACAGGTCAAATTGCTGCGCGTTCTGGAGGACAGCGCGGTGACGCGCATTGGTTCGGCTACGCCCGCGAAGGTGGATTTCCGGCTGGTCGCGGCGAGCCACAAAAGCTTGCCGCAGCTCGTGAAGGACGGCGAGTTTCGCGCTGACCTTTATTATCGGCTGGCGGTGATCGAGTTGAAGATTCCGTCGCTCGAGGAACGCGGCGCAGTCGACAAGATTGCGTTATTCAAGTCGTTCATTGCACAGGTGGTGGGACAAGAAAAACTCGCGACCTTACCCGAGCTTCCCTACTGGCTCGCTGATGCAGTCGCCGACAGTTATTTTCCCGGCAATGTCCGCGAGTTGCGCAATCTCGCTGAGCGTATCGGCGTGACGGTGCGTCAGGTGGGATCGTGGGATACGGCGCGCCTGCAGCGGCTGCTGGCACTCGCCCGGACCTCGCAGCCGTTGCCGCCGGACCTCAACGCGGAAGTGGTCGTGGACCGCAGCAAGTGGGACATGAACGAGCGCAATCGCGTGCTTGCCGCGCTCGATGCCAACGGCTGGCGCCGGCAGGACACGGCAAGTCATCTTGGTATCAGCCGCAAGGTCCTGTGGGAGAAGATGCGCAAGTTCCAGATCTTCGACGAAGAGCCTGAAACGCGCGCCGTCGACTGATTCAGGCTTTTAACGCAATGCCGCGGTCAACGTCGCGAAGGTGCGTTCATCGGTGCGTTCGAAGTGCAGCGGCGTGACCGACACGCGTCCCGATGCAACCACTGCCGTCTCGCTGTCGGGCGTATTTTCACGCGGGCCGCGCTGGAATCGCAGCCAGTGATATTGCAGTCCGCGCGGATCGGTTTGCGGCAATACATCGATACCCTCCACCAGTCCCACGCCTTGACGCGTAGGCGTGAGCGGACCCGCTGAAGCGGCATCGACATCGGGAAAATTCACGTTGAGGCAAGTGGGTGCATCGTGTGCGATGGTAGCCAGTTGACTGATCACGCCGGGCGCGAGCGCACGCGATGTATCCCAGCGCACGTTCTCGCGATCGCTGAATGTCTGGCTCAGCGCGATCGACGGCAAACCGAGCAGCAAGCCCGTCATGGCCGCGCCAACCGTGCCGGAGAACATGGTTTCCGCACCGAGATTGCCACCGCGGTTGATGCCGGATAGCACGAGCGTAGGCCGCGCATCCCGCATCAGGTGTCGCACGCCCATCACGACGCAATCGCCCGGCGTGCCGAGTACGCCAAAGCGGCGAGGGCCGTGCTGGCTTACACGCAAAGGCGAATGCAGGCTGATGGAATGCGACGTGCCGCTTTGATCGTGCTCGGGCGCGACGACCCACACTTCATCGGCGATTTCCGCTGCGACGGCTTCGAGCACGGCGAGGCCGGGTGCATCGATACCATCGTCGTTGGTCAGCAGGACGCGTTGAATGCGCGGTCGGAATGTAGACGATGAAGTAGACGATGAAGCGGCAGGCATTGCAGATCTCCTTGTCGATTGACGGAAGTACAAGTCAATCGATTATTCCAGAGATCGCGTTGTCGGGTAGCGGGGTGCGTTACTTGATGCCGAGCCCGCGCAGGACGGCGTTGCCGTCGGCGGTCAGGCGAAACTTGGCTTCGCCCGGTTCCGGCGTCACCATTTCCACGTAGCCGTATTCGCTGAGCGAGGCGACATCGGGCGTGGCAGCACGCACATCGATAGGCGCGTGCAGCAGCAACAGCAGCGTGGCAATTTCGTGATGGCTCAATAATCTCTTGATGGCTCGCACTGGAGCCGATGCGTCGCGGAGGTTCATGACGAACTCCTTTCGTTGATGCTTTACGCGTAGTGCTTTGCGGGCGATTTGACTGCAACAGTCATGATGCAAGTGGGGCGAGGGTATCGACGAAGTCTTAGGCGAAACTTAAAACCGAAATAAAGCATGTGACGAATGCTTACCGCCTGAGACGGTGCACGCCTAGAAGTGATAGTCCGGGTTCTTCGGATTGAAGGTGTCCTCGTCGAAAACCTTCGGCGCGATGTTCTGGAAAACGATGCTTTCGAAGACATTGCCGTCGTTATCGAAGGATTCGGCGGTGCGGAAATACGGCCTTCTCAGGTCGAGTCCGAGCACCTCTTTTTTCGCATAGAACTGTGGCTGACCCGATGGCGTTTCGTAAGTGAATGCCACCACGCGCGCGCCGTCGATAGTCTTCACCTCGATGTTGTTCGCGCGGGTCACGCCTGCTTCGGCGAACTTCTTGCCTTCTGCCAGGAACTGCTGCGTGATGAATTCGGTGCCGAGGTCGCGAATGGAATGACGTGATTGCGAGCGCGCGAGCGACCCGTCGAGTGCAGTCCAGAGCGTCATGACGTTGAGAATGCCGCCGAGGTGGCCGAGCATTTCGTCGGGGCGCGTGGTTTCGTCGTAGAGGATTTCCTGGCCCGCGTGGTCGCCGTCGGGCAGCCATTTGGCGTAGACGCGCATGGGGTCGCGCGTGACACGCACGAGCATGTGATCGGGTTGGTCGGGCCATCTTCCCTCGATGCGCTCGCGCCGCAGCATGGTGAACTCATACGACGGGTACCCGTTCGGACCTTCCTTCAGATAACGCGGCAACGCAAGCGGATCGAGCGATTGAAACAAAGACACCAGCGCCGTGTCGCTCATTTTCGCGAGCATGCCGGATAGCGCCGCGCGGCTCAGCCAGCGGACCTGCCGATCGAGTGAAAGCTTTCCGACCTGCGATGCCGGCGTTTTCGGCGGTTCGGCCGTGGCGTTGGCGGAAAGCGCAGGCCCGGCGGCAGATGTGGCGGCGGAGGTGGGGAGAGACGGCGTGGCCGTGTTGGCGGCAGAAGCCGCGCTGGCGGGTTCCTGGGCGCCGGCCGGTCCTGACATGGCCGCGCTCAGCGCGAAGGCGCCCAGCACGCTCCACACGCCTGTAGCCGTGTGATTCGATAACACGCGCGGGCGACGCTGTCGTACTCGATGCATGAGATTCTCCGTGGTCCAATCGTTCGGCGTTCGGCGTTCTGGCTGTTGGCTGCTTCGGCGTCGTGCGGTTCACGGCGGTTTATTCGCCGGGTATTTATCTGTGACACAACGCTTCGGAGCGCCCGAAATTCCACGGAGCAGCACTTTATGTGCTTGGGCGCTGCAAGGCCCTGTTTCTGACGGTCATCGTTCGAGGATTGCGACCACGCCCTGGCCGCCCGCGGCGCAAATCGATATCAGGCCGCGCGTGGTTGCGCCGGGCCTATCCGGCTCGCCCGCGAGCATCTTTGCAAGCGCGCCCACGATTCGTCCACCCGTGGCGGCAAACGGATGACCTGCCGCCAGCGACCCGCCGTTCACGTTCATTCGCGACCGGTCGATCGAACCAAAAGGGCCGTCGAGACCGAGCTGCGTGCAGCAGTATTCATCGTCTTCCCATGCCTTGAGCGTACACAGTACTTGTGCGGCGAAAGCTTCGTGGATTTCATAGAAGCTGAAGTCCGCGAGGCCGAGTCCCGCGCGTTCGAGCATACGCGGAACCGCATAGGCAGGCGCCATCAACAAGCCTTCCTTCTTGTCGATGAAATCGACGGCCGCCGTTTCCGAGTAAGTGAAATACGCGAGCACGGGCAAGTTGCGCGCGGCAGCCCATTCGTCGGATGCGAGCAGGACGGCCGACGCGCCATCGGTGAGCGGCGTGGAATTGCCGGCAGTGAGCGTGCCGGCATCACGATCGAAGACAGGTCTGAGCGCGGCTAAGCGATCAAGCGTGAGATCGTGCCGCAGGATGTTGTCGCGCGAGAGGCCCTTGTAGGGCGTCATGAGATCGTTGAAGAAACCGCGCTCGTAAGCGGCGGAGAGTTTGCGATGACTCTCGAGCGCAAGTTCGTCCTGCGCCTCGCGGGGTATCTTCCAGCGCTTTGCCATCAGTTCGCAATGCTCGCCCATCGACAAACCCGTGCGCGGTTCGCTGTTGCGCGGCAACGCGGGTTTCACCAGCATGCCCGGCCGCAGCTTCGCAAGCGCGCTCATGCGCTGCGCCGCCGACTTGCTGCGGTTGGCCTCCAGCAAGATCTTGCGCATCCGTTCGTTGACGCCGATAGGCGCGTCGGACGTCGTATCGACACCGCCTGCAATGCCTGCATCGATGTGTCCAAGCGCGATCTTGTTCGCAACCAGGATGGCAGTTTCGAGGCCCGTGCCGCATGCCTGGCTGACATCGTACGCGGGCGTCTCCTTCGCGAGCGTGGTTGAGAGCACGGCTTCGCGCGTGAGGTTGAAGTCGCGCGAGTGCTTGACGACCGCGCCCGCCGCGACTTCGCCCAGGCGCAGGCCATGGAGGTCGTATCGATCAACGAGCCCTTGCAGCGCGAAGCTCAGCATGTCCTGATTCGATGCCGCCGCATACGCCGTGTTCGAGCGCGCAAACGGAATCCGGTTGCTGCCGATGATCGCCACGCGACGCACAGCGGGAAGGGCGCTCGTAGTCATGACAATTCCCAATCGAAGCGGCCGCGCAGATGCAGCCTTTCGCCGGCAAGATCGCGGACTTCGAAGTCGCGCGCCGCGGTCGATGATGCCGCGGTCCACAGCGTGGTTTCGGCGGGCAGGAAAATGGGCGACTTGAACTCGCCGCTTATATTTGCAGAACCAAGTTGCTTGCAGGGCTGCAACGCCGCGACGGTTCGGCCAAGCGTCCACATCCCATGAGCGATGGCGCGCGGGAAGCCGAAGGCTTTTGCGGTGAGTGCATGCAGATGGACGGGATTGAAGTCGCCGGATGCCTTCGCGTAGTCACGCCCGAGTTGCGCGGGCAGTTGCCAGCGTGCTTCACGTGTCAGCACGGGCGCTTCGATGCCGGATGCTTCCGCAACGGGAGCACCGCTCGCACCGCCCGCACGATTGGCCACGCCACGCTTCAGATAAATGCTGTCGGCGTCCCACACCGCTTCGCCACCTCTATAGATACGCGTATGCAGCGTGAAGGCCTGGCCTTTGTCGTGCGGTACGAGCGCGCCGCTTTCCACTTCAATGCGCAGCGTCTGTCCAGAATGCAAGGTACGTCGCATATGCACCGTATTCGATATATGCACGAGGCCGATTGCGGGCCACGGAAACGCGGTATCGGTGAGCAGCATCAGATGCAGCGGGAACGCCATCACGTGCGGGAACGTGGGCGGCACGCCATGTTCGGGAATGAATCCGCACACGCGCGCATACCGGCCGATCTGCTCGGGATCGAGCGGCACCTTGGGCCGCACGAGCCGAAGCGAGGGCAACTCTGCCGCGCCGACGCCACGCTTGAAGATGCCTTGCAACGCGCGGCCGTAGAGTTTCGCCGGCGGCGGCAAGGTGTCCACGATCACCGTGCGCATGCGCGCCGCGCCTGACGCAAGCATCATGTTCACGCTCCGATCAGGCTTTGACCGCATACGCGCACGACGTTGCCGGTAATGCCGCTCGATGCCGGGCTCGCAAGCCACGCGATCGTCTCGGCGACATCGACAGGCAAGCCGCCCTGGCTCATCGAATTCATGCGCCGTCCCGCTTCCCGAAGCCCCAGCGGAATCTTCGCGGTCATATGCGTTTCGATAAACCCCGGCGCTACCGCGTTGATCGTGATGCCTCGCGCAGCGAGGAGCTTCGCCATCCCTTGCACGCGGCCGATCACGCCGGCCTTCGAGGTCGCATAGTTCGTCTGGCCGAGGTTGCCGGCGATGCCGCTTATCGACGATACGCCTATGATCCTGCCGCCCATATGCAGCACATCCTTTTCGAGCAGCGCTTCATCGATACGCTCCTGCGCCGACAGGTTCACGTCGATCACGCTGTCCCACGCAGCCCCGGTCATCTTCGCGATGGTCTTGTCGCGGGTGATGCCGGCGTTATGCACGACGATATCGATACCGCCGAACGCCGCCAGCGCGGCCGAGATCGTGGCAGGCGCGTCAGGCGCGGCGATATCTGCAAGCAGCGCCGTATGCGCGCCCTGCGACGGCCACGCATCTTCCAGCGCGAGCATGGTCTGGTCGAGCGCATCCTGCGCCTCGGCTACATCGAGCCCGATCACATGCGCGCCGCGTTCGGCCAGCACATGCGCGATCGCTGCCCCGATGCCGCGCGCCGCGCCCGTCACCAGCGCACGCTTGGCCGCCAAAGGCTGATTCCAGTCTGCGGGTGGCGAAGCGGGCGTCGCATCGATACGAATGACTTGTCCCGATATATACGCCGAGCGCGGCGACAGCAGGAAGCGCAACGCACCTTCCATGTTGCCGCCGGGTTCCATCTGCACGAGATTCGACGAGATGCCGCCACGCGCCTCCTTGCCAAGCGAACGCGTCAGGCCTTCCAGGGCGCGCTGCGCCGTCCACATCTTCGGGGACGCGCACGATTCCGGCGGCAATCCGAGCACGATGATGCGGCCGCTTTTTGCCACGGACCGGATGGCATCGTGGAAGAAGCCGTAGAGAGCATGCAAGTGCGTGCTGTCGGCCATGCCCGTGGCATCGAAGATGAGCGCTTGTACGCGATCGTTCGGCGGCGCATCGGGCGAACGCGGTTCGAAGCGGCCGCTCATTGCGTTATGGCGTGCCGCCACTGGCAGCCAGCTCAACGCGCTTTCATGCGCAACACTCGTCATGCCGACAGAACCCAGCAGCGTCATCAACGGCTCGAACAACGTAGGCGATGGCCCCGCGCCAATTGCTGCGATCCCGCCGAATTCCGCGCGGCCTTGCGCATGCCGCCGCAGCACTTCCGGCCGGGGTAGCCCGATGGAACGCGCGACGCTCGCGCCGAACGGTTTGTTGACGAAGTCGAGATAACGGTCTGTCATCACTGCCTGATGTGCGCCTGGGCGCGTGCATTAAGGTGTATTAAGTGCTTTAGATGCATTCGGGATCATGCCGGGATTGCCTCCGGCTCGTTCGCGAGCGCCTCATGGCGTTTTTGCAACGCATCGAGCATACCGAAATCCGCTCCGAAGTCGTCCACCTTCACGACTTCCACACCGTAACGCGCGTAGTCGGAGAGTACCTGAGCTTCTTCTGAATCGATAAAACCCTTCGCTTGGCAATCTGCCGCCCAGGCATCGAGGTCGGGCAGGCTTTGGGGCATCGGCGGAATGTGTTTTGATTTGACCGCGTCGCGCAGCTTGAGCTCAATCTGAGCGTATCGCGGATTGAGCGCGAACATCAGCTCGCCGTAACCAATCGGGTCGACGCTCGCATCAGGCGCATATGAGTCCGCGATCAGGCGTTCGCGCGCCTCGCCGGGCGTGGTCATCAACTCGGCAATCAGTGTTCCGAGCCGGTCGCCCGGCACGCGATGCGGCAGGCCGAACGGGAACGCGAGCACGCGCACGAGGCCTGCGGCGACGCGGTTCGGGTAGTTTGACAACACGGCATCGAAAGCAGATTGCGCCTGATGCAGCGCATCTTCGACGCCCCATCGCACGAGCGGGAGATCGGCGTCTCGGCGGCCGTCGTCTTCGAAACGCTTGAGCGTCGCCGAGATCAGGTAAAGCTGCGAAAGGATATCGCCGAGTCTTGCCGACAAACGCTCGCGCCGCTTCAGTTCGCCGCCGAGCACGAACATCGAGACATCTGCGAGCAGGGCAAACGCCGTCGCCATGCGTGTGGATGCGCGGTAGTAGGGCACAAGACGTGCATCGGCGCGGGCGGGTTTCGGAATCAGCACGCTGCCGCCCAGCGCGAATACAAGGCTGCGAACCATGTTCGATGCGGTGAAACTGGCGTGGCCGAAGAAGGCGTTATCGAAATCGCGCAGGCCTTTGGCCCGGTCCGAATCCCGTGTTGCGGCCATCTCCCTGAGCACGTACCGATGACAACGTATCGCGCCCTGACCGAAGATGATCAGGCTGCGCGTGAGAATGTTCGCGCCTTCCACGGTGATGGAGATGGGCACTTGCTGATAAGCGCGAGCGAGGAAATTAGATGGCCCCATGCAGATGCCTTTTCCTGCGACCACGTCCATGCCGTCGTTGATGACTTTGCGCGCGCGTTCGGTGATGTGATATTTCGCGATCGCCGATATCACCGACGGTTTCTCGCCCAGATCCACCGCTTGCGCCGACAAGCGCCGTGCCGCGTCCATCACATAAAGGTTGCCGCCCATGCGTCCGAGCGCTTCCTGCACCCCCTCGAACTTGCCGATCGCAGTACGGAACTGCCGGCGCACCGCCGAATACGCGCCCGTCCCGCGGACAGCGAGCTTGGCCATCCCCACATTCGACGACGGCAGCGAAATCGCCCGTCCGGCCGCAAGACATTCCATCAGCATGCGCCAGCCGTTGCCCACTTGATCGCGTCCGCCAATGACCCAGTCCATCGGGATGAACACCTCGTGGCCCCAGTTCGGCCCGTTCTGGAACACCGCATTCAGGGGCCAGTGACGACGCCCGATGTTGACTCCGGGATGCTTGGTCGGGATGAGCGCGCAGGTGATGCCGGGTTCATCGGCGGGGCCAAGAAGATGGTCGGGATCGAGCGCACGAAACGCAAGACCGAGTACGGTTGCGATGGGCCCAAGCGTGATGTAACGCTTTTCCCAGGTCACCCGGAAGCCGAGCGTCTCGCGGCCTTCGAACACACCCTTGCACACGATGCCGATATCCGGAATCGCAGCCGCGTCCGATCCCGCATAAGGACTGGTCAGCGCGAAGCAGGGGATTTCATCGCCACGCGCGAGACGCGGCAAATAGTGGTCCTTTTGCGCTTGCGTGCCGTAGTGCATCAGCAGCTCGGCAGGTCCGAGCGAGTTCGGCACCATCACGGAAACGGCGGCCGCCGAGCAACGCGTGGCGAGCTTCATGATCACTTGTGAATGGGCATAGGCGGAGAACTGCTTGCCGCCGTACTGCTTCGGAATGATCATGCCGAGAAACCCTTTCGACTTGATGAAATCCCACGCCTCTGGCGAGAGATCCTGCCAGACGGCAGTGGTTTCCCAGTCGTTGGCGATATCGCAAAGCCGAGTGCATTCCCCTTCGATGAAATCGCGTTCTTCCGCCGTCAAGACCGGCGCACCGGTTTCAAGCAGCGTGTCCCACTTGGGGCGTCCCGAGAAAAGCGCCGCGTCCCACCAGACCGTTCCCGCTTCAATGGCGTCGCGTTCGGTCGGGGACATCTGCGGGAGGATCTTGCGGAAGAGATCGAAGATGGATCGGGTCAGGATCACGCGGCGCAGCGGCTTGATTGCGAGTATCAACGCGGGCACCACAAAAACGATGGCGAGAAGCGTGGTGACAACCGGCCCGGCGATGCCGGCGAGCCATCCGGCCGTGATCCAGATCAAGGCCCACACGAGCCATGCGGTCGCTGGCGCCTGGATATAGATCAACGCGCCGCTCACGATGAACAATGCAATCACGAAGCTGGCTGTCATGACGACCTCTCCTGATGATGTCCGATGCCCGGGTCACGCGGTGACGACGGAGAACCAGTGTGCCAGTGCGCCAAATACACATTCATCAGCACATTGTGTACCCGTCTCTCGGTCCGCGTTTCATGCCAACGCTGGTTGCGTTTCCTTCGTATCGATCGGCGCCGCGTTGCATTCGGCGAACATCGACTGGAACGGACACATCTCGCGTGTCACGGCTTGCGGCGCCTTGAGCGCCGCCACCATGATGAGCGCAAGACGTCCTATTAACTGCGGATCTTCGAGGCGCCGCCCCTGCGTAAAGTCATCGATCAGGCTGTTCGTGTCGGCACCAGCGAGAATGCCCGATAGCGATCCAATGCAGAAGTGCAACCGCCAGCCGAGTTCTTCGCGCGGCAAGTGTGGCAGCACGCTCTGGAAGGCGCAGAAGAAACGTTCGGCGACGTCGGTGTACATCGTGCGCAGGTAAGCTCGAATGAACGGCGACGGGTCCGTGTACGCGCGTCCGAGCAGACGCAGCAACGCCGGGCCGCTTCTCTCAGGGCAACGCGACTGCTGCAGCGCCGGAATGAACATCGCGCCGAGAATGTGTTCGCATGTGAGTTGCGCGCCGTGCATCGACTGGAAGCGTTCAAGCAACACGAGGCGATTGCGGTTAAGACCGTCGAGACGCCGCGTCAGCATGGCGTGGATCAGCGCGTCCTTGCCGCCGAAGTGGTAGTTCACTGCAGCAAGGTTCGCGTTTGCGCGCGCCGTGATATGGCGCAATGACATGGCCTCGTAGCCCGAGTCGATGTACTGCGCTTCGGCTGCATCGAGCAGTCGGGTCTTGGTGTCGGCGGGGCGGATGGACGGGATGGAACGACTGGGCACTGGCGTCTCCGGAATAGTTTTGGCCTCTGATTGAAACGGGCGTTTAACCGAAGATAAAAACCTTTGGCCGGATGGACAAGCCATTTAATGGAGCGTGCTCTCTAGAAAGAGAACGATCGTGCGGCGAAGGGGAGCGGAAAGCGGGGTGCCGGACGGCACCCCGGAAGGAGCTGGAAGCCTTATGGAAGCCTATAAGGAAGCTTAAGTGGAAGCGCGTGCCACTACCTGCTCGGCGGATTCGGTCATGTCGATACCTCGCCTTTCGCGGCTGAAGAAAATCAGCGCAGCGATCACCACGGCGACCGTGCCGCCAACGAGCGCCATTGCGAGTCCATAGTTATCCCCGTTCTTGACGGCAATCGACGCCTGCATGGTCGCATTCACCGATGCCAGCAAGTTCCCCAGTTGATAGATGAGTCCAGGGAAGGTGGCGCGGATTTCGTCGGGGGAGATCTCGTTCAAATGAACGGGGATGACACCCCACGCGCCCTGCACCGATATCTGCATGAGAAATGCGCCGGCCGCGAGCGCAACCGGACCGCTCGAGAACGCCCACAGCGGCAATACCGGCAATGCGATCAGCGCGGCGATGAAAATTGCCCAGCGACGCCCGATTTTTTCGGACATCGACCCAAAGAAGAGGCCGCCGCAAATCGCGCCGATATTCAGGACGATGGTGATCAGCGAAACCGTATGGGGATCGAAGTGATGTTGCTCGCGCAGGAAGGTGGGGTAAAGATCCTGGGTGCCGTGCGAAAAGAAATTGAATGCCGTCATCAGGATGATGGAATAGACGGACAGTTGCCAGTTTTGCTTGAGCGTCTTCAGCAAACTTGGCCGAGGCCGCTTCTCCATCGCTTTCCATGCGGGCGATTCAGGTACATGCGCACGCACGTAAAGGACCAGGAGAGCCGGGGCCACGCCGATGAAAAACATGCCGCGCCAGCCGACATATTGATAGGCAACGCCGAACACGATCGAGGCCAGCAAATAACCGCTTGGATATCCCGCTTGCAAGAGGCCGGAAACGAATCCGCGCGCTTTGGTCGGCACCGTTTCCATGGTGAGGGCAGAACCTACACCCCATTCGCCGCCCATTGCAATGCCGAACAGCGAACGCAGTACCAGCAGCGTGAAGAGGTTTGGAGAGAAGCCGGACAATAACTCGAGCAGTGAATAGATCGCGATGTTGATCATCAGCGTGGGACGGCGGCCGTATTTATCAGCGAGACGGCCAAAGATCAATGCGCCTATGGGACGCATTGCGAGCGTCAAGGTAATCGCGAATGCGACCTCCGGAATCTTTGTATGAAACTCGGCGGCAATATCTTTCAGTATGAAAACCATCAGAAAGAAATCGAAGGCGTCGAGTGTCCAGCCCAAATAGGCCGCTATCGTCACGTTCCTTTGTTCTCGCGTCCAGCTCATTGCCGTATTCCCCTATTCGCATAATCTAATTAAAAGAACGACGAGGCCGCGCTCTCCTTTGCGCCGCGCCGCATAAGGCGCCCGGCTTGCGTCGGCACGAGGAAGTGTACGCCGCTGTTTAAGCGGATGCTTGAAACGATCGGCCGGATTAGTATTAACCCCGGTAGTTCTGTGAGCTGGATACACTGCGGGGCAATCGGATGGCTTTCGAGCTATTCAGCGGTTTAAATATAATGAAAGTATTTTGAATTGGTTTTGTATTAATCAATACATCCAAGCCGCTCTCAACTAGCGCGACGAACTTCTGGACATCGACCTGGACGATCTTGAATCGCTGATGCGCGACACGCAAATGCTCGCGTACGCGCGCTCGTTTCGCGATCTGGCGTGTGCAGACATCATGTCTAGCCCCGTTCTCACGGTCGTGGCGTCTGCGCCCGCGACGTCTGCCCGGGACTTGCTCAAGCGCCACGATGTCAAGGCGCTCCCGGTGATCGACGACGCAGATTGGGTCATCGGTATCGCGACGCGCTCGGATTTGATGGACAAGTACAGTGCCGCCACCGCCTTCGACGTGTCCGAGCAGGCCGCACAAAGCGAAGGCATCACGCCACTGCAGTACTTGCTGCTGCTTCATATCAAGGGTTATTCGGAGCGCGAATGGGCGACCATTGGCGAGTTGGCGGAACGGCTCCAGGCGCAACATCATGGCGTTGTAGCGTTAGTCTCACGATGCGAAGCGCTGAAGCTCGTCAAGCGGAAGGCCAGCGAGACCGACCGCCGTCAGGTTGAAGTGCACCTGCTCAAGACCGGCGAGAAACTGCTTGCGCGACTGGCGGAGCTGCATCGCGCGGAACTCCGGTCCTTGACGAGTTCGTTTCGTGTCCCGCAGATCGATCTATGAAGCGTCTAACTCCATTCGGTATCGGCGCCTTCGTCGGGGTCTTGCAGCGTCATGCCCGCCGATGGCAACGGCAGCGCCGTTTTGTACCGCACCTGCTTGAGCGCAAAGCTTGACCGAATGTTCGATACCCCTGGAATCTTGGTCAGCCTCTCCACGATAAAACGCTGCAACGCCTGAATGTCCGGCACCATCACGCGCAACAGGTAATCGGCATCGCCCGTCATCAGATAGCACTCCATGACCTCGGGCCGTTCGCTGATCGCTTCTTCGAATTGCCGCAGCGCGTCTTCGTCCTGCTTCGCCAGACTCACCTGAATGAACACGTTGATGCGCAAGCCGAGCAATTCGGGGTTGAGCAGCGTCACCTGCTGCTTGAAAAGGCCCAGTTTTTCGAGCGCGCGAACCCTGTTGAAACATGGCGTCTGCGACAGGTTCACCGCCTGCGCCAGCTCGGCATTGGTAATGCGCGCGTTCTGCTGCAATTGGTTCAGGATCCCGATGTCGATCCGGTCCAGGCGTTTAGGCGATGTCGTCATAACTCGAATATTCTGGAAAAGTGGGACGGCGCAGAATAAATACACTATCCGTAGACCGCCTGAAATGCAAATCAGAGGCACATTCTGTGCAACGGTAGCTAAGCTGTAGTGATATGCAGCGGACTTGTCCCTATCGAAACGCGGAGCCACGCCATGACCGATTTATCCAGCGGAACCGAACATCTGATTTCCATTTCGCGGGGACGCGACGACAGCGATCCGGCCGAAACCGCCGAATGGCTGCAGGCGCTGGACGCGGTCACGGAACACGTCGGCCGTGACCGTGCTCAGTATTTGTACGACCGGCTCGCGGAGCACGCGTTGTCGATCGGAATCGAGTCATCGCGCGCGCGAGTCACGCCTTACACCAACAGCATCCCGCTCGCCGAGCAGCCCCGATATCCGGGCAATCTGGAGATCGAAGAGAAGCTTGCCGCCGCGCTGCGATGGAATGCGCTCGCCATGGTCGTGCGTGCGAACAAGGCATACGGTGAACTGGGCGGCCACATTGCGAGTTATGCATCGGCGGCGGATCTGTTCGAAGTCGGCTTCAACCATTTCTTCCGCGCGGCCGCGCCCGATGCCGGGGAAGGCACGGGTGGCGATCTCGTGTATTTTCAGCCGCATTCGTCGCCCGGCGTTTATGCGCGTGCGTACCTTGAAGGTTTCCTGAGCGAAGAGCATCTCGAGCATTACAGGCAGGAAATCGCGGGGCCGGGGTTGTGTTCATATCCGCATCCGTGGCTCATGCCCGACTTCTGGCAGTTCCCGACTGGTTCCATGGGGATTGGTCCGATCAACTCGATCTATCAAGCGCGCTTCATGCGCTATCTGCACAACCGTGGTCTCGCAAAAACGCAGGACAGAAAGGTTTGGGGCTTTTTCGGCGACGGAGAAATGGACGAGCCCGAGTCGATCGGCGCGTTGTCCCTGGCCTCGCGCGAACAGCTCGACAACCTCGTCTTCGTGATCAACTGCAACCTGCAGCGGCTCGATGGCCCGGTGCGCAGCAATGGCCGCATCATCGATGAACTCGAAGCGCAGTTTATCGGCGCGGGCTGGAACGTGATCAAGGTGCTGTGGGGATCGGACTGGGATGCGCTGTTCGCGCGCGACCAGGGCAACGCGTTGTTGCGTGCATTCGCGCATACCGTCGACGGCCAGTTCCAGACCTTTTCCGCGAACGACGGCGCGTACAACCGCGAACGTTTCTTCGGCCAGAACCCGGAGCTTGCCGCGCTTGCATCGCATTTAAGCGATGAAGACATCGACCGCTTGCGCCGCGGCGGTCACGACGTGCGCAAGCTTCACGCAGCGTACGCGAAGGCGCTTGGGCACCGCGGCCAGCCGACGGTGATTCTCGCGAAGACCATGAAGGGCTTTGGCATGGGGACATCGGGCCAGGGCCGCATGACGACGCACCAGCAAAAGAAGCTCGGCTTCGATGACCTCAAGGCATTTCGCGATCGTTTCCGTTTGCCGCTCTCCGACGCGGATGTCGAGGCGGTGAAGTTCTACAAGCCCGCCGACGACAGCCCCGAGATGCAATATCTCCACGCACGACGTGGATCGCTCGGCGGGTACCTGCCGCGGCGGCGCAGGGTGGCATCGAAGGGATTGGTCGTACCTTCCATTTCGAGCTGGGGCCAGTTCGCGCTCGATGCCGCCGGCAAGGAGATGTCGACGACCATGGCGATCGTGCGCATGTTCGGCAGCCTGATGAAGGACCCGTTGCTCGGTTCGCGCGTGGTACCGGTCGTCGCCGACGAAGCCCGTACCTTCGGCATGGCAAACATGTTCCGCCAGGTCGGCATCTATTCGCCGCTTGGCCAGTTGTATGAGCCGGAAGACCTCGGGTCCATGCTTTATTACCGCGAGGACACGAAGGGGCAGATCCTGGAAGAGGGCATTTCGGAGGCGGGCGCGATGTCGTCGTGGATTGCCGCCGCGACTTCTTACAGCGTGCACGATCTGCCCATGCTGCCGTTCTACATCTACTACTCCATGTTCGGCTTCCAGCGTATTGGCGACATCATCTGGGCAGCAGCTGACCAGCGTGCGCGCGGCTTCCTGATCGGCGCAACGGCGGGCAAGACGACGCTCGGCGGCGAAGGGCTACAGCATCAGGATGGCAGCAGTCATTTGGTGGCATCGACCATACCGAATTGCCGCGCTTACGATCCCGCGTTCGCGTACGAGCTCGTGGCGATTGTCGACGAAGGCATGCGCGAAATGGTCGAGCGCCAGCACGACGTCTTCTACTACATCACGGCGATGAACGAGAACTACGCGCAACCGTCGGTGCCCGGCGGCGATCTCGCGCTTGTGCGCGAGGGGATTCTGAAGGGCATGTATCCGCTCGCGACTGGATCGGACGGTTCGGCGCGGGTGCAATTGCTCGGCGCCGGCGCGATCCTCGGCGAAGTGATCGCGGCGCAGCGGATGTTGCATGAGGACTGGGAGATCGATGCGGCGGTGTGGAGCGTGACGAGTTTCACCGAGCTGCAACGCGATGGTATGGCATCCGAACGATTGGCGCGGCTTGGAGAGGATGTGCCTGCGCCTTACGTCACGACGGCGCTGGGATCGTCGCGCGGTCCGGTGATTGCGGCGACTGATTATGTGCGCGCCGTGCCTGGACTGATTCGTGCATACGTGCCGCGACGTTACGTGGCTCTGGGCACCGATGGTTTCGGTCGCAGCGACACACGTCAGGCGTTGCGCGAATTCTTCGAGGTGGATCGTGCGTCGATCGTCATTGCTGCGCTAAAGGCGCTTGCAGACGAAGGCGAAATCGATATGTCAGTGGTGCGCGCGGCTTCGCAGAAGTATGGGAAAGCGGGCAATGGGCAGGCTGCGCCCTGGCAACGGTAAGCGGCACGATCTAAACAACACTACTGGCTACCCGCTGCGCCGGCGCCGGGCTTCACGCTGCCGTCGGGTTGCGGGACTTCCACGGGCTTGACCTCGACGGGAGCGGTGCCGTTTTCCTTCAAGCCGAGTTTATCGGCGGTCTTGGGCGACACGTCGACGATCCGGTCCTTCACGTAAGGGCCGCGATCCCGGATTTCAACCACCTCGGTTTTGCCGTTTTCCAAATTCGTGACACGGGCCTTGGTGCCTAGCGGCAAGGTCTTGCTCGCGGCGACATTGGATTGGGGGTTCATCGGCGTACCATCAGCCATCTTTTTCGAGTAGAAATTTCGGCCGTAGTACGAAGCCGTTCCCTTTCGTGCCTTGCCGGTGCGATCGAGATTTTTATGATGGGCTCCCTTCGCGCTCGACTCGCGGGCAACACTCGATGCTGCTTCTGTCGCGTGAAGCGCGGTGCTCACGCAACACGACACGATCATGAGTAGAAGCGGTTGAAGCCTGTGTCTTCGCTGTGGTTTTGAACGGGCGGCACAAAAGTCGATCTTCAATTACCGCTCCCCTTTTGCCTGTCAAAAAGCATTGGACGTCCAATTCAGCGAAAATGGCGCCGAGATTCGGCGGACGCACGCGCTCTCGAAAGGTTCGCACGTCGATGCGGGGTGTATGTGCGGTGTCGTACATAATTGCGTCAATCAACAACGCGTCGCTCATCAGCGCAGAGGTTCGCGAAACGCTATCAAGACAAACGGACACGCAAGAATGGACAAACAAACCTTACAGGCTTACGACACCGACGCTGCCGGCTTCGCGAAGGAATGGCACGAGCAAGCGGCGCCTGTCGACATGTACGACTTGCTGCGACATCATTTCAAACCCGGACCGACCGTCGATATAGGTTGTGGTTCCGGCCGCGACGTTGCGTGGCTCGTGGCGAACGGTTACGACGCACACGGCTTCGATGCATCCGAAAGCCTGCTGCAACACGCACGTGCAACGCACCCGGAGATTCGCTTCAGTTTCGCCGCGCTCCCGGATCTCGCCGGCGTTGAAAGGGGCGTCTATGAGAACGTCCTGTGCGAGACGGTGATCATGCACCTGGATCCTGAAACGCTTCCCGACGCGTTACGCAGTCTGCTCGATCTGCTGCGTCCCGGCGGCACGCTTTACCTGAGCTGGCGAGTTACGCAACACGCATCGCAACGCGACAAAACCGGCCGCCTGTACGCCGCTTTCAATAAACAAGTGGTCCTCGATCAGCTCGGTGCGCAACATGCCATCCTGTCCGATACCGAGCAGACCAGCGTTTCGTCGGGCAAGACGGTGCATCGGCTGATTGTTCGCAACACGGCGGCCGCAGCGGCTATCGATGCCGGTCGAACAACGCGCGAAGGTTGACGGCAAGGCTCAGCAGTAACGCCAGGGCGCCGAGTGTTTCGAGTAGTGGAGACAACATCGCGTCGGATCTCCTGATGATTCTGGAAGACCTGCAGTAGAAGCAACCTGGACCAATTGCGAGCAGAGGATCAATCGATGCATTCTGCCGGGATTGCCAGCCACCACAATGTGGATGATGCGAACTGTGCCTTAGGGTATAACTAAGGCTGATCCACTCGAACAATCCTTTCGATGCGCTTTGACCTCATCGACTTACGCCTCTTTCTCTACGTGCTGGAAACCGGCAGCATCACACATGGCGCAGCGCAGGCGAACATGTCGCTGCCATCTGCAAGCGCGCGTCTGCGAGGCATGGAAGAGGCGTTGCGCATGCCGCTGCTCGAGCGTGGTCGGCGAGGCGTGGAGACCACCCCCGCCGGCGATACACTCGCGCACCACGCGCGACTCGTGCTTGCACAAATCGAACGCATGCAGGGTGAACTGGGCGAGCATTCCGAGGCCCGCAAGACCCGCATCCGGCTATGGGCGAACACTGCTGCAGTCACCGAATTCCTGCCGCGTCCGCTAGCCGAGTTTCTTCGCGATCACCCGAATGTTCACATCGATATGAAGGAGCGGCAAAGCGCTGAAACCGTCAAGGCGGTGCTCAACGGCTCGGCGGAAATCGGTATCGTGGCCGACGCCGTGGAGCACGGTTCGCTGCAGGCGTTTCCGTTCGCCACCGATAAACTCGTGCTGATCGTCGCGCGTGACCATGCATTGAGCGGCCAACGCAAGGTCGCGCTCAGGGACGTGGTCGGGGAAGATTTCATCGGCCTGAGCGCGGGCAGCGCGCTCTCGGAATATCTCGGCGAGCAGGCGTTGTTCGCGGGGCAGAATTTCTATTTCCGTGCGCGCATGCGGACCTTTGAAAACATCTGCTGCATGGTGGAGCATGGAGCCGGAATCGCGATCGTACCAGTCACTGCGGCGCGGCGTTATCGGGGAACATTGGGTGTGCGGATCGTGGAATTGACTGATCGTTGGGCGCCGCGCCAGCTTCTGATCGTCGTGCGCGATCTGGACGCCCTGCAACGGCCGGAAAGGGCGCTTGTCGATGGTCTGATTCAGCTTCAACAGGTCAAATCGAAATAACCCTTCGCCATGCATACGCCGTTGACCAGGATCTCCACATCATGCCTTCCGGCGTAATGCACGCGCGTGGTGAAGTCGCGGATGTTCTGCGTGCGTTCTATTGAAACGCGCTGGCGTGCGTCGAGCGTCAGTTCCTTGAGCTTGAAGACCTTCGCGGCTGTTGCGCCGGATTTCTTCACATAGTGCATGCGGTAGTCGATCACGAGGCGCTGGCTTTCATCGCTTTTCGATGCCAGTTCGAACGACAACGTGACCCGCTCACCAAGCGTTAGCGCAGCCGGCGAAACGATGAACTTGCTCAGCTTGACCTCGGGCGCGCCGCCCGCGCCGATCAACGCCAGCGCGCGGCCGTTACCGTCCTTGATCAGCGAGCGCAACGCACGTTTTGCGATCCACGCGGTATGCGCTTGATCGATGGGCCACGTCTTCAACCGGTCCAGGACCCATTCAGGATGCACCTTGGTGACATCGTTGAGATGGTTGGCGACGGACTTGCGCACATAGAGGCTCGGGTCCGCGCGCAGATTCTCCAGAATAGGGGCGGCGAGCGCCGGGTCGGCCATGATGGCGTCGAGCCGGAACGACCAGGGCAGGCGCGGGCGTGAACCCTCGCTTGCAAGCCGGCGCACGTGATCGCTTTCATCGCGCGACCAGACTTTCATGATGGCTAGCGCCCGCTTCAGGTCCTGGCGCAGGAACTCGCGGACGGCGAATTCGGACGAACCAAATCCCGTGAAGTACTTGAGCGCATCCATGGAAAGCTCGAAGTCGTCCCGGCCGTACTGCCCGACATAATCGGGAAGAACCAGCGTCGAAAATCCTTGCTGCATGTTCGGTGCGAGCGCGCGAAGAATGTTTAGCGCTTCGCTGAAATCTTCCGGAAGCGTTGCGTGCAATGCATGCGTCATGCGGCGCAGGCGTTGCATCAGGCTTAGGGTTTCAAGGTCCGCGAGCGCGACCTTCAGAAAGCGGCGTGTATCGAAAGAAGGATGGACCGCCTTGACCTCTCGTGCAGCCAGGCGAAAGCGGGCTTCGTTGAAAATTTCCTTGAGCGCGGGGTTTTCGTTGACCGTCATCGTTATCGTTTTTGGGGGTAGGGACTGCAAAGCATAGCCGCAACGCCTGTCAGATTGGTTCAGGAGGCGCAAACCGTGCCTCAAGTATCGCTGCGATTCGCCGTTAATACCGGCGTTACCCTACGCACGTTCCATCTCGCCTTCGACCACTCGACGCTTATTCCCGCGAACGTGTTTCGCTTTCCACGCCTCATCGGGACGCATCGCGCTGCCTTCGCCGCAGCGAATCGCGTTCAATCGGCTGCGTTTCACCGGGTTCATCGACAGGAAGGCCGGGATGCACGCGGACAACATCGAATATCTCGTTTTAATGAGTCGTCAACATGCTTAAAAAAATAAGTGTCTCATCCGGCCTGCTGTTCGTGCTCGCCGTGTTTTGCCTGTTCCAGGTCCTGACCGAGGGCCTCGGCTTCTGGTCCCTGACCTCCACGCATGCCGACGTCAGCAACCTCTCGGACATTGCACTCAGGCAGGCCAACGCCGTCAACGAAACCACGCAACGCCTGATGGACGCCCGCATCAACCTGTCGCGCGCCGGCACGCGCATGGTCCGTGGCGGCACGGAACCTGTTGAGATCGTCCAGCACGCGCGCGAACAACTCACGCTCGCCGACAAATCGTTCAGCGCGTTCCTGAACGCACCCAAGACCGGCGATGAAAACCAGGCGCGCGCCGTCGCATTGCAGGAAAAATTCAAGGCCTATCACGGCGCGCTGAGCGAACTGGCGCAATTCCTCGATGGCAACAACATCCAGGCGTTCCTCGATCAGCCTACGCAAGGTTTTCAGGACCGTTATCTCGCCGAACAACGAACCTTCGCGAATTTCAGCGATGCCGCCAGCCAGTCGTATCTCGATTCCATCGATGCACGCCTGAACCTTTTCCGCGGCGTCGGTCTGGCGATTTTCGTGGCGCTGGTCGCGGGCGTGGTGCTGGTTCACATCGCGTTGCGCCGGGGTGTGATCGCACCGCTTGAAGAAGCGGGGCGTCACTTCGAACAGATTGCAGAGGGCAAGCTCGACGAGCGCATCGCCGATCGCGGCAGCAACGAGATCGGCCGTCTCTTCGCGAGTCTCTCCGCGATGCAGGCAAGCGTTGCGCATACTGTCAGGACGGTGCGCGAATCGTCCGATTCCATCAACCTCGGCGCCGATGAAATCGCCACCGGCAACGCCGACCTTTCGGCACGCACGGAGAACCAGGCGGCATCGCTTGAAGAAACAGCGTCGAGCATGGAAGAGCTGACCGCCACGGTGCGCCAGAACGCCGATCATGCCCGCGATGCCAACAGTCTCGCTGGCGAAGCGTTGACCGCGACCTCACGAGGCACGGGCGTGGTCGATCAGGTGGTGGAGAAGATGAGCAGCATTGCGAAGAGTTCGGACAAGATCGCGGAGATCATTTCGGTCATCGACGGCATTGCGTTCCAGACCAACATTCTCGCGCTGAACGCGGCGGTCGAAGCGGCCCGTGCGGGTGAGCAGGGCCGCGGATTTGCTGTGGTCGCAAGTGAAGTGCGTGGTCTCGCGCAACGCAGCGCGCAATCGGCGAAGGAGATCAAGGCGCTGATCGGCGAATCGGTTTCGCAAGTGAACGACGGCTCCGCGCTCGCTGAACGCGCCGGCGAGGCGATGCGTGAAGTATCGACATCCATATCCCGCCTCACGCAAATGATGGCCGAGATCAGCGCGTCATCGCTTGAACAAAGCACGGGTATCGAGCAAGTGAATCAGGCGGTCGTCCAGATGGATGAAATGACGCAGCAGAACGCCGCGCTGGTGGAGCAGGCGGCCGCTGCCGCGACGTCGCTGCATGAGCAAACGCGTCATCTGAAAGCGGCGGTCGCGGTGTTCAGGATCGCTTGAGGCGCGCCTGAATCAGTCAGCTATTGGCCGGTCGTTTCGGCGGCGGTTCGCGCGAAGGAACCTTTGAACGTTTTCCAGCCGAGCGTCCAGCCCATGCGCGCAATCATCAAGCCGATCAGCGCTGCGGCGACGCGGTCCGTCATCGGCACGCCGGCCATGCTGCCCAGGATCCCAAGCACGGCAACACACGCCGATATCGCATCCGAGCGCGCATGCCACGCGCTCGCAACGAGAACGCTTGAGCGGGTGCGTTTGGCCACGCCCATGATGTAGCGAAACAGCGCCTCCTTGGCGACGATCACGAACACCGCGACCACGAGTGCGGCTGCATGAACGGAGGCGCCGTTGCCAGCGTCGTTCATGTGGCTGAGACTCGTCCAGAGCGTTTGCATTCCGGTTGCAATCAGCAGGATCGCTATGAGAAGGGACCCCGCGGTTTCATATCGATCGGACTGGTTGAATGCGTAACCTGCCCGGCGATGCGCTGCCGCTGCGCTCAGGCGCAACACGATCAGCACCATGCCGTCGGCGCCGAGATCGGCCAGGGTATGAACGCCGTCGGCGAGCAGTCCATCCGAAAAAGCCATCCATCCAATGACGATCTGCACCGTCATCAGCACCGCATTCAAAAGGACACTCGCTTGGGCTGCTCTGAAGGCAGAGGCAGCGTCATGCTTTTCGCGGCCGTACTCGGACGTCGACGACATCGTGGGGGCTGTTTTTTGTGGTGGTACAGCACCGTAACCGCGTCGCGTGGCTAAGATATGACACGGAGGCGTTGAACGGAAGCAGTCGGGCAGAAACGAGCGGACAACAAAAAACCCCGCGAGCCAAAAGCATCACGGGGTTTCTCGATGTTTCCTTACTGCCTGAATCTTTGGTGCCCAAGAGAGGACTCGAACCTCCACACCTTGCGGCGCATGGACCTGAACCATGTGCGTCTACCAATTCCGCCACCTGGGCCAAGCGGTACAGCGAAGACCGGTATTGTAGCCAACCGTCCCGCGCTGTCAATGGGCGAGTGAGAAATAGCCGGTTGCCAGCTGTTCAAGACCCTAAACGATGCCCACCGGCACGCGGCGCGCAAGCGCGCACATCAGCTCGTATCCAATGGTCCCCGCGCTGCTCGCGACATCGTCTATGCGGATCTGGCCGCCCCACAATTCCACGCGCGAACCCACGCGCGCGGCTGGAATGGGCGTGAGATCGACGGTCAGCATATCCATCGATATCCGTCCAACCAGGCGCGTCTTCACGCCGTCCACCGCGACCGGCGTGCCGGTTGGCGCGTGCCGTGGATATCCGTCGGCATAACCGCACGCGACCACGCCGATGCGCATCGCGTGCGGCGCCGTGAAGGTGCGCCCGTATCCGACGGTTTCGCCCTCGCGCAGTGTCTGGACGCCGATCAATTCGCTGCGCAGGGTCATGGACGCCTGAAGCGGCACATCGGCGATATGTTCGGCCATACCCGTCGGCGACGCGCCATACAACACGATTCCCGGGCGGACCCAGTCCCGATGCGTGCGCGGATGCCAGAGCACCGATGCCGAGTTCGCGAGGCTGCGTTGTCCCGGCATGCCGGCGGTGGTGGCATCGAAGCGGTCCATCTGCCAGTCCACTTCGCCTTCGTCAGCGTTGGCGAAGTGGTTCATCAGCGTAATCTCTCCAATATTCACGCATTCGCGCGCGCGGTCCCACGCGGCGCGATAGACGTCCGGCGCAAAACCCAGGCGGTTCATGCCCGAGTTCATCTTGAGATAGATATCGATGGGACGCGTTGCTTTGCAGCTCGCTAGCAGCGCGAGTTGTTCATCGCAATGGACGGCGGTGGTCAGGCGGTATCGATCGGCAATCTGCACGTCTTCCGTCGTGAAAATGCCTTCGAGCAGGAGAATCGGTTTGGTCCAGCCGAGTTCGCGCACGCGGACTGCCTCATTCAGGTCGAGCAGACCGATGCCGTCCGCCGCGTCCAGCCCCGGATAAATCCGTTCGATGCCGTGACCATAGGCGTCCGCTTTCACGATGCCCCAGATGCGCGCCCCGGCAACTCTCTGTCTGGCGACTTCGAGATTGTGCCTGACGGCGTTGGGGTGGATTTCGGCGAAGATCGGGCGTGGCATGGCAGAGGAATATGTGGGGAGTAGAAACCGTCAGGGGCGGATCGCGTTCTGCCTGAAGGCAAGCCAGGCAGGATCGGAAGCGCCGGATCGTAGGGATTGCCACTATCGTAACGAGGCGCGCGCAGTTTTTGTTTTTGTATTAATGCGCTTGCGCAGGTGTATCGACTGACATTCGAGCTGTCGTTGTGACTGGGGCTTGGAGCCGGAAACGAAAAAGCCTTCCGGTTAAGGAAGGCTTTTTGTAAAACAAGGCTGCTTTTGCGGAGCAGAAACTACGTGCATCAACTTCTACTACGAACCGCGAAGCCTTGCTTCAGCTTTTTGGTGCCCAAGAGAGGACTCGAACCTCCACACCTTGCGGCGCATGGACCTGAACCATGTGCGTCTACCAATTCCGCCACCTGGGCAGTGTGCGTATGCAGCAAAGAACGTAATTATAGCCGGGCTTGTCGCCCTGTCAAGCATTTTGAGACCCAAAGTGAAACGGGGCCGCGAGCCATTGTCCATATGGCTTAAGCGCCGATATGGCCTCGTTTGCGGGTGTTAGAATGATTCGCAGACTATTCGTGAACGAACCGGAACAACGTTAAGCGCAACGTCCCGGCAACGCGCCGGCCCACCGCTTTCAGGACGGCGGGTAAAGTCAGGACGGGAAGCCCGGAGCGCGTTACCCGTGCGTTGCCCGATTAACCGCGACATTCAGTTAGACGAGAAGAGATCATCGATAAGCCCTTGAACAAATATCCGTATCCGATTCCGAGCCGCGAAGAAATTCTCGGCGTGTTGCGCACGAGCGAAGCCCCGCTTGCTGCGAACGACATCGCTGAAGCTCTGTCGATCAAGCGCCAGGAGCGCGAAGGATTTTTCAAGCGATTGGGAGCCATGGAGCGCGACGGCCAGGTCCGTCTCGACAAACGCGGCTACTACCAGCTCACGCATCCCTCGAATTTCGTGGCGGGCCGGGTCCAGGGCCATCGCGACGGTTTCGGTTTCCTGATTCGCGACGACGGCCAGGACGACCTGTTTTTGCCCAACGGCGAAATGCAGAAAGTCATGCACAACGACCGCGTGCTCGCGCGGATCGTCGGCTATGACCGCCGCGGACGTCCGGAAGGCCATATTGTCGAAGTCACGGATCGCGCGAATAAACGCATTATCGGCAGGCTGATCAGCGAAAACGGCGCGCTGATTCTCGTTCCCGAAGACAAGCGTATCGGTCACGACATCCTGATCACGCAGAACCCGAAGAAGGCGAAAGTGGGGCAGGTGGTATCGGTGGATCTCACCGATTTTCCGAGCCGTCACTCGCAGCCGCTCGGGCGTGTGGTCGAAGTGATTGGCGATATCGACGACCCGGGCATGGAAATCGAGATCGCGGTGCGCAAATACGGCGTGCCGCACGAGTTCAGCGATCGCGCGCTCGAGCAAGCCTCGAAGCTGCCCGACGAAGTGCGTCCGGCTGACATCCGGCATCGCGTGGATTTGCGCGATGTGCCGCTCGTGACCATCGACGGTGAAGACGCACGCGACTTCGACGACGCCGTGTATTGCGAACCCATGAATGTTGGTCGGGGTACAGGCTTTCGCTTGCTGGTCGCGATTGCCGACGTCTCGCATTACGTGCGCCCGAATGAAGCGCTGGACGTGGACGCGCTCGATCGCAGCACGTCGGTGTATTTTCCGCGCCGCGTGATTCCGATGTTGCCGGAAAAGCTGTCCAACGGCTTGTGTTCGCTGAATCCGCAGGTTGATCGTTGCGTGCTGGTCTGCGACATGGTGATCACCGCGCGTGGCGAGATCAAGGCGTACCAGTTCTACCCGGCTGTGATGCATTCGGCGGCGCGGTTGACGTACACGGAAGTTGCATCTGTCCTGACCAATACGAAGGGACCCGAAGCTGCGAAGCGCGCTGATCTTCTGCCACAACTGCAGAATCTCTATGGCGTGTACAAGTCGCTGCACGCGGCGCGCCAGAAGCGCGGCGCGATCGACTTCGATACCACCGAGACCTACATCGTATGTAACGCGCAGGGCAAGATCGAGCAGATCGTGCCGCGTCACCGGAACGACGCGCACAGGCTGATCGAGGAGTGCATGCTGGCCGCGAACGTCTGCGCCGCGGACTTCCTGAAGCGCAACAAGCACCCGGGGTTGTATCGCGTGCATGCCGGGCCTACGCCCGAAAAGCTCGAGAATCTGCGTGCGTTCCTGCGTGGCGTGGGGCTGGCGTTGGGCGGTGGCGAGAAGCCGCACGCAAGCGATTACGCCGCGCTCATGGCGATGGTTCGTGACCGGCCGGATGCGCAAATGCTGCAAAGCATGGTGCTGCGTTCCATGCAGCAAGCCGTGTACAGCCCTGACAACATCGGCCACTTTGGACTCGCGTATGAAGCGTATGCCCACTTCACGAGCCCGATTCGCCGATATCCGGATTTGCTCACGCATCGCGCGATCTACGCCATCCTGCAAGGCAAGAAGTACCAGCCTGAAGTCGGTCACGACGTCACGCTCAGCACCGGCTTGACGAAAGCCGCACGCGCCATGCAGAAGTCCGACGACGAGTCGCGCAGCCGTCAGCGCAACAACGTCGCGATCTGGGAAGAACTCGGACTGCATTGTTCGTCGAATGAACGGCGTGCCGACGAAGCCTCGCGCGACGTGGAAGCCTGGCTCAAGTGCTATTTCATGCGCGACAAGCTTGGCGAAGAGTACGGCGGCATGGTCAACGGCGTGACGACGTTCGGCATTTTCGTGCAACTGGATTCGTTGTTCATCGAAGGGCTGGTGCATATCACCGAGCTCGGTGCGGACTACTTCCAGTACGACGAGATCAAGAACGAGTTGCGCGGCGAACGCACGGGCATCCGCTATCGCATGTCGGATCGCGTGCGCGTGCAGGTGAGCCGCGTGGATCTGGATTCGCGCAAGATCGACTTCCGTCTCGTCCGCGATACACCCGTCAAGCCGCCCGGCCGTTCATCGGCGCCGGCTGCGGCGGTTGAGCACGCGGGCGTCAACGGTGCCGGTCCGCGTGTCCGTTCGTTGCCGGCCGACGAAGGCAGCAGCGTGAACGGGCGCCGGCGTGATCGCGGCGGCAAGAAGGCTGCGGCGCAAGCGGCAGGCAAAGCGGCAGCCGCCGCGTTGCCGCCGACCATCGCGAAAGATCTGGCGGTGGCGAAAAAGCGCGGCGCTGTCACGAAGCCGGCGGCGAAAAGTCACCCGCCGCGCAAGAAGCGCTAAAAGAAGTACTGAGGCGGCGCGGCTTTTCATCGAATAACGAGGATGCCGCACGCCTCGGTTTGAAATGCGCGGCCCGATGCACGATGCATCCGGGCCGCGTTTCCATTTTGTTTTGTTTGAATACGGTCTGGTCCAGTCATGTCACGTCTTAAAGTTTTGTATGGTTTTCACGCGGTGACCGCACGGGTTCGCGCGGATGCATCGACGATCGAAGAAATTCTCTACGATCCGACCCGCAAGGACCGGCGCATGACGGATTTCCTGCGCACCGCGAAAGAAGCGGGCATTCGCCTGATCGCCGCCGACGAAGCGCGCCTCTGGGGCCTGTCTGGCAACGTCGGTCATCAGGGTGTGGTCGCACGCGCGTCCGACATGCCGCTTGCGCAAAACCTGGCGGAGCTGCTCGATGGCGTGAGCGGCACCCCCTTGCTGCTCGTGCTCGATGGCGTGACCGATCCGCATAACCTCGGCGCATGCCTGCGTGTCGCCGATGCGGCCGGCGCCCATGCCGTGATCGCTCCGCGCGATCGTTCAGCGGGATTGAACGCAACGGCCGCGAAGGTCGCGAGCGGCGCGGCCGAAACCGTGCCGTACATCACGGTGACGAATCTGGCGCGCGCGTTGCGCGAGTTGAAAGATGCCGGCGTGTGGGTGATCGGCACGTCGGGCGATGCGACGGCGAGCGTCTACGAGACGAAGCTCGATGGACCCGTTGCGATCGTGGTCGGCGCCGAAGGCGAGGGCATGCGCCGCCTGACCGGCGAGACCTGCGACGAAATCATGAAGATCCCGATGGCCGGCAGTGTCGAGAGTCTGAATGTATCGGTGGCGAGCGGGATTTGCCTGTTCGAAGCGGTGCGTCAGCGGTCGGTGAAGAAGTAAGCGCACGTGAAGCGGTTCATTTCTGCGATTGCGGGCGGCGTGTTATGTGTGCTGCTCGCCGCCTGTTCCACCACCCAGGTCGATCGCGGCGCGTACATTGCCGACACGCGCTATCACGCGCCGAGCGTCGATTCACGCGTGCGTTTCCTCGTGATGCACTACACGCAAAGCGGTGAAGCGCGATCGCTCGCGGTGCTCACCGGTGACGATGTCAGCGTCCATTACGTGGTGCCGGATGCGCCGCGTATCGAGAATGGCGAGCCGGTGGTGTACCAGCTCGTGCCGGAAACCGAGCGCGCGTGGCACGCGGGCAAAAGCGAATGGCAGGGCACGACGGAACTGAATGCGGCATCGATAGGCATTGAAAACGTGAACGTCGGTCCCATCGATACCCGCCAAGGCCGCACCTGGGCGCCATACCCGCCGGCTCAGGTCGACGCGATCGTGAAGCTCGCGCAGGACATCGTCACGCGCTACAAGATTCCGCCCACGCGCGTGGTGGGCCACAGCGATATCGCGCCGCAACGCAAGATCGATCCGGGGCCTGCGTTCCCGTGGCGCACACTCTACGACAACGGCATAGGTGCCTGGCCCGACGACGCAACCGTCGCGCAGCATCTCGCGGGCCGCGATCCGAAGTCTTTGGTCGACGTGGCTGCGTTGCAGCAAAAACTTCATCGATACGGCTACGAAGTCGCAACCGACGGCGTGCTCGACGACAAGACGCGCAAGGTCATCGCTGCGTTCCAGATGCACTTTCGTGCTACCGATTACGCCGGCAATCCGGACGCGCAAACCGACGCCATCGCTTCAGCCTTGCTCGACAAGTACCTTCCCTAAAGGCTTATCCCGCCCATGTCAGAACTTTTCCTTCCCTTTCGTTCGGTGCACATGACGTGCGCCGCGCTTAGCATCCTCGGATTTTTTATCCGCTGGATCTGGATGCTGCGCGACTCGCCGATGCTGCAAAAACGCGCCGTGAAAGTGGTGCCGCATATCGTCGATACGCTGTTGCTGCTCAGCGCCATCGTGCTTGTCGGCATCATCGGTTTCGGGCCGAACGCCGCGTGGCTTTCGGCGAAGATTGCAGGATTGATCGTGTATATCGTGCTCGGGACGTTTGCCCTGAAACGCGGCCGCACAAAAGGCGCGCGTGCGGTGTTCGGCGTGCTCGCTATCCTCGTGTTCGCGTTTATTGCGTCGGTCGCGCGCACGCACAATCCGCTCGGCTTCTTGATGCACGTCTGAGCGTCTAGAATTCAGGTTTACCTCTTCCAAGCTGTCACCCTTGCCATGACCCAAGATGAACTGAAGCAACTGGTCGCTGCCGAAGCGGCCGCCTACGTCCACGCCAACGTACCTGAAGGCGCGGTGATCGGCGTCGGCACGGGCACGACGGCGAATTGTTTTATCGATGCCATCGCGAGCACGAAGTCGCGGTATCGCGGGGCGGTATCGAGTTCGCTTGCAACCACCGCGCGGCTCGAAGCGCACGGGTTCCAGGTGCTCGAACTCAACGAAATCGAGTCATTGCCTGTGTACGTGGACGGCGCCGATGAAATCGATGCACACGGCGCCATGATCAAAGGCGGCGGCGGGGCGCTGACGCGCGAGAAGATCGTGGCGTCGGTTGCGGACGTGTTTGTGTGTATTGCCGATGGCAGCAAGCGCGTCGACGTGCTCGGCAACTTTGCGTTGCCAATCGAAGTCGTGCCAATGGCGCGTACCGCAATCGGGCGTCGCGTGATTGCCTTAGGCGGCGTGCCGGTGCTGCGCGTGAACACGGACGGCTCGCCCTTCATCACGGATAACGGCAACGAGATCATCGACGTGAAGGCGCTCAAGATCACCGACCCGATCGCGCTCGAGGCGACGGTCAACGGCTGGGCGGGCGTGGTGACCGTGGGTCTTTTCGCGGCGCGCGGTGCGAATGTTTGTCTTTTGGGAACGGCGGGCGGTGTCGAGCGGATCGATTACATCGCTCGATGATGCTTGCTTGAATATAAAAACGCAGGATGCGCACGGGTCAGGCGCGCGGTGAGCCTTTCACGGCTGCCGCGCGTTTTTTTATTCCCGCCAGCGCTCAATGATCTGTTTCGCTAAACTACATTCATAGTCAGATCAATCCGATGCGTGGCACAAAGGCGATCATTCAAACTAGGTACGTCGCTGGAGCCAGTGCTTCAAGCCCGTCAATCAGAGTGACCGCGAACGTTTCGTCCGCATTGACAGCCTCAACAGGTTGAATCTCATCTCTCGCTGGGCGCGGCATCAAAGTCTTAACAATTACGGGAATGAAGCGATGCACAACAATCTTCGCAAGACACTCGACGCGTCCTATATCCGCCTGAGAAGCATGGAACCGTCGCCTACGGCGTTCGCCGGCAACTACGCGTTATGCCTCGGCGTGATCATGGGTGGACAAACCTGCAGGGGAATGACAATGAAAGAAGCGGAGAGCGAACGCGCTTACCTTGCGATGCTCGCCGCGATGTATGAGATCAAGCTGGGCGTGCCCGGCAACTTCAGTACTCGGTAACGCACTTATCGACTGATCATGGAAATGGCCCGGCATTGATTCATGCCGGGCCATTTTTTTGATTCCATTTTTAACTATCTGGTTAATCCGGCTTCGCTGGCCGGCGCATTTTCGATGACGTTCGTCGATTCCGGCGCATCGTTCCTGCTTGCGAGCGTTGCGATATCGAACAGCACGCGCGTCATTTGCTGCAAATATCGATCGATGGAAAAGTGCTGGCCCGCATCCGCGTGACCTTGAGCGGCAATACGCTTCGCCATTTCAGGCTCGCGCTGCAAGGTGCTGATGGCGACGGCAAGCTTCGATGCATCGCCGGGTTCTATGATCATGCCGTTCTCGCCGTGCCTCACGATCTCCGGCACCGCGCCACCGTTCGACGCTATCACGGGTTTGCCTGCAGCCATTGCTTCGATGATGACAAGACCAAAGGGCTCGGGTTGTGTCGATGCATGAACGATCACGTCCATGGCTTTCATCCACGATGCAACGTCGTGCTGGAAGCCGGCGAAGTGCACGCGGTCAGTGATGCCAAGCGCCTCGGCTTGTGTTCGAAGACCTTGCGCATAGGCGGTCTCGCCGAAAAGCGCATCGCCGACGAGAACCAGATGCGCGTCTGGCACGCGGGCGATTGCATCGATGGCAACATGCTGACCTTTCCATTGCGTGAAGCGGCCAAACAGTCCGACGAGAAATGCATCGCGGGGAAGTCCGAGCGCGGTACGGCGTTGTTCGATGACCGCGCTCGCCTGACTCGCATCGTCGCCAAAGCGTGTCATGTCCACGCCGTTATGTACGACGGGTACGGCGCTGCGCGGCAAGCCGGTGAGTTTGATCAGCGCGTCTGCGGAAGCGCGTGAATTTGCAACGACATGATCGACGCCGACTTTCACGGCCCATTTGATCAGCGTTAAATGCAAGCGGCCGAAATGTTCACGCGAAACGATGTCATGCACATGCCAGACCGTCGGCTTGCCATGCAACGCGCGGCTGAAGGCGCCAAGGATCAGCGCCTTCTGCGTGTTGAGGAACACCATGTCGAATGGTTTTGCGCGCTCGGCAATCATGCGTACCTGACGCAAGATGCCGGGCAGGGCGGCAAGCGTGCCGAACTTCATGCGCTCTTTCTTGATGCCCTGAATGCGCGCGTCCGACTCAACCGATACCGTCACACCTTCAGCACGAAGCCGGTCGCGGAACGGACCATCGGAGAGCAGCAGCACTTCGCTTCGCGGGGTGCATCGAACAGCGAGAGGCAGCAGGCAGATTTCAGCGCCACCGAGCTGACCGCTCTGATCGATGAAAAGAATTTTCGGTTCACCCTGGACTTGCGAAGGCGTGTCTGCACGCATATGGCTCGTGTCACGTGCGCCGGCCGCGGGCGCCAGGCCCTGATCACGCAGCAGCGTGTTGGCTGGAATCGATAAGCTGGCTGCGGATTTTGTGGGCATCGATGACAGGTATGAGCATTGAGCAAACCCGAGGCCGATTAACCCGGCGGCCATGGGTAAATGAAGAGCATTAAGACGACATGAACACAGGACCCATTATTCGCATTGCGATGCTTCTGGTGTGTGGGCGTGCGCACGAAACCATAAAAGGACTCTCTTTAAACTCGCTTCATCGGCAGCAATAGGCTGCGGCACACGGGTTTCATCATGAAAGTGGCTATTGTTCACGACTGGCTGGTGGTGTCGGGCGGCGCGGAGAAGGTGCTTGAGCAGATGATTGCGTGCTTTCCGCAGGCGGATATCTTCAGCCTCGTGGACTTTCTCGAAGACCGTTCGATTGTTCATAACAAGCCCGTCAAGACGTCCTTTATCCAGCGGCTTCCATATGCGGAAAAGAAATATCGCGGGTATTTGCCGTTAATGCCGCTCGCTATCGAACAGTTTGATTTGTCGAGCTACGATCTCATTCTTTCGAGCTCACATGCCGTGGCCAAGGGCGTGCTGGTTGGTCCTGATCAGACGCATGTGAGTTATGTGCACTCGCCGATCCGCTACGCGTGGGACCTGCAGCATCAATACTTGCGTGAAGCGCGCCTCGAGCGCGGTCCGCGGTCATGGGTCGCGCGCATGTTGCTGCATTACTTGCGCAATTGGGACGCGCGCTCGGCTAACGGCGTTGACAGGATCATTGCCAATTCGCAGTTCGTTGCGCGCCGGATCATGAAGAGTTACAGGCGTGAGTCGGCGGTCATTGCGCCGCCGGTCGACGTGCAGGCTTTCGAGGTTGGCAGCGAGAAGGGCGATTTCTATTTGACCGCTTCGCGCATGGTGCCTTACAAGCGCATCGATATGATCGTTGAAGCGTTTGCGTCGATGCCGGATCGCAAGCTCGTGGTGATTGGCGACGGTCCGCAGATGGATCTGGTGCGCGCAAAGGCAACGCCCAACGTGAGTGTTCTTGGCTATCAGACGTTTGATGTTCTGAAGGATCATATGCAGCGCGCCAAGGCATTTGTCTACGCGGCTGAGGAAGACTTTGGCATTGCAATTGTGGAAGCGCAGGCATGCGGCACGCCGGTGATTGCGTTTGGCAAGGGTGGGGCGTTGGAGTCGGTCGTGCCGCTTGGCATGCCGGGGGCGACTGGCATTCATTTTCCTCAGCAGACGGCTGCGTCGCTGTGCGATGCGGTCGAGCGATTTGAGGATTCGCCGCATGCGTTTTCGGCGCAGGCATGCCGGAAGAATGCTGAGCGTTTCAGTGCTGCGGACTTTCGTCGCAAGTTCATTGTCGAGGTGTTGAATACGATGGCGAAGGCGAATCCTGGCGCCGACAGGGATGTATCGGCGATGGCCGCGCGGGCGTTTGTTAAGGCGGCTTAGTCAACAGAAAACGTAAGCAGGACGTTCGCCCGCGCCTTGAAAGCGCGGGCTTTTTGTGTTTGCGGTTTTATTCGTCCAGGTTTTGCGCTTCCGCAACTCGCAGCGCTGCGATTTGATGTACCTGTATCGATTTCGAGAGCAGTCCGGGGTCTCAGTGGAATCGATTCAAGCATCAGATCTTAAAAATATCCTGCATTCCAAGCGCGCCAATCTCTACTACCATGAACACTGCCGGGTGCTTCTGAACGGCGGCCGCGTCGAATATGTCACAGATGCGGGCAAGCAAAGCCTGTACTGGAACATTCCCATTGCCAATACAACCAGCATTCTGCTGGGTACCGGAACCTCCATTACCCAGGCGGCCATGCGAGAACTGGCCAAGGCCGGCGTCCTGGTCGGTTTTTGCGGCGGCGGTGGCACGCCCTTGTTCAGTGCCACTGAGGTCGATGTCGAAGTAGCCTGGATGTTGCCCCAAAGCGAATATCGGCCAACCGAATACCTGCAAGCGTGGACACGCTTCTGGTTCGATGATGCGCTGCGACTGCACGCCGCGAAGCAACTGCAAGTGTTCCGCCTGCAACGGTTACGGGAAGCCTGGCGCGCGCGCAAGTTGTTCGACGCCGGGTTCAAAGTCGACGTGGAGCGCGTGCAGGCGCTGACAGCCAGTTTCAGCAAGCGCATTGCCGATGCACATGATCTGACTGCGTTGCTGACCGACGAAGCACGCCTGACCAAAGCGTTGTTCAAGCTTGCAGTGGAAGCCGTGGATTATGGCGATTTCACACGAGCCAAGCGCGGTACCGGTACTGACGCCGCCAACCGGTATCTGGACCACGGCAATTATCTTGGCTACGGCCTGGGCGCTACCGCGACCTGGGTCCTCGGATTGCCCCACGGACTGGCCGTTCTGCACGGCAAGACGCGGCGCGGCGGCCTGGTGTTCGACGCGGCCGATCTGGTCAAGGACGCCGTCATCTTGCCGCAGGCCTTTATTTCAGCCATGCGCGGCGACGACGAGCAGCAGTTCCGCCGCCAATGCATCGAGGCGCTGACGCGAGACGAGTCGCTGGACTTCATGATCGACACCCTCAAGACCATCGCGCTCGATACGGCAGGTTTGGTAACTGCAGCGCGGGCGGAAACATGAACGTCCTTTTCGTTTCGCAATGCACGAAACGCGCCCTTGCCGAAACCCGGCGCATCCTCGATCAGTTTGCTGAGCGGCGCGGTGAGCGTACTTGGCAGACGCCGATTACACAGGCAGGACTCGACACGGTGCGCAAACTGCTCAGACAGAACGCACGCAAAAACACCGCGGTTGCCTGTCACTGGATATGCGGAAGAGATCGCAGCGAGTTGCTGTGGATTGTGGGCGATGCACGCCGATTCAATTCAGAAGGGGCCGTGCCCACCAATGCGACGGCGAAAAACGTGCTGCGTGCCGACGATGAAAACACGTGGCACAACCTGCCCACGATCACGGCCATGATTGCGCTGGCCGCGCTGCTGCATGATCTGGGCAAGGCCACGCAGGCGTTTCAGACCCGACTTCGCGGACACGGCTCGCGGGAGCGCAACCATTATCGCCACGAATGGGTCTCGGTTCGGCTTTTCCAGGCGTTCGTCGGAGAAGCACGCGACGACGCGAGTTGGCTGAGCCGCCTTGCAGCTTGCGCGGACGCGCAGATGGACGGCAAGACCTTCGAAGCGCAATGGCTCGATCATCGGGCGGGTCGCCTGTTGCGGGATGGAATGGATGAGCAGGCCGCACTTAGCTTACCGTTCGCGACCATGCCGCCGCTCGCGCAAGCCGCAGCGTGGCTGGTGCTCACGCATCATCGGTTGCCATGCCGTCCGGTTTCACAAAAAGAGTGCAGCACGGACGCCGATGACGACCAACCGAAAAGCCGCTGGAGGCGCTTCGGCGCCCATCTCGACAGTATTGAGACATATCAGTTAAGAGGACTCTTTGAGAAGATCAGTGCGGACTGGAATGAGCCTTGTGAAGACGTTCCTGGCGCTACGGTCGCGCGATATTGGCGGTTCCCCTCGGGCCTACCGGTTGTCCTGGCCCCTTGGCGCAAGCAGGCGGCTCGATATGCTTGCAAGCTGTTGGAGCTTTCCCGGCCCGAGGTCAGCCGGAGCGCGCTCGACGATCCATTCTTAATGCACGTCTCGCGGTTGTGCCTGATGCTGGCCGATCACCACTACTCAAGCATCGAAGACGAACCTCGCCGCAAACGTTTTCGTAATCCGCACTATCCACTCTATGCCAACACGCTCGGAAATCGGAGCATCGAACGCCTGCAACAAACTGGCGCGGGACCATTTTTCAACCAGACGCTCGATGAGCACCTGCTCGGCGTGCAGGCCCACGCATCCTTGATTGCTCGCTCGCTACCTTCGCTCATGCACAGCTTGCCGGCCTTGCAGAATCATCGCGGTCTTAGAAAACGCAGCGCCAATGCACGTTTTCATTGGCAGGACAAGGCAGCGGATCTGGCTGTCGGCGTGCGTCCGCGCGCGGCCGAACACGGTGCTTTCATCGTAAATATGGCGTCTACCGGCTGCGGCAAGACGCTGGGAAACGCACGCATCATGAACGCGTTAGCGGAGCCGCAACGCGGCATGCGTTGTGTGTTCGCAATCGGGCTGCGTACGCTCACGATGCAAACCGGACGCAGTTTCCAGCACGACCTGGGGCTAAACGATGAGCAACTGGCCATCAAAGTGGGCGGAGCGGCGAGCCGTGCAGTGTTCGATTACTGGGAAATGCAGGCTGAAGCCACGGGTTCGGCCTCTGCGCAGGCATTGCTCGACGAAGGCGGCCAGGTCATGTTCGAAGGCAATGATCAGCATCCGCTACTGGAACGCCTGACCGACGATGCGCAAGTACGCTCATTGATCGCAGCGCCCGTGCTGGTCTGCACAGTGGATCATCTGACGCCCGCCACTGAGAGCACACGTGGCGGACGCCAGATTGCACCGATGCTGCGACTGATGACCGGCGACCTGGTCCTCGACGAGCCGGACGATTTCGATATGGACGACCTGCCCGCCTTGATGCGGCTGGTGCATTGGGCGGGACTCCTGGGCGCGCGGGTGTTGCTTTCGTCGGCTACGTTGCCGCCCGCGCTGGTGCGAGGACTGTATCTGGCCTATCTGGACGGCAGGTCTCATTACCAGCGTAACCGTGGGGAACGACCCACAGAACCGCCGCGCGTTGCGTGTCTGTGGATCGACGAGTTCGCGCAGTCGCACGCCGACTGTGGCGATGGCGAGAGCTTCGCCGATGCACACGAAATCTTCGTGAATAAGCGTTGTGCTCAACTGGCACGCGCCGAAGTCCGGCGCAAAGCCGGGCTCGTGCAACTCCCGGCTGACTGGCAATCGATGCAAAAACAAACGCGCCGCGAAGCGTTTGCTTGCATGGCGCTCGAACGCGGTTGGGCGCTGCATCAGGACGAGCAAAATCACTGCGTCGATCCCGGGAGCGGCAAGCGAGTGAGTTTCGGTCTGGTTCGCATGGCCAATATTGGTCCGCTTTTCGACGTTGCGATCGCAATGTATCGGCAGGGCGCGCCAGTGCCGAACGTGCGTGTGCATCTGTGTGTGTATCACTCGCAGTTTCCGCTGTTGGCACGGTCGCATATCGAGCAACAACTCGACGCGGTATTCGATCGACGTCCGGGCCGAAGCAGCGACGATCCTGCGTTACTGCATCCTTCGGTCCGGGCGCTGCTCGACGCGCATCCGCAGCCGGACCAAATGTTCGTGGTGCTGGCCTCGCCGGTCTGCGAGGTCGGACGCGACTGGGATGCTGACTGGGCAATCGTCGAACCTTCATCGATGCGTTCGTTGATCCAGCTTGCCGGGCGGGTGCGCCGTCATCGGAGTGGGGCGGTTGCGCGGCGGAACATGCTGGTGTTCGATACAAACCTGCGAAATTTCGAAAGGAGCAGCGATAAGGATGCGGTGTTTTGCATGCCGGGATTCGAAAAGAACTCGACGTCGTCATTAGGGAAGCATGAAAGAACGGAGCAACACGATTCTTTAACGCACTTTCACTTGCAGTCGCACCGTCTGACTGATCTCTTGCCAGACGGCGGAAGCGACTGGCCCATCGATGCCCGGCCACGCATTCGGCAAGGGGAGAAGTTGCAGCCGAAGGGTAGCCTGATCGACCTGGAGCATGCCCGGATGCGCGACACCATGTTGCCACGCGATGAGACCAGCAAGCTAATTACACCGGTCAAGCGCGATGCCACGCGGCATTGGTATGTCCGCGATGCTGACGAAGGGCAGCGAATCTTGCTGACTGGACTGTTGCCCCAGCTCCAGCGCTTTCGGGACGACCCGCAGAAGCGGGACGACGTTGTGTTGTTACCGACTGAGGACGAGGATGAGTTGCGCATGCATCGAGTCATAGATCGGCGCGAGCGCGGGCAAACACCTTACGCTGACGTTCGCCACTTATTGAGACCGGTCACTGATTGCTCTCCGGATGGACGAGGCATTGGTCCGTGGTGCCACGTCGATTTGATGGACCTGCTGCGGCAATGGGCGGATGTGCAAGGGCAGAGTTTGTACGACAGTGCGAAACAGGTTGCTACTGCCAGTTTGCCGGCCTCGGAGTCGGATCAAGGGTGGCTGTTTCATCCGGTGCTGGGGTTTAAACCGGCTTGAGGTCTGGTGCTGCCTGTTCGGCAGAAAGGGGTCTTGGGAAGCCAACTTTTAATCTTTCTAAGCTACCTTTTCGGTAGTTATACGAAGTAACTAAAAATTTTACAAACATTGCGGACCAACGCTAAAGGACAGAGCATTATGATTATGCGCGGTGAGTCCAGATGCCGAGAGAAGTAAACTTCTAATCGGATTCGACTGTGGCTTAAGCATTACCCCAAGCGATCAAATCGCAGGGGAAAAGCTTAGGGTATCTAACAAAAATTAACATTTATAAAGAGGAGGGCCTATCGTGGCTAGCTGTCGCGTGCTCAGAAGAGCTTGAGGCTGGAGATCAGCTTCATTCCCCGGTTCATAGTCACGAACCGGGGATTCTCCCTGATTTTAGTTCGGAAGGAAACTGATGTCTGAATCACCAGTAACGCCAAACCGCCGGCGTTTCCGTGCCGCCATCGATGCATTCCTGCATGACCGGCTCCAGGCAAAGCTCGACAAGCTCCCGCCTGACGACCCAAAACGCTCAGAACTGATTGCGGAACACCAACGCGGTCCCTGGCTTGAAAATGCAGCCGTGCGTGTCAAACAGATTCAGGCCGTCACGCATTCGCTCAAGCCCATTCATCCGGAGGCACGCGGCACCAACCTTTTTGTCTCGCCTGCGAGTCTGTCGCCGCTCGCCGAACTGGGCAGCCATGCGCTTGGCAGCGTCTTTGCAATGGACGTAGTCGGCAACGCCGCGGCGCTCGACGTGTACAAGTTGCTAAAGATAGAAGCCAGCGGGACTACTCTGCTGCAGGCGTTGAGTGCCAATGACGATGATGCTTTGCAAGCGCTCAGCACCGACCCGCTTAAGGCTTCTGCTCTTCGAGATGCGTTCGTCAGTCTCACTGCTGAACGGGAAGGCCAGCCGACTTCACATGTGCGTGCGAAGCAGGTCTACTGGCTGGTAGGCGACGATGCCAACGACGATGCGCAATATTACCTCCTGTCACCGCTATATCCCACGTCGCTGGCTCAAGCCGTGCATGAAGAGATACAGGACGCGCGGTTTGGCGATGCAAACAAAGCGGCGCGTCAAGCTCGTCGCGACGGCGTGCCGCACGATGGGGTTTATCGGGAATACCGGGGTCTTGCAGCTCGACATCTGGGAGGCACAAAGCCTCAAAACATCTCCCAGCTAAACAGCGAACGTCGAGGCATCAATTATCTGCTGGCATCGCTGCCACCGGTTTGGCAAAAGCAGCGCAACTTCCGTCCGGTCAACGCAAAATCGATTTTCGATCGAACCTTTGGCGCGCGCCCTCCGGTGCGCGCCATCGTCCGGGATTTAACTGCGTTTCTGCTCAGCAATCCGCGACCAAATGAAGATACGCGCAAACGTGTCAAGAGCCTCGTGAACAGTCTTGTAGACGAGCTGGTCATCTATGGCGCTGAACTGTCGCACCAACCCGCGGGGTGGACAACGGAGTCGCTATTCGATGATCTGGCCGACGAAGAGAAGCTATGGCTGGACCCGTATCGGGCGGACCTGCCGGAAGAAACCGCGTTCGCCAGTCGATGGCAATTCATGGACTGGCCCGCTCTTATTGCTCAGCGGTTCGGCAACTGGCTCAATGGTCAACTGCGGGACAAGCTGCCCAAGGTCGAATACATAGAGTCCAAGGAATGGCGCCGGATCTGCATGGGCGAGGACGGGTCCTGGATACAAGAATTGCGCCGTATTCGCGATCTGCAAGATGCACCCGGATACATTCCTGTGCGCAAGACACATGATGAGCTGACTGTACTGCGGAAGAACAAATGAGCCATTCAACAAAGGACGTCACAACAAAAGCACTGCTTGTCCTTCCACATCTGCGAGTGCAAAACGCCAATGCAATCTCCAGTCCGCTTACTCATGGTTTTCCATCCATCACTGCATTTACCGGTCTGATGTGGGCGTTGCAGCGCAAGCTGACAGCCGCTGGATTACCACTGAAGCTGCGGCAAGTAGGAGTGATCTGTCATCACCATGAGGAGCAGTTGACAGACGGCTATGTGAAAACGTTTCGGTTGACCCGCAATCCTGTGGACAGGGATGGAGCCACGGCGGCCATCGTGGAGGAAGGCCATATTCACCTGGAATTGACCGTGATGTTCCAGTTGACGGTGCCTGCGTCGCAACTATTGGCGAGTGGCGCCGGGTCCACGGCGGATCAGCGAGCGCAGATGTCCGAATGGGCCGCGCGCGTTGCAGAGATCGTGGCGTGCATGCGGATTGCCGGCGGGACGCTGCTGCCAACAGGTTCCATGCCGGGAAGGCGCACGCGAGCGTGGATGGAACCGATCTCGGAGGACGAAGAGGCACAGGCCCTGGTATTCGCGCGCTGGCGATATCAGTGGTTGCCCGGCTATGCACTGGTCGGACGCGATGATTTGCTGGCAGACCGTCATCGGACTATGCGCGGCGCACTGCCTGATGCCACGTTGCTCGATGCCTGGCTCGACGCAGCGCGATTCAACTTCAAACCTGTGCCTGGCGATCCGTCCAAGAGCACGCCGGGAAATTCCAAAGCCGAAAAGCAGCGCTGGGCGGATCCGTCAAAACAAAAGGGCGACGGCTGGACGGTACCCATACCCGTCGGCTATGCCGCCCTGACAAAACCATTGCCGGCTGGCGCTGTTGCCAACACGCGCGATGCGTCCACGCCCTGCGTGTTTGTAGAGTCGGTTTATTCGTTCGGTCAATGGATTAGTCCGCATCGGCTCAACCACGTGCAGGAAATCCTGTGGCGTCCTGAAACCGATGCAGCTATCGGTTTGTATCGTTGCCTCAGCGGTTATGTCCACGCCGGGTCCGCCACCACTTTGGCCGGCGACGACATTCCCGACTTCGACTGAATCTGTCTGCCATCACCTTTTACAGGATGTTTATCGTGTCTGAAAAATTGATTACCGCTTCTGTTCTCGCTTTCGAACGCAAACTTGATCCGTCCGATGCCGTTTTTAATGCAGGCAATTGGGATGACCGCGCTAACGCAGCGGCCTGGCCACCGATTCGTCTTCGTGAGAAATCGGTGCGCGGCACGATCTCGAATCGACTCAAGACCAAGGATCAAGATCCGGCCAAGCTGGATGCTTCCATAACGAACCCCAACTTGCAGACAGTGGATGTCGCCACGCTGCCAGTTGAAGCCGACACGCTCAAAGTGCAGTTCACCTTGCGCGTGCTCGCCGGTGCGGGTACGCCTTCGGCGTGCAACAGCGCTGCGTATCGGACCAGACTGCTGGGTGCGGTGAATGACTACGTCGGGCAACACGGCTTCATCGAACTGGCGAATCGCTACGCAGCCAACTTGGCGAATGGACGCTTTCTCTGGCGTAACCGGATCGGAGCGGAGAGCGTTCAGGTTGAAGTGGCGCAACTCCGGAACGGCCGGCCCGGACAAGTCTGGTCATTCGATGCACTGCCCCAAAACCTACGTGCGCTAAATGAACTCGATGAGAACGTAACGGCGCTGGGCGGGCTGATCGCCGAAGGCCTGGCAGGGCGTACGCATGTGCTGCTGCAAGTGACCGCTTACGTGCGTCTCGGCTGCGGGCAGGAAGTCTTTCCGTCGCAGGAACTGATTCTCGACAAGAGCGCTGGCAAAAAAAGCCGGACGCTGTATTGCGTGCAAGACGTGGCTGCGATCCATTCGCAAAAGATCGGGAATGCTGTGCGAACGATCGATACCTGGTATGAGGGCGCGCAGGAACTTGGTCCGATCGCGGTTGAGCCCTATGGATCGGTCACTACGCACGGCAAGGCGTATCGTCAGCCCAGGCAAAAGGATAATCCAAAGCCGGACTTCTACACTTTGCTGGATGACTGGCTGCTTAAAGACCAGGTGCCGCCTTTGGAGCAGCAGCATTTTGTCATGGCCGTGCTCATTCGTGGCGGAGTGTTTGGCGACGCGAGCTGATGGCCATGACGACACATTTTATCGATATAACTTTGTTGCCCGATCCAGAGTTTAGTCAGGCGCAACTTTTCGGCGCGCTCGTGGCGAAACTGCATAGGGCGCTGGTGCAGCTTCGGACCGACGACATCGGCGTCAGCTTTCCCGGATATAGCTTGCGTCCGCGCTCGCTAGGGCGGGTGCTGCGGGTGCACGGCGGTGAACCGGCTTTGCTGGGTTTGATGAAGCACGCTTGGCTTCAAGGCATGCGCGATCATGTGGCAGTGACGGCGGTCGGGTTGGTACCGGCTGGAGCGACGCATCAGATCGTGCAACGCCGTCAGTTCAAGACGAATGCTGATCGCATGCGCCGCCGCCGTATGCAACGCAAGGGCGAAAGCATGGAGCAAGCGGCCGAGGCAATTCCCGATAGCGTTGAGCGAACGCCGAATCTGCCTTACTTGCAAATTCGAAGCGCCAGTACGGGGCAGCCGTTTTGTTTGTTTATCGAGCAGGTTGGGGTGCCAGCAGGAGCGTTGGGACCGTTTAATAGTTATGGGCTGAGTCAGGGAGCGACCGTGCCATGTTTCTAGACCCTTTTTTCTAGATTGGTTTTAGGTTGTTGGTAAATCAATGAGTTAGCGATGGCGCGGCGATTTGGATGAATTGCGGCGCCAGTCGGAATATTCTTTGGAATCAATGCGTTAAGGTAAGGTTCGTCTAGTTCGCTGCCGCGCAGGCAGCTCAGAAAAGTTGCAATACTGCATTCGACTAGTGGTTAGGGTTCGCTGCCGCGCAGGCAGCTCAGAAAAATACGGAGGCGACGTGACGATCGTCTGCACGTTCGCTGCCGCGCAGGCAGCTCAGAAACTTACGAACTACAGCCTTCATATTTCCGTTCGTGTTCGCTGCCGCGCAGGCAGCTCAGAAATTGAGGCGCAACGCGCCATGCGGCTTCATACATGTTCGCTGCCGCGCAGGCAGCTCAGAAATGCATGCGCAAGTAAGAGCGTGGCAGAGATGGGTTCGCTGCCGCGCAGGCAGCTCAGAAAACAGTGGATCAGTCATCCGTTTGATCGCCGGGGTTTGCTGCCGCACAGGCAGCTCAGAAAACTGCGGCTCATATTGACTGACAGCGTTGCGCGTTTGCTGCCGCACAGGCAGCTCAGAAAAGTCGCGGCAGCCGCGTTGGCCGGCCGTCCAAAGTTTGCTGCCGCACAGGCAGCTCAGAAAGCTGTCCGATCATCGAATGTTCCCTTTCCGATGTTTGCTGCCGCACAGGCAGCTCAGAAATTGCTGCGACGCTGCGGGATGCTGATCTTGGAGTTTGCTGCCGCACAGGCAGCTCAGAAAAACCCTGACCGCTTGTTCACAAGTACCATGACGTTTGCTGCCGCACAGGCAGCTCAGAAAAGCGCGTGAACCTGGTGCAAGAAGTGATGCGGGTTTGCTGCCGCACAGGCAGCTCAGAAAAACAGGGTATCGCGCGCGATTTCATGATCGCTGTTTGCTGCCGCACAGTCAGCTCAGAAATAGACCGAAGCGCGCGGTGATCGCCAGGTCGTGTTTGCTGCCGCACAGTCAGCTCAGAAAACATACGCATCTTGCGTGGGGCCAAAGACTTGGTTTGCTGCCGCACAGGCAGCTCAGAAACATCAGACAACTCAGCATTCGGCTGTTGGCGAGTTTGCTGCCGCACAGGCAGCTCAGAAAAATGGCAATAAGGGTGGCCGTCCTCGTAAAGCGTTTGCTGCCGCACAGGCAGCTCAGAAAATCTGATCAAACTCGCGCGGCGAAAAACTGACGTTTGCTGCCGCACAGGCAGCTCAGAAAAGCAGACCGCGAATCATTCCGCGAAACATCGGGTTTGCTGCCGCACAGGCAGCTCAGAAATTGCGCGGGGCTTTTTTATTTCGCTTCCCACGGTTTGCTGCCGCACAGGCAGCTCAGAAATCGATGACGCTCGGCGCGCGCGGGATCTTCATGTTTGCTGCCGCACAGGCAGCTCAGAAACGAGCCGGACCCGCAAAGCGGCGAAGTCATCGGTTTGCTGCCGCACAGGCAGCTCAGAAAACTGAAATCTCAGCGGCGGTACGGATTTCTGCGGTTTGCTGCCGCACAGGCAGCTCAGAAAGATGACGGGGCCACCAGAGGCGCGCACGTACAATTTGCTGCCGCACAGGCAGCTCAGAAACAAGAGAAAATCCCCGATGAAATATCCAAATAGTTTGCTGCCGCACAGGCAGCTCAGAAAACGACGGCCGCAAATGAAATCAGAGCGATCAAGTTTGCTGCCGCACAGGCAGCTCAGAAAATCCTCAACAGCGCAAAGCAGCGGCCGATGATGTTTGCTGCCGCACAGGCAGCTCAGAAATACCGCCTCAGCTAGCTCCGTGTCTTTAGTTAGTTTGCTGCCGCACAGGCATCTCAGAAATCCACGATCTTAGAAGAGGCGAATTTTTCGCGTGTTCGCTGCCGCGCAGGCAGCTCAGAAAGACTAGGGCGACTAAGGCCGTTCCCGTGGTTTGTTCGCTGCCGCGCAGGCAGCTCAGAAAATCAATCCGAGCCGCGAAGCAAAGCCCGTCCAAGTTCGCTGCCGCGCAGGCAGCTCAGAAAGGGCTAACAACGCGCTTGATGCGATGCGTGAGGTTTGCTGCCACACAGGCAGTTCAGAAATATTTACTGTTCTGCGAATCGGCGTACCCCTTGTTTGCTGCCGCACAGGCAGCTCAGAACCCACTGTGCTCGAAGGCTGCTGCGCCATCAGAGGTGTGCACGCGAACGCATCGCGATCCTTCGCCGAGATCAATCGAAGTTGATTACTTCAACTTGACGTTGATAACAACTGGTGGAATCACTTCACGTAATTTAAGAAATTACTGAGCTTGCTAATGTGAGCTTGGGCATTAAGATTTCGCCCCGCTCGGAGTATTCCTATCTGTGGCACAACAGGTTTCGTACCGTTGCTTCGCAGTAGGAACAATTCTGATCCCGGATGACGGAATTTTGATTTGCAGTCCGTGCCGCCCACTTTCGCCGTAGCTGAAGGCCTGCGTTTTTGGTGCGACAGGGTTTAGCACAGCTCGCATTAGCTCACGGGTATGACGCGTAGCGCGCCAGAACGAACTGCTTCCCGAACGGCATGGCGCTGATATTCCGGTCCAGCACGCGGTCCGAGTCCGCGTAAAAACATTAGTAATAAGAAGAGAGAAGCATGAATCAGGGTTGTTTGAGGTCAGTGCTCACCCGCATGCGCACGATGGTGCCCGTTGCAAAGTCCGCGAGCGCTCACGATAAGAGCGAAGCAGCGATCAATCAGGCCGCGCCCAAAGTCGTTGCAGTGCCGCCGCGCGCCACCTGGTTCGCCACTCGCAAGTCCGCCTTCGCCGCGCTCTGCCTGTTCGGTCTGCAACCGCTTCTCATCGATGTAGCGCACGCGCAGGCCACGCTGCCCGTCACACCCGATCGCAACGCAAGCGGTGCGCATCCGGTGGTGAGCGTGGCTGGAAACGGCGTTCCCGTGGTCAACATCGTGGCCCCGAATGCGGCCGG
>Ga0153932_1000064_pt1 | contig 71620 bp, 67 predicted proteins | sample TSNJ016MetaG_FD_102273 | JGI IMG/M metagenome (GOLD analysis project Ga0153932, IMG submission 102273) | Attine ant fungus gardens microbial communities from New Jersey, USA - TSNJ016 MetaG | ecosystem: Host-associated > Fungi > Mycelium > Unclassified | place: USA: New Jersey, Wharton State... | reverse complement strand
ACCTCGGCATCGAGGAAGAAAGGACTCTTTACCAAGCGCGACTTCGTCTACGTTGCAAGAAACGATGAGTATCGATGCCCCGCCGGTGAGCGCGCAATTCTTCGATTCATGACCGTTGAGCATGACATGAATCTGCGGGTGTACTGGACTAGCGCATGCCCGCGTTGCCATCTCAAGGAGCGATGTTCGCCGAGCGACTACCGCCGCATCCGACGATGGGAGCACGAACATATACTTGAGCCATGCAGCGGCGGCTCGATCGCAAACCCGACGCGATGACGATCCGCCGAAGTACTGTCGAGCACGTGTTCGGGACGCTGAAGCACTGGATGGGGGCCACACACTTCCTGACCCGAACGCTCGGCCGGGTCAGCACCGAAATGAGTCTTCAGGTGCTGGCCTATAACCTGAAGCGGATCATGAACATACTTGGAGTTGCCGGGGCAATAAAGGCGATGAAGATGGCCGGCACTTGAAGCCCTGAAGGGCTATCTCGCCGTTCGCGACGTTCGACTTGTTCGACTGATGCACGCTCAACGAATCAAACTTGATCGGCCTGACCGGCAAAACTCGCTCTCAGCAGCAAAAACGGAGTTTTCACACACCCTCGGCCGGATACAGGCGCGTAGGACCGGAGCAAACCGCCGCTCGCGACGTCCGGTTAGTCTAATCAACTCCTGTCCCGAATCCGGCAAATCTCACGAATTCGGTTCCAGCGTCGCCCGCCGCATATCCGATTTCGTGAGTAAGTGATTGACTATGCTGGAGTGCCAGTCTCAACAAGTCAGTGCTCGTGCAACATCTGCAGGGACACGGAATTTGTGAGACCGGCGCTTCTTCCAAATCGACGAGTTACTCACAAATTCGGTCACTCGCCAGCCCGCACGGAAGCGAAATGATTGGATCGGGCCCGATTTGCGACGCGAATTAGTTGGACTGGCCGCGCAGCAAGACCCGTTCGTTTTGCGCCGGTCGCGAAATGCTGGGCCATCAACGGTCTTTCGTGCGTATGTCGCGAATGTCCGCTATCTGGCGAGTCCGTGAGCCTCACGAATTCCGTTGACCCGCACGTACTGGTAGGATGGCTCACATTCCTTCCCTGTAATAGCTGGCGATGGACTCAATCCTGAAGAACGCTGTGCAGTCAATCCAAATCGGTGTTGAGGATTTTCAATCCCCCGATCCGCGGAGGGCGCTGTCCGCAACGCGCAACATCATGGCCGGCGTTCTGCTGTTATTCAAAGAAAAGCTTCGCGTGATGTCGCCGAAGGACTCCGACGAGGCTTTGATCAAGCAGAACTTGATTCCGAAATATGGACCTAATGGCGCGGTAGTTTTCAAGGGCGAAGGCAAGAAGACCGTTGACGTTCAGCAGATCAAAGATCGCTTTAAGTCGCTGGATATCGTCGTGGATTGGTCGACTTTCGACAAAATCAGCAAAATCCGCAACAACATTGAGCACTATCTGGTTACTGAGTCGGCCAACGCGATCAAAGAACTGGTTGCAGATTCGTTCCTGATCATCCGCGACTTTGTGACCAAGGAGCTTGGCCTGCAGCCCGTCGATCTGCTGGGTGTCACCACGTGGAACGCGCTGCTCGAAACGTCTGCGGTTCTGGAGACGCAACGTGCAGAATGCAAAGCAGCTATCGACGAGATCGAGTGGGATAGCGACTTGATGGAAGGCGTGGCTTTGGAACTAACTTGCTTGAGCTGCGAATCATCGCTGTTGAAGCCGGTCGATCCTGAAGTCCCGCAGAACGAGTTGGAATTCAAATGCACAGTCTGCGGCGATCAATTCGAACTGGCGGACTTGTTGGGGAAAGCGCTCGGCGATTATTTCGCATACGACATCTACATTTCGGCCACCGATGGTGGAGACTCGCCTGTCGGAACGTGCTGGGAGTGTGGCCGGGACACGTATGTGTTAGAGGAGAAGACGTGTATTGCTTGCGATGCAACGCCCGAGCACGACGAATGCGCTGTATGTGGTGCGGGGATCGGTCCTGACGAGCAGGAGTTCAACGGCCTGTGTGGGTACCACTACAGTCAATTGATGAAGGACGACTAAGACATTGGATTTTGGCGCACATAAAGGCCCTGCGCGTTGGAGATCTCGACGACGTCCGAATACATCCCTCGCATCGTTACTTAACGACTCGAAAACGACGGCGAATACGGCGGCGAAATGAGAGATCGACCCAGGTAAACGCGATCACGACCATGCCCCTCGCGTCTGCACAAAATTGATATCAACGTCACCTGCATGTGGATTGATGTGGGTGACGAAAATGCGCATGAATGCAAAGCCGTTCGAATGCGAGAAAAATCTGAACACTGAATATTCTTCTTCGTGACCGTCTCTCACCGGAACGAGGAAGGCATTTACGCCCTCTTGTTTCACCTTGCGCCCGCAGGTAATGAGAGCGCCGCCGAGGTCCACATGGATTCGCGCGGCAGGTGAAAAGAACTCTGTGTTTTCGATTGCCTTAACGCTGATGCGAATGCGACTGCCGCGATGGGCGTTAACGTCCGGCAGATCGATATACGCACCATTCTGGACGTGGAGAGTGCGTTCGACGTACGCTATATTTCTCGGAGCGAGAGGGGGCGCTTCAGTTGCCACTGAGACCGCCGCGCTATCGACTTCGGGATGAGGTTTCCCGCCAAATCTGGACCAAGCGAATTTACCGATCATCCCTAGCAGAGCGAGTGCCGTGACTCCGATTCCCGAGAAGAGCCATTCTCTGTTTCTCAGTAGTAGATCGAACATCGAAGGTTCCGAAAGTGAGTGGTAAGGCGTGATCATACCGCTGGATACATCGCCTGATAGCCGCCAGAGGTAGGGGAATCCGGTCGCCGACGTCGGGCGGCTGCGGCCCGGAGCGGGTGACTTTGTACTCCGAGTAACCGCAGCTCGCGTCGGGGGTCTTGTCGCCGACCGCCGCCCACTGCAATCCAACCCTCCGCCCGAGTCCGGGCAGTCTCACGACAAGCGCCCCCAGTCTCACTAATTCCGTTTCCCTGCACATCGTCAGAAATATGCGATAAAGCTTGACGGAGTTGTACCCATTGGGTACATACTATAGGCCTTGACTACGGAGATGAACATGCAGCAAAAATCAAACCGGACTGCCGCTTCAGTTGACGTCGTCGAGCCACTTAACATCAACCCGTTTTCTGACGCTCTTGGGATTATGTACGCTGTGTCGTACGTTTTGGTTGCGTTCGCGGCTTGGCAAACAGGAACTCGCCCGGTGATCGGATGCCTACCACTGTGGGCGATAGTCTGGGCAATCGCGGCTTGTGGTTGCGTTCTGATGCATCTGGTCAAGCGGGGCGACGGCACGCTCCTGTGTCCTCTGGTCGTCACGTGGGCTTTTCTGGCAATCATGATTCTAGCCGCTGACGTGGCCGTGCGGATATATCCGAAAGTTGCCTCCTTGACACCACTGGCAGACAAGGTGGTGCTGCAATGGGCCGTGGTAGTGCTGACCATTGCTTTCGGGGCTGTCGCGGTTTTCACTCACTTTCAGAGCATATTAAAAAATTACTCGCCGAGAACGCAGCATGCTGACACGGACGTCGCCATAGGGGAGGTGTCTGCCTGATCGCCGAGCCTTGCCCTTCCCAGCGTGTAACATGCGCTTGGTGGGGCCGATACACGGGTCCCGGACTGTTGAATCGACGAATAGGCGTAACGAGAAATGACATTCACGGGGTCCATTACGGATCGTATCGAAGAGCCCACGCCGGAGGAGGTCCGTGCGGCACGCGAACGAGCTGGTTTGAATCAGGAGTCGGCTGGCGCATTGGTCTCTGCAGCCGGTCAACCGAGACGCACGTGGGAAAAATGGGAAAAGCCTGTGGATTTTGACAATCATCGTGCCATGCCTCTCGCGACATGGGAACTGTTTCTGCTGTTAACGGACCAACATCCCTCGCTGAAACTCACCAAGCGTAGAAGTTGACGTCTTGTACCCAAAGGGTACATACTCGGCCGCACTGCGATATATTGTTATCACTTTTTTTCGCCGATGACCGGCAGGAGGATTGATGTTCACAATCGCGGAATTGGAAGCAGCCATTAACCATTGCCTGGCTCATGAGCGCGTGGAGGAGAACTCGATTCCTCCTGACGCTCGGGACCTAGCAAATGTCTACGGGTCTATGATCTTTTACCGAGAAGAGAGCCGTTCGCTCACCTCAATGAAAGAGTCGGAGCGTATTGCTTTTAAACGTTGGCAACTAATTTAATCAAAGGATTTTGAAAAAAATGGCAGATAAAAAGATCGCTCTTTCCGGCAAGCCTGTTGTTGTTTTTCACGGAGACAAAGGCGGTGTGGGCAAAAGCACAGAGGCGTGCGTCTTCCTTGACTGGATGCAGAAACGTCAGTTGCCTGTCGCGTTGGTCGACGGCGATACACGGAACCCAGACGTGTCGCGCATGTTTTCCGATTCCATGCCGACCATCCAGGCGAACTTGCGAGTTCATGAGGGTTGGATGGACATGACCGACTTCATGATGCAGCAGTCTGACCGGACGATCGTCATCTCCCTCCCGGCGGGTATCGGGGCCGAGTTGCCGAAAGAAGCCGGTCGGTTCTTGCAAACGATCTCGATGCTGGAACGTCCGCTGTCAATGTTCTGGGTAATCAATCGGTTGCCCGACAGCATCAACCTGCTTAATGAGGCTATGCAGGTGATGGAGTCTGGGTTGTCTGGGAAGATCGTCGTGAAAAACCTCTTCTTCGGCGCGGAAGACAAGTTCAGTCGCTGGGAGGCAAGTGAGACAAAAAAACGTTTCGAGAAGTCCGGCGGCGTCACGATCACGCTCACTGAGTTGCACGAGCGAACCGTGGACAAGCTTTTTTCCGACAACGACAACGTCATGCCGTTCTCGAGCGCTGTCGTGCCGGTAAAAGAGGCCGCCTCTTCGCCACACAAGCTTACGCCGAGCGAAAACATGGAACTGGTGACGTGGTTGCAAGAAAACCATAAGGCACTCGACGGTCTCCGGCCGATCCTCTCCCTGTAGAGCTTCACGACTTCGGTTTTTCTGACGTTGGAAAAAGGAGCCTCGGAAGATGGCACGCAAGTACAAACGGGGACAAGAGGTTATGTACTACGGTGTGCGTGGCGTAATGCGCTGCTATTTCGGCGGAAAGATGGGCGCATATCGCGTGCTGTCGTCTACACCCTATGTGGACACAGGGTGGGCTGTTCCGTTGAGCGAGGTTGAAACGTCCGTTTTCCCAGCCCCCAACGAGCAAGGAGTGTTCGATCGCCAGGTATGCGATGTTCTCGAATACCGCGTGGATAGCCGCTTTTTCGTTCGCATCGAGTACGTTCAAGCAGGTCCAGAGCTATGGGCAATTGGACAGTCGTTGCAGATTGGAAACAATGGGCGCAGCATTCCGGTTTCGACGCACCTCAGTAGCGCAACCTTCGAAGATGCGATAAAGAGCGTTCTCCCAAAGCTGCTCCTTGAGCTGGCCCGCTTGGCTGCTGGGGTTGACAACCCTTTCGACAGATCCGTTGCGCGCAACAAACCTCGCAAAACTACACAACGGCGGGCGCAGGACGCTATCTATCACTTACTAAACGCCCTTCCCTCTGTGCTGCGCAATGATATAGTTATGTCATTATCTGGAGAAAACGGGGAATTTGATGGATAGAGTCGTGTGGCTCGTCGCCGGCAATAAGGGAGGATGTGGTAAGTCGGTAGCTGCCAAAAGCCTTGTCGAGTGGCTTAGAAACCTCTCCCTTCCAATTACGATCGTGGACGGCGACACGCGAACGCCTGATGTGGCATCTGTTTTCTCCGAATTCCTGCCAACCTACCGGTTCGACCTTCACGACGCTTCCGGTTGGCCCTCATTTTCGGATTTTCTATGCACCGCGGACGAAGACGGCGTGATTGTAAGTGGCCACGTCGTGACGAATCTGCCCGACGGCATCAACGACCGAGCAATGCTTTTCTTCGAGCGCTTTGTGAGACTGGTCCAGGCATATGGCTACCAGGTCCGCGTTCTTTTCGTCATGAATCCGTTGCCCGATGGTCTGCACTTTTTTGGCCGTCTCGCGCAAGCGTTCCCTACGGTGACTCCCGTAAAAAATCTATGTTTCGGCAAAGTTCGACAGTTCGAGCATTTCGACGCTGCCTATGGCGCCGATCATGACGATCGGGTTGTACTCCTTCCCGCGATGAACGGCCGCATCATGCAGGTCGTCCGTGAATCCAATCTGTCATTTTCCGATTTCATTGCCCAAGAAGGCGATCAGGAAAGTAATTTCGTGTACGCCAAAATTGTTGTCAGCGAATGGCGCGACAGTATGCTCGAGGCCCTCGATGACGCCCTCTACACCGAGTAGCTATGAAACCTATCGATCAAGCCCTGCAAGCGCTTATTCAGCGAGAACCTACGCCGGAAGAAGTGGCGAAGTTCTACAAGATCAAGGAGATCTGTGGATTTTCTGAGCATGACAGCGTTTGGGCTTTGCTTCTGGCGTTCGGCCACTTTGAAATTCTCTACGGCGAGATGCCGGCGAAGATCGCAGAGCAAGCCCGGCAGACGATCGCGGATCATAAGCTTGCGCTGGAGGCAGGTGCTGAAGCCGCCGAGCGTGCGATTCGAGGCAGCTTGATAGAGAACGTTACGAAGACGTCTCGGGAACTCGCCGATCGTGCGATCGAGGCCGGAAAAATTCTGGCGAACCAACAAAATCGCCGTAAATTTGTTTTCGCCATCGTTGGCGCACTGGCTGTTTCAGTACCCGCTGTATGCGCACTCGCGTGGGGCGCCTACAAAGCTGGGGCTAAGTCCGGCGCTGTCGACGTAATGATCGATTCAGCATGGGTGCAGTCGCCTGAAGGTCGTGCGGCAAAGGCCTTCGCGCAAATGAACAACGTTCAGACGATGTTGGACTGTCCATCGAATTATCAGACTCACAAGGAGGGGAGCGCGACTTATTGCGTTCCCTTTGACGAATCGACCAAGCGTAGTTTCGGCTGGCGTATTAAATAGACGGTAGCTAATTTTTTTTAAGGAGTTTCCTATGTCAAATTTGCCGCAGTTTGCTGCCGCACAACTGGTCATGCTGAACGGGAGTCTGTGTAGCGTGGCCGAACTTGCAATCTACCTCGAGCAATACGGGTATCAAGAAGACCCGCCCGATTCGAACCGCTGGGTGTTTGTTGGCGAGGATCCCCAGCACGCGCAATGCAGTCTGGAAGTCGGAAACGAAGGTGAGTTGTTCACTATCTACGGGGAATCGGCCGAGCACTTTACCAACCTGAACTACCTGATGCAGAAAGCGGGATGGGTAGAGTGCAGTGTTCTTTCGCGCTCACAAGATGTTGAAGCGAAACTTCTCGCACGCCTCGTCAGCGTCGATGTTAAGACAGCAAGCACGGACATGCCTGCGAGCTCGCTTCGTGTAAGTGCGAACGAGCCCGCCCCAGTTGAAACGATGGTTGCCGAGCGTGCCCCGGTAGAGCAACCAGATAGCAAGCCGCCGGCCGACGCTGTGTCGTCGGAGTCGCTTGGCGATCTTCACGAATCTCACCACCGGATCGAGCAGCTCACGATTCGCTGCAACACGGCGGAAGAGCGCTATTCCGAGTTGGAGAGCTCGAACGCCTCCCTCGTAGAAGAGAACGAAGCATTGCGCCGGCGGTTGAAGGCTATTGAATCCGCAGACCCCAACGGTTCGCCAACGTTGACCACAGCCGTTTCGCCAACGGAAAGACGCGGCGACGGTTCAGTCGACGCGGTTGGTTTGGTCGAAGCCATCGAAAAGCATCTATCCGCACTGATTGATCTTCCAGCTTCCAGCGGAACACCTTTCCTCGCAGACCTGCGGAAACTGGGTTACGAGCCACGCCTGCGGCTCGTTAAAGTGGGATGAACCCAACCTCGCCCGGCATGCCAGTCGGGCGCCTTGTGTGATTTCTTCCAACGTCAGAAGTTCTTATGGTCTTTCGGATTAGTTCTGAACCGAACCAGACCACGGACAGGATCACGGATCTCTACCGGTCCTTGACCGTGGCCTTAGGCTCAATCGAGGTTTCCTCCACGGAGGATCTGGCGATTGCTCTTAAGGGAGAGCGCTTCGCTGAAAAAATACGCGATCTTTGCTACGAGCTGGAGAAGCTGCTCGATCTGTGCGACAGCGAGGGCGCTGATGATGACTCCGGGTTATCGCGGCGCGTTCGGATTCTCAGTCGAGAAATTCAAATGCTACTTGGCAGCATTCAAGCACTTGCTACAGAAAATCGCTCAAATAGGGTGGACTCGGGGTGGAAAAGATAAAGGTTTTGACTCGTCCGGCACTTTTCATATTCATTGCCGGGATTGTCGGTCTCGTTGCATGGGATGGGAATGTCGCACCCTTGTGCACCCTTCCCGTCCTGATCCTGCTATGGCGCTGGACAGGCTCGCGGCGCATCGCATTTCTGACGGTGCTCACGTATTACTTGGTGGCCGGCCGCGGTCTGTATCACGGCGCTGGTGTGTTTTTTGGTGACGCCACTTCCCTTCCCGGCTGGATTTATGGCCTCGGCGTCTGGGTCGTCCCAAGCACTCTCCTCGCGGCCGTCTGGGGTGCTGTTTGGGGCTCGCGTTGGCGTGGCTGGCGGCTGGTCGCAATCTTGGTTCTCATATCAGTGCCTCCCCTGGGGATAATTGGATGGGCAAATCCGATTACGAGCGCGGGCGCCCTCTTCCCCGGCTGGGGGTGGTTCGGAGTTCTGACGACTCTCGCGCTGCTTGTCGTGTTTGGCGTAACGCAAAGGCCCTTCCTCGCTGCCCTGCCCTTTCTAGTGTTCGCAATCGTGGCCAATGGCTCTTACGCTCCCGCGACGATCGACGGATGGATGGCGATCGATACAACCCTCGGGTCAGCCCGAGATTCCAGCGACGAATACGACCGGCTTCACAGTCTTCTCCAACTCGTCCAGGAACAGTCGGACGCAAATCCTAACGCTAAGGTGTTCGTCCTTCCCGAGCTGGTCGGCGGAGACTGGTCAATGAACTCTATCTGGTGGCGCAGCACGAGTGACCAGCTTCGAGCTAAGGGACAAACTCTTCTTATCGGTGCCCTCCAACCATACGATCAAAATCGGAGGTATGTGAACGCCCTCTTTTCCATCGGTCAAGACGCTGGACAGACTATGCCGGATCGCGTGCCCGTGCCGTTGTCGATGTGGAAGCCGTGGGCTGTGGGTGGGGCTACGGCTTTCTGGTTCAACTCTGGAGTCGCTACCATCCAGGGCCACCGAGTCGCCACACTAATTTGCTATGAGCAACTCTTAGTGTGGCCCGTCATGGTTAGCCTCACCAAGCATCCGACGATCTTGGTTGGGGCAGCCAATGACTGGTGGGCACGTTCAACGAGCATCTCGCGCATACAGAGAGAAGCCGTACGAGCGTGGGGCCGTGCCTTCTCTATCCCGATAGTTTGGGCGAAGAATGAGTAGTTCAGTGGCTACGTTGCACCGCACGGATATCGCGGTGCCTTTGGAACGGCCACTGAAAGGTGACAACTGTCGACCCGCACCATGGCCCAGTTAGCCGCAGCTTATTCCCCGTCAGGTGCCCGGTTCTGCCACGAATATTTGAGGATGAAAGTGGTGAAATTTGCTTAAAACTGCGAAAAGTGACATTTGGCGACCTATCCAGCGAGGCGTCACAACGCAAAAGGTGACATTCGCCGACCTTTGAAATTCGCAGGCGACCGCAAAAAGTGACATAGGCCGACCTGAAAAATGCCAAGCGGTAACCGAAAGGTGACGCCTGCCGACCCGCCGTATGCTGAGAAGTAACGGCGCGAATTTGCACGCGCCGGGGCTAAAGGTGACATTTCCCGACCTCGATACGAATCAAACAGCCGTTTTCGGTCGATGCGTTCGCGAGAACTAAGGCCGTTCGTCCCGAAAGGTGACGTTTGCCGACCTGATCTTGGCAGGAAGGGCGATAAAAGGTGACATTTCCCGACCTGCGCAGGCGTCTCGGACCACAGCGCGCGCGAATCAGAGTACCAACCGCATGGCTGTTCTGGGATGGGGCGTGATCTTTGGCGCGATCGTTGGTCCAGCTACCGGTTTGGTTGATGTTTTTAGGGGTGGACGCGCTCTATTTATCTTAAAGTCGCTTTGTAAGATATTTCATAAGACCTTTTGTAGAACCTTTTGTAAACGTTATCCACAGGCTCGGAGAAGCTTACGGGTAAAGGCTCTCCGAGAATTGCTGTGAGTCTAAAGGTGACGGATAGCGACCGCAGAGTGACAAATCCCGACCTACAGTGGACGTAATCCGGGCGAGATTGGACAAACGACGACCTGTATCCACAGGGTGACATTTTCCGACCCACTGAAAGAGGGGTTTTAGAACTGTGACAGAAGCACAACACGTCACATTTCCGTTAATGTGACTTGACCGGATGATGTCACGTTAAATTATAATGGCCGGAACTGATATCAAGAGAGTTCGCATGGATGATCTGCAGCAGGAGAACATGGAGGTCATAGACCTGACGCCCATCGTGATCGATGAGGACACGGCGTTGCTGCCTGATCTCAGCGGTCGGGTAAAGGGTACCGTAGCCATGAGTCGAGCACTAGTGAGCGCTTCGCACGGACTCAAGCTCAACGAAAAGAGATTGATGATGTGCGCCTTGCGTTGCATTGACAGTAAGAAGTCACCCTACGCTCACTCCGGAAGTGGGCCAGGGTACGTCTCGGTCCGTGTAAAGGCGGACCAATTTGCAGCCGTCGCTAATCTCCAGCCTCGTGCAGCGGATAGGCAGGCGACGTCGGCATATGAGGGGCTGAAAGACGCGTGTGCACGGTTGATGGAGCGCACGTTGAGTTATCGCGACGGTAATAAGCTGGTCAAGCTTCGATGGGTCTTCAAGGCCGTGTACCACGAAGGTGAAGGGTGGGCGGAAATCCATTTCTCGCCGGATTTGACGCCGCACATTTTCATGCTTCGAAACCGGTTCGTGCAGTACAACCTTGAGTTTGCTCGGGGATTGCAGTCGGTGTACACGTGGAGGCTGCTCGAGCTGCTGATGCGCGAAAAGGATCGTGGCCGGCTTCTGATCACCGTCGAGGATCTTCGAACTGCATTAGAGATTCCGGAGAAGTATCGTTTCGCGGATATCAAACGAAGAGTCATCGAAACGGCGGTGGACGAACTGAACCTTAAAGCTGACCTGGTCGTCCAATGGAAGCCGGTTAAGCGCGGACGCGCAGTGGCTTCACTGGACTTCTCATTCATCGAAAATCCGCAGCAGCAGCTGGCATTTTCTGACGTTGGAAGTGTGCTGGAGAACTGAAGGAACGATTCAAAAGTGTTTGACGCATAGACATGAATGTATGAGAATGATATAAATATATTCTGATAGTGTTTTCATGCCTTGATTTTTGATGGACGTCTCGCTCGACGTTCTTGCGGTGGCGCTGTCAGAGAGGTCGGCGGGACAAAGAACGACTAGGTGAGCAAAGAGCAACGAAACGCTGGCATGGCTTCTCTTCGCGTTGTCTAGCTCATTAGCGGGTGGGTGCTGTGCTGCTAGTTCCGTTTGCCGGAATGGCTTGCGAGACGGCTAGTGCTAAGTTTTCTGACGTCAGAAATGCTCCAGATAAAACGGAAGGATCTTGAATGAAATGTCTTCTTTTACCGGTTCTGCTGGTGCCATCCTTGGCGATGGCCAGTATGGTCATCGTTGACGATGGGGCAGCTCCCGCGCAGGTGCAGACAAGCGCTTTGGCGCGTCCGAGCCCAGCGGCCCCCGCGAGCGAATTGGCAATTGGCCAGATTCAGCCAGCAAAGCCGCAGATTGTGCAAAACCCAGAACCAACTCCGGCAATCGTGCGAGTCTGGTCGGCATCGGTCGGATCGACGCTCCGCAGTTCAATGCAGCAATGGGTTGACTCAGCGCAACCAAAGTGGGTGCTGATATGGGACGCGCCCGATGGACCCGACAAGTTTGTGAATTATCGGATCGATGCTCCGCTTACGTTCCAAGGATCTATCGATACGGCGGCCGCCGATTGCGTCCGGCTGTATGAGAAGGCTAAGAAACCGCTCCAAGTGGATGTCAACGTGCAGCAGCGGTTGCTCTATGTTCACCTCAAATACAATTAAATCATGAAACTACAATCATTTACTTTAATTAGTATTGCTGTCGCAATGTTGGCAGGATGCCAGACGTTCCAGCATGCGGGTGAGGCTGAACGGGCAGCTGATTCGGATGCGTCCAGCGTCGCTGCTTCGCTGAAAGCACCACTTGCAAATCCAAGCCATGCCGACGAGACGGTGCGTTATCTGGACAAGCAGTGGGTATCGTTGACGCCCTTTGAAGAGTCTACGACGGCCGAGATTCCACAACTCAACTGCGACTTGAAGATCGTCACCGACGAGGCGATATCGATCCTCGAGTTCAGTCAGATCATCACGAAGAAATGCAACATTCCCGTCCGGGTTACGCCAGACGCTCTGGCTGCCATCTATAACCGGGATCTCAGTAACGGAGAGTCTAAACCGACTGGTCAAAACACTCTGACGCCCTCCGGACAGATAGTGCCTGCGGTCGCCGGAGGAGCGGCGTCGGGGAGAGAGAACGTTGGGCTTGCTAGTGACCATAAGATTGACGTGAATTACAACGGCCGATTGAACGGCCTGCTTGACATGGTGACAGCTCGGCAAGGGATAGCGTGGAAGCCCGAGAACAACGGTCGTGCGGTAACGATCTACGGAGTCGATACCCGATTCTTTTCGATCCATCTTATCGCTACGGACACCGATATGAAGTCCGAGTTTCAGAGCGGGACGACGCAAGTGAACGGCGTGTCGGGCGCGAACGGCTCATCAGGTGGAACAAGTGGTGGGGGTAGTGGAAGCACAAACACGATGCAGAGCACCGTGGTGTCGATGAAGACTTCCTTGTGGGCTGACATCAAGACAGACCTCGATGCGATCGCGCCAGGCCCGACGAATCACGCAACAGTCTCACCGTCAACCGGTGGCGTGACAGTGCGTGGAACGCCGACAGTCCTGGAGGCAGTCGAAAGGTACGTCAACTCCAAAAATAAGCTCTTCGATAAGTTCGTGACCTTCAACGTTCAACTCGTGTCGGTGACCTTTACCAATACCGATTCGGCTGGCATCAGCTGGCAGGCACTCTACAAGACCTTGACCGGGAAATACGGAATTGGGCTTGCAAACACCTTCACTGCGCCAGCGGCTGCCATCAACGGCACGTTTTCTATTCTCAACACGTCTGGCTCACCTTGGGGGGGCACAAACGCCATCATCAGCGCTTTGAACGAACAGGGAAAAGCACGATTGGTTCGGAGTACACAGCTTCCCACGATGAACTTAAATTCCGTTGCGACGCAGACGGGTGAGCAGACTGGGTACCTAGCAAGCTCAACCCAAACGCAGACGGCGTCCGTAGGATCGTCTACGACGCTTCAACCGGGCACGATCAACACGGGTTTCAACATTTCAATGCTACCCAACGTTTTGGACAACAACCAAATTCTGCTTCGGATGAACATCAATCTGTCCAGTCAGAAGGGTCAGCCGCGAACGATCACCAGTGGTGGTTCTACGATCGAGCTGCCGGACATTTTATTGCCGCTCAACACTTCGAACACGATCAAAGTGCGCGCAGGCGACACGGTCATGTTGGCGGGCCAAGACTATGACGATCAGACTTCAACCCGTGATGGCGCCGGCCATGACAGCTTTTTCCTGCTGGGCGGTGGCGTGAATGTGGTTCGCTCGCACACGATGCTCGTTGTTCTCATTACCCCAATCCTCGCCGCGGAGTAACCATGCTCTTCGCCAGGAAGCGCCTATTAAAAATACCCAGGGCGCGCACCGAGCCGTCTCTGTCAGACATCGTGCCGCAGCGCCAGGACTTGCAGCAGGTTGAGATTCACGGTCACGGGTTCGTGTCGAATCTGTTTTGGCAGCCGCTGAACAATGCCCGGAACTACATGGCCGAGGCAAAGAGCTTCGGCAAGAAAAACGGCTGGGATATTGTTGCGATCCGGCGGGGCACTCGTATCCAAGCGGGCTTCGTGGACAGCGGGTCGCGCAACTTGAAGGGTATGTATAGCCTCGCCGCTTCGCTCGCATCCCAACTCGGGGACTCGTGGCTTGGCGCGTTCCGCTTGCAGGATGGTCGGTACGCCGTGGTGGCAGTCCACGAAATGCTGATCTGTCCGGGGCTGGACGTTCTTTGTGATGCTGATAAGGCGAGGGAGCTGCTAACAAATGCGGTCAGTTTGTACTCGTTCGAAGACGAGTCAATTTTCGCGCCCCCCGAATTAGAGTTCGCTTCTCAAGAGCGTGACATATATCAGCTGCTTGCGCCGAAGGCACTGCGCAAGGACAACCGACTTAAGCAGCTGACATTCGGAATGACCCGCCGTCAGTTGATTATGACGGCGGTCGTGGCAGTGGCTTTTCTCGTCGCGGGCATTGGATATCTTCAATGGTCAGCGCATAAGGACGCGGTGCGGCAGCAGGCAATAGCTCAGGCACGCGCATCGGAAGCCAAAAGGCTAATGGAGCTCAATGCCAGGGCGCGCAAAAAACTGGAGCTCGCGGCGCTTGCGCATCCTTGGGCGACACAGTCGACGGCTGCGGACCTGGTGACGGCTTGCGGTAAGGCGGTGGACCGACTGCCGTTGAGCATTGCGGGATGGGTTTTTCAGCATGCCGACTGTGCGAACGGCGAATTGAAGGTCGAATACGATCGCAAGCTGGATGGAACCGTGCTGGGATTTGGCCAAGCGGCCTCCCGCCAGTTGGGGGCAACTCCGGTCTTTCAAGGCGGTGATGTTGCGGCGTTGAAGATATCAGTACCCGTTGCGGTCGGCGGCGACGATTCGATCGAGGATGCGGATTCGGCAATGGGGGCATTCCTTTCGCACTTCCAACGACTTGGTGTTTTGCCAACGCTTGAGGAGCGCGCGGTGAAGATCGAGATGCCTGCACCGCCGGCGGGTCAACCCCCTCTTCAAGCTCCGGATGCAACCTGGCGGCAGTTTCACTTCAGCTTCGACGACAGGATGCCTCCTTTAAGACATTTCTCATCGACGCAAGGCGATGGGGACGGTTGGTCGTCGCTGAAAAACATACCCGGTCTCCGAATTGAGAGTGTCAAGACGACTCTCGAAGCAGACGGCCCAACGCTAACTTGGCACATCGAAGGAAACATCTATGCGAAAAAGTAAACAGCTATGCGTCTTCATGGCGTTGATCGCAGGAAGCGCCATTGCCTTCGCGGCTGATATCGTCCCGCCAGTAAAGACGGTGGGCGATCTCGCACCGGTGCTCTCGGACACGATCATGACGAAAGCCCTAGTTGTTCGAGCGCAAGCGCGGGCGGACCTGGAGAAGATAACTGGATCCGGCGCATCCCCGGGTCTTGGGGCTCAACAGGACACCTCCTTACCTCAGGTTCGGCGAATCATGCAAACGAACGGTGTCGGAGAGGCGACACTTGGGTATACGAACGGACGAATCGATGTTCGGGAAGGGGACCGTATTCCAGGCGGATTCACGGTGGTACGTATTGACCCCGATGCTTCTTCTGTGCAGTTGAAGAGCAAAGGAGGAAGGACCTTCGACGTACCGGTTTCGTCGGATACGGGGCTGTCTGTTACGCAGTCCACTCAATCGGCCCCTTCGACGCAACCGAATGCAGGATCAGTGCCGTCGTTCGGCGCTCCCCCTCCGCTGGTTCCGCTTAAAGACCCGAACCCGGCTCCGCCAGTGCCGCCGAACGCGGCTCTGACGGCTTCGCCATCCCCTACCAGCTTGCCGTTGCACTGATCTAGGAGGTCACATGGATATGAGCGACACGCGGCAGCTTGACGCGGTTTCGTCCGCCGTCTTATCGAATGGCGGAAGGTATGCTGTGCCCGAAGCAGCGCGGGGTCGTGTCGCACTGCTGTCAGACTTCACTCTTTTAGTCTGCGAATCTTATAAGCGCGACGCTGCGGTGATCGCGTATCAGAAGTTGTTGGACCGGTATGAGCTGCAATACACGATCAAGTTGGTGTCACTGGAAGATATCCAACACGCCAACGCGGGTCAGATCAAGAAAGGCAACGCCCGTTCGTCCGCCGGCGTCAGCGATGTGCAGGTTCAGGTCATCAGCCTCGTGAAAGAGGCGGTGAGGATGGGTGCGAGTGATATTCACATCCTGAATTACGAACGCAAATCAATCATAAAAATGCGGATTCATGGTCTGCTGTTCGTGAAGCGCGAGCTTGAGGCGGAAGAAGGGCAGGCACTTTGCCGTTGCATGTACGGGTCAATGTGCGACGTTGGCGACGGCAACTACAACGATCGTCTGACCCAAGACGCGCGCCTGTCGCGCGAGTTCATCAAGTCTGCCGGGTTAAATGGCGCTCGTATCGCTACTCGTCCGATGGAGGTCGGAAATATTTTCGAGCTTCGATTGCTGTATGGAAATATCAAGAAGCAGAAGTCGTTGTTGGAGCTTGGCTATAACCCAAAACAGATTGCGGTGATCAACCAGATGATCCGGCGCAAAGGAGTCAACATTTTCTCCGGCGTTACGGGTTCTGGGAAATCGACGGCGCTGCAGGTGGTCTTGTCTATGCTGTTGGCCTTTCACAAGGGGCACATTAACCTCCTAACCGTTGAGCAGCCACTCGAGTACGTGATCGAGGGCGCGGTCCAGACGCCACTGTTGTGCGATCTGGACGATGACGAAGAGGTGGCACGGGAGTGGGCGCGTTCGATTGCCAATCTCATGCGCCTGGATCCTGACTACCTCATGGTCGGAGAATTGCGCGATCTCGCGTCCACGATGGCGGCGATCCAGGCGGCAATGACCGGACACGGAATGTGGACGACAACACATGCGAAGGACGCGTTCGCAACGTTCGATAGGCTTGCCGATCTCGCGGTTCCGATTCGTAGACTCACAGATGCGAGCCTGTTTACCGGCGTGGTGAACCAGTGCCTAGCGCCCATACTCTGCCCAAGCTGCAAGCGACCGTTTTCGAAGTTTCGCTCGGAGGTCGCACCTGATCTGCGAGAGCGTGTGGAAGCAACTTGCTTTGTTCCGGGAGTCTTTATCGCTGGAAATGACGAGGGCTGCGGGACTTGCGGAGGACTGGGCGTTGTAGATAGAACTGTTGTTGCTGAGGCTGTACTGACTAGCCAAGAGCTACTGAACGAGTATAGACGGGAGAACGGTGGCGCAGCAGCGGCCCGTTCGTTCTGGGTTCGTCGCATGGGCGGAATCACAAAATGTCAACACCTGATTCAAAAGATCAGCGAGGGCAAGGTGGACCCGTTTATGGGAGAGGAGGCTGTGTGTGGCCTTGACGAAGACAGCTTGACGATAGCCTGAGGAAATGATGTTGACGATATCAAGAGATGGATTGAGCTTGGCGTGGTACCGGCTGTGGTTCGGCGCCAAGCAACGTCTTACGTTCTATCGAACGATGGCGACACTGCTCAAAAATAATGTTCCGCTGAGGACTGCTCTCGTTACATCGTTCGGTGTCTATAGCGAGGACGGAAAGAAGCCGGACAAGATTGAAGCGATCGTGCTTCAGGACTGCATCGCGGGGGTCGACAATGGTGTCGCACTGTCAGTCGTCTTGCAGAACTGGGTGCCATTTGACGAGCATTCTACGATAGCGTCTGGGGATCGCAGCGGCAAGATTGCAGAGGCGCTGCTGAGGGCTGGGGAGGTTATCAATAGGAAGGGAATTATGCGTAAAGCGCTGATTTCCGCTGTGTCCTATCCAGCGTTCCTGATGCTCAGCGTCGGAGGCGTGTTCTACGTCATTGCCGTGAACGTCATGCCACGGCTTCTCGCGTCAATCAAGCCGGAAAACATGGACTCCAGCGTTCGGTTGCTTGCGTGGTTGTCGTCTGTCGTATCAGATGATGGGTCCATCCTGCTACTTGTGATTGCAGGCATCGTGTTGGCAACGGGCATAAGCCTGAGTCGGCTGACAGGCAGGATTCGTTTTTACCTAGACAAGTTTCCACCGTGGAACATGTATCGAATTGTCCAGGGCGCGATCTTTATCTACAACGTCGGTGTACTACTAGAGGCGAACGTTCCTAAGCGGGAAATCTTAGAAATGATGTTGGCACGTGCAAACCCATATATGCACGAACGGTTGAATGGTGCTCTGCTTGGCGTGAAGAATGGACTTGACCTTGGGCCGGCACTCAAAGAGAGCGGCTTCGATTTTCCAAGTAAGGCCTCGATCGCATATATCACCGTTATCGGGAACATGGAAGGAGGGGAAGCCCAACTTAAGCAGTTTGGCGAGGATTGGATGAATGAAAGCGTTGACAACCTGGTTGTTGCCTCCGCCGTGTTCAAGCAGATCGCGATTGCGGCGGGAGGGTTGTTGATTGCGGCGATCGTCTCGGGCGTGAACGGGATGGGCGGCGGAATGATGGGTATGGGTGGCTAAGACAACTGTTTCGTCGTATTATTCATTGTCAAAGTAATATATTTAAATCATTGGGGTGACTTATGGATTTGGACTTGAAAATGTTGGCCAACCCGCGCTCGGAGCCGGCTCTGAGCAAGCAAGCAGGGGTCCTTTCGATTGAAATGATCGTGGTGCTTGGGATCGTCATTTTGATCCTGCTCGGAGTGGCTGGTCGTATCGCGGTTGCGTATCTGTCGAACGATAACACTGCGGAGCTGACTAACATCTCTGCCATTTATGGTGTGATCAAGGACACGAAGACCACGGTGGGCTACGGTGCGGCGGGCACCGACCTGTCCGCGACGGTGATAGCGACGGGAAAATTGCCTACCAACATTGCTGTCAGTGGTAATACGATCACGAACCAGTTCGGCGGTACTTACACCCTGACGAGCACGGGACAGGGCTTCACGGTTACGACACCGGCGATCCCACAAAAGAACTGCGTGAAAATTGCTTCGGGGGCGACACAGACGGGTCAGTGGACTAGTTCCTCTATCAACTCCGGTTCTTCCACGACGGGCCCAATGAGCACACCGCAAGCGGTGACAGCATGCTCTTCTGCGACGAATTCGATTGCGCTCGTCAGCACCTATTGAGCGTATGGGAGCTGAAAGTGACTGATCGACTCAATGCCACCTCCTTCGTGGATCTGTACATCGGGGAGTCGTTCAGTCAGATGTCGGGACTGGACGGTGCCATGGGCATTCAGGCCGCCCCGGAATACCTCTGCCATGACATTGCATTAGTACGGGCGAGGTGTCTCCACGTTTATAAGGCTGAACGCAATCCGGAGTTTTTTTTACAGCTTGGGTCGGCCTCATACCGGGTCACGACCATGGAAAGCTTGCGGGAGACAGTGTTCACTGTCCGCCAATGCAAGGAGCCACGTCCGGCGCGCACTCTGGGTCTGGGAGACGGCGTGCTGAATGCGCTGCTCGAACGCTCATTGCGCGGTTTGGTGCTGGTGTGCGGCGAGATGAAGATGGGTAAGACGAACACGGCAGCATCTATCTTCGTTGAGCGGGTGAAACTGTATGGGGGTCTTGGACTCGCTGTCGAGGACCCGCCCGAGATGGTTCTGGAGGGAACGCATGGTGAGGGCCACGTTATGCAGCTGTGGGCTAATCCACAGCGAGGTGGCTACCCGGAGCAAATGCGGCGGGGAATGCGCAGTGGCGCAGAAGTAATCATGCTCGGCGAGATTCGTGATGGCGTAACAGCGTCCGAAGCCTGCAGAGCCGGCATCAATGGCCATCTTGTAATATCAACGGGACACGGCGGAAGCCCTCTGGAAGGGATCGAACGACTGCACGCTCTCGCTCTTCAACAAGAACCTAGCGCAGCAAACCTGCTTGCGGACGGCCTGGCGGTGGTGCTTTGGCAAACCTTAGAGCCGGTGGTCGTTAATGACCGGCACGTCAAACGCATGCGGACGAAAATGCTGGTCGTAAAGGGAAACGATTCTGTGCAGGCGAAGATTCGGGAGGGCCGATTTTCTGCTCTTGTCCAAGATATGCAGCAGCAAGCGAGCGCCGCGGCCTGGGCTACAGGGGCGACCAAAAAATGATTCTAAGATCGAGGGCACAGTGGCGCCAACGCGGGGTCATGTCCATAGAAGCTGCGGTCGTGGCTGGCTTGATGGGCCTCGCTGTGGTTGGCGTCGGTAGCTGGGTTAAATATGACGCGGACTTCAAGAATGATAAGCTTGCAGCTGACAACCTGAATATTGTTTTCCAAGGAGCGCAGAGCTGGTTTACCGCCAACTACGCGACCATTGCAGCGGCCGCATCGCCTAGTGTTACCTACCCGTTTGCCACGTGGCAAGGCTCAGTGACAGGTGCGATCACGGGAGCCAACATCTACCGGCAGACGTATTCGATGCGGGTCTATAAGGAGCCGTCCGGCCAGCTCGACATGGTTGTCATGACGACTGGCGGTGATGTGATTCCCGATGGTGACCTAAGGCGCATATCCCGCATGATGGGCGGGGCTGGCGGGTTCGTGTCGTCTGCTGCGCCGACTGTCGCTCAAAATCCTGCGGCCGGCTGGTCAATACCTGTAGCAAACCTCGGTGGTTCGCCCGGCGGCGGTCACTTGGCTGCTGCTGCATTTTTTGCGAATGCGGCGGCAGTGCAGGACTTTTTGTATCGTCACGCGGTACCGGGTCATCCGGAAGTTAATCAGATGTCAACCACGCTCGACCTAAACAACAACAGCATCACAAATGCTGCGTCGGTGGCGGCGTCCTCGGTTTCGGTGGTGAACCCGGGCGCTAACGCCGTCATCACGATGAATCAACAGGCGGTGATCGGTACGCCGGGTGCGTTGTACGTTCAAACGAACGGTCAAGTGAACGTTACGAATCTAGCGGGCAATCAATGGGCTCCCGTTGCGGTTTCCACATTGACGACTGCAGCCAACGCTAGCGTCGGGACCGACTTAGGGGTGGGCGGGAGCGCGCAGATAAACGGCAACGCGCAAATCAACGGCAGCATCGGCGTCAACGGTAACGCGAATGTGGGTCAGTCATTGGGCGTCAACGGTACGATTTCGGCGAATGGTCCGATCAACTCGGGGACGAGCATGTGGACTAACGGGACGATCACGGCAAATGGGGATGTGAACACTGCGGGCAACATTAACTTCGCAAATGCCGATCGCTCAATAACGAACCCAGGCAACATGTACCTTTCCGCGGGGAATAACCTTTACCTGAATCCTTTCGGCGGGAATCGCACGGTTGTCGGCGGAGGGGGCGGCAGCGGAATACTCGAGACAACCAACCGTCTTTATGTCGATGAGTACATTCAACCTCAAGGCGGCGTAGGGCTAGGCAGCGGTTGCTCACCAAATGGCTTGATTGGGAACTCTGGTAGTGGGCCAGCGTTCTGTATCAACGGTGTCTGGTCGAGTCCGTCTAGCTTCAATCCGAGGGTCTACGCAACCGCGGCACCCGACAGTGGGGTTATAGGCCCGTACAACTGGTGCTTTTCGATGGACATCACGATCGGCGAAAGTTCTGCCTTCGGTATTTGGGGCGTGCAGTTGGTCGCCGACAACGGGCCTAACAATCGCTTCTTCCGGGCGTATAACTCGAAATCTGGTGGTCAAGTAGCCTACGCGTGCTTCTGACGGCTGAGACCGTTCGGGCTCGAACGCGATACATAGTCAAGTCTCTCAGGTTCTAGCTTCTTCCCCGGACGGCTAGAACTTTTATGGGTGTCACGGAAACGTAGCACCCATTTTTTTTGAATGTCGACGATGAGGCAGCTCCGGTTCGCGTAGTGCCGGCTCCCCTGGATCGTTCGCGCGGAGGCTAAAGGTTTATCATGCAGGGTTTCCGAGTTGCGGCGGACTTTATGGCGGGGCGACCCGCCGGCCGAGACGTCCGTGGAGCGCAATATGAAAATTTTAGTCGCTTCTATGCAACCGTCGTCCGCTATCTTTCAATTGACCCGTGTTCAGGGTCCTATTTATGCATCGAACTTCGCACCAGCCTCACATCCACTTTTCCCCTCGGTACCGGGCCGACGTAGACGGCCTACGAGCGGTCGCTGTCCTCGCCGTAGTGTTGTGTCATGCGAGCTTCACGAGGTTCGCTGGCGGGTTCATTGGCGTTGATGTCTTCTTCACAATCTCTGGGTTTGTAGTAACCGCATCCATTCTCGGTGACATCGAGCGAGACGATTTCTCTTTCAGAGACTTCTATGTGAGGCGCGCGAAGCGTCTTATCCCAGCGCTTTACGCAATGCTATTCGTTACATTTGCGTTCAGTTTGCTGTTTTGTTTTCCGGACGACACGTTTCGGCTGGGCAAGAACATTCTGGCCGTCGCGACAATGACGTCTAACATTTATTTATCGAAACAGACTGGCTACTTTGACGCGCAGGCGTCCGAGCAGCCTTTGCTTCATACGTGGTCGCTGTCGGTTGAGGAACAGTTCTACGTGGTCCTTCCGTTGATCCTTGTTCTATTGCATCGGAAGGCGCGATCTTGGCTCGTGCCGTGCTTGGTAATGCTCACCGCAGCTTCGTTCATATCCGCTGTGCTCCAGGCTCATCGGGAGTCGAGCGGCGCCTATTACTTCGCCCAGAACCGAGCATTTGAGTTTTTGATCGGGAGCCTACTGTTCCTGTATGAATCGAAAAGAGCCGTTGCGCGTGCATGGTTCTTCGACTTGATCTTTTGGGTGGGAATGGCGCTGCTGGTAGCTGGGGTGCTTGGGCTCAGTGCAGAGGCACAGTTTCCTGGCCTGGGAGCAATTTTGCCGTGCGGCGGTGCGCTGTTGATTATGTACGCCGGTCGCCGCTCGCTATCCGCACATAAGGTACTTGGAAGCGCCTTCGCGGCATTTGTTGGCAAGCTCTCATACTCCCTGTACCTGTGGCACTGGCCCGTATTTTACGCTCTTCGGCGCTTCGACCTAGCAACTCCGATCGGTTATGCGGCGGCCATATTGGTGGCATCGGTCTTGGCTCTCCTCACGTACTGGCTGGTGGAGAAGAGGGTCAAGGAGACGGCGATAACAGGGAATCGGGCGCTCGCCTTGTTTTTGGGTGCACCGATACTAATTGCGGGCATCGTGGCGGGGACAGGGAAGCTTACCGATGGATTCCTCTTCGCGTACCCAGCTAAGGTCCGCGCAGACGTCCATTGGTCGGGTACGGCGTTGTTTGACATGCCCAGAGGGAAGAAGTGCTGGTCTCAGGTCGCAGTAACCGACGAGGCTACCTGTTCGCTCGGCGATCTCGCTTCGCCCGACAAAGCGATTTTGTGGGGCGACTCGCATGCTTATCACCTGGTCTATTTCTTCGACCGGTTGGGCAAGGCCCATCACATGGCAATTCACGATCTGGCTTTTACGCTTTGTCCGCCGATAGAGAAGGAGCCAGCGTTGCCGGGGTATGCGCCCTATTTGGAAGATCACCTTCGCTGCGTTGCGCATGACAAGGCGGTTATGGAATATGTCATGTCCCGTCCTGACGTTCGGACGGTGTTCATGGTGGCCGCGTATCAAAACTACCTCAACCTCGACGCAGGACCCAATCCCAAACCTAGCGGCCACGGCTTCATGCCGGGACAGCTTGAGGCAGAGCTAGGCAATACGATTCAAAAGTTGACGGCTGCTGGCAAGCGAGTGGTACTTTTGAATGATGTGCCGATGATCCCAATGAACCTCATCAACTGCGAGTTCTACAATAATCTTTACTTTCCGGTCCGCAAGAAAGCATGTGAGTTTGACGCTCGGGTAGCCGAAGAACAGCATCAGCCAATTCATGAAATGCTGGGGCGCTTGAAAGCGAAGTTCCCGCAAATCTCGATCATGCACACATACGATGTTCCATGCGCGAACGGGATCTGCTCGTTGAATTTCGACGGTCTGCCGATTTATCGATACAACGATTACCATCACCTCGGTCTAGCCGGTAGCACGCTTTACTACGAAAAGTACGCGGCAAAGCATCCGCGCGAGCTAGACCAGATCTTGGCAACGCCAGTTGGAGGAGCGAATTAGGGTTGCCGTAGGCTTGCGACGGTGACACGTGCAGAACAAAAAAGGCGCCTTGCGGCGCCTTTTTTGTCGGTCGAAAGCGTGGATCAGGAAGATTTCGTGCAACTGAGCAGGACCAGTCCGTTAAAGTCGCCTGACGTTGTTGCGTGAGCGCCGTAAGCTACCGCCACGTACGGGTTATCCGAGCTGGAGCCCATGACCCGGTTGATCACCGTGAGACCAGCGCCGGCGGTCATTGTGTTGAGGGCGTAATCCGAAGTCCCGGATACAACGAAAAATTGGTCGGCCCCGATCGAGACGTTGATGTTCAGGTTCTTGAGAGTAAGCGTGTTCAAGTCAAGCGTCGCGGTCGCTGAGTTGACCGTGCCCGGAGCTACGCTGCCGGCGACCGTGGCCGGACTTGTGGACTTCAATCCCTGGCAAGCAAGGGTCGTCGCGGTCGGACTCAAGGTGAGCGGGGTGCCTACTGCGTACACTGCACCTTGGTTCTTGTTATAGGTGCCACCCGAGGTATCCGAGCCGTCTGTCCAGCGCCCGATGGCAAAGGCCCCGCCCACGCCGGCGATGTCGTAAACCGATCCAGTCTCGTTGATGGTCGCGGTAGCGGTTGATGCGAGGGTGGTAAACGCGCCGTGAGTCGGTTCCTGCACGAGAGAGGCGAGAGGCACAGTCAGCGCGTTGATGGTTGTACCCTGCGGGAGCGACCCTCCTGTCAGAGTTGCAGGGGCGAAGAGGACAGAAACGTTTCCGGCCGCGCCCGAGACAGTCGGCGCGTTTCCGGCGAATTGGATGGGTGGCTGAGCAACAAGAGGCGTACTTGCGCCGTTTGCGGCATCCGTGCCGTTACTACCGCCACCACCGCCGCACGCGGAGAGGATAGCGGCCGTCAGAAGGCAAGGGATCAGGCTATAAGCGGGCTTTTTCATTTGGTTTTTGTCTGGATTTGGCGTTGTCGAGGAAAATCAGCACTACGCCTATAGTATGTACCCATTGGGTACAAATTGACAAGGATAGAATATATTTAAATTATTGAACGAGCACGACGCTGTTTTGAGGAACGCCGGGCGGAATCGCGATCGGTGCCACGCCGTAGGTCATCGGCCCGCTCAATAAGCCATTGCTGTTCACGCCTACCTTGAGCGTGTAATAGCCGCTCTTGGATATGTACCCCGCAAGGCCAATCGGCGGGGCCGTGTTGTACACGTAAGCGGTGCCACTAGCTACCCAGTTGTTGACGGTCGTTGGTCGGATGTACCAAGTCGGTAGGTACGGATTAGCGGCGTCTGGGACGTTGCCTGTGAATGCTGGATTGGCGCTTGCGTATTGACGGACATACGACATGTAGGCGCGCATGTTGTCTCCTATCGCAGTGGCCTCGGCGACGACCTGGAAATCAGAGGTTGTTCGCATTGTCGAGTCGACAAATCCTGTTATCACAATCAATGCGATCAGGAACGGAATCATCATCTGCATGACTGCTGCCCCACTATTGTTTTGCGTCCACTACCGTGATCGTTCGATGTCCTTTGGACACTTGGATGTCTAGAGCGGGAACTGCATTTGCGATGCGCCCGAGAACCTCGAGGAACGTGCCGGTGTAAGTCGATGTGTATGTGACCTGGTACGGAACCGAAGCTGACCATGCTGGCTTGCCATAGCCGGCAATCTGCGCCCAGTCGTCAATGTTTTGGTGCAACGATTTGTCTGCCGCCAATGTCCACGAGCGCATTGCGTCAGCGGTAGGGACAATTTGAGCTGCCGCGATTTGGATAGGCCCACCGACGATCGGCTGCGCTGCGGCGAGGGATGGGGTTTGCTGCGGCAAAGCTTGGACCGGCGCCGCGCTTGGGGCTGCTGTCTGTGTCGTCCCGTTGGAATCCAAGAACTCAGCAATGAGACGCATAGCATCGTCTGCTGAGATTACCTTTGCTTGTGCCATCGCCATGATCCGTCGCGCGAAATCAAGGCGGACTTGATCCGAGATCGCCGGCTGAGGTTTCTGAGCTGGAGTCGGAGCGGGAAGCTGTGCGGCCGGCGACGTCGATACGAGTTGGGCCGAGCGCATTGTTTCCGCTGTAGGCGTAAGCGTCGAAGACCGAGCCGCAATCTGAACATCGGTGTCGCTTGCGTCGTCTTCCGGATCGACCTCGGTGTACGTTTGAATCTTGGAATTGGCTACGCCATGCTGAACAAGCCAGTCCTTAACCGCTGCCACGCGGCGCTTCGCGTTTTGGAGTTGGTTCTTGTTCTTGGCGTACGCGCTGACGTTTATGTTGTCGGCAGCGAGAAGAGCGCTGTTCATTCCTTCCAGTGTGGATTTTCCGGATCTCGATAAGCGGGTGCCGTAGAAAGAAACATATGACGTAGTGTCCTGTCGAGCGGATTGGGGATTTGCCGCGGTGACTATGGGCGCGTCGTCATTTACATAGAAAGCTGCGTGCGCGGAAGTTGCGCCGGCCAGAGCGGCCCACGCGATGAGGTAAGTCAGCTTAAGTTTCATATCCTTCCCAGTGAAAAAGTGCGAGGACTTCTGACGTCAGAAGCGATAAAGTGTGGCTTGTAAAACATGCGTGATATGATGATATCATTCTGATACACTAAAGTACGTTGCGCACGGAAATTTTTAGATAGATGACCTCCGCAGGTCACGATCCCCTCGGCGAGTCGGGGGCGGGGTGCGATCGGTAAATCAGGAAAGGAAATGCAGCCAAATAGCCAGAAGAGCGTCGCGGGGGTGTTGAACGCATTGCCGCTCAGCCTGCAGCAACAATCTTACGAGCGCATGCTCGACGGGTTGAAGAGAGACTTCGGAGTTTGTCTTGCTGAGTTCGAAAATCCACTTCTACAGGAGTTGATGTTGAACCCCGATGGCCGGCTATGGCGTGAGGTGGCGGGGCAGGGCATGTCCGACACGGGCATGCGGATGACGGCGAGCGAGGGTGAACAATTATTCAGCAGCTTGTCGGGGCTGCTTGAGGCGGAAGTGAAGGCGAGCAAGCCGATTCTCGAATGCGAGTTGCCTACGAACGGTGCTCGCTTTGAAGGGTTGATATGGCCGATCGTGACGGGCCCGACGTTTGCCATTCGGGTACCTACGGCGATGGGGGTCACTCTCGAAGATTTCGAGCGACGCAAAATCCTGACGGATGTCAATGATCCAGAAAATAAGAAGAGGATCGCTCGTGCTGATTTCGCTGAGATGGCCAGCGGCAAAAGCCATCGCGAAATTATCGAAATGGCGGTGCGGCTACGCAAGAACATTCTGATTGTCGGCGGCACGGCGTCTGGAAAGACCACGTTGCTCAACGCAATATCCCAATCCATTGCGACTCTTACGCCTGAGCACCGAATCATCATTATCGAGGACACGCGAGAGGTGCAATGCGCCGCGCCCAACGTAGTCCAGATGAGAACTAACTTGGAGATAGCGGACGTAGACATGACCCGTTTGCTCAAGGCGTCTCTGCGCTTGCGACCGGACCGAATCATTGTTGGCGAAGTGCGCGACAAGGCCGCACTTGCCCTGTTGAAGATGTGGAATACAGGGCATCCGGGTGGTCTCGCCACGGTCCACGCAGACGATTGCTATGGTGGGCTAACCCGGTTGGAACGCATGATCGAAGAGAACCCTGGTATTCGAGCCAACAAGCACGATATTGCGGACGCGGTCGACCTATGCATTTTCATCGGAAAGGACAGTGATCATTCTGCGGGAAGAAAGATCAGGGAGTTGGCGGTGGTGGAAAAGTACGATGCGCAGACGCAGCGCTATGTGCTTATAAATGTGTGAAAGTAATTTAATCATTTTAACTTTAGGATCATTCAACCATGTCTAAAAAAGTTCTTTGGAGTCTGGGATCGCTGCGCGCTCATTTGCGCGATCGCATCTTTCGAAACGCGCGAAACATCGCTCGTGGCGCAACAAAAATGAGCCACGTCGAGTTTTGGAGGACGCACGTGACCTTGTCGCGCGTCTGGGCGCTGCTGATTCTGGGAGGCTATGCCGGTCTCGCGTGTGCGCAGTCGGCCGCGCCTTGGGAAGGTGGTCTGTGCGGTGTGGCGGGTTGGTTCAAAGGTCCGACCATGCTGGCCGTGGGAACGATCGCGTTCGGAGCTGCTGCGGGGGGCTTTGTTTTTGGCGAGGAGATGACGGGGATTTTGAAGAAGGTGACCAACATCACGATGGCTGTTTGTCTGGCTGTCGGCGGCGCTTCTTTCCTTGGCTGGATTGCGGTGAAGGCCGGAGCGACGTCGTCTTCGTGCGGCAGCTAAATTCAGGAGGCGACGATGAGCGCAGGGCATAGGGGAGAACTCACCCAGGTCACGATCCACGGCTCTGGCGTTCGGATATTGACCTTCATGGGAGGCGACAGGCGGCTCGTCCTCGGCGGAGCCGCCTTCGCCATCTACATGGCTTTCATGATGAGCATGCGGTACGGCGCTTGGTATGGCATTCCATCGGCGGTGGTCATCTGGGGCCTTTGGATTGCGCTCATGCGCAAGTTGGCAACATTTGATCCCCAGTGGCTTGATGTGCTACGCCGACATCGGAAATATCGAGCCTTTTACTCCGCGCGTGGGCGCTTCAACGCGCCCACGCCAACGTACAAAGACTTTAAATAAGGTGGTGACGCTATGTTGAACGGTTTTTGGATCGTCATCGCGCTGATGGTGGTCGGAGTCATCTGGTACGCGGTCGCATCTGGCAGCGCGGGGATGCAGAAAGAGTTCCGAGACGAGGCGCAGGGACTTGCCGACTTGCTGCGATACGCAAAGCCCATTGAGCCGGGGATCATGCTTGGAAAGGGCGGTGAACTAATCGCTGGGTTCTACTATCGAGGGACCGATACCGAGTCGGCCAGCAACGGCGAACTGGAGGCGATCGCTGCGCGGTTAAACGATGCTATGCGCCGTCTTGGATCGGGCTGGATGGTGCATATCGATGCGAATCGTGCCTGGGCGATCGGATACCCCGAGCAAGGCGATTTTCCGGCCGCGGTTGCTAAGTTGATGGACCTCGAGCGCGAGGCCCAGTACAACCGCGAGGGCGCGCACTTCGAGAGCGGCTACGCCATGATTTTTACGTACCTGCCGCCGATCCAGCTCCACAGCCAAGCAACTGCGCTGATGTTCGAGAAAAGTGAGGACCTTCGGTCGAGTCGAGTTTCGTTGCAGGATCAGTTGCTCTCGCGGTTTAGAGACTCGCTTTCGGAACTCCAGGCGCAACTCGGCACGATCTTCGAAGGCATTACCCGCATGGGGGAACAGACGGTCGACAGCGCGTTCGATGGTGAACCTGTTGTTATTGACCATCTCGCGGGATACATGCACTACTGTGTAACGGGGATCAATCAGCACATTCTCAAACCGCCTGCCGGCATGTTCTACGACACGGTAATCGGTAGCCAAGACTTCACCGGGGGCAATCATCCGCGAATGGGACGCAAGCACGTAAGGTGCGTGGCGATCGAGGGATTCCCTGCGGCAAGCTACCCAGGCATGCTGACGGCGCTAAATTCGCTGCCCGTGTCCTACCGCTGGAACACTCGGTTCATCTTTATGGACCCTGAAGAGGGCAAAGGGGTACTCAACCGACTCCGAAAGAAGTGGCGTCAGAAGGTGAGAGGTATTAAGGACCAAGCTGCAAACACGTCTAGCGGAGCGATCGATCACGACGCACTGGAGATGGAGGCGGACGCTCAGACGGCGATGGGCGAGGCCGGTTCCGGCCTGGTGCGCTACGGTCACTACACCACCGTCATCGTATTGATGGACGAGGATCTGGTGAGCCTGAAGCAAAGTGTCGAGGATTGCGCCACGTTGGTACGGAACCTCGGCTTTCCTGTCCGCATTGAAGAATTGAACGCGGTGGAGGCGTTTTTGGGAACGCTTCCGGGTCACGGCTACGAGAACGTGCGTCGTCCAATTCTGCACTCGCTGAACCTGGCGCATCTTATTCCCACGACGGCAACGTGGCCCGGTTTGGCGTTGAATCCTTGCCCGTTCTTCCCCCCGAATAGTCCGCCTCTACTAATGGCAAAGACTACGGGCAACGCGCCGTTTCGGCTCAATATGCACGTCGATGATGTCGGCCACACGCTGATGATGGGACCGACAGGCGCGGGCAAGTCAACTCATCTCGAATTGATCGAAGCGGCGTTCCTGCGATATCCAAAAGCGCGTGTGCGGAAGTTTGAGAAGGGTTACTCATCGTTTGTGCTGTGCCATGCAAATCAAGGCTCCTATTACGATATCGGGGGCGAGCACGGTGGCGATCTCGGCTTATGCCCTCTGGGGGCGGTTGATAAGCTGTCCGAGCGAGCTTGGGCGGAGGAGTACATTGAGACCCTGTTGAGGCTCCAAGACTTCGCCGTTACGTCAACTGACCGTTCTCTTATCCGTGCGACGCTGGGCCAGTTAGGGGCCGCCGAAGCTGACCGCCGGACGATGACCGATTTCTGTCAAAAGATGCCGGACAATAAAATTCGAGAATCGCTCAAGCCATACACGCTTGCCGGTGGCAATGCGATGTTGGACGCGAAGAGCGACGACGTGCGGTTGGGGCGTTTCGTGGTGTTTGAGATGGAGCATCTGATGGCCATGGGGGACCGTAAGGCGGTTCCAGTGCTTCTGTATTTGTTCCGGTGTGTCGAGCGAGGATTAGACGGTTCGCCGACTTTGCTGGTGCTTGATGAAGCGTGGCTCATGCTTAACCATCCCCTGTTTCAGGAGAAAATTCGCGAGTGGCTCAAGGTGCTTCGTAAGGCGAACTGCTCTGTCCTGTTCGCGACTCAATCGATTTCTGACGTTGGAAAAAGCGCGATTCGTGACGTACTGTTCGAGAGCTGCCCGACGAAGATCCTGTTGGCCAACCCTGAAATCCGCGGGAACGAGGAGTCAGCCTCTCAGTACCGTGCGATTGGACTCAACGAACGGCAAATCGACATCATCGGCCGCATGTCAAAGAAGCTTGACTACTACTACATGTCACCCCTCGGGCGCCGAAAGTACCAGCTGGGGCTTGGCCCTGTATGCCTAGCGTTTGTTGGAGCCTCGGGCAAGGACGACATTGCCGTTGCTCGTCAACTAATGGAACGATATGGCGATCGTTGGACGGTCGAATGGTTGCGCCACTGCAACATGAACAAGGACTGGGGCAAGGGCCAGCTGACTGACTGGATCAACTTTCATGAGAGCCAGTTGGGGCCGGTGAAAAGAGCCGCATAAATGATATTTTGATATCTTTTAACGTCTGGTGAATGGTATAATAAAGTCAATGTGATAAAACCGGAGAGGAAGGTATCATGACCATATTCATCGTTCTGCTCGTGCTTGGTAGCCCGCTCTTGGTGCTGGTAGATCAAGTGGTGGGTTGTGTGGTGGCCTTCCCCGTCGTTGTCGCAGCTCACCTTCTCAGGGCGCTCGTGCGCTGGGTTATAGGGCGAGTGATGAACGCTTTTCATCACTCACACGCATAGAGGATCCCATGCGGTTTATTGCACTTGCTGTCAGCGCGATCGGTCTGTCGCTGTTCGTAGTGTGTGCGCAAGCGCAGATTTCGACGCGGGCGAATCTCGTAATTTCGGATGTGCAGGTTGTGTGTCAAGGAACTCAACCCTTTGCATCACTGACGCTGCCTATTGGGGCGGCAGATTTGGGACACCCCGGTCTGCTCTACATCGGTATGCACGATCCGGGGATGTCGCAAGCAGCATTTTTTGTCAACGGGAATTGGGTCGGATATCAGGGCGGTCTATTTCCGATCAACACGATCGCGAGCGGTGGGCTTTACACCACTCGGATGGTGATTCCCTTACCCCCGAGTCTCGCAGGCGGTGGGTGGAAGCTTTACGTGGGTTACGGAGCATTGTCGGCTGCGGCCGAGAGTCAAGTTCAAGCCACAATAAATGCAATCAACGCTGCGAAGGCGTTGAAGGCGGACGCTGCCTTAGGGGCAATCGATCCCAACAGCTATCGCCGAACGCTGATTCAATCCGACATGACTCAAGCGGGGAAGTACGGGTATGTCAACACTGGTGTCGAAACGAATCCATATGTTTGCCAGCCTGAATTCGGCGGCGGAGGAGGTGAATAACATGAAGCACATAAAAATGTCGTCCGTCATCGTCGCAATGACGTTCATTTTCACAACACAAGCCCACGCGGGCGCGGTTGCGGGGGCGACCGAGCCGACTCAGATTCTGAACAACGTCCAGTTGACCGCATCGTATGCGCAGCAAGCTCAACAAACTGTCACGCAGATTAACCAGTACGAAACGATGCTGCGCAATCTCATGAATGCAACGCCGAGTGAGCTTCTTGGGCAGGCGGCGGGCGCGCTGTGGACTGACAACAATATGACTCAGACCTTCAAGGATCTTTCCACGATCGTGATGGGCGGCCAGAAGATCGCCTACACGTTGCAGAATACCGACACGCTATTTCATAACCTTCACCCCGGGTATGGTTCGGCGTTCGATTTCCAAAACGGCTACCGCAACTGGTCGGACAACACACTTAACTCCGTTCAAAACGCGCTGTCCCTGGTCAGCGCTCATGCGTCGAATTTCGCGAACGAGCAAACGATGGTCAAGGAATTGCAACAGCGTTCGCAGACTGCGCAGGGACAAATGCAGGTGCTACAGGCGGGTAACGACATCGGGGTCGCGATGGTGGGTCAAATGCAGGAGCTTCGGCAGTTGCAGGCGGCCCAGATACAACAGCAGGGAGCATACATTTCGAGCCAACAGGACGAGTCCAATGCGAAACACAGCGGAGCGGAGCGCGTGTTCGGAAATGTACAAAGTAATAGTATGTTGCCGCTGAACGCAGCTCCGTCGCAGTAGCCGGGGCTTTACCGATCCCTATAAGGAACATCATGCGCTTACTTACTTTGATTCTCACCCTGGTGCTCGTCTGCGGCTGCACGAAGCAAACGCCCGCGTCGGACGGCGTTTCGGGCCAGCAGGCATCGGCAACACCCGCTGCGTCTCCGACACATCAACAAGCGCTCGATAAGGTCTATGGCAACCTCCATAGCAACAGTATCAAAGACAGTAATAAGTGAGGGTGGGCATGTTCGCTTTCGTGAAGTCGCCTCAGAAGCGGCAGTTCAACCCGCGTAAAACACTACGGCTAATCGCAATAATTGCGGTGGTACTGGCGTTGGTTGGTATGTCGCTCTCGGCGTTTGCTCAGTCGGCGAACACGTTCAATTTTCTCAACGGCGTGGAGAGTAAGTTTCAGCCCCTTCAACAGACTTGGTACACGAAGATATCCGTCTACGCTCAGAGACTTTTTTGGGCGCTTGCCGCAGTTGATTTCGGCTGGACCACGATCACTTACATAATCGATAAAAATGATATTGCCGATATGCTCGGCAGCGTGGTCCGAAAGGTAATGACCATCAGCTTCTTCTTCGTGTTGCTGAAGATGTCAAACCAGTGGATCCCTATGATCATCGATTCCTTCACGCAGATCGGGCAGGATGCCGGCGGCATGACGACGTCGACCACGCCAGATGGAATCGTGGGGAAGGGTTTTGACCTCGCGCTGGGAGCGTTTAAGGCCATTCACGACCTCGGTGCCTTGGATGCGATCGCGGTGGTTCTTCCGGTGGGTTGCCTTGGAATCGTGATGTTTCTTGCGTTTCTGTTTGTCGCGGCGCAATTGCTGGTGACGCAGATCGAATCCTTCTTGTGCATTGGGGCAGGCGTGATTCTGCTGGGGTTTGGTGGCTCCCGTTGGACTACGGACATGGCGTCCAAGTACATGCAATACGCTGTCGCTACAGGGCTGAAACTGATGGTGCTTTACCTGATTGTAGGAGCAGGACAATCCCTGTTTTCGGGCCTGACGATTGACCCTAACAACCTGATTGCGAGCTGTCTCACGAACGCTGGCAGCGCCTTGGTATACACGTATCTCGCTATCCAGATTCCTGCAATCGCCAGCGCAATGATGTCCGGGTCACCGACAATGACTGCGGGCGGAATGATGGGCGCAGCACTTTCGGCGGGCGCAGCTGTCGCAGGAGTCGGTGCGGCCGTGGCGGGCGGTGCGATGGGTGCGGCCAAGGGTGCGAGCGGCGCAGCAGCAGGCGCTACGGGGCTGGCGAAGGCATTGAGCTCTGGCGTGAACTCGGGATTGGATCTCGGCAAGAGCGGAACCGATTTGGCCACGCACGCACTTGGACAGATGGGCAGTCACGGACTCGGGATGGCAAAAGGAGCTGTGGGAGACGCGGTTGGCGGTGCACGGACAAGTTTTGCACAAAAGGTCGATGGGTCTGCAGGCGGGAAGATAGCGTCAAGCATCGAGTCCACGCGCGGTGGAAGCATGTCCGGTGTGCCTGCTCCGGCGCCCGCTCAAGCCCCGGCACCGCAAGGCGGAACTGGCGCCCCGGCCTCGTCGGGAAGCGGCGGAAATCAAGCGACTGGCGGTGGGTCTTCTGGTTCAAGCACAGCGGCAGAGCAGGTAAATGGATCGAACGCACCGATGGATTCGACGGGCAGCAGCGCTACGCCTGGTGCGCCGCTTTCGGCGGCTTCAACGGGCGGGGACGGAGCCGCGCAAGCGACGCCTGGAGGGGCAAGCGCGGACATGTCGGGTTCTCCGCTGTCTGCGCCGTCATCGGCTTCGCAAGGTGCATCGGGTGCGCCACAGTCGCCACCGCAAGCCACTGCCTCATCGTCCGCCGGCGCGCCGAACCTAGGTGCCTCGAACGGGGGCGGAAATGCGCCCACGGGATCCGCAGCGGCGCCGAGTGGCGGGAGCGGTCCGTCCTCGGACGCGACTACGGCGAGTGCTGGTGCGGGCAACACGCCAGTTACTCCGTCGTCGAACCCTTCTGGGGATGCTTCAACGGCTTCCGTCAGCGGCGGAGGCTCCGGCGCTCAAGCGCCGCAGGCTCCCCAACCTCGGAAGGATGCGCTGCATAGCAGGATTCAGAATTTGCAGGGTTATGTGCCGCAAGACGGAGCGGCTGCGGCAAGCATCAATATCGATTTAAAGCACGCAGCAGACTGATATAGTTAAATTATTCGGAGCCAATGTGTTTAAACGCAAAAAGCCTGCAGAGGCGGCAGTTGACGGCGACGTAACTGGTGCAGTGGCCGCCAGTGCTGCGAAGAGCGAGAAGGCAGAATCACCGTTCCTGCGCGCCCACGGCGGTGAGCAGGATGACCGATATATGAATCTCGCTGTGGCGAGACACAACGCCCAAGTGGGGTTTCGAATTGTGAGTGCGATCCTCGCGATTTCGGTTTCCTTCAATGGCTACTACCTGTTATCCAGCAAATACATCCCGTATGTAGTCGTCGAAGACAAAATCGGTAACATCATTTCCGTTGGTGTGGCAGACCGAGCCAATCCCGTCGATAGCAAACGCGTTATTCGGGAGCAGATGATCGACTGGGTGGAATATTCACGTCTCATCATTGGGGATCAGGCTGCACAAAAGCGGTTCATTGGCTGGGTATATGCGCGAGTGCAAGAGGGCACTCCGGCGAAGAAAGAGTTGGACCGTTTCATTCTCGAGCGCAAGCCATTTCAAACCGCAGCTGATCACACGGTGGATGCCGCGGTCACCTTAGCATTACCGGTTTCGGACCATACGTTCCAGGTTGAATGGACTGAAACGATGTATTCGCCCAACGGGGACGTAATCGGTAAAGAACGATGGAAAGGCAACTTCACTTTCAAGATTGTTCCGTTAAACACTGAGGCCGGGATACGGGCGAACGGTGCGGGCTTTTTTATCACGGACTTTACGTGGTCAAAGGTTTTGGGTTGAGGCAGTGATTAAGATCAATCGGGAGTTCACGGGCATGAAAAAGCTGGCAGCGGTATTGGCGTGCATAGTTCTGAGTACCAACGCGTTTGCGGCAGGCAAGCGATTTCTGACGTTGGAAGACGCTGCTGTCGCGCAAGCAAAGAAGTGGCAGCAGACTGGGGTTGCGAAACCAATCATTTCTGACGATGGCCGGATTATGTATCCGTTCGGGCAGTATTTGCCGAAGCTCACTTGTACGCTTATGCGGGTATGCGACATTCAACTTGAGCCCGGGGAATTGCTAACGGGGAAGCCGGTTGCCGGCGACACAGCGCGGTGGTTGATGAGCAAACAAGTCTCTGGCTCAGGCGATAAGGCGATCACGCACGTGATCGTCAAGCCGACTGACGTCAACATTGAGACTAATTTAATTATTACGACAAATCTGCGTACTTACCAGATCGACTTGTACTCTAGTCCGTCCGAAAAGGACTACCTGAACATGATCGGTTTTTATTATCCGGAGGACATGTCGACTGAATGGGACGACTCCGCAAAAATAAAGGCGAAGGAGCAACGTGCGCATGATCAGCTTGTTGCCGCAGAGTTGCCAGCTGGATCCGCCGAGAGCCTTGACTTCAACTATTCGATTGACGGCTCATCGGGGACGTCTTTCAAACCTGTGCGTGTCTATAACGACGGTCTGAAAGTTTATATTCAAATGCCCGATGGGGTGCCCACTGCCGAGGCTCCTGTTCTGCTTTTGATCGGCAAGGACGACAAGCCAGAGATTGTCAATTGGCGTCCGAAGACGCCCACGCTTTACGAGGTCGACAAGCTCTTTGATAAGGCCATGCTCGTGGTCGGCACAGATGGTGATGAGCAAAAAATTACGATTACGTGGAACAAGCATAAGCGCGGATTTCTCTGGTCACGCGCTGGGGGGAATTGAGAATGTCGAGTGCATTCGATTCGCCCGACACTGTCCAATTGAAGGGTAAGGTTACGGGCGTTACCCGGCTCTCCCGAAGGGCCAAGGTATTTGTGCTGGTCGGAATATCCATACTCGTGGGCTTCATTCTCTTTTCGATCATGAGTATGGACAACGGCACAACGCCGATAGCTCCGAGCTCAGATCAAGACCAGGATCAGGACAAAAAGGGCCCAGTGGTGGAGCCGGCAAAACCGAGTTTCGGTAACGTCGGCTTCGGGCAGGCTGGGGTTGTAGCTGCGGCGTCCGCGGCGGCCGCAGGGCAATCGCTCAGCCCGTCCTATCCAACTCAGTCGAGCGATGCGGCCGTGGGTGTCTCCGGAGTGGTGGTACCGGCGGTGCCGAACACCAGCGGATACAAGCCTCCCAATCGTGGTGGCACGGGGTCGCAGCAACCGGGTGTGAACCTCGGGGGCGGACAAAATATGGGGCCGCACGGCGAGCAGTACCAGACTCCTGAAGAAGCGGCGGCGGCAAAAGCGAAGCAAGCACTGCTCGATGCTAGAGACAAAAGCATCAGGGCGGGTATGGAGATGGGCGGTGGCTCGGACGGAGGCCTAGGTGGTCTGGGCGGACTGCCAGGATCCACTGTGCCAGCGATCGGTGGGGCGAATAGTCCGCTCAATGCCGCCCTTGCTGCTGCTGCGCAGGCGGCGCAAGCCGCTCAAGGGACCGCAGGCCAATATCCGGCAGCAGGATACGGCCAACCGCAAGACGATCAAAATAAGCAGGTTCGGAAGGAGACGTTTCTGCGATCTGGCGACGGCGGACAACAGACTCTGTTGAAAGAGCTGGTTCAACCTGCCATCTCTCCGTATGAGCTTCTGGGAGGCGGTATCATCCCGGCCGCATTGGAGTGCGGACTGAATTCGGACTTACCTGGTCAGACGTGTGCTCGCGTAATCGAGAACGTGTTTGACTCCGCGACAGGTCGTTATCTCTTGATACCGCAAGGCACGAAGCTGATCGGTACCTACGATAGTCAGGTAGCGTATGGTCAAGAGCGGATCCTGGTTGTCTGGAGCCGTCTCATTTTTCCAGACGGCAGCAGCATTAGCATTGAAGGCATGCCGGGGGAAGACAAATCAGGCAATGCCGGGTTTGATGCGGACGTTAATAACCATTATGCAAAGGTCTTCGGAAGTGCCTTGTTGATGGCAACATTTTCGGCTGGAATTTCACTGTCGCAGAAACAAAGTACATCGGCGAACGGGACGTTGAGTAATCAGCAGACCATTTCCCAGTCGGTCGGCCAGCAACTTGGCCAGACAGGATCTGCATACATCCAGAAAGGTATGAACATTCAACCGACACTTACGCGAGCTCCGGGATATCGGTTCAATATTGTGGCGACGAAGGACATTGTCTTTCCGGGTGCGTACACTCCGCGTCCGGCCGTTGCACAGTAGCTTGTAACGCAAGCTGATAGGGGCTGCGCCGAATCTAGGCGCAGCTTTTTTTTTGACACTTCCAACGTCAGAAAAAGAAGGGAGAGGCACTGACTCGCGCTCTTAAATAACGTACTGTTCGCATAAAGCTACAAAAGCGAGACGTTGCTCACGGTTTCCAATGCGATGACTGGATTTCTTTCCTACAAATTTGTCAAATGATCTTTTGTCAAATAAGATACGCACAAATGGTGACGCGGAAAATTCTAGTACATTTAAATATGCAGGACACCCCTCTATGACTGCAACAAAAAGCACGTCCGTAAAGTCGACCAAGCAGAAGGCTGCGCGCCCGAAATCAGTTGTTAGGCCCGCGGGGGTTAACCCGGCAGCAAAAAAAGCGGTTCTGGCCAAAAAAGTGGCCGCTAAGAAAGTGGTGGTCACAAAAACAGCGAAAAAACGCGTAGCCGCCAAAAAAGTAGCGGTCAAAAAAGTGCCGGTGGGGACTCCAGCCCCCGTGCGGTCGTCTGCGAAAGCGGTGACGAAGAAAGCAGGAGGTGACGCATCTGCTCGATCCGCAAAGCTCAGGGAAGTTCTTCCAGTTGCGGTGGTCACGCCGGCGGTGGATAAGCGCCCGCGCGGTGAGCGTGGTGGGCGCATCGGACGGCCTAAAACTCGGATGGAGCTTCTCAAGGCTGTTCCTACGCGCTGTCCAACGCAGATCTATACCTATCTGAAAGGTATTACGCCATTCCTATATAGCTCTCTCACTGCCATGTTCGAGGACATGGTCCGGCGCTTCTTGAACGAGCGGCCGTGGGAGCATGGACTGCATTGGCGCAAACCAAAGACGGCAATGACGTACGCCAACGGAATGACCGGCAAAACCGGTTGGGAGCAAGTAAATATTCAGCTGCCGCAGGACTTAGCTGAATCGGTCGGGCGAGTGGCCGAAGTCTGCGGCGTATCAAACGCATGCCTTTGTTACACCGCGATCTTTTGGTGGGTTCAGTACATTTACCCACCTAGCAAGATGCTGGGGACTCCGGCAAGCTCAAATTAACGCAGCGTTTTGCACCGTCAACAGTCCTTTGCGTTGAGGGTTTCTTACGTCAGAAGAAACCCTCAAAGGACGTGATTTCGTGAAAAACGCAGTGATATAAATAAATTCTAAATCGCTTGTCCGGCCATTGATACATTGATATCATTGTATCAAGTTACACAGGGGTAGAAATGACCGAAGCAAAAGAGCCGAAACATCAGGTGCTGATACGGCTCCCGCTGCCGATTCAGGATTGGTTGTTTTCCGAAGCGGTAGAGATGGCCAAGGCTCAAAGGGTGAGCATTTCGGTGCCGTCACTGATCGTCGCCAAGCTGACCGAGCTTTGCGATGCAGGTGTGTCGACTTTGGCCGCACAATCCGATTCATGGACCCGGCCGCTTGAGTCGGGTATTGAGAAGAAGTCGGTGTTAGTACGCTTCCCAATATCCGTATATGACCGGTTGTTCTCAGAGTCAGTGGATGTCGCGCGGGTCCGCCGGGTCAGGATGTCCGTGCCGTCGCTGGTTGTGGAAAAACTGAGTCGTTTGCATCAACAAGCGCAAGAGAACCAAAGCGCGGCCAGCTAATCGCTGACCTGGCGGGCGCCCACATCAAGGATAGGGTCCAAATGGGGAAGATTATTACGGTGACGAACCAGAAGGGCGGTGTAGGCAAGACAACGCTTACGTGCCATCTGGCTTTTGCTGCCCAAGAGGCTGGGAAGAAGGTGCTGGTGATCGATTTTTGCGGCCAAGGCAACGCGTCACAGTTCCTTACGCAGAATTTGCGGATCAACAAGCAAAGAGGAGGCGCGGAGACTCTTTTTGACGATGCTGAATTAAAATATTCAGATACGCCGATGGAAAACATGAAGGTGCTTCACGGCCATCTTTTTCTTGAGGAACTGGATGAAAAAAAAGACTCACTGCTCAAGCTTGCGATCAAGCTGCGTTCGAAGGTGCGTGCATTGCCGTTCGACTATGTGATTCTTGATACGCCCCCCGCGCTCGGACCGCGAATTGCTGGCCCGCTGATATGGTCTGATCTCGCCCTGCTCACGGTGCAACCGAAACTATCGTCCATTACAGGTTTGGACGATACCTTCGATACCATCAAGGCAGTCAAGCGGGTGAACCACGGGTTGGCGGTTCGAATGGTGGTGAACCTTTTCACGAAATCTTCCAAAACGCAGCGGAAATTTCGAGAGGATCTTCAGCAGAAATTCGGCAACTCCATCATCGAAGAATTCCCACTGCGTACGCCAGTCTCCGATGCGCTCGAAAACTATAAGCCGGTCTGGGCACATTCCCGCGACAAGAAGCTCGGGCAGCATTGGAAAGCCTTCGCGCACCGCATTTTGGACCTGTCTGTTTAAGGATTTGAAGACATGAGCACCCTCGATTTTTTAAACGGCCTCGAAGCCCCGACCGCCCAGGTCGTCAATATCGATATCGATCAGATTGACCCTGACGAGGCGCAGCCGCGAACTCAGTTTCGGCCTGTTGACGGGCAGATTGACCCGGACGTGCAGCAAGCGTTAGAAGAGCTGGCGGATGATATCGCCGAGAACACACTATTGCAGCCGATAACCGTGTGCGAGGTCAATGGCCGCTTCAAGATCATCATGGGTGAGCGTCGCTGGCGCGCATTCCGGTTGAATCGCGACCGCGGTGTTCCAAACTCACAGGAAATACCTGTGATCATCCGGCAGGACATAACCGCTGCGCGATTGCGCTTGGCGCAGCTGTCGGAAAACCTGCAGCGCTCGGATCTCACGGATATCGAAACGGCGATGTTCTTGAAAGAGACGCTTGAGATGTTCCCAGATCTGCAAAAGCAGGCGCTGGCCAAGGTCATGAACAAGAGTAGCCAATACGTCTCGCGGGTATTGGCGCTGTTGGATCCGGAATGGGCCGATGTTGTGGGGACTGGAATCATCACCTATGCATCCCTACTGGAACAGTTCAGGCCGTTGTCAAAGGAGGCCCAGGAGGGCCTAAAACGTATTGCGCGTGACGAGAATCGACCCCTAACGTCGGGCGACATCCGGGCAGCCAAGACGGCCACGAAAGGCAAGCCGCTTCCGACGCCTTCCGGGAAAGTGGACATCGACCCGGTACTCGCGCGATCAGTACAGGACTTCGTTAATCAGCAGTCGCCGGAGGGCGAATCATACACGCCAAGCGCATCGGCCAAGGCTGTTCCGGCGCCGCGTGGTCGGATTAAAGATGCCGGCGGCGAACCCGTGATGCCGGCGGGCACGAGCGTACTCAACGTAGTAGCTCAACAAAAACGGGAGGCCCGATTGACAGTTCAGCAGCTTGAAACGGTGCTTTCCTATGGCGCCCTGAAGAATAAATCGCACGCAATCTCGCTCATGCTACCGGTGGACGAATTGAAGCATTGCATCAAGAAGCTGGGCGGAGTCATCCCCGAAGACGACAGCCAGCTTCCCACGGTCCTTGCAGAAACAATTAATCGGATGGGATGACATCCACGGGAGCGAGTGCCTTGGCATAAGCTCTCGTTTTGTGGGTGTATATGATATAAAAATATCATGATAATAACGAGCATGCGTGGCGCTTGAGTGAGCGCGTGGCTTCGGCGTTCGCCGTTGTCTCATGACGCCGGTTCGTGCTTACGTAGGTTGAGGAACAGCTCGTGCAAATTAGATGGGGCGTTAATGCGGTAAGCGGAGCTGAGGTCGTATGGAACACCGCGAACCTCACAAACGCTCATATTGGCGTTTTCGGGGATAGCGGTATGGGAAAGACCCATATGCTTCGCCGGATTGTTGCCGCGATGGAGGACACGGGTCATCCACGTATTCGATTTCATGTCTTTGACTCGGCGGGTGACATGACAATGCCCGGCGAATCAGCCGTTGCTTTCCATGAATCTGCTGACTTCGGTTTTAATCCTCTCGAACTGAATCCCGATCCTGAGTTTGGCGGTGTGCGCAAGCGCATTCAGTCTCTAATCACGGCGATGAACAGCACTTCAGTGCGCTTGGGCCCACGGCAGGAGCGCGCGCTTGCGAAGCTTCTGACGGGGCTCTACAAGCGGGAGGGTTTCATTTTCGATGACCATAGAACGTGGGGTGCTGACGTTAGAGGCGGAAAATCGTATCCCTCGTTGCTCGACGCCATCGAGTATGGCAAAGAGCGCATCAAAGCGATGTACACGGGTTCAAATCAGCGTAGTGTCCGTGCGCTTGAGGAGGTTAGCCGGCTCGCGAAGCAGATACGGATAAAGGAGTCGGTTCTGAACCGGCTCGGGCACGACGAAGCACTGACGAAGCTTCAGCGTGAGTTGGACATTTTGAAAGAGAAAGCCGTCGACGCATACCGCGAAGCGGTGTTTGGCATCTCGACAGGGGACGAGTTAGAGGAAGCACTCGATTCCGACACACAAAAAGAGACCTTGCAGTCTGTAGTGGACCGGCTAGAGAATCTATACCAAATTGGTATTTATCGGAGTACGCCCCCGCCGCTTGATCCCCGGTGCCGTGTCTGGAGATACATCATTAAGTCGCTCAGCGCCGATGAGCAGAAGCTCTTTGTGCTAACGAGATTAGAGACGATTTTCACTCGAGCTATTCAGCGCGGTAAGACGGAACAAGTAGTAGATGTATGTGTACTCGACGAGGCGCATCGTTATTCGGACCCAAAGGAGGATTACATCCTCAACCGGATGACGAGAGAATCACGTAAATATGGTGTTTCGATGATATTTGGCTCTCAAGCTCCGTCAGATTTTGCCGATATCCTGATCGCGAACCTAGCTTCTAAGGTAATTCTTGGCCTCGACCAAACAAATACCTCGTATGCAATTCGAAAGCTAGGGGTTGCGGAAAGTGCCTTGAAATCCATCATTCCGCAGCGTCGTGTGCTTGTACAAATGAAGGGAATTGGCGAACTGAACCACGGTGCAAACCTCGTTGTTTTGTAGGTTTGAGCTAAAAGCAATATATTTATGTTCCTGCTATGTAACAGAAAGTTAAATATGTAACAAGCTTTTTTACAAATAAGGGCAACGCTCGCGTACTTCCAACGTCAGAAGCGCGCGAGCCAAGTAAAGAGTAGTCCAGCAAAAGTAAATATTGATTGCTCTTTACTTACTGCACACATCGCGTATCATGTCACTCATTCGGTGACGTGTGGATAAAGCCAGTTCTGCCAATTGGGGGTCGTATGTTGAAGGAAGCGTCGTTGTCCGGGTTGGAATCGAAATTTTTTGCGGAGGAACGTGGGTACGTACCTCCTGAGTCAAACGTCGTCGCGCCTAGTGTCCTGGCGCGGGTCTTCGCCGATAAGCCGTTGCCGTTCGCAACGAATTCGGATGGCTCTGTCGACATGGCCACGTATATGCAGTGGCTTTCGGTGGAGTGGGTCGCCGGCATGGCGGCGTTCGAAGAGCAATCTGTTCTTGAGCCGTCGAACAGGACGTTTCAGACTGCCGGGTAAAGTGGTGGTATATAGTCCGGAGCAACACGCTTTCACGGATGACGTATGACCGAGGATGATTTTACCGATTTGGTACGCGATACAAACCTGTCGCAAACCAACCGAGATGCCGCTCGCCTGGTGCTGGTTCACAAGATGACACAGGTGGATGCCGCGGCCGAAGCTGGCATCTCGAAGCAGCGCCTGAGTCAGATCCTCAAAGTAGTAAAGACAGCAGAACAGAAGCGTGCGGAAGCCGCGTTGCTGGAACAACTGCGAGGGGGCTCAGTCGCTGGCTTCTCTAATTCGATAGCGGCCGTTGATGCCAGTTACGCAATAGCCGTGAAGACGGCGCGTGACTTGCACGGCGACGACACACTGATCCAGTCTCCCAACGCTAACGGTCGGGCCGTAGGCGAAATTGTTGGGCGAACCGATTTCCATGTCGTCCAGTCGGTTGGGCGCGGCGCAGTCGTTATTCATGAGCTAGCAAAACTCGATCGCGCGCCGGCCGTTGGTCAGAACGTCGCAATTGACTATTCAAAAGGTATTGGCGTGGTTTCCGACCGCGGCAGAGAAGGTCAGAGAGGCGGAATATCACGGTAGCTTTCCCTGGTGGCGACGGGTCCGGCTGGCCGCCATCAGCATTTCGAAGCCGGTAATTAAGCATGTCTGTCTGATAAAATTAAATCAGATATGGAGCCAATCATGTCATCTGACGAACTGAACGATGTACAGGCCGCTTCTGAGCCGGTAAGAAAGAGAGCCCGCAGAGGGGTTGACCCGGACGTGAAGCGTCAGCGGTTGAATCCGCTTGACGGTGACGTAGACGGGATTGCGATCGCCTTCGATGGAAGCGAGAGCTACATGGTCCGCTTTGCGTACAACCCCGAGCTAATCGCACAGATGCGAAAGATTCCAGGTGCTGAATTCAAGGATGACGGCTGGCGCGTACCGGTCGCGCAGTATGACGCGCTCGCAGCGGCGGCCAGCGCGATGCGGAAAGAGTACCTCATCGACACGGTCTCGCATGACGGAATCGCAAGTCTGGCGGATGCCGCGGCACGGGTGCGCCAAGAGGACACGAGCTTAGCACCCAGGCTCACGGATTTTCACGCGAGTGGGGAGACGGTGCGAGGAGAGATCATTAGCCGTAACGACCGGTACGCAGCGCAGTTGACCGGTCTAGGTCGGCAGGACGGGGTAGCGTTCGTGACCTTGCATCGTCTATCGGATCTTTCCGAGCAGGTTTTAAAGGGAGATCGCGTCTCAATCACCTACGGTGACAAAGGGCGAGGCATGGTCGGCCAGTTGCAGACGTTGGAAGAAAAGCTCGATAGCTCGCTTGCACGAACGGTTGACGGGGTTTGCGTTTGGGAAGATGCGGGGCAGTACAAGATCGCCTTCGATTACAACCCAAACCTGTCAGACCGAATCGGACGCATTCAGGGTGCTCATTTCGACCGTGAGGAGAGCGTCTGGATCGCGGATGCCGGCCTCAAAACGTTTGTCGCTCGGGCCGTCAATGACATGCGCAAAGAGGTAGTCGCAGACAAGTCCGATCGCGATCAAATCATCGCAATGGCGGGGGAGCGAATCGACGCTCCGAAGACACACGACGCATTCGTCTCAGACGGGAAGGTGTACGTAGGCCAAGTGTTGGCCTCCAATGAACGGTATGTGCTTCAGCATACTGGTAAGGACCATGTCGCCTTACATCGTGCCCGCAACCTAGACGACTTGCCCGTCATCGGTGCAAATGTCCGGATTCAATATCAACGCGGTCGCGGCCAAGTTGTTGATCGGGCGCTGGAGCGCTCGCAATCGCAGGCTGTGGCTCGCTAGTAAGTCGTATGCAGTCGGCCCATTCTAAAATTTTTATATAGAGAAAAATCATGGCAGCGAAGGACGAGTTTTTCGATGCGATCTATCGCGGGGATGTGGCCGAAGCTGAAATCATTTGGCGAACGAACAACCTGTCGGCCAACATTAAAGATTCCGCTACCGGGGTGGGCGGCAGTCACGCGCTGGGTTACGCGGTCAAGTTGGGCGCTTACGATTTTGCCGAGGAGCTGATCGCAAATGGTGCCGATGTGAACGCGCGAGGCGAGGACGGTATGACGCCAATGTTCCTGGCATCAGACGCGCGGGGCGTTGAGCTTCTTCGCCGGCATAACGCCGACACGGACATTCCGCTTACCCGAGGCGGTGAGCAGCTTTCGCGTGGGGCGACGGCTCTGCATCGCGCAGCGGCGTCGAGCGACGCGGATCACGTCGCTGCACTGCTCCGCGCTGGAGCAAACGTGCGTGCGGCCGACCGGGACGGTAGCACGGCGCTTCACTACGCGGCTCACCGGGACGAAGCGATGGTTCGGGTGCTTGTGAACGCGGGTGCGGACCTGGACGCCCAGGACAAGTTTGGCAACACGCCCCGAAAATCACTGGCCGTTGCCTTCCCGCATTTCCAGATGGAGCCGCCCGTCTCAACGATCAATGACGAATTGGAGACGCCGAGCTCGGAATCGCCGGACCGCACGGTGGAAGGTGTGTTGCTGGAGCACGGTGCAGCACGATATCTCAACGATCCAAAAAATGCTCTTTCGTATTTTGTGAAGTATCAGGACGGTGACGGGCAAGAGAAAACCGCATGGGGTGTGGATCTTGGGCGGGCGATGCCGTCTTCGGGCGCTCAGGTGGGCGAGACAGTCCGTCTTGAGAACACCGGCCGAAAGACCGTTGTCGTGAACGTCCCAGTGACGGATAAAGAGGGGAAGGTCACGGGAACAGAGCCGAAAGAAGTGTTCCGAAATGCATGGATTGCCCAAGTTATCAATGCACGGCAAGAAGTACGGGCAAATGTTTCGGCGGAACACCTCGCGGGTGTGCCAGGTGAAATTGATGGCGAAGCGCCGACGCCGTTGCAGAAGGTGGAGCAACGGAATTTGATGAAGCTCGATGGGTACACCTTTGTTGTTGGCAAAACGCTCGAAACGACGCTGGGCGGCTATCACTACTTGGACCGGCCGGAGGGTCGCGTATTTGCGTTCATCCCCGACCAAGGTTCGCTTGATCAGATTCAGCAGATGAAGTCTGCGATCGATCTCAAGGTTCATCTTGAGCGGTCCGTTCCAGATGCGGCTGACCGCGAGGCCGCATTGGCATTCTATGAGCTGAGCGAAGAATTGTTCGCCAGAAGCGATCGGGCTGCGTCCGCCACGCAAGACCGCATCGTCAGCCCGATGGTACCGAACGCTGCGCCAGTGTCGGCTATCGAAGCCCCTAATACCATTTCCCAGGCTCCTGTCTCCGACTTGCGTACGACGTTGGACGCCCGCATGGCGAAGATGAACTGGGGCTACGGCTACTCTGATGATCCGCAGGTCCGCCTTGAAGGAGCGGCGGAGGTGCAAGGCGTTTTAAAAGAGTTGGAAACTCTCGCTCAAGACGATCGTCCCAGCGCACTCGCGCTTTGGGAAAAATACGGGGTGAAACACATTAGTCCGCCGCACTTCCTGCGTGACGCTAATGAGAAGGTCGGGGTCGCCCCTGTCATCGAAGCAACCCAAGCGGATCAACCGGTCGCGGGTGTGGCTGGGAAAAAAAGAGCCGAGAGCGAGTTGCCGGAGGAGGATACGATTCAGCCGGCTCCAGGTCACATCCCGCGGCCACAAATCGGGCCTCAGGAAGACGCGTTTTTGCGTGCACCGAGCGTTGCAGAAAAGGCTCAATCGCAATCAGCGGCCGAGAGCGCTGAACCTCACGCACAGGGGTCGAAAGAAGGACCGGCGACGCTGCTGAATGGCCGCTTCATTCGGCGGGAGAACGGCGAGTATTTTCGCGTGGCCGATGGGCAGGAGAGCAAACGTATTGCATTGGTAGACGAGTCGGAAAAGATTCGGTTTGTCGACAAGCAAATGGACGCTTTTCAAGCCGCCATCGAATTGGTCAAGCACAAGGAGTGGGACGCGATCCTTGTTACCGGTACTGAAAAGTTCCGAAGCGAGGCATGGCACCACGCGCGTCTCGCTGGATTGCAAGTAGTCGGGTATGAGCCGACTCAAAAGGATCTCGCGACGCTCGAAGCCGCCCAGTCACGCACTCCTGCCGATCGCAGTGCCGACCAGGCGAACACTTCGCCGCTTGTATCGTCCCGCGATGTGTCCGAGTCCCGCGTTGCAGCGCGCGATCTCGCGCTGAAATCGGGCGTAGGCGCGCAAGCTCCGAACGTCCATAACGGTCGATATGCCGGTAAGGTAATACATGAAACGGACCATCATATCGTTCAAGACGTGGGTAAGAAAATCACTGTTGTCCACGAGAAGTCCCGGTTCGACACGGCCGACTTGAAAAAGGCGATCGCGCGGGGCGAAAGTGTTCGGGTGCAGTATGACAAGGGACGCGCTCAGTTCGACGCCGGCAAGGACCGCCAGCGCGCTCCCGAACGCACGCGGTAGTCCTTTTAAATGCGAAATGGAAGGCCCATGAGCGTCTCGAAGATCGATGGTGACATGACGACTGCCCCTAAACTTCCAACGTCAGAAACGGCGCGCGGAAACGCGAGTGCAGCTGTGCGCCGAGGGCGGCGGTATCTTTTCGTTCCCTACGACCAGAGGGAGGAGGCAGATGCTCTGGGCGCAAAGTTCGATTTCGACAAAAGAAAAAAGGCATGGTATGTGCCCCACGGAGTCGACGACGCGCCTTTCGCAAAGTGGTTTGAGCCTCCGCGATCGTTGACGGAGACGGATATCAGGATGCAGTTCGAGCGGGCGTGCGAAGCGGCTGGGCTCGTCCTTCCCGCTGTGTCAGAAAAAGACGGATGGTTTAATACGACAGTGACAACCAGCCGAAACGTTAAAGCGTTGAAGGGCGCATACCGACTCGAACTGGGTGACGCGCCGAATGGCTTTATCGTCAACCACGATACCGGACACTCCGCCCCATGGTTTCCAGAAGGGTTGGTCTTATCGCCTGTGGACCGTGAAAAACATCGGGCCATGCTGGACGACAATCGCAGACAGCGGGAACAAGAGACGGCACAGGAGCATCAGCTAGTGTCGCAGCGCGCGACCAGCAAGTGGGCCACGTTGCCGACCGCGATTGTCCACCCGTATCTTGAGCGCAAGCAGGTTGCTGCTTTTGGTTTGCGACTTGACGGTGACCGGTTGGTAACGCCGCTCGCCGACACCGATGGCACGATCTGGAGTCTGCAATATATCTCTCCCGACGCGAAGGGCAACAAGCTCTATGAGAAGGGTGGTCAAAAAACGGGTCATTTCCATGTGCTTGGCGACATCAACACGGGGAAAACGGTTCTTTTCGGCGAGGGCTATGCGACGTGTGCAAGTCTGCACATGGCTACCCGGCTACCAGTTGTCGAAGTTTTCGACGGTGGCAACATCGCTCCGGTGATGGCCAAGCTTGCACCGCTCCTCGCGGGTAAGAGCCTGATTGTGTGTGGGGACGATGACGTGCTTACTCGAGACAGAGTATTGCGCACGCTTAACAAAGTCGCGCACTCGGACTTCGCGAAACCGAAGCTTGGCCTGGTCGGAGGGATTGCAGACGATGAAGTGATGGTTGATGGCGTAGCGCGGCCGCTGCGCGCGAACTCTAAGTGCACCCTCAGGCTCGACTATGAATTGGGCCCTGAAGGCGTACAGAGGATCGTTGGCGAACTCTTGCACAGCTCCGGTCAGCGCGTTCCTGTGAAAATCGCGAACCTCGGTCGGGAAAAAGCGCTGGCCGCCGCCTCCTCGCACGATGCCGCGGCTGTGTTCCCAGCGTTCGCTTCGCTAGAGGGATCGCCGACCGATTTTAACGATTTACAAGTGCGAGAAGGGTTACCCACGGTCAGACGTCAAATCGGCATGGCGATGCTCGCCCGCCCGCATCCCACTCTGGCCGAAAAGACCCCCGCAGAAGTCGCTCGTGGCGCCATTGGCGAGGACGTGGTGCTGAATCATGCGAAGGACAATCAACGATACGTTGGAAATGTTGTGGGCAATACCGCGTCTCACGCTGTCCAGAACGTAGGAAGACAGACGGCGGTTGCACATGACCTAGGGAAGTTAGACCGCATCCCGGCCGTTGGCACCTCCGCGCGGATTTCGTATAGCAATGGTCGCGGTGAGGTAGAAATGCAAGATAGGACTCGATCGGCGGCGATCCACCGGTAAGGCCTGTTCTTACGATGCGTTTGCAGGTAGTATTCTGATATAGATAAATCACATCAGAGGCAAACTAATGCGTACTGGACAGAGCAATCGGTCCGTTCATTTCAGCGCGTCGATCGTCGTCGTCTTTGTTCTGGGATTGGTGATTTCGTCCTGGAGCGCCACGCAATACTTCGCGCACGCCGTCCAATATCAAGATGGGCTCGGGCAATACGTGTGGACAGTCGGGTCTTCCGTGCGGATTTACCAACCGTTCGCGTGGGTGGAATGGGCAGCACAATGGATGAGTTCTACGGGGCTCCTTGCGACCTATATAACGAGAATGCTGCTTGTCTTGTGCGGTGGTGCGCTCGCAAGCCTTTTGTTCGGGTTCTTTCTTTACTACCGTCGTAGTTTGAAAAATGAAGTTCACGACGATCTTCACGGTTCCGCTCGATGGGCGGTTGAGAGCGATGTTGAGAAGATGGGCCTCATTTCCTATGAGCGCCGGGAAGGCACGTTTGGAAAGGTAGTTCGACGGGTGGCCACCGGTCCCTACGTGGGGGCATTCGATACGGCTTCCGGTCGCAAAGTTATGCGCTACAGCGATCCGGCGCACTTGCTGTGCTTCGCGCCATCTCGCAGCGGCAAGGGGGTGGGTCCCGTTATAACCACTCTTCTTTCGTATCCGCACAGCACTGCCACCAATGACATTAAGGGTGAGAATTACGAATTGACGAGTGGCTTCCGGCATTCGGCTGGGTCGTTAGTCATCCGTTTTGATCCAACCTCGGTCGATCAAAAAGGCATCGATGGTCGCTCGCGTTACAACGCAGCGGCGTATTGGAACGTCCTCGATGAGATTCGCTCGTACACGGAATACGACGTCATGGACGCCCAGAACATATCCCAGGCTATCGCCGATCCGAACGGCGAGGGAATGGACGATCATTGGGTCAGCACATCCTACGAACTGTTGGTCGGCGTGACTTTGCATGTCAAATATTACGAGCGCGACAAGTCGCTGAGCGGCGTCTCTACATACCTCGCAGATCCCAGCTTTACCGATCCAGAACAGATGTACACGAGGATGATGAATGCAGAGCATGACCCGGACGGGGTTATGGGTTGGATAGATTCAGAGGGCAATCCAACGAAGACGCATCCGCAGGTTGCAATTGCTGCGCGAGCGATGCTCAACAAGGAAGAGAAGGAACGAAACAGCGTCTTATCGACCGCAAAGACCAAGCTGAGCTTATACACGGAGCCAATTGTGGCTCGCAACACTTCGCGCTCTGATTTCTGCATAAACGACCTGATGAATCACCAGAAGCCGGTGAGCCTGTACATAGTCGTGCCGCCGTCAGACAAAGCTCGCTTGCGGCCGTTGATCCGGCTGTTCATCACATTCCTCATCCTTCGACTGACCAAGAGCATGGCGTTCGAGGACGGAAAGAGCGTCAAGGATTATCTACACCGCCTCCTGTTGTTGGTGGACGAGCTGGCATCGTTGAAAAAGCTTGAACAACTTCAAGACGCCTTGAGCTTTATGGCCGGCTACGGCATCACGGCGTATCTGTTTGTACAGGACAGAATCCAGCTGCGCGAAGCCTACGGCGACAACGAGACTGTGACAGCAGGCTGCCAGCTGCGGCTGGCTTATGCGCCGAACACGATCGAAACCGCGGAGGACATCTCGAAGATGACCGGTATCACCACGATTAAGCGTCAAAACGTTTCGTACAGCGGTACTCGCATGGGCGCGATGCTGGGTCAGATGAGCGTGTCGGAAGAGTTGGTCGAGCGCCCCTTGCTGACGGCCGACGAGGCGAGCCGACTTCCTCGTGACGACATGCTGGTGTTCAACACCGGATACCCGCCCGTGCGGGCAAAGAAACTCAAATACTTTGACATGCCCGAATTCCAAAAGCGGGCAGAGATGGCGAGTCCGAGTCGCGTTTATATGACCTACATGGACGAAAAGAAGCTTGTCGTCAAATGGTTCATGGTCTCTTGTCATAGGGTTGGTGGGAGCAAGAACCTGGCGGTGACGATCAACACTTATTCTGACTATCCGGAAGTATCGCTCGTCGTGAAGCAGGAACATGTCGAGCGTGAAACGGTCCTTGAGTTTGACTTTGGATTGTTCGATGTGAAGGGAGCGCCGGTGCATCGGCCGCTAACCCTTGAGGATTTGAGTTTCGTCGCGAAGCCGGTGGGCGCTTGCGAAGATTTCGACGCCACTGAAGCATTCGAATTGCATTTCATCGCGAAAGACGGAACAACGTTGAAGCGCTTTTCGCAGTCGGGTTTCTATCGCGACATCTCAGTGTACGAGAGGGAGGCGCGGCGAGCGGTTCGAAAGCTATTTCACAAGTTCGAAGCTGAAGAAGGCAAGCCTACTGAACCCACTCTGGAACGCGTGACGGAGAGTAGCCGTTATGCCGGAAAGGTCCTGCTAATAACTGACTACTATGTCGCGCTCCACCGGCATAGCGACCGCGAGCAGGTGTCGTTGCATCGGCGTTCGAAGCTCGATCGCGCGCCTAAGGTCGGCGAGTCAATCACGATTAACTATGTGGGAAAGAAGGGAACGGTGAACTGATGGACCACAGGGACATCGATGTTTCCGCACTTAAACCGCCTGGCGTGTCTATGCGCGTACTTCCCCAACATGATCCGATCGTGATGTCTCGCGAGGGTGCACTGCATCTCTTCCGCCTCCTGCAGCGATATAACTGGTGCCTCTCGAGTGATGCCTATCGCACTCGATGGGCGGCGTTCTGGCCAGTCGTGAAGCCGGTCGAGCGCATGCTGCTCGTTCTCTTCGTGACAGCCAACTGCGGGGGAGATTTTGGCGGACGAATGGTTGCGGTGGAACCGCCCGTCGATTTCGAACCGTTCGAGCACGATGCAAGTCCAGCATTATTGACACCTCGAGTAGCGGCGGAGTTCGAAGCTCTTCTTTCGATTCACTACGGGCGCCTGGGTCAGCCTGCCGACATATACGAATGGTTGCGATTGCGCTGCCCTAAAGAATTTGCATTGTTGGTATCCGTTGGCGGGTTAGGGCGCACGTTCGGCGATGACGGATGGTTTGAGCCCGAGCGGGTTCGAGCGGCGTGTCGGGACGTGTTTGTTGATTGTGGGTGGGACGCAAAAGGCGCCGCATCGATCGCATCAGTGCTTTCTAGGCATTTATTGTGGTTTTATAAAACAAAGGAGTCGACGCTATGCTAGGCCGCCTGATCTTTCTAGCGTCGGCGCTGCTCTTTTCCTCCACCTCCGTTCGAGCCGAAGATCTCGCTGAGCTGATGCTGAAATGTGCTCCCAATGTGCATCCCATTACATTGCGTGCAATCGTTAAGACGGAGTCCAGCGGCCGTATGTACGTCCTGCTGGACAACGGCCCGAAGGATCTGCCGTTCTCGGTGCGGAAGACGATGCTTCGTACTATCTATCCAGACAATGCGCAGGAAGCGGCTTCCATCGCAAACAACCTGATTGCACAGGGACATCTTGTTGATATCGGCCTGACACAAATCAACAGTCGCAATCTCCCCGGCTTGGGTTTGACCGTCGAACAGGCGCTCGATCCTTGCGTAAATCTGCACGCAGGAGGCATGATTCTGACCAACTTTTATACGAATGCGACGAAGCAGTACAAGGATCAGCAAAGCGCTCTGTTGGCAGCGATCTCAGCCTATAACACGGGGGATTTTGAACGTGGGTTCACTAACGGCTATGTGAACACTGTGGTGAAAAACGCCGGCGCGTCCGTCCCAGAACTTCTCACAACAGGGCCACGAAGCGCGGGAACGGGGCGTGTTGCTAAGATGGGCGTGCGGCGTGGCCAGGGAAGCGGCCTGCTGGAAGCAAAATTCTCGGAGCTCGAAGTTGATTTTCACTGATTATGGGATTCCGGGCTCTCCGCGGCCATCAACCTTGTTGTCTGCGCTACGGCGCATTGGGAAGCGGTTGCCCGTCATGCACGACGTTGAGGGATATTTCACGCCGAATCCAGAGCCTTGCGTCGGGGGGCGTGTGTTCGGCATTCTGGAAACATCCGATGCACGGGTTCACGTCGGGTTCGATGTCGCCAAGGTTGGGTTGCCGAAAGGGCCCGGACATTTGCGGGTCAGTGGAAAGATGTGGTTGGGCGAACGCACAAGCATTGTGACGTTAATGGTGAACCGGTACACGTCGATGGCGAATCAACCGGTCGACGTGGCTCACAACGGTGCGGCTCCGTCTGTGAGCGACATCGATTCGAAAAAGACCTGACCGGGGCGGGAGGGCTTTTAATGCGCTTCTTAATCGCGCTGGTTTTTCCGTGGCTTACGTTCCTGACCATAGGCCGGCCGTTCTCAGGAGCCATTTGTTTGATGCTACAGCTGACAATCATCGGCTGGCTGCCCGCTACTTTATGGGCGCTCTTCGCCCTTGGGCAGTGGAAAACCGACAAGAAGATCGAGAAAGCGTTGGGCCGCCGACAAAGATAACCCCCGCTTGTGTATCCCCTCAATGGGGGGATACAATCAAACCGCCATAGAGATTACGGTCTCGTGGGAGCAACGAGCGGTGATCCAATATAGATTGCCAATAAAGTAATTTAATTAATTTATTCGCTGCCCTTTACCTTCACACGCTGGGGCTTTTTGATAGAAGGAGGCAGAACGGACTAGGTGATGCTTGTGGGAACACGGTTTGGCGGGGGCGCCGAAATACCTGCAATGCTGCGGTTACCGGAACAGGCGCGACAGCTTTCAGACAGAGGCGGAAACCTGTTCGTGTCCAGCCTGGAGCTTCTGACGCGACGGCCCCTTCCCCGGGACGCCCGGGAGCGAGCGATACGCTGCTTCAGCAGTGCGGCCGCGAACGTCGCAAATCCCTTGTTATCGGATCTGATTGAGATGTGGTTAATGGAGCCGGGGCTGGACGCTTTTGCTCTGTTGATAGAGGCGCTTTTGTTGCCCAGCCAGGCGGCGAGAAGGAGAAATTTTGATGATCGCAAAGCCGCCCAACTGGAAGCCGGAACCGCGCCATCTGGCGCGATACAACGGGCGCCACAGCAGCACCATGAAAGACGGCTATGTGGTCCGGGTGGTAGGGAAGGCAGCGGGCGATCGCACCTTGGTAGAGGCGATCGGGCGGACTGGCAGACGAAGACAGTTCGCGATCAAGACTGAAAATCTCGGGCCGGTGCCGGTAGGACTGTTTGACGATCATTTCTGACGTTGGAAATTTGCTGCTTCGCGCTACCCGAAACGCCCATTAATCATATATATATATTATTATGTGGCGGTCAACACATGTTGCACGGGGCTGGGGACCTCAATGGTCCACCAGAAAAGGAAGCGGTTTGAGGGCGCGCTAACGCCCTCAAACCGCATGGACACAGCTGTAGGACTGTGGGCCACGCGTGCCTCCCGCCGATAACGGCAGCAGGAGGCTAGCAAATTTCTCGATACGTTGGAAGGCGCACAATGAAGAGAAGTGCCGAACAGGCCCAACTAGGCTTTGATTTCACCTTTAATGAGACGGTTGCCGCGATCGAGCGGATCAACGAAGATGCTGCGGCAGACCCGATCGATGAACAAACTGGAGCGCAGAATGCTGGAAGGAGAACTGAAACCTCTCGAAATCGCGAAACGCGTGCTGACCTCGGAGACGATCTCTTCGGTTCGCTTGACGCCTTACCACTTGCGGAGTTGGAAGATACTCGACCGATGGGCGTTGAATTCGCCGGCGAAGCTGAAGGCGCTGGAGAACGAGGGGCAAGTGGTGTTGTTGGGGCGTCTACTGGACCAGCAAACGCTGGAGCACTCGGCGCTTCTGGACGCGACCGAGATGTTGAACTCAGGAACGACGGAGCACGAAGTGCTGGTGATGAACGGCATCGAAACCGAACTCCTGTAGAGTCGGCAGGCGACTATGTAATTAGTTTCAGTGACCGGCTCGGCGAAGGCGGTGCAAAGACAAAGTATCGCGACAACATTGCCGCGTTGCGGCTTCTCGCGCAGTTGCAGAATGACGGTCGGGGCGCATCACGCGACGAGCAAGCGGTCTTAGTACGCTATGTGGGATGGGGCGGCATTCCCCAGGCGTTCGATCACCGAAACACAGAATGGCGGTCGGAGTTCCAAGAACTCGCTGCCTTGCTACCGAAGGACGAGTACGACGCGGCGCGGCGTTCGACGCAAGACGCGCACTATACGGCGCAACCCGTCATCGAAGCGATGTACGGTGCGCTTGAGCGCTTCGGCTTTGACGGCGGACGTTTCCTCGAGCCTGCAATGGGCAGCGGGAATTTCGTTGGCCTAATGCCGGCAGCGATCCGAGAGCGTACGAAGATCACTGGTGTGGAGCTCGACCATGTCACCGCGCGGATTGCGAGACATCTGTACCCGTCTGCATCGATCATCAACAAGGGCTTTCAGGAAGTCACGATTCCACAGGGATATTTCGACGTGGCGGTCGGAAACCCGCCGTTCGGTAGCCAGTCGGTTTACGACGCGAACCATCGCGACATATCGCAGTATTCCATCCACAATTACTTCATTGCCAAGTCTCTCGATAAGGTTCGCGAGGGCGGCATGGTGGCGGTAGTTGTTTCGAACTACTTTCTCGACGCTCACGATTCTTCAGCCCGGTCGCATATTGCCGATCGCGCCCATTTCGTTGGCGCAATCCGCCTTCCAAATACCGCATTCAAGAAGAATGCGCTCACTGAAGTTACGACGGACATAGTTTTCCTGAAAAAAGCGCGCGAGGGCGAACTGCCGGAGCGGGCGTGGGTTGATGTCGCGCAGGTCCAGGATCTGGCCGGGGGCGAAGACATTCCGCTCAACCAGTATTTCATCGACCATCCGGAGATGATGCTGGGCCATATGGAGCGCGCCGGCACTCAATATGCTGGCGGCACACCAGCGCTAATCGCCGAGGATGGCCAGGACTTGGCGTTGGATCTCGCCGCGGCTGTTGCTCGCCTTCCCGAAGACATCTACATCGGTCGCGATGCGACACAAGTCATTGAGACAGCGGCGGCCGCACCGATCGACGTTCCGCAAAACGTCAAAATTGGAGCTTATTTTGTAGCCGAAAACGGGAGAGTTGCGCAGCGGCTCGACGACTTGCTCGATGCTCCTCAGGCTCGCCTGGTAGACGACAAAAGTGAGAAGGCGCTTGAACGGATTAAAGGCATGACTGAGATTCGGTCGGCTCTGCGCGACTTGATGCGCGGCGAGCGGACCGACGAAGCCGGCGATGACGAATTGATGGCGATGCGGAGGAAGCTGAACAGGGCCTATGACGGGTTTGTCAAAAAGAACGGGCATATCAGCTCACTGGTGAACAAGCAGGCGATGGGCGAGGATCCGGACTACCCGCTTCTGCAGTCCCTCGAGCGAGACTACGACAAAGGTATATCAAAGGACGTTGCCAAGAAAAACGAGGTCCAGCCGCGCGAACCTAGCGCCCAAAAGGCGGCGATCTTCACCAAGCGCGTCATGTCCCCGCGACGCGAGATCACCAGTGTCGATAGTTCGAAGGATGCTCTCGTTGTTTCTATGAACGAGACGGGCGGCGTTGACCTAGACTTGATGGTCCGGCTCTCGGGTCGCAGCGAGGATGCCCTTGTTCGGGAACTTCAAGGGCTAATTTTCCAGAACCCCGTCAACCAACGGTGGGAGACTGCTGATCGGTACCTAACGGGGAACGTTAAAGCAAAACTACGGACTGCCAAAGAGGCGTCCTTGAGCGATAACCGCTTCGCAGGGAATATCGAAGCGCTCAAGCTAGTGCAGCCCCAGGACATCGAGCCAATCGATATTTCGATTCAGCTGGGATCCACGTGGGTTCCGGATGCTGTGGTCGACCAGTTTGTTACCCACGTGTTCGGTAAGGTCCATCGTACCGTGTCGTACCAAGCTAGCCTTGGAAAGTGGGTGGCGAGTGTCGGCGCCGGCGACGCCACGACCATGCGGGTGACGTGGGGTACTGAGGAGGCACCGGGTAACAAGCTGTTCGAAGCGATCATGACCAATCGAGCGGTTGAGGTACAGGATATCGTCGGCTACGACGACTACAAAAATCCGATCAGGAAAACGAACGAGGCAAAGACTGCGGCCGCCAATCAAAAAGCCGACGAAATTCGGCAGGCGTTTCTCGACTGGGTCTGGGAAGACAAAGACCGCCGTGAATCATTGGCGGCCATCTACAACGATCGTTTCAATACGAACGTGGCGCCGCGCTATGACGGCTCGCATCTGACGTTACCAGGCGCGTCCGGCGCAATCGAGTTGCGTACTCACCAAAAGGACGCAATTTGGCGCGGCATTCAGGACGGCACGGAACTCTACGATCACGTTGTTGGCGCGGGTAAGACCTTCGCATGCATCGCGACCGCGATGGAAAGCAAGCGCATGGGGCTGACAAAAAAGGCGATGTTCGTGGTTCCGAACCATCTCTTGCTGCAATGGAAAGATGATATCTACAAGCTGTATCCGGATGCTAACGTCTTGATCGCAGAAAAGTCAGACTTTCAGAAGGAGAATCGTCAGAAGCTCTTCGCGCGGATCGCAACAGGCGATTGGGATGCAGTGGTCGTGGGCCATTCGAGTTTTAAGAAAATCGGTATGCCACCGCAGATTCTCGAAAACATCCTCAACGAACAAATTGATGATCTGACTCAAGCCATCCTGGAGATCAAGGAAGAAAAGGGTGATCGGGTCACAATCAAGGAGATGGAAAAGGCTCGTGAACGGATGCAGACGAAGCTCCAACGAGCCGCGGAGACAGGTACCAAAGACAAGGTTGTGACGTTCGATGAGCTCGGCGTTGACGCCATGTTTATTGATGAGGCAGATGAGTTCAAGAACCTGTTTATTACGACCTCACTCTCGCGGATCTCTGGTCTCGGGAACCTTCAGGGTTCCGACAAAGCTTTCGACCTATTCGTTAAAGCACGATATCTGCAATCGCAAAACGGTGGTCGCGGTGTGTACTTTGCCACCGGCACGCCGGTGGCAAACACGATTGCCGAGATCTACACGATGCAGCGGTATATGCAATACGATGAAATGAAGGTGCGAGGGATTCACCACTTTGATTCGTGGGCCAGTACGTTTGGTCAGGTGGTGACCGGCTGGGAGCTGGACGCTACAGGCGTGAACTACCGATTGAACTCGCGCTTCGCAAAGTTCCAGAATGTTCCGGAGTTGACTAACCTGTACCGATCGTTTGCCGACGTCATTACGCGTGAGGATCTTCAGCGTCAGGCGGAAGAGCTGGGCACTCGCTTTCCGGTCCCAAAGATCAAGGGCGGGAAGGCTACCAACATTGTTGTCGAGCGTTCGCCGATGCAGGCGCGATACATGGGAGAACAGGTTCCCATGCTTGATACCAAAGGTCAGGTGATGCGGCGGGAAGATGGTTCCGCAATTACCAACTGGACGGAAGGCTCCATCATTTATCGGATGGAACACTTACCGCGTGATCCGAGCGAGGACAACCCTCTCAAAATCACCAATGACGCCCGTAAGGCCGGGCTCGACTTTCGCCTGATCGATCCCGACGCATCCGATTTTCCTGGCAGCAAGGCAAACGTCGCGATCGAAGAGATGGTTCGTATATATGACAAGTGGTCCGACAAGCGCGGCACGCAGCTTGTGTTCTGTGATCTGTCTACACCAAAGTTCGACAAACAGCGCGCATCTGCCTTGGTCGTGGCGAGTGATGATCGAGCGCAAGACGGCGACGAAAGCGACGGCTTGCCAGCGGGGGAAGCGGAGGTGTCGATGGACGAACTGCTCGCCGGCCGCAGCGCTGCGAAATTCTCTGTGTATGACGACATCAAGGCCAAGCTGATCGCCCGCGGCATCCCTGCCGAAGAAATCCGGTTTATTCACGAGGCGAAAACTGACCTGCAGCGAGCGAAGCTGTTCGAACAGGTCCGGCGTGGCGATGTGCGCTTCATGTTGGGTTCGACCGCAAAAATGGGGGCTGGCACCAATGTTCAGACGTTGCTGGTCGCCGAGCATCACCTAGATGCGCCATGGCGGCCTCGCGACCTTGAACAGCGCGAAGGCCGAATCGTGCGTCAGGGCAATCAGCTTTACGCGGAGGATCCGGATGGTTTCGAAGTGGAGATTCTTCGCTATGCAACTAAGCAAACTTACGACTCGCGGATGTGGCAGACAATCGAATACAAGGCACGCGCGATCGAACAGTTCCGGCGCGGTGATGGCATTTCTCGCGTTATTGAAGATGTAGCAGGGGAAGCGGCGAATGCGGCGGAAATGAAAGCCGCCGCCACGGGCAACCCGCTGATTTTCCTTCAAGTCCAGCTGAATTCAGACTTGAAGAAAATGGAAGCGCTATATGCCAATTACAAGCGCAACCGTCATTCGCTGGAGAGCCGGTCGGAATGGCTATCTCGCGGAGACGAGCGTGCGAACAAGCGAGTCGCCGCCTACGAGAGTGATATCGCACTTCGAAATGGCAACACCGGTGACGACTGGAGCTTTCAGGTGGGACGAAATGCTTTCGATGCGTCTACCAAAGACCACTTGATGGAGTCGGTGCTGAGTGGAATGCAGCGAGCGATTGAGGGGCGCGCGAAGGAGTTGTCGGAGCGCCCCACTATTATCAACATTGGGAAGTACCGCGGCTTTGTGGTTACAGCAACGGCCGATACGCGGCACGTCCAGTTCGCGATGAAAGGCGCCGACACCTACGCCCCGCAAAATCTGTCCTACTCGCCGGAGGACAAATTCAGCGTGACGGGTTTCATTCAACGTCTGGATAACGTCGTCAATGGCATCGAGAAATACCTCGAGTCAGTGAAGGACCAGGGCGAACAAGACCGGATCGCGCTTGCAAAGGCGACGGCCGAATTGGGCAAACCATTCGCACACGAGAGGGAGTTGGCGTTGTTGAGGAAGAACAACGCTGATGTCATGGTCGAATTGCGCAAGATGCAGGACGACCCAAACTACGTCGCGACGTGGGTACCTGCGACTCTCGATTCTGTGCCGGGAAACGAAAGTGATTTGTTCGCATCCGTAGACCCGCTCGCTTCGGAACGGGCGGCGAAGCAGTTGGCCTACCGGAACGAAGTGAATGAGTCGATCGCGAAGGCCGCTGGCGACTATCTTTTGGGTCGGCAGCAACCTTTGAACACAGAGGACATCTTCAATCGCGGCCACGATAGGCTTTTCGAGTGGGACGGTGGGAAGGATGTTCACGCAGGCCTGGTCGAACGTATCAAGACAGACCGTGAACTGGCGCTTGCTGTCGCCACTGCCCCAGGCAAGCGATTCGCCACCGAGAGCATGTTGGAAGCTGCCGAGTCGGTTGTTCAAATCGCCGCGCATGCGAGACGTCAGGCGGACGCCGTTGGACTAGCTTCGGAGTTTCCGATTCGCGACGGCGGAGTGTACGCCGGCCGCATTGTCGCCCAGACCGAGCACTTTCTAGTTCAAGACGCTGGACAAGGCAAGGCGGTCTTGCATCATCGCGGTGATGTGGTGGCCACCGCGCCCGTGAAAGTCGGCGACAACGTGCGCCTCAGCTACAAGGCCGGACACGCGATTGCACGCGTCAATGAAATAGGCCTAACACGCTGATTTCTGACGTTGGAATTCGGGCGTCAAAAAACGCCCGAATCAACGATTAAAAAAGGAGAAGTGATGCTGGAAGGCTATTTCATCAAGAAGATTGGAAGCAATCGCGGCGCACCTCGCGTTTGGCTTGAAGGTCAGCAGACTGAGCGCGCCGGCTTCGCTCCCGGCCAGCGATATGACGTGGTGGTTCAAGGGCAAACAGTCGTCCTGCAAGCGAATCCTGATGGTTCACGCGTTGTATCTTCTAAAAAGATAGGCGAGCGATCGAATCCAGTCATCGACTTGAATAGCAAGGAGCTGTTGGCGGTCTTTGACGGCATGGCAGCGATTCGCGTCGCCGTGAAGGAAGGAGAGATTTTCCTCGTACCGTTGGCGTCTGAACTGAAGAAGCAAGAACGCTTCAAACGGCTGCGTGAAAAGCTTGAGAGTGGTGAGGCATTGGGCATCGGTAGCCTGTCCCATGGCGGTGGAATCATGACCCACGCCATTCACGAAGGGTTAAAAGCAGCCGGCGTCGAGTCGGTTCTTAAGTTTGCGAACGAGATTAGGCCAGAACTGCTTGATCACGCGGCCGCTCACAATGACGCCTGGTCCGCTGCGACGATTCCTTTCGCCGCACCAATGCAGGAACTGGCGTTTGACGATCGCGGTCTCGCTCAGATACCGAAGGTCGAGATTCTGGAAATGGGCTTGCCGTGCCAAGCTGCAAGTGTGTCCGGTCTCGCTAAGCGCGGCCACGGCATAGCTGAGGCACACCCGGAAGTGGGCCATTTGGTTGTTGCATCTCTCGTCATCCTGAATAAAGCCTCACCTGCGATTGTCATCTATGAAAACGTGGTTCCCTACGCGAGCACCGCGAGTGCGGCAATACTGCGAAACCAGCTTCGTGATCTTGGCTACGAGACTCAGGAGCGGATCCTCAACGGAAAAGAGTGGGGTGCAATAGAGAACAGGGATCGCTGGTGCATGGTGGCGGCCACTCACGGTATCAAATTTGACTTCGAGCAGTTGATGCCGCCGGCGACCAGGCCGAGACAATTGGGCGACGTGTTGGATCAAATTGCTCCGGACGATCCACGTTGGAGCAGCATGGATGGCCTGAAGGCGAAAGCCGTGCGAGACGCCGAAGCGGGTAAGGGATTCAAGATGCAAATCGTCGACGAATCGTCGGAAAGCGTCGGGACAATTGGCAAAGGTTATCAAAAACGGAGGTCGACCGAACCGAAAATCCGCAACCCTATTGACCCGGATCTTTTGCGCCAACTCACCCCTGCTGAGCATGCGCGGGTAAAGGGGGTACCTCCGCACCTGATTAGCGGATTGTCGGACACGATCGCCCATGAAGTGCTCGGGCAAAGCATTGTTTATGACCCATTTCGGGATGTTGGCCACCACGTCGGTAACGCGATTAACCGGGTGGCCGGAAAGTCCGAGCTCGAAATGAAGAATCGCAGAGTGGCGGAGTTCGTAGAACAGCTGGGGGTCGGCGAAAGCGTCGCAGACCTGGCCGCAGAAGTCGTCGCTACGCTGCGCCGTGCGGACCCGCTGCGTGGTCGGTACTCAGGGCGAATCGTTGCCGCTGCCGGCGACGTCGTGATCCAGGAGGTCGGCAAGAGCGAGGGAATCTTGCACACGGTTGACGCGTTCGAGGCGCGGCCTAACCTTGGACAGGCGGTTCGAATTCAGTATGCGCGTGGTAAGGCAAAGCTTGAAGAGCGCGATAAGCCTCAGCTCGCGCTGGGTTTGTGAGGGACATGCGATGAGCGATCAGCGATTCATGCTCCTGAGCGGCGATAGTCGGGCACTGTTGCCGGCCCTCCCGGACAACTCCGCCGACTCCATCGTTTGCGACCCGCCATATGAACTTTCGTTCATGGGCCGCAGTTGGGACAATAGCGGTATCGCATATGACCCGCAGATGTGGGCCGAGTGCCTGCGCGTGCTCAAGCCTGGAGGATACCTGCTTGCGTTCGGTGGAACCCGGACCTGCCATCGCATGGTGTGTGCCATCGAGGACGCGGGATTCGACATCCGCGATCAAATGGTGTGGATCTACGGTTCGGGAATGCCAAAAGCCTCACTCTGGTCGTCTGAAAAAGCGCATCGGGGTGATCGATCCAGCCAGAGGATGGTGGAGGCCGGTTTCGAAGGTTGGGCTCGCGGGGGACTGAAGCCGGCGCATGAGCCAATCTGTATTGCCCGAAAAGCGCCGATTGGCAATATCGAGACGAATGTGCTGCATTGGGGAACCGGCGCACTTCATGTTGACGCTTGCCGCGTGCATGGACCGGATGCTTTGGGCGGTCATTACGTGACCAAACGCTTCGCGGCCGGTGCGTCTGTCGATCAGACTGGTCGTTGGAATAGCGCTCGCGAATACGAGGGCGACATGCAAACCGGACGGTGGCCTGCAAACGTTCTTCACGACGGCTCCGATGCAGCGCTCGGGATATTTCCAGACGCTCCGGGGCAGAAGGCTGATGTGAACGGCAATGAACCGTCGTCGGCCACCGGCACGGTTTATAACCCTACCCAACGCAAGGGGTTTCGGCGCCGTACAGGCGAGGCCAGCGCAACCCGACGCTATGACAAGTCCGGCGCGATTAATTTTGCGGCGCTACCCGGCGAGCGGCGGTTCGATGACGGATCGGCCGCTCGGTTCTTCTATTGCGCAAAAGCCAGCCCCCGCGATCGCAGCGAAGGTCTTGAGTCTGGCGAGCGGAATCCACATCCATGCGTTAAGCCCACGGAATTGATGGCGCATCTTTGTCGCCTTGTCACCCCTCCCAACGGGCTCGTCCTCGATCCTTTTATGGGCTCTGGCTCCACCGGGAAAGCTGCGATTTTGGAAGGTTTCCGCTTCCTAGGTATGGACCTGGATCCACACCATGTTGATATCGCTCATAAGCGCATCGAGCATGTCGCTCGGCTGCGCTCACTCGACCTCAAAGTTGCTTAGACCATTCTGGAGAAGCTTATGAATTCATTTCGGTTGCGGCGACTCACAGCCGCACTGGCCCTCGCATCACAGCTATTGTTTTCATCTTTTCCTGCAGCGGCAGCGGGATCGAGCGATGTGCAGGTTGCGTTCTCTCCCGGCGGGGGCGCGGAGGCGTTGGTTCTTCGCACGATTGGCTCCGCGCGCCAGTCGATCCGACTGCTCGGCTATTCATTTACGGCCGCGCCAGTAGCCCGCGCCCTAGTAGAGGCGAAGCAACGAGGGGTCGATGTCGCCGTCGCCGTTGACTACAAGAACAACCTAGAGGAAGACAGGACCGGAAAAGCGCGGACCGCGCTGAACGCCCTGGTAAATGCGAGCATACCTGTGCGCGTGGTGCGTGGGATTACAGTTCATTCCAAATTCATTGTCGTGGACGGTTTGACCGTAGAAACGGGAAGCTACAACTACTCGACCAAAGCAGCTCGGTACGAGATCGAAAATGTGGTGATTGTGTATGGCAGGCCGGACGTCGCGCGCCCATTCGTGGAGGAATGGCAAAGTGTGTATCAACGAGGTGACGACTACCGGCCGGGATATTAGATAACCGTACAAATTGGAGCTTGAGACATGCACAACGCAATAGGATCGCGACGCATTGGAGCAGGGATGATGTAGGACAGGCCGGTCCTGGCGCAGCCAAAAGCACGGACCGCGTCGATCATTAGGATGTCGACGCGGTAATCAGATGTACCTCTAGCGTAAAGTCGGAGAGTTCCAAGGTCAGAAGTATTTCCGCCGCGGACGCACAATCTCTGCGAGGCATGGGTACTACCAAGCGAGGCAGATCTACTGCTTCAGCCCACGGCTATGATTACCGAGAACGTCCTTGATCCGGCTGCAATGGCCTGCCAGCATCTAATGCCGCTCGCCCTCCTCGGTATTGCACACGGACGCTTTCGCTGGGATTGGCCGAGGCGTGAAGATTTCCGCCGTCAAAACGGGACTTCTCGTGAAGCACGGCGGTTTTCTTGCCCACGTTCTGTATGACATGGTGTTCGGTCTCATGGATCAACGGGCCGGCATAACGGCCGTATCGAAGGTTAGGGCTTTGGCTTTCAAATCCAGCATTGCGAGCATAAGCGAGAGCAGAATCCTTCGATGCGTCTACAGGCCCCTGCGCCATGAACTCTTGCGGATCGACACTGCTTTTGCTGTGCTCTTGCGAGATAATTTCCGCTATTGAGTGGGTGGGAGGCAAAATCGTTGGAGACTGTATCTCCGCTGCGGGAAGCGGTGGAGGAGATAGCGGCAGCGTCACCGTGTTTGGCAGGGGCGGCGGAAGACTTGCGGCCCACGAACGTTCGATCGTGTTGGTTCTCTCTGCAAGTCCATCTAAGGCCGAAACTCTCTCCTCGTAGAACGCGCCGACGCGATCCCTCTCCGCTGGCTGCATGGATTGGATCGTCTGGTCCAAGATTTCGCGGTTTCGCGAGATTTCGTCGCGGATGACGTCTGCCGTCGGCAACTCAAGCCCGTCAGAGCGCGTGTACAGTCGCTCTGACTCAAATGCTGCGACTAGCTTGGCCACGCGCACACCATTTTCAATCGATTCATCCGCGCTCTCTAAGTGAGATCCGCAGTGGATGCTGCCCGAACGATCACCGTAGTACGTGTGGGCAACGTGCTGTGCCCAGGACAGGCTTTGGCCGCGTCCGACCCAACCCCACATGCCGGCCTGCTCAACGTCCACTCCCTTTGCGTGGATCACACCATTGACGGCGGCGTCCCGTGCAACAATGTCCCCCTCGTACCGAACCACTGCAACGCCGTCTGGCACATCAAGACCGAGCGGAGCGACGACGACCGCGTTGCGTCCAACAGAAATGCCTCGTTGAAGCGATCCATCGGCTCCGCGTATAGCGTCCATACGAAACCACGTATCCACTTGACCTAAACCCGCTGGCGTTGGCATTTCGTCGGGCAAAGCAATGATGACGACCTTTCCCTTGAGGGCTCCGTCTGACGCTTCATTGAAACTTCCATAAGCGTGATCCGAAACGATCGAATTGACGGACCAGTGACTGGTGTTGCGGGCCTCGGCGTTTTCGCCCTTCCTCGAGTACGGCAAACGCAGACCCGCAGCATCGAACGTGGCACCATGAAGCTCATCCTGTACACGAACAAAGACGAACCGTGCCGGTGAATTCGCGGGCGGCAACTCTGTCGCGTTCGAGTTCTTGCCAAGCGCGTCTGTAAATTCTCTGGGGTTAGCCATGGCACTCCTTTGTGATTGAATCATGTGTTGACCGGTACGCATCGACCGTGCACTGACATATTAATATTACTTTACTGAAAAGTCCCCTAACGGCCTAACCGAACGGGACGCGTTTCCGCGGCCGCCTAACCAACGCGTCTGCAGGTGAAGCAACAATTGCCGTCCCAGACTCGCCCCGGCAGTGATTCAAAATGGACGGACTCGAAATTAATGATATATTCATATCATGCGATCATTTCTGACGTTGGAAACGGAACTCGGCTGCGTGCCTATCGGCACGGTATGCCGTGCAACGGCTCGTGAACGTAAGTGACATTTGTCCATTCAACCAATTACGTGGAACCAATTCTCTGTGGATGCTATTAAATGTGGGGCAGATCGCCAGAAGGGTCGTAGGTCTACCCTGATGCGGATGAATATTCCCGGATGGACCGTCACGTCTATAGCGCTAGTGGCCGCGTCGTGGTTGGTCTTCGACCATCGCCGGCTACGGAACACCAGTGACTTCGTCAAGAAGCTCCGGCTCGCCGAGATTCGAGGAATGGGAAGTGAGGCTCCTCAACTCCTCGAGCATTTGTATTCAGGGGTGGCTTATGCAATGGCCGCGTATCTGTTCGTTCAGTTCCTTTTGATGCTTGAGAGCGTGGCGCACCAAAGCTATGGAATGGGTATGAAAATGCGCCCCGGTCTGGTCCTGTCAGTGGTGCTCGCACTTGCTGGCATCGCGTTTGCCTTCCACGACAGGGCGTTTTCCTTCGTGAATTACATCGCCGGCGCATTCACGATCGCCGTTGCTGCGCGCTTCGCCATATTTCCGGTCGGGAGCCTCGCGTGGATCGCCAGACATCCACTGGTTGCGATTTGCGGAGTGGCTGGCTTAATTTGGACGACACTCAACGTCTCGTGGGAAGTAAAAGAATTGATCGATGGGACCAGTAATCTCATGAGTTCGGCTGAGCAGTTGAGCGCCAGCCTCGGCGGAGTGGCGGTCACCGTAGCGTTTATCGGATTGCTCGGAAGACGCAAAAGCGATGGGTTGCCAGCACTTTCGCAGCCCGCACGTAGCGACAAATCGGCACCTTAGGAGGCCGGCATGGGCAAGCCACTGCGTGAATCGATGCCTCACATCGCGGCATGGGTCGACCAGCTGCGCGGTGCCTTTGGCGATGAAACCATCGATCAGGCCATCCGTGAAGGCATGGCGGGACAACCTACGTTCTTCGCAGCGGAAGCCGGGTTGCAGATTGGAACGCGACCACCGGAAAACAGTAACACCTGGCGGCTTGAGGGGCTGGACGATCGGCACTTTTGTGACACCTGGTCGGGCGATTGCGTGGGCACTGGCAGGCGCTGTAAGCGTCTGGTGCGAGGCTTGTAGGGAATAGAATAGCGTCCGACAGCATTGGGTTATCTGGCCGTGGCGATCGGGGCTGGGCCTAAGCGTCGGGGGAAGCTGGATGGATGGCGAGCAGGAAACTCAGCAAGTATTTCTTAGAAATGCAATGAAGGCCTTAGACATGACCTACGATCAGTTCGCCGACCGCCTGCGAATCAAGCGTAAGACGCTGGAGAACTGGCTAGCGCTCGTAGGAGCAAGCGATCATCGGAAGATGCCGGACATCGCACGGGCTTTCGTCGAGGAAATTCTAAAGAACGCCAAACGGCCATAGTCCAGCAGCGAGCCTGCATCAGCGTGCTGTTATTGCGTGTGTTCTCGTAGTATTTTTAAATGTGTATCTACATAGACCAATTACGTGGTCGTCAACGGAACGAGGAGCACCAACGTGTACGAAATTGCAGGTAACAGCTATGCACCTGACGACCAACGGATCAATGAAGCGCTCGCTGCGATTTACGGCTCTGAGCGACGGCCGTTGTGCATGTGTCGGGGAGCAGGCATCGAGATGTACGTGGCTAAACTCGGGCATCAATACATCATTAAACGCATGCCGCATTCGGGCGCGATGCACGCGACCTCCTGCGATTCGTATGAACCACCCGCAGAGCTGTCAGGGTTGGGCGAAGTTATGGGTGGAGCGATTCAGACTAACCTTGCGGATGGTGTGACGACACTTAAATTTGACTTCGCATTGTCCAAGAACGGATCGCGCGCAGCACCTGCACCAAGCGGTGCAGAACATGACAGCGTGCGGACGGATGGCAAGAAACTGACTCTTCGCGGCACTCTTCATTACCTCTACGACGAGGCCGGCTTGACGCGATGGGCGCCCGCAATGGCGGGAAAGCGAAGCTGGTGGGTGCTGCGCAAATTCCTGCTGCAAGCTGCGAGCGACAAGGTGGCGAAGGGTGGATCAGTCGCTGACTTACTGTACATCCCCGAAAGCTTTTCTCTTGAGAAAAAGGACGAGATCACTCGGCGGCGTCTGGCGATTTTCAATCCGTTAGCGCAAGCGGACGGTGGAACGCGCCGTCTCATGATGTTAGTGGGCGAAGTTAAGGAAATCGGCAACGCGCGCTTCGGCAAAAAGATGGTTGTTAAACACTTGGCCGATGCTCATTTCATGATGAACGACGACCTGTACAAGCGGATGCTCAAGCGGTTCGAGCACGAACTCGCTTTGTGGGGCGGCACAGAATCGTCACATTTGCTTGTCATTGGAACGTTCGGGGTCAACGGAGCTGGCGTCGCTTCTCTCGAAGAGGCGTCGCTGATGCTAGTGAATGAAAACTGGATCCCCTACGAAAGTATTGATGAAAAGATGCTTATCGACGCATTGACCGCTCAAAAGCGCCGGTTCGTCAAAGGTCTGAGATATAACCTGCCGTCGACCACGCCGTTGGCCAGCGCTGTGTTGGCCGACACATCCGAACCGATCGCCATGTACATCTCCACGTTTGGCGCATCGGACGAATATCGCAAAGCCTTGCGTGATCTAACCGAAGAGAGCGCACTCGACGCCTGGCAGTGGGACACGGCTAATGAGATGCCAGCGTTTCCCGCGGCCACACCTCAGCAAGCGCGGAAATGAGTGCTGCACTGAGCATGGGTTGCGCGGGGGTCATCGGCGCCCTAGCTGGTACTTTTCTGCCGGCTACTTCACGTGTCGCCGCGGCATTCGCCCGTAGTGCTGACGACGCACCAGAGTCCGAGGCTGCCGGCGCCAACCAATTTGACGGTCCGAGCCTATGGGTCGCGGCCGTCGCGACCGCCGGGTTTGCTGTCGCCTGCAGCGCGGCATTCGGGGTCACGTGGAAAGCTGTATTCGCCTTCGGCTTCCTTTTTGTTTTATGCTCGCTCGCGGCAATTGACCACAAGACTTTGCTGTTACCGGACGTCCTGACCGTTCCGCTTACTTTGGGTGGGCTGCTGGTCAACAGTACGGGCATGTTTGTGTCCTTTAGGGAAGCAGCCATAGGCTGCTCGGTCGGATATATGTGTCTGTGGTCACTGTACTGGGCCGTGCGGCTCGTAACCGGAAAGGAAGGAATGGGCTTCGGCGACGTTAAGTTGGGGGCTGCCTTGGGTGCATGGCTTGGCGGACTTGCGCTCCCTCACGTTCTAGCCGTAGCCGCGTTCCTCGCGTCCGCCTACGGGAGCTTCCTTTTGTTGCGCCGTGCGGTTCCCGCCAGTCATTTTATGGCGTTCGGGCCTTTCCTCGCGATTTCTGGGGGCTTAACGATCCTGGTCGGCACGCCACTCTACTCATTACTTATGCCGTAGATCGAATTTCTGACGTTGGAAGTGCCCGGTGCGCCTAAAAGCGGTCTGGATTTCCGTAGCGATGTACTATTATCATATTATTTATCGTATCCCAGCTTAACTTGTTGAGTCTGACTGTACCGTGCAACGAACCACCAACTTGGAAAGGTAATTAATGTCGAAGAAACTCAGCAAAAAAATTAGTCCCGGCACGAGGCTCGGCCACACGATGACTCTCGGCGCGACCAGCTCGGGTAAATCGGTGCGGCTCGACATGCTCGGTCATCCGGGCGGGATATTTTTGATCGGCCAAGCCGGAATTCCATCGGCCTACAAACGAATTAAGCGTCACTCCCATGAGTAAAAATCGTGGAGTTCCAGCTCGTTCACTTATCAAACGAGAATCGATCGTGAGAATTGCTGAAAGCGTGCAGTTGCAGTGCGCGTCGGCAGAACAAGCCGCGTGGGGGCGGCTCGCTGGAAGCTTAGCGGAGGCCATTATGGTGCGCGCGTTACAAATGCCAACGCAAGAATTGCGGAGGTTTATTGCAACAACAGAGGAGGGCGCTCGCATTGCAGACGCTCATGATGCCTCGCTCCGAGCCGCAGCTGTTGTGGCACGCCTTGCGCTGCTTTAGGTAGGACGACCGAGCCGCAAATGCTATTGATGCAGACGTTCAGATCGATTCGCCAATTCAGTTGAGGACTAGAAATGAATACGGTACTTCGAAGCTTCTTCTACGATGTCGGTGTTGTGGTGCTATGCGCTATGTACGGTATGAATCCGGATACTGCTCAGTTCAGGGACTTTGTTCGCTTATTCCGCAACGAAATGTTCTGGCAAATAGTCGCGACCGTTTCGTGTATTCTCATCGCCGCAGAATTTATCTTCGCTCCAAGGCTGCGATCGGAGCACAGCGATAAGCAATACGCCGCGTGTATAAACGGTAGCCGATCAAACGGGGCCGACCGATGAACGCTTGAGAAATGGCCGCGTCAACGCAGCTGTGCTGTCGGCATCGTCCGTGTATTCCGCACCGGTCCAATCATCAGCGAAGTCGCGCGTGTTACGGAGAGTCGCGGTCGCCCACACGAGGCAGATAGCGTTGACGGAGCCCGTTTTTTGGCAGGCCCATGTGGGTGGTAACCGAATTCATTAGAATGTCCCTCTCGGTGTGTGTCAAGGTAGTTGTCGCGTGCACCGCTACGCGGCTTCTTTGTATCGGGTAGCTGATTGCTCGGCTCTTTCAGGGTTTAAATAGACCGAGCCTGCGAGTTGCCAGTCGCGCGTGT
>Ga0153932_1000063_pt1 | contig 72114 bp, 69 predicted proteins | sample TSNJ016MetaG_FD_102273 | JGI IMG/M metagenome (GOLD analysis project Ga0153932, IMG submission 102273) | Attine ant fungus gardens microbial communities from New Jersey, USA - TSNJ016 MetaG | ecosystem: Host-associated > Fungi > Mycelium > Unclassified | place: USA: New Jersey, Wharton State... | reverse complement strand
CTGCTGATCGCGCAGCTTCACGCGGCACAGATTCAGCACGCTGTCCTGCATCGATACCGCCACCTTCTGACCCTTGCCGGTCTTATCCCGGCCAATCAACGCCGTCAAAATGCCGATGGCCAGGTGCATGCCCGTGTTGCTGTCGCCGAGCGCGGCTGCGCTGATGGTCGGAGGACCGTCCCAGAAGCCCGTCGTCGATGCTGCACCGCCCGCGCATTGCGCGACGTTTTCGTAGACCTTCAGGTCATCGTAATGATGGCCGTCGCTGAAGCCCTTGACCGACGCCACGATCATCTTCGGGTTCAGTTCGTTCAGCCGTTCCCACGAAAACCCCATCCGGTCCAGCGCGCCCGGGCCGAAGTTCTCGACCAGAACATCGGATTCGCGGATCAGCTTCTCCAGCACTTCCTTGCCTTCGGGCTTCTTGGTGTCGAGCGTCAGCGACTTCTTGTTGCTGTTCAGCATGGTGAAGTACAGCGCGTCGGCGTCTGGAATATCACGCAACTGGTTGCGGGTTACATCGCCTGAACCGGGACGTTCAACCTTGATAACGTCCGCGCCGAACCATGCCAGTAACTGCGTGCACGCAGGGCCTGCCTGGACGTGTGTGAAGTCGATGATCTTGATGCCTTCGAGTGGTTTGCTCATGTCATGTCTCCTTTAGCTTCGCTTTACTTTTTCATCGCCGCGCTTTGCGGGTTGAGGTTCGTCAGACGGCCGCTTTCGGTGCCCGCGGCTTCATCGATCACAGCGTTGATCAGCGTCGGCTTGCCAGACGCGATGCCTTCCTGCAGCGCCTTCGTCAATTCTTCCGGCGTGGTGGCATTGAAACCCACGCCACCGAATGCCTCGATCATCTTGTCGTAGCGTGCGCCCTTCACGAACACGGTCGGCGCAACGTCCTTGCCACCGGTCGGGTTCACGTCCGTGCCGCGATACACGCCGTTGTTGTTGAACACGATGGTGACCACCGGCAGGTCGTATCGGCAGATGGTTTCGAGTTCCATGCCGCTGAAGCCGAACGCACTGTCGCCTTCGATTGCGACCACCGGCTTGCCGCTCGTCACGGCCGCACCGATCGCGAATCCCATGCCGATGCCCATGATTCCCCACGTGCCGGAGTCGAAGCGTTTGCGCGGCTCATACATGTCGATGATGCTGCGCGCATAGTCCAGCGTGTTCGCGCCTTCGTTCACCACGTTGATGTCCGGGCGCGTCTTCAGCACATCGCGGATTGCGCGCAGGGCGCTGTGGAAGTTCATCGGCGACGGGTTCTGGTCGAGCGTCGCGGCCATCTTCGCGAGGTTCTTGCTCTTGCGTTCGGTGATCGCGCCGGTCCATTCGACGCTCGGCTTCGCAAAGCCGCCCGACTCAATTTCGTTCAGCAGCGCGGACACGCACGAACCGATGTCACCAATGAGGGGCGCCGCGATCGCGACGTTGCTGTCGATTTCCGTCGGCGAGATGTCGATCTGAATGAACTTCTTCGGTACCGCGCCCCACGTCTTGCCCTTGCCGTGCGACAGCAGCCAGTTCAGCCGCGCGCCGATCAGTACCACGACATCGGCTTCCTGCAGCACGAACGAACGGGCAGCAGACGCCGATTGCTCGTGGGTATCGGGCAGAAGGCCCTTTGCCATGGACATCGGCAAATACGGAATGCCGCTCTTTTCGACAAATGCGCGGATTTCCGCATCGGCCTGCGCGTACGCCGCGCCCTTGCCGAGCAGGATCAGCGGACGCTTCGCGCCCTTCAGTACATCGATTGCGCGCTTCACGGAATCCGGGGCGGGAATCTGGCTCGGGGCGGCATCGACAACCTTGATCAGCGACTGCTGCGCCTTCACAGCGTCTATGGTTTGCGCGAGCAGCTTGGCCGGCAAGTCCAGATAGACGCCGCCAGGACGGCCAGACACAGCCGCGCGAATCGCACGTGCAATGCCCACGCCGATATCTTCTGCGTGCAGCACACGATACGCAGCCTTCGCGTAAGGCTTCGCTGCGTTCAACTGATCCATTTCCTCGTAGTCGCCCTGCTGCAAGTCCACGATCTCGCGTTCGCTCGAGCCGCTGATCAGGATCATCGGGAAGCAGTTCGTGGTCGCGTTGGCGAGTGCAGTCAGGCCGTTCAGGAAACCCGGCGCGGAGACCGTCAGGCAGATGCCCGGCTTCTTCGTCATATAGCCGGCGATAGCGGCCGCGTTGCCCGCATGCTGCTCGTGACGGAAGCCGATGAAGCGCATGCCTTCGGCTTGCGCGAGGCGCGCGAGGTCGGTGATGGGAATACCCACCAGACCGAAAATGGTGTGAATGTCGTTCAGCTTGAGTGCATCGATGACCAGATGGAAACCATCCGTCGTTTCCGCCTTCTTTTCTACTTGCGTGTCGCTTGCAGTGGCGCTCTGCGGGTTACTTACTACTTCGGCCATGACGTCTCCTCCTTTGGCGGGGTGTTTGTGTAGTTCGTGATATACAATATTCCACACACAGTATTAGTCAAGCGTCTTTTTGTTTCGATGCTTGATTGTTGCGGTGCGGCAAATCAGATGAGCCATGTTCGACGCGGCTTTCGGAAAATGGGTGTGTGCATCGCACCAAGTTGACCGGACATCGCGATTTTGCGAGACACCGAAAAGTCACGTTCTTGAAGGCCGAATGACTCGCCATTTATGAGTGCGCTTCGCAGATCAACGCAACTTGCGCAAACGGTTGCGCAAGACCTTACGGATGACTAATCAAATGGTGCGTCTTACATTCCGACGAACTGTAGAACGCGCGATTCAATCGAGAAAATCGCAGTTCGTCTCGACGAACTGCGCAAGCTCCACCGAATGCTGGCGGACGAGGCGCTCGACGCGCTCGGTATCGCGCTGCTCCAGCGCTTCGATGATATGCATATGATCCACGATCGATCGCGATGCCCGGTCGCTCTGCGCGATCGTCATCCGCCGGATGGCGCGAACATGGACGAAGAGGTTCTTCATGGTGTCGAGGATCACCTGCGATTGCGACAAATCCAGGATCGCCTGATGGAACGCAAGATTCGCTTCCGAATACTCTTCTATATGGTCGGCCGGCGTGGCATCGCGGAAATCGTCGAACATGCGGCGCAGTCCTGCAATGTCCGCCTCCGACGCATGCAGCGTGGCCAGACGTGCTGCCATGCTTTCAAGCGCGGCCCACATATAGATCATGTCGACGATTTCGCGCTTGGTCTTGCGCTGTATATAGATGCCGCGTCTTGGCACCGTGCGCAGAAAACCTTCCTGCTCGAGCAGCGTCATCGCTTCGCGAACTGGCGTGCGGCTTACGCCCAGCGCTTCGGTCAGTTCTTTCTCATCGAGGCGGATCTCTTCACGCGATCGATAAATATCTGCATCGGCGATAGCCTGCTTCAGTCGTGCGTACGCCTGGTCGCGCAGCGAGGCCGATGCGCTGATCGGCACGAGCGCGAGTGTCAGTGGCGTCGGGCGGAGTCCAACATACGTATCAGCCATTGAGGTGGGTGTCTCCCTGTCGGTATTCGGCGCAGCATCGTTATTTAAATATATCCAATATGGTATATCAAGAACAAGCGCAGCATAACGTTGTTTGATGTGTTCATGTGACCTCGGGTTTTCCCGGTACCTATTGGCCCGACCGACTCCGCGCCTTCATCGCGCGACCGTATAATCTGGCGCGGCATCCGGCGCTATGGCGGACCCACCCACATCTACGTAAAAGTGATCATGACCATTTCCATCTACAACGCATCCGTCCCGGTCTTCAAGCAAATGCTGACGGCTTTGTCCGAGGTGCTCCGGAAAGCTGAAGTGCACGCAACCGAAAAGAACATTGAACCGAATGCGCTGTTGCAGGCGCGCCTGTTCCCCGACATGTTCCCGCTCGTGCGCCAGGTACAGATCGCGGTGGATTTTTCGAAAGGCGTGAGCTCGCGCCTCGCCGGCGCGGAAGTACCGTCATGGCCCGACACCGAAGTGACGTTTGCCGATTTGCAGGCGCTGATCGCGAAGGCGCTGGCTCACATTGCTTCCTTCGATGCCGCGCAATTCGAAGGCAGCGAAAACAAGGAAATCGTGCTGCGTCCGGGTACACCTAAAGAAAAGAAGCTTGCCGGCAGCGCGTACTTGCAGCACTACGGCTTGCCGCAATTCTTCTTTCACGTGACGACCGCGTACGCAATCCTGCGTCATAACGGCGTCGAGATCGGCAAGCGCGACTACATGGGCGCTTATTGATTGTTGGTCCCTGCGTATCGCTGCCGATCTTCTTGATGCGCAGCGATACGTACTAGGTGTTTCACCCGAGCGAACACGTTCCATAAGGGAAAACACAGGCCCGTACCAGCAGCGTAATAACCCGCTATTACCCGCTTTTGTGTCAACGTTGCATACTGAAGCGACGCTATGACACGAGGCGCGCATGACCAAATATCTCCATCTGATGATCCGCGTTGAAGCGCTGGATCGTTCTATCGCGTTCTATCAAGACGCATTCGGCATGCGCGAGTCGCATCGCCTCGATTTCGATACTTTCACGCTCGTCTATCTGCGCGACGCGGAGAGCGGCGCCGAGATCGAACTCACATTGAACAAGGGAACGACAACGCCCTATACGCACGGCACGGGCTATGGTCACGTGGCGTTTGCGGTCGATGACATCGAGGCGTTTCGCGACCGGTTGTCAAACCAGGGCATGCAGCCGGGCGATCTCAAATCGCTCACGCACGACGGCGCGATTGCCGCGCGCTTTTTCTTCATCACCGATCCCGACGGCTACAAGATCGAAGTGCTATCGAGGGAGGGTCACTACGTATGAACTGAAGCGACTGCCGGTCAAACTATAAAAGGAGACAATCATGCCCAAGGCAATCCCCATTGCCGTCATCGCTGCCGAAAGCCTGCACGGTTTCCCAGCCGCTGCACCGTCTGCGCGTGTCAGCCGCAGGCACTTCCTCAAAGGTTCGGTGATGCTGTCCGGCGTACTGGTCGCCGGCACGCCCATCGCGTTGCTTGCGCCGAGCCGCGCGTGGGCGGTCGAGCTGACGCATATCGACCAGGCTCAGGCCGACGCCATCATGACGCTCGCGCGCACGCTCTATCCGCACAAGACGCTGCCCGACGCGGTCTACGCGCTCGCGGCAAAAGATGTCGACGCAAAAGCCACCGATCAGAAAACGATGGACGTGATCAAGAACGGCGTGGCGAAACTGAACGATGCATCGCAAGGAAAATGGGCCGGCAACACCGCGCTCTCCGATGCACAACGTACGGCTATCGTCGAAGCGAACCAGACCGATCCGTTCGTGCTGCTCGTGCGCGCGCAATGCGTCACTTCGCTCTACAACAACGACATGTCGTTTGCGCACTTCGGCTATGAAGGCGAGGCATTCAGCAAGGGCGGTTACGTCGGCCGCGGATTCAACGACCTGACATGGTTGCCTAACCCGCCTGCGGCCGCGAGTCCGCCGGTCGCCTGAATCCGAACCTGAACGCGAAAATCTGCCGAGGAGGCAAGCATGGCTAAGTTCGACTACAACGACGACTCGGTCGTCGTGATCGTCGGTTCGGGCGCGGGCGGCGGGACGCTTGCAAACGAGTTGTGTCAGAAAGGCGTGAAAGTGGTGGTGCTGGAAGCAGGCAAACGGCAGTCATCGGCCACATTCATCAACGACGAATGGAAGTCCTTCGGGCAACTCGCGTGGACCGATAAACGCACGACGTCCGGTAATTGGCGCGTCGCAAAAGATTTCCCCGAATTGCCGGCGTGGATCTGCAAGACGGTCGGCGGCACGACGACGCATTGGGCGGGTGCATCGCTGCGTTTTCACGAGCACGAGTTCAAGGCGCGCACGACCTATGGTTCCATCGATCAAGCGAATCTGCTCGACTGGCCCATTACGCTTTCCGATCTTCAACCGTACTATGCGCGCGCCGAGAACAAGATGGGCGTGACGCGCACGAACGGCATTCCGGGTCTGCCGGGCAACAACAACTTCAAGATCATGTACGACGGCGCGACCAAGGTCGGCTACAAGAACTGCAATACCGGCCACATGGCAATCAACAGCCGTCCGCGTGCGGGACGCGGGCAATGCATGCAACTGGGATTCTGTTTCCAGGGCTGCAAGTCAGGCGCGAAGTGGTCGACGCTTTACACCGAGATTCCCGCCGGTGAAGCGACCGGACGGCTCGAAGTGCGTCCCGAGTCGCATGTCATGCGCATCGAAACGAATGCGGCCGGCAAGGCAAGCAGCGTGATCTATATGGATGCGGACGGCAAACAGCAACGTCAGCGCGCACGTGTGGTGTGCGTCGCAGGCAATTCGATAGAAACACCGCGCCTCTTGTTGTTATCGGAATCATCCAAGAATCCTGACGGACTCGCGAACAGCTCGGGCCAGGTCGGGCGCAACTATATGCGTCACACCACCGGTTCCGTGTACGGCGTGTTCAAGGAGCCGGTGCATTTTTATCGGGGAACGGTGATGGCCGGCATCATCACGGATGAAGCCGAGTTCAATCCAAAGCGCGGCTTCGCGGGTGGCTACGAGATGGAAACCATCTCGCTCGGGCTTCCTTTTGCGGCGGCCTTCTTCGACCCGGGCGCGTGGGGATCGGACTTTACTTACTATATGGATAACTACGCAAATACCGCAGGCATGTGGATAGTGGGTGAAGACATGCCGCGTGAGACGAACCGCATCACGCTGAATCACGACGTGAAGGATCAAGTCGTCTTACCGGTCGCGAACGTTCACTACGACGACCATCCAAACGATATCGCCATGCGCGATCACGCGTTCAAGCAAGGCGAGGCGATCTATGCGGCAGCGGGCGCGGTGAAGACGTTGCGTACACCGCCCTACCCGTCCACGCACAATCTCGGCACGTGCAGGATGAGCGCGAAATCAAGCGATGGCGTCTGCAACAAACACGGCCAGACCTTCGATATCCCCAACCTCTTTATCTCGGATGGCAGCCAGTTCACGACCAGCGCCGCCGAAAACCCGACGCTCACGATTGTGTCGCTGGCGATCCGGCAATCGGATTACATCGCGGACCAGATGAAACGCCGGAGTATCTAGATGCCGGAACGGAGCCTCCATCCGGCGGCTCCGCCTTCGTGGCTTTTTGCAAGGAGCTCGTTCATGTGCAGGATCTACGCGCAAACCGATCCGATTCTCTACGAATGCCGAGCCCGCTCGGTACGCATCAGCGGCGTGACAACCACCATCCGCCTCGAAAACCTGTTCTGGCAAACACTTTCCGAACTTGCCGCCGATAACGACATGACCACCAATCAACTCATCGCCAAATTGCATGAGGAGATCACGCAGCATCTTGGTGAGACGACGAACTTTGCATCATTCCTTCGCGTCACCTGTCTTCGATATCAAGGGCTGAGGGCAAACGCATCGATGGACTTTCGCAGCCACGTGGCGAACAGCGCGGCAGACAAGGTGGTGGGCTAAACGATGAAGAAAGTGCTGATCGGGGTGATGTGTTCGGCGTTCGTGTCGACGGCAATCACGGCCCACGCGGCGCCGGACGGAGCAGCGGCTTTATCGATTGTGCAAAAGAACAACTGCCTTGGCTGTCACGCAGTGAAAACGCAGGTCGTCGGACCGGCATATCAGGCGGTCGCGAAGAAGTACAAGAACGACCCTTCAGCGCCCGACAAGTTGTTCACGAAAGTCCGCAACGGCGGCGCGGGTGTATGGGGCGAAATACCGATGCCTCCCAACCCCAATATCAGCGATGCCGATCTGCATACGGTCATTGCCTGGATACTTGCGGGTGCGAAGTCATAAAACACGGCGACTAGGTAAAACCCCTTATTTCGCATGCCCTCCTCACGCACTAACCTCGCATAACTCATAAACAGAACGGCGTTCTGTTAGATAGAACGATAAAGATAAGACACCCGTAGGAGGGTTCAATGGCAAGTCTGCCAATCGATGCGAACCGTGGATCGCACAAACCAAACGCCGACGCGAAGGAAACCGTGCCCGGCATCAATGCGCGCATCGACCGCTTGCCGGCTACGCGCTCGGTGTGGATGCTTGTTTTCCTGCTGTCCATTGGCGGATGGTTCGAATTCTACGACCTGTTTTTCACCGCCTACGTAGGCCCGGGTCTCGTGAAAAGCGGCTTGTATTCGACAACGACCGCCTCGTTCTTCGGCGTGTCGGGGTTGGGCGCGTTCGTGGCGGCATCGTTCGCGGGCTTGTTTATCGGCACGTTCTTTCTTGCTGGTATGGCCGATAAGTATGGCCGCAAAAGCATCTTCACCGTCTCGTTGCTCTGGTACTCCATCGCAACTCTCGTCATGGCATTCCAGACGACTGCACCCGCAATCAACCTGTGGCGTCTGATTGCGGGCATTGGCGTGGGCGTGGAACTCGTGACCATCGATACCTACGTCAGCGAGCTCGTGCCCAAACACTTGCGCGGGCGTGCGTTCGCATTCGTTCACCTTGTGCAATACACGGCGGTGCCGTCGGTCGCATTTTTCGCGTGGTGGCTCGTGCCGCAAAAGCCATTCGGGCTGGATGGCTGGCGGTGGGTCGTGATCATCGGGGCGCTGGGTGCGCTCGTGGTGTGGGCGATCCGTCAACGCGTGCCGGAAAGTCCGCGCTGGCTCGCGCAGCAAGGCCGTGCCGCGGAAGCAGAACACGTGCTCCATGCGCTTGAAACGAAGGTCGCCGCGCAATATGGACGTCCGCTGCCGGAGCCGGTTGCGACCGTTGAACCGGCGACCACGAAAGCGGCGTTCCGCGAAATCTGGCAGCCGCCGTATCGCAAGCGCGCAATCACCATGCTCGTTTTCAACTTTTTCCAGGCCATCGGTTTCTATGGATTTGCGTCCTGGGTGCCGACGCTGCTCGTCTCGAAAGGCGTCACGATCACGCACAGCTTGCTGTATTCGTTTGTTATCGCAATCTCGAATCCGTTCGGGCCGCTGATTGGCATGGCGATCGCAGACCGTATCGAACGCAAGACGCTGATCGTATTGTCCGCATTGGGTATTGCCGTGTTCGGCAGCTTGTTTGCAACGCAGACATCGCCCGTCATGCTGATGATTCTCGGCGTGTTGATCACGTTGTGCGGCACCTTGCTTTCAGTCGGTTACCACGCGTATCAAACCGAGCTTTTTCCGACGCGGCTGCGAGCGCGCGCCGTCGGTCTGGTTTATTCCATCTCGCGTCTTTCCGCCATGTTCTCGGGTTTCATGATTGCGTTCGCGCTGCGTCACTTCGAAGTGACGGGCGTGTTCGCGTTGATCAGCGCGTCGATGATCATGGTGATGGGTGCCATCGGCATCTTTGGACCGCGTACGAACAATCGCAATCTGGACGAGATCTCGCATTGACGCCTCGCGGTCAGGTTGTATGGATTTTCGGCTTTAAACAAGAGGGTTTGACATGACGCTTCCGTTAGCTGGAGTGCGGGTGCTGGATTTATCGAATGTGCTGGCCGGGCCGTTTTGCGCCTATCAACTCGCGCTGCTTGGCGCCGAGGTCATCAAGGTCGAACATCCCGAAGGGGGCGATCTGGCGCGCAGGCTCGGCGCCGATAAAGAAGCATCGGCGCGTGACATGGGGGCATCGTTTGTTGCTGTGAATGCAGGCAAGCAATCGATCACGCTGAATCTGAAAGACGCACGCGGCAAGGAAATTCTTCGTTCGCTCGTCAAGACCGCGGACGTGCTGGTCGAGAATTTCCGGCCAGGCGTGATGACGCGGCTTGAACTCGGCTACGAAGCGCTCAGCGAGATCAATCCGAAACTTGTCTATTGCGCTATCTCCGGATTCGGTAAGGATGGCGAACTATCGAAACGCCCCGCTTACGACCAGATCATTCAAGGCATTTCGGGCGTGATGAGCGTCACCGGCGATTCCGAGAGCGCGCCGCTGCGCGTGGGTTATCCGGTGTCCGATACGGTTGGCGGACTCACCGCCGCGTTCGGCATTTGCGCCGCGCTGGTCGATGCACGCGCCAACGGCCGCGGCCGGATGCTGGATGTATCGATGCTCGAAGCCACGCTTTCGACCATGGGCTGGGTGGTATCGAATTATCTGAACGCGGGCGTCACGCCTTCGCCCATGGGCAACGAGAACTTCACGGCCGCGCCTTCGGGCACGTTCAGGACGGGCGACGGTTTGCTCAATATCGCCGCAAACGAAACCAAGCAGTTCGTGAGTTTGTGCCGCTTGATCGGCCGCCCGGAACTGGCCGATGACCCGCGTTTTTCCGAGCGCAACGCACGCAAGATCAATCGGGCGGCGTTGAAGCTGGAGATAGAAACCGCGTTGGCGTCGGACAGCGCAGTGAACTGGGACGCGAGATTCATCGAAGCCGGCGTGCCCGCCGGGCGAGTGATGTCGGTGCCGGAAATCCTCGCGCATCCGCATATGGTCTCGCGCGAGTTCGTGCATGAATTCAATGGCGATGACGCCGCAACCCGCCAACGCGTGACTCGCGCGGGGTTTCGTTTCGCCGATGCCGACACCGCGCCGACATCGCCCGCGCCCGAGCTGTCCGCGAACACGCGTGACCATCTTTCCACGCTCGGTTTCGATGCGGCGGAAATCGATCAACTACGCGCCGAAGGAGTGATCTGAAGATGACGCAAGATTTTGATGCTGCCACGCTTGCCGCGGATTACTGGAGCACATCGATCATCGATATCCATCCGGGTTCGATCAACGTGCGCGGCTTTCCAATCCAGGAACTGATTGGATCGATCAGTTTTCCGCAGATGATCTGGCTGATGCTGCGCGGCGAATTGCCCGATGAGAATCAGGCGAGGCTGTTCGAAGCGGCGCTGGTCGCGTCTGTCGATCACGGGCCGCACGCCCCTTCGATCGCGATATCGCGCATGGCCACGAGTTGCGGTTTGCCGCTTAACGGCGCGATGGCTTCGGCCATCAATGCACTCGACGACGTCCACGGCGGCGCCGGCCAGCAAGCGGTCGAGTTCTACGACTCGATCGTCGCTTTGGAAACCGCGGGCGCCACGTTGGACGATGCCGTCGCGCAAGGCGTCGATGCGTTTATCAGCGAACGCGGCAAATATCTGCCGGGCTTCGGACACAGGTTTCATTCCGTGGATCCGCGCGCGGTCAGGCTGCTCGCGCTAGTCGATGCCAGCGTCGAACAAGGCGTGATCAGCGGAAAATATGCATTGGTGGCACGGGGTATCGAAGCGTTGTTGAAGGCGCGCAAGAACAAGCCGGTGCCGATGAACATCGACGGCGCGACTGCCGTGATTTATGCCGAGCTGGGTTTTGCGCCCGAACTTGCGCGCGGCGTGTTTTGTTTATCGCGGGCGGTCGGGATCTTGTCGCACGCGTGGGAGCAGCGCGGCCGCAAGGAACGAAACAAAGGTCCGATGCCGCGGCAAATGGCGTACAAGTACACGGGCAAGCCCGAGCGTCATTTGGCGTGAACTTCGGCGGCGCTACGTTGCGCCTCGCGCAGCGCGCGGGCGTCGCCGCCTAGCGCATCGGTGGCTCGCGCGGCGCAGTCGAACAGCGCGCCGAGATTCCGGTCCACGAAAGTCCGATCGATACGCGAGCTCGGACCCGCAAGCGTGATCACGCCGCGTAAGGTCTGGCGCACTCCGAAAACGGGCATCGATACTCCTGCGGTTTCGCGGTCGCGTTCGCCCATCGATACATAATAAAAGTCTTCGCGAATCTGCTCGAAGGCTTCGCCTTCCTTGCCGCCGAACGCCAGCAACGCCATCCCGCCCGAGCCGCTTTCCAGGGGCAGGACATCGCCTTCACGCACGTGATAACGCACGGCATGCGTCGAATCCACACGATGCAGACACACGCGCACCGCATCATCCCGAACATAGAACGACACGCTTTCGCCGCTGATCTCGGCGAGTTCGCGCATGAGCGGAACGAGGATATCGGCGAGATTCAGGCTGCGTTGATACACCGCGCCGAGCATGAAGGTGGACGGGCCTAGCTGATAGCGGCCATCGTCCAGACGCAGCAGCAAGCGATGCTGGATCAGCGCGCCGGCAAGCCGCAACAACGTGCTTTTATAGAGGCCTGTTCTGGCTGCGAGTTCGGCGAGCGTCAGGGCGTCGTCGTCGGGACGGAAAGCGAACAGGATCGCACACGCACGGTCGATGACAGCAACGCCTTCGCTTTCCTTTGGGCGCGGGTTATCGGCGGGCGTTGGCATGGTGACTTGGCGTGGTGGTTTGGAAGGGGAAATTTTACGCGATGCGGGTTGCGCGAGGTGCGGTCGTTTTCGGAGCGAAGGCCCATCGCTTGGTCGCTGATTCTGGATGTTCTGTCTGCGTCGGGCCGTGATTGCTTGAAGGTGCGGCGCGGTCAGACAGTTAGTTGCATTTCCTATTCGACAGCTGGCTCGATGCCGCGCGCATGGACGCCGGTCGCGGCGCGGATCTCGTCATCGCACATTTTGACGGCCTAGTCCTTCGACAACAGTCGCAGAATTCGCCTGTCGTGGCTCACCCGAATCACCTCCGCGATCTCGAGACGAGCCGCGTCGGGATGCGCCGGATTCAGCAGGAAGTTGGTCGCGGGCAAGATGGCGCTTGGCACTTTCAACAACGCAGTCGCTCCGCCGGCAAGCCACTCGGTGCCGGCCGACTGTGTCCATTGCGCATCGGCGCGCCAGTTCTCGGGGGTATCGGCTTCACGCAATTCGGCGACTGCGATGTCGGCGGGGACTTCAACACGCAATAACTGATAGGAGTCCGGCACTCGTTCCGAATGGCTCAGATTCTGGTGAACGAGGATTTCGAGCAAGGCCGAGGCCGGGTGTTCCGCGAGATACACGACCGGCTGCCCCGCGAAATGCCAGCGGCCTGGCGCACGCAGCCCACCGATGCCTCTCAGATCTGCATAGTTGCTGATACGCCATAACTCCATCAGCCGAAGTACCCTTCGTCGAGTTGCACCAGTGCTTCTTCGACCAGGCGCGCGCCGTGTTCGGTGCTAGCCATGTCGAGCGCCGTCTTTCCGCCAAAGCGGCGTTGCGGGCTTCTCAGCCATTGCATCGACTTGTCCTGATTGTCAAAAACCGTGTCGGACTGCGCGACGAGTTTAGCTAGGCGGATGGCTTTGTCGGATTCATCGGTCGAGAGACGTTCCTGATTCTGCCGGCGATGCGTGAGCGTTCGCCGCGGAATGATGAAGCTCAGCTCGTCTGCTTTCAGGCCATGAGCCGACAACCGGTCGATAACGTCAACCGCAACCCGCTCGGCCGCGAGTTCCGCGAGATCCAGTCCGGAGTGGATCGATGCATCGAGCAACTCGGTGAGCAGCGCGAACTCGGCCCGCTTTGGATTGACGGACCCGGTGGGTTTGAAAACGACGGCGGTCATGGTGAAAGTCCTGTTTGGCAATTTGCTCATTCATTATAGGCATTTTGCCGAGGTAGTGCGAGACGTGTCTATATCGACTCGCCAGCGCCTTGGGACGACGCTCGCGCGCCCATGATTCGCGCGAGGTTGATCTCGATCCAGTCAGCCAACGAACTCACTTGCCGTGCGACCTCTTCGCCGAGCGGCGTCAGCCGATAGTCAACGTGTGGCGGCACCACGTCGTACGAAGTCCGCACGACAAATCCATCCGCAGCCAGCCACTGCAACGTCTGCGCGAGCATCTTTTCGCTCACACCGTCGACTTTGCGGCGCAAATCGCTGAAACGACACATTTGTTCATCCAGCAACACCATGAGCACAAGCACGCCCCATCGGCTGGTCACATGCTTGAGCACCTCGCGCGACGGGCAATCCGCCGAAAGCAACTCGCCCCGGCGAACCAGCTCGGACAGAGGCACTGCGTCCGCTGTCATTTCAATGTTGGCGTTCATTGATACTTACCTCGGCGTACGTACTTACGAAAAGTTAGGTTATCCGATACCTTGCGGATTCGGTTGTTTCCCGCGCCGCTTTCAATCTCCGCTTTCCATCATTCAAGGAGTCGTCTCATGATCGCTGTCACCGGAGCTACCGGCCAACTCGGCCGTCTCGTTATCGAAGCATTGCTGAAAACCGTGCCTCCAGCGCAGATCGTCGCTGCAGTCCGCAGTACGGAAAAGGCCGCCGATCTTGCGGCTCGCGGGGTCCAGGTCAGGCGCGCGGATTACAACGAGTCCGCCACGCTCGACGACGCTTTCACCGGCGTGAAAAAGTTGCTGCTGATTTCATCGAATGAGCTAGGCAAGCGCGGCACTCAGCATCGTGCGGCTATTGATGCAGCGCGCCGTGCCGGTGTCGAACTGATCGCGTACACCAGCTTGCTTCACGCCGATACTTCGCCGCTCGGTCTCGCCGGCGAACATCGTGAAACCGAAGCGGCGTTGCGCGAATCGATGGTGCCGTTTGCCGTGCTGCGTAACGGCTGGTACACGGAAAACTACACGGGCAGCCTGGCGCCGGCGCTCGAACACGGCGCGATTCTCGGTGATTCGGGCGATGGCCGGATTTCATCGGCGGCGCGTGTTGACTATGCCGAGGCGGCTGCCGTGGTACTGACCAGCGATGCGCAATCAAGCGGCATCTACGAATTAGCCGGCGACACGGCTTATACCCTTGCCGAATTCGCGGCAGAAGTAGCAAAGCAGTCGGGCAAGCCCGTGGCCTATCGCGACATGTCCGAGGCCGAGTACAAGGCGGCGTTGATCGGCGTCGGTTTGCCCGAGCCCGTTGCCGCGCTGATCTCCGACTCCGGGACGGGCGCCGCGAAAGGCGCCCTCTTCGATGACAGCCGCCAATTGAGCAAACTCATCGGCCGTCCGACAACACCGCTGGCTTCGGTCATTGCGGCGGCGCTGGCGAAGTAATCAGCTTTGAATGCGCGCAGCCCAGATATATGGGCTGCGCGACTTACATCGACGCGGCGTTCTCCGAGTCGGCATGGAGAAGGATACTTATCAGATATAGCGTTTTTTGTTGTCAAACCAGCCCTACGCTGGTAGCCTCCCTTCAAGCTATTGAAACCAAAGCATAAATAACTCATGTTGGCTGCTCCGAACCCTCCATCCACACGCAACGCCGAAAGCCGTACGTCAATAAAGCGGCTCACGCGCGAGCATTTCGCGTTGTATCGCGGGTATCTGGACGGCGTGTCGGTCGAGCAATTGCACGCTACCTACGGCGATGCCACCACCGACGTTCGCGCCACGCGGCGCCTTATCGGGCTTTTGCGCGACACGCTCTCCAGCGCAGCGCGCCGGACTCGGGATGTCGAGGCGACACACCTTCTACGCCTGCGTCCCGGCAGCATCCCGGAACGCATCGCCGAAAGCGTCACGCCGACGCTCGAGGCGTATCGCGAGGCCATCGATCCACACGGATTTCACAGCGAAGCTGAATTGCTCGAGCTTTATCGGGCGGAGTATTCGCAGGAAAACTTCCCGCTTGACCGGCGGGCGTCGCGCAACGCACGGCTGCGGCGCCGGCAGGCTGACGCGCTCGCCCGGATGGAAAGCAGTCTGGTGCAAGCTCCGCAGCCCAGTCATCCTGTATCGAGCTGGCTCGAACCCGCGATCGCCGACCGGTTGCAACGCGCACATATATATACGCTGGCTGATTTGCTGGGGTTTATCGAACGCCGGGGTCATCGCTGGCATACCGGCGTCGAGCGAGTCGGCCCCAAGGCGGCGCAGCGCATTACGGACTGGCTTTCGCTTCACACGGATTCGCTACGTCATACCCTTTCAAAGCGCGCCGTCACGCCCCGTCGACGCTTGCCCGGCAATGATCCGGCGCTTGCCAGGCCTCGCGTAACCGGCATCGTCCCGCTCGAAGCGCTTGAAGTCCCGCACGAACTGGACGGCTCGGCGGGCATTAATCGCGCTGACCAGACTCCCTCGGATGCCGGATTCCTCACCGATCTGCAGGCAATCGACGCGTGGCTCACAAGCGTTCAGCGCAGTGTGCACACGGTCCGAGCATACCGGCGCGAAGCTGAACGGCTGCTTCTCTGGGCAATTCACACGAAAGAGAAGGCGCTCTCTTCACTCGATAGCCCCGATTGCGCGGAGTATATCGAGACCTTTTTGACCGATCCACAGCCTGCCGCCCAATGGGTCGGCGGCGGGAAAATCGAGCGGACGCACCCTGATTGGCGCCCGTTTATTGGCGGCCTTTCGGAGCGCAGCCGTGAAACAGCTCGGGCGATTCTGCACGCAATGTGCGAATGGCTCGTGAATCAACGCTATCTGGCAAGCAATCCGTTCGTGCGCTGCGCACCGGTTACGACCGGGCCGCGGATCGACGTCGCCGGACGGTCTCTAAGCCACAGCCAGTGGCGCGCCATAGTCCAGGCGAGCACGCGCGTCCTGTATTCAGGCCAGGAATTGCGGGATTTTTTGGCCTTGAGCCTGGCTTACTCGACAGGATTGCGACGCGCGGAGCTGGCCGGCGCCAGCACCGGCCAGCTCACGCAGGCCACGTCACTTGAACCGGGCGGCGACCGCTGGCATCTGGTAATCATCGGAACACGCCGTTCGGATCGCCGGATCCCAATCCCGGATTCCGTCATGGCCTTGCTGATCGCCAGCCTGCAGGCTCGTGGTCTGCCAGGAAATCCGGCGAAATGTGCATCGGACACGCCGCTGCTCGCGAACTCCCGCACTGGACGCGCTCTTACGCCTGACGGAATCGGACAGATTTTTCGCCGTCTGCTTCTGGGGCCGAAGCCGGGAATGGCGCACGCTCTCCTATCTGCAGATGCGAAGTCTCGCAATCCAAGTACACACTGGATCCGGCATACTCACTCACATCATGCGTTCGAACGAGGCGCGGATTGCCGGGAGATTCAAGCCCGCCTTGGCCATGCGCACCTTTCGACCACGCGGCTTTATCTCAGGGCCGCAGCCGTTGGAGCGAATCAAAGCCGGTAAATCGCGCCCTTTTTTGCCCGCGTTCGCCCCGGAAATCACTCATTTCGCCTTGATTCTGCAGATCTAAAGCGGCTTGCGATGCCCCCTTCCGCTCAAGTCGTTTCTCATCTTTTCCCCTCAATCCCATTGCCCGCGTGCCTTTCCGGCTGTCGAGGTGCGGCAAAGTTTACTTGCGTTTACTCCGTATACCTCTTAGTCTTCGGTTATCGTCGGTTCTACCTTTTAAGGGAGAATCCACGTTTTTGGTAGAACCAGCACCACCGGGAAGAAACACATGGATATCAACCTTTCGACGCCGCCTATAGAGGTGACGCCGGATGATCTCGTCAATTTAGCGGCCCGTTCCGCGAAAATGCTCGAGCGAATTCGCACGCAGATGCTTCAACCTTTTCCGCGGAAGGTTGCCCCGGTGTTTCCGAGCGGCAAGCTTCAAGAACTGTGCGGTATAGATAAAGCCCGCTTCTCCTATCTGATCAAGAAAGGTGAGCTTCCGCAAGGGACGCAAGAAAAGCCGGGCGCTGCACGCCAGTTCACGTTGGCCGAGACCATTGAATGGGTGCGGGCTGAACGCAAGCCAAGGCAACGTCCGGAGGGCAAAAAAGGCAAGGTTATCGCCATTGGCAATTTCAAGGGCGGTGTAACCAAGACCACGACATCCATGGTGCTTGCGCAGGGCCTGTCGTTACGGCACGGCCGTCGCGTGTTGCATATAGACATGGACCCGCAGGGCAGTGCGACCACGCTGTATGGAATCAATCCACACGCTGAGATCAATGGCGACCAGACCATTCTGCCCTTGATCGAAGCTTATGTGAGCGGCGAGAGCTTCAGCATGAAGGGCCTTCCAATGCAAACGTATTGGGAAAATCTCGACCTCATTCCGTCCTCCACTGACCTGTTCAATGCTGAATTCATGCTGCCGGCGCGCGTCCATGCGTCGCCGAGCGCCAAATTTTGGAACGTATTGAATGACGGTCTGGAAGAACTCAAGGATGAATACGACTACATCATCATCGATACTGCGCCGACGCTGAGCTATCTCACCATCAATGCGCTGTTTGCCGCTGATGGCGTGATCGTTCCGGTGATGCCAGACACGCTTTCGTTTGCATCGATGGTCCAGTTCTGGTCGCTTTTCTCCGACATGGTTTCCGGAATGAAGCAGTTCGGAGAGTCGGCCGACGAAGCCAAGGTGTTCGATTTCATCGACATCCTCGTGACTCGCATGCCCAACAAGGCTAACGCCTCGATCGTGCGTGACTGGGTTATCACCACGTACGGTGAGCGCGTCCTGCCGGTAGAGATTCCGGAAACGGACCTTGCACGCACGACCACGAACGACTTCTCCACTGTCTACGACTTCCCCAATTACGACGGCAACGCGGCGACGCTACGGCGCATTCGCGTGCCCTACGACCAGGTTGTGGATTTGATCGACAGCAAGGTTTGTTACCTCTGGGACAAGGAGTAAGCATGTCTACAGCAGCGAAACAAAAGGCAAAGGCCGCAGGCATCCGTCTCGACGACGACAGCATGGATACACCTTCAGAACCTCTTGCTCCGCGCACTGCGCCGGGACAACTGATCGGGCTGCAAGGTCGCGTGCACAGCCAGCAAGCCGAAATCGAAAAACTGAAACGGGCGCTCGAGCAGCGCGCGCCGGGCAAGCTTCCGCTCGAAAAGCTTCATGAAATCCCAGGTCGTCGACGCCGCCTGACAAGCGCGGAATACGCCGAGCTCAAAGCCAACTTGACGGCGTACCCGCTCGCCCAGCCGATCACGGTTCGTGAGCGGCCGGACGGCGAATACGACATCGTGGCCGGGCATAACCGCGCTGCAGTTTATCGTGAGCTGGGCCGAACGGAAATCGACGGCATCGTGCTCGACATCGACGATTCGATGGTCGAGTACGCCGCATTCTTCTCCAACCTTCTTTCGCCCACGCTATCGGACTTCGAGAAATTCTGGGGCTTTAAATCGCTCCAGGAATCCACCGGAATCACGAAAGAGGAACTGGCGAAAGCAGCGGGCATTAGCGATTCGCACGTCGGCCGGATCATGAAGTTCGACCTCCTGCCCAACGAAAGCAAGGATTTGCTGGCGACTTGCCCGGAGCGCCTGGGTAGCAACGCTGCGGAACAAATGGCCAAGGCGGTTGCAGAGGGTCGCGAAGACAAGGTGAAAGCGGCAATCGAGCGGTTAGTTAGCGACAACACTTTCACGCAAGCACAGGCAGTTGCCGCAACGAAAGCGGATCGTGCCCCTCGGGATCGTCATGAACCCATGGTGATTCGACGCGGCGCCAGGAAGGTTTGCCAAATTTCCGCCCGCAACGGCGTTGTTGGCGTGTCCTTTTCTGGAAGCGCTGCAGATGAAGCCGATCAATGGGCAGAAAAGATTCGAGTGTTTATTGAAGCAGAACTCGGAAAGCAGTGATCCCTACTAGGGAACTGATTGAAATCAACGAGTTAGCCATAACAAGGGCGAATCCCTGGAGAGTCTGAGCGGGAACTCAGGTTCTCCCTACTAGGGAAGCCTTATTAATCATGGATTTAGCTTAACGATCGAGAGCAATGATGACCTGATCTGAGACACAAAAGACAAAAGCCTTCGGCGGGAACCGAAGGCTTTTGATTTAACCGGGCTTCGCTGTCGCTTGCCCACTGCTGCACTTCTCCGACGGGAATCGGATAAAGGCCCAACACCTCGAAGTGTAGCGGATAGCGATCGGCAGTCAAGCGTTTCTCTTCCATTTTCCAAGAAATGGACGTGTGACATGCTTATCGCGCAACATTCCGTTGCTGGCGAGGGGGTCGTGTGCCCTCTCCCACTTCACAACGATTCCGTCAGTACCGATCAAATCGCGCTGAATGAATTTCTAGCAGGTCAATCGAACCTTCCCTGGGTCGTGTTCCGGGCAGCGCATCGTGCGGCAAATTATCCGACGCTTCCAGCACGAGCACGAGCCGTATTGGCTGCGCTCGCGCGAACCGTCGATGCCAACGACCCCTACGCATCCATATTCGCTCGCCGAGAATTACTCACGGGTCGAGCCATGCAATCAATGCGGACGTTCTACCGGAGTCTGGACGATCTCGAGACAGCGGGCTTGATTGAACGCGCTCCCCAGAAACGCTATGGCACCGCTGGCTTGTTCGGCCGAGCCTATCTTCATTTGACCGAGCGCTCGGCAATGGTCCTGGGATACATCTCCGCGTCCGTTGAAACTGAGTCTGCTGAAGAGCCCGCTGAATCGCAGGATAGCCGTCCCGCTGTACTGGATTCAACGTTTGAGACCCCGTGTGTCAGCGTGGCAGACGGAGCTATATATAAGGATCTATTCCCTAAGAATCAAAAGAGACAACCAGGACGCCTCCCTGCCGACCTCGAACGCCTGCTGAGCTTGGGTTTTCGTCAATTTTTGATTTTCAAACTGATGCGCGAAGCGAAAACGCACGCCAAGTTGCTTTCCGATGTTGTTGAAGCAACCTGGGACCATCTGAAGCAAGCCAAGCGCCCCATAAGTTACTTGCGGGCACTGCTGCGCTCGCCTGTCGACTTCAGTCATCAGATCCGCGCAAAGCATGCGGCCGATGAACGCAAAACGCGCGAAGCCAAGCACGCCGCACAGGTCGAACTCAGTGTTAGTGAATCCGCCGGGAAGACGTTCATCGATAACGAGGAAAGCAAACTCATCGTAGTTTCGAGCGATGCACAATCGATCTCGGTTCACTACCGTCGGGAAGTTTCGCCGCGTGTTGCAACCGGCCAGTGGGCTGAATCGTTCGTCGCAGCGATCAGGACGAACACGCTGAAAGAAGCGACCTTCGAGCAGATTAAAGATTTCCAGCGAAATCGGCCGAATGCCGTTATCCGACCCGTGGATGCGCAAACCGAAGCAACCGCAGAAGCGCAAGCGCGCACTCGAACCGCTGATATCGGCGACCGACTCAACGAAATGAAACGTACACTCAGGGCCGCGTGCGCCGGTGTCTCTCGTGCTGCCAAGGGCGGATTTCCCGACGACGATCGATCACAGAATCGCGCCGGTAAGCCGAAAGGGTATGGTGTTCAAGCGGTCGTTTAGACCGACGCCGACACCAGTTTGAAATTGTCGACTTCAAGACTGCCGCCAGCGTGGATAGATTTAGGTCTCTCGCCATGAACCCCTCTCGAGTCGATGGCATGGCTTAAAAAAGAAAGTGAATCGATTAATGACGAACAGCCAAAAACAGAAGATTAGTAACTAAGGAACTCAACAAGGTTTCTCTTCCATGGATCCGCCAAAGAGCGCGAGAAGCACCTTTAGGAAGTCAACTGCACAAGAAAAGCCTCGTCGATCAATGACAGCCGCAACCAACGCCAACTTGACTGATTGTATGACTGTCATACAATCATCAACATCAGACAATGATGTTTCGAGTACTGGCGGGCATCACGTCAAACCGCCTGACCAGCAGAGGAGCGAAGCGATGGAGACGACGTGAATCGCCCGCAACGTATCGGGTTTATAGGACTGCGCATGATGGGGCAGTCCCCTTGGCGAATGTTTATCGAAGGTGGGTTACGAGCTTTTCGTGGCCGACGCTGACGTGAACCGGGTCACTGGAATATCGGGCAGAAGTGAGATGATTTTTCTTATTTCGCTCGGACGGTGTTTCAACATTGGCTTTTTACACGGTTTTAAGGGATGAAGATCGAGTATGGTGCGCGATGAACTTTGTCAGACGGGAAGACAATAATGTCAGTCGATATAGGTTTGGTGCGACCGGAAACGTTGCGTCACCAGGTGGAAAACGTGATTCGACAGGCCATCGTGTCTGGGCGTTTTGCACCGGGCGCGCGGCTGATCGAACGCGAGTTGTGCGAAACGCTGGGCGTGAGTCGAACGTCAGTCCGGGAGGCGTTGCGACGGCTCGAAGCGGAGAAGCTTGTGCTCAGCGTGCCGCACAAAGGGCCTGTTGTCGCGATCATGTCGAAGCAGGAAGCGACGGAGCTTTACGCTATTCGCGGGTTGCTGGAAGGTTTTGCCGCGCGGGAATTTGCGCGCATTGCGGACGATGCCGCGATTGTTCGGTTTGGCGAGAAAGCCAAGGCGTTGCGCGTGCAGGCGCTGGCTCAGGACCGGGCCGGCGCGCTCAAGGCGAAGACCGAACTCTACGATGTGCTGCTGGACAATTGCGGCAATGGCCTCGTGAAGGAAATCCTCACGACTCTCTATTCGCGCGTGAATCTCTTGCGCGCAACATCACTGATGCACCCCGACCGTTTGCCGACCAGCCTGCGCGAAATCGATGAATTGTTCAAAGCTTTGAAAGCGCGCGATGCAAGCGCGGCGGAAGCTGCGGCGCGTTTGCATGTGTCGAATGCGGAAAAAGCTGCAATGCGCATGCTCGATGAGGCGGACGGCGAAGCCGAATAGCGTCCTGGCTGTATCAGAGAAAGGGGCCGTTTGCTCGAGAGCAAACGGCCCCTTGTCACGCGCGGACAACTGATACGGCTCAATGACCGAAGTAGATCGTGTGATTGCTGTCCGACGGACCCGTCTGCGCGCGGATGCCAGATGCTGACGTGCCGCTCATGGACGGACCGTAAGACGTCGCTGCTACACCACGCTCATCCTGTACGCGCTGCTCGGCGGCTTGCGTCTTGGCAGGATATGTCGTGCGGTCCTCGGCGGGGGTGTAACCCGCCTGTTCCATTTGCTGCAGATCGCTTTTTACGGCTGAGCGTGTGACTTGTGTGTTGTCCTGAGCAAATGCCAATGCCGGCGCAGCCAGCGCGGATGCAATTACAACTGCAGGAATGAGTGACTTGATCATGATCGACCTCCTTTAAATGTTGTTGTAGAGGTATATGCAAACAGCAGGCCAGCTCAGCACTCGCTTAAATGCCTTAAATGATTTAAGCAAAAAAGGGCAACATTTGCAGCCTGGCAAAGCCCTTTGGCGGGTCTCTGTTGCGGGTCTGGCAACGCTACGATCTGTCTGACAAACCCATTAGCGTCGCGAATTACACGCTCACTGCAAACCTTGGCAGCTTCCTGAGCTTCCCACGATATATCCATGCTCGACATCTTTATTTCGATAACTTGTTTTTGAAAATGGCTGCAAGCGCCTACGATGACTTCATGAACGCATCAATCCGATACTGTGAGCAGCTCACATCCGACGGTCATGATCCTCGACAATCCCAACACTCGCGCATCCATTCCGCTCGCTACGCCTGAATCCGCCACGCCCATCGCCCGCGGTGATGACGCGTACGAACGAATCCGCCGCGACGTGCTTTCCTGCAAGCTCATGCCTGGTTCGACGGTCACCGAGAGCCAGTTGATGAGTGAGTACGAGATCGGCAAGACGAGCTGCCGTATTGCCCTGGTGCGCCTTGCACATGAAGGATTTGTGCGCTCGCTGCCGCGGCAGGGATACCGCATCGCGCCGATCACCCTGAAAGATGTGGAAGAAGTGTTTGCGCTACGTGTTCAACTCGAGCCGCTGGCTGCGCGTCTCGCATGTGGCCGAGTGGATGTGGAACTGCTGAGACGCCTGGAAGCTGCGTGTCGCGTGCCACATCCGGAGCGTGCGCTGTCCGCGCAGATCGATGTGTTCCTCGACGCCAACCGCGAGTTTCATCTGGCCATCGCAGCGGCAAGCGGCAACGAACGCCTGCATCGGACGCTGGCAAGCCTGCTTGATGAAATGTCGCGTCTCGTGGCCTTGGGTTTTGGCGTTCAGGGTACGAAGCCCGAAATCAAACACGATCACAACGCGATGATCGACGCGTTTGTCGCCGGCGATGAACGCCGCGCCGAGACGATTGCGCGCCGTCACATCGAGACGTTCCAGAGCATGACAATGGAGAAGGTGTACGCAAGCCTCTCGAGCGCGGGCGCATCTCTGCCGCTCTACACGGTCGCGGAGTTACGCCGATGAGCGCTGCGATTTCCCTTCGCGGCGTAGGCAAGCATTTTGGTTCGCTGCAAGTACTGGATGGCGTTTCCTTCGATGTCGCCCGGAGCGAGATCGTCGCGTTGCTCGGCACGTCAGGTTGCGGCAAGAGTACGCTGCTCAACATCATTGCAGGATTGATAGAGCCGGGCGCGGGCGACTTACGAATAGACGGTAAGGAAACCGAAGGAACCAGGGATCGCCACGCGCTTTCCTACATGTTCCAGGAAGACCGCTTGTTGCCGTGGCGCACGGCACGCGCAAACGCTGAGTTCGGGCTGGAGGCCGCGGTCCCGGCCATCCCCGCGCACGAACGCCACGCGCGTGCGAGCGCGGTGCTCGATCTCGTCGGGCTGCAAGGTTTTGCCGACGCCCATCCGCATCAGCTATCGGGCGGCATGCGCAGTCGTGTCGCATTGGCCCGCAGTCTGGTCACCGGTCCGCGCATCCTGTTGATGGACGAACCGTTTTCCAAGCTCGATCCGCACATGCGCACGCAGATGCATGAAGAATTGCTGCGCATTCACGCTATGCAAAACATGACCGTGCTCTTCGTCACGCACGACGTGGAGGAAGCGATCGTCCTTGCGGACCGTGTAGTGGTGCTCGCGCCGCGTCCGGGACGCGTGCGCGAGATCGTCAGCGTCGACTTGCCGCGTCCGCGCAGTGCGACTGACCCCGCCGTCGCCGAAGCGATCCGCCAATTGCGTCTCTTGATCTGACCTATGTCCACTGTCCCACGGAGTGCGTTCGCCTCGACTGTTGTGCAACGCGTTGCGCTTGTCATGCTGCTGCTAGCCGCCTGGTGGCTTGCGTCGCTGCGCATGCCGCAATTCGTGCTGCCCGGGCCGCAGAGAGTCGCTCACGCGTTTGTTGCGCTCGTGCAAAGCGGTACTTTCTTCGATGACCTCGGCGTCACGCTGTACCGGGTCGTCGGGGGATTCCTGCTGGCGGCAATCGTGGGCGCACCGCTTGGCATTGCGCTCGGATCGAATCCGCGCATCGCGCATTTTCTCGAGCCGCTGCTATCGATCGTGAATACGGTTTCATCGGCGATATGGGCCGTGTTCGCAATCATCTGGTTCGGCATCTCGAATGCGACCACCATCTTCGTTGTGTTCATGACCGCCATGCCGCTGATCCTGACCAATGTATGGCAAGGCGCGCTGACCGTGGATGGCAACCTCGTCGAACTGGCCCGCAGCTTTCGCATGTCGCAGACGCAGATCATGCGCAAGATCTTTCTGCCGACCATCCTGCCGCATTTCTTCGCCGGCGCGCGTCTTGCGTTTGGTTTTGGCTGGCGCGTGTCGCTGGTCGCAGAGACCATCGGGTCATCGAACGGGATTGGATATCGCTTGCGGCAAGCAGCGGATCTCGTGCAGACGGACCAGGTTTTCGCATGGACCGTGACGCTCGTTGTCTTGATGCTCGCACTCGAAGCCGGGGTGCTGAAGCCGCTCGAGCGCCGCCTGTTTCGATGGAAAAAGACCGACTGAACCAACGGGGATCGAGAAGATGAAATGTTTTGATTTATTCAGGAGAGCGGTGCTTTCCGCAGTCATCGCTGGAGGCACGACATTGGGTGCTGTGCAGGCGGCGCACGCGGAACCCATGCGCATAGGCTACTGGACGAGCGGCGTAAGCCTCGGTTTCGGCGCGGTCCTGGAAGCGCAGAAGTTCCTGCAGCAACGTGGTCTGGACGTGACATTCGTCCATTTCTCCGATGTCAACGCGCCCAATCGCGCACTGGCCGCGAATGCGATCGACTTTGCTTTCGCCGCGCCGGCATCGGCTGTCTTCAGCACCGCTGCTGAGGGCGTGCCGCTCAAGATCGTGCTCGCGACACAACCCGCCGACGTCGAATTCGTCGCGCCCGAAGATTCGCCCATCAAGTCGCTCGCCGACTTGCGCGGCAAGAAAGTCGGCATGTCGCCGCCGGGCAGTTCGGTTGCATCGATAGCAACCGCCGTCCTTCAGGGCAACAACGGCATCAAGCCGACTGATTTTTCGATCGTGCCTGGAAACGAAGGGCGCCTCGCGCAGTTCCTCGTGCAAAAACAAGTCGATGCCGCTGCGTTGCGCTCCGTGACCATCGCGCAATTGAAGGAGCTGAAGGTGAAGCGCCTGGGCAGTTTTGGGGGCGAATGGAAGAAGCTCACGAAGTCCGACGCGACGCCGTATATCGGCGTTAGCGCGATCCGTGCGGACTATCTCAAACAGCATCCGCAGGACGTGGCAAAGCTGATTGCGGGCATGCGCACTGCGTTGCAATGGGGCGCGGCGCATCAGGGCGATGTCGCCGCGATCCTGCAGAAGAGCGCGAACTTGCCGGCCGAGGACGCACAAGCGTACGCCGCGCGCTGGTCGGACATCAATCGTGTGACCTTCGAGCCTATCGATCTGGAAACGCTCAAACGCGAGCATCAGATCTTCGTGGACGGTGGCGTGATCAAAGGCGCGCTGCCCGCCGATCTCTTCGACACCGCGCCCTACGCCGCATCGAAATCAATTCAGTAACGTGGAGAAGACACTGTGACAACTGCAATTCCATCGACCATGAAAGCGCTTGTATTGAACGAGCATGGCGATCTCGATCAACTGCATGTCATCACGGATAAACCGGTGCCGAAAGCTACCCCCGGGCATGTGGTGATCCGCGTGCGCGCATCGTCGTTCAATTATCACGATGTATTCACCGTGAAGGGCATGCCCGGAATCAAGGTGCCGTTTCCGGTCGTGATCGGCCTGGATATGGCCGGCGACATTGCGGAAGTGGGCGAGGGCGTCGATGGCTGGAAGCCGGGGGATCGCGTGCTCGTGAACCCGTTGTATCCCGAGAAAGGCCTGATGGGCGAGATGCTCGATGGCGGCATGGCGCAATACTGCCTCGTGTCTGTCGGCCAGCTGATTGCGTTGCCCGACGCCGTCAGCTACGACGCCGCGTCTGCGTTGCCGGTCGCATATGGCACGGCGCACCGCATGCTGGTCACGCACAAGACCGTGAAAGCCGGCGACCGGGTACTGATTCTCGGCGCGAGCGGCGGGGTGGGTACGGCCTGCATCCTGATCGCGAAGCAACTGGGCGCAGAAGTGATCGCGTGCGCGGGCAGCGACGAGAAGTGCGAGCAGCTAAAAGCGCTAGGCGCCGATCAAACGGTCAACTACAAGACTACGGACTTCTCGAAGTGGGCCATCGGACAGTACGGCAAGCCGCAGCGGCGGACCTACGACGGTGGTGTCGACGTAGTGGTGAACTTCACCGGCGGCGACACATGGGTGCCATCGCTCAAGTGCCTGAAGCGCGGCGGCACGTTGCTCGTATGCGGTGCAACGGCTGGACACGCGCCCGCAGAAGACCTGCGATACATCTGGAGCTTCGAGTTGAAGATCATCGGCTCCAACAGTTTCTATGATGGAAACCTGCGCGCGCTACTCGACCAGATCGCCACGGGCGAGCTCGTGCCGGCCATTGACCGGATCTTGCCGCTGGAAGAAGCCGCCGAGGGCTTGCGGCTCATTCGCGACCGCGAAGTGTTGGGCAAGGTCGTCGTCAATCCGTGAACTTAAAGTTGAGTCGAGAGGACATCATGAGCGAAACAACATTGCCGAGTGCGCAGGAAATCGAGGCGCGCCTTCGGCGTGGCCCGTTCCACGAATGGCTTGGGCTGAAAGTGGTATCAGTCGGTGAAGGCGAGATCGAATTGACCGCCACATGGCGCGAAGAATGGGTCGTGAACCCCGACAAGGGTTATACGCACGGCGGCATTCTCGCGGCGCTCGTGGATCTGGCGGCGGACTGGGCGCTGGTGTCGAAGACAGGGCGCGGCGTGCCGACCATCGATTTGCGCGTGGACTATCACCGTGCCGCGTTCAAGGGCGATCTGACGGTGAAGGGCAAGGTGATCAAGTTTGGATCGCAAGTGTCTGTTGCCGAGGCGCAAGTCTTCGACAAGGACGGCAAGCTGGTCGCGAGCGGACGCGGGGCATATTCAACGGTGACGGCATCGCCGGCAACGTGATGCTTGCGCTCGATCACCTGGTCATCAACACGCGCTTCGATACCGACGCCGCTCAAACTGTCTTCGAGCAACTCGGCTTCACGGTCGCGCCGCGCGGATATCACACGCTCGGATCGATCAACCATGCGATCGTATTCGGCGATCACTATCTCGAACTGATCGGGTTGCCCGCCGACGGCAAGACCGTGCGCGAGGAAATCCTCAACAGTCCACTAGGCGCAGACGGTCTCGTGTTTCGTACGGATGATCCCGCCGCGACTTTCGCGAGCTTGCAACAGGCGGGCTTCGAGGCCACTGCGCCGCAGACGTTCTCAAGGCCGGTCGAGTGTCTTGGCGATGCACGATTTACTACGGTGCGCATGAAGCCCGGCCAACTCGATGGCGGCCGCGTCTACTTTTGTCAGCACCTGACCCCCGAGTTCGTGTTTCGCGATGAATGGCAGCATCATCCGAACGGTGCAACGAGCCTGAGTGCACTGCATCTGATCGATGCAGCGCCCGAACCCTATGTGCAGCTTGGCGAAATCGCGGCGGGCTTCGAACTGGTGTACTGGACGCGCAAGACTTTCGACGAGCATTTCGGCGCAATGGCCTCGCACATCGGGTCGCGTGGGCCACATGGCCCACGTTATGCGGGGATCACCGTGCGTACGCCGACGTGGCAATCCTTGGAACAGAAAGCGAAAACGGCCGGGCTGCCCGTTCAGGTTGACGCGGACCGCGTGCTCGTTGCATTACCCCGCTTCGATACCTTGCTGGAATTCAAGCCATGACGTTCCCCACCAATCTTGGTGCCTTGATTGCCCATGACGATGAAAACAGGGACGCCGTCGCTATCATCGGCCTTGACGAAGCATTCAACGCGGATGAATACACGTTCGCGGAACTCGATGCCATCGCAGACGCCGTCGCGCATACGCTTTGCCGCCACTACGCGCGCGGCGAGCGCATTGCGGTCCTCGGGGCGAACTCTGCCGAATTTATCGCGACCATGCTCGGCATCATGCGCGCGGGTCTTGTCGCCGTGCCGGTCAACTACAAGTTTCCGCGGGCGTTGATCGCAGAAGTCATTGCCGACAGCGGCGCACGCCTTGTATTCAGTGATCCGAAACGTTTTTCTGAGGCACCAGAGTTGTTGCCGCGCGTCGTATTCAAACACCCGGATGATGCGCACGGTTTCGATGCGTTCATCGCTGAGGCAAAGACTCATGACGGTCCGTTCGAGCCGATTGTCCCGCACGAAAACGAAGCTGCGCTGTTCCTCTACACCTCGGGTTCGACAGGCAGGCCGAAGGGCGTTGTGCTTTCGCACGCAAGCCATCTCTGGGTCGTCGAGACGCGCCTGAAAGCACAACCCCTGAAGAACGAACGCGTATTGATCGCCGCGCCGCTTTATCACATGAACGCGCTTGCGCTCGCGTTTCTTGCGCTCGCCGCCCGCGCCACGACCGTGCTGATGCCGGCCTTCAACGCGCGCAATTACATTCGTGCTATCGATACGTATCGATGCACCTGGCTCACCTCCGTCCCGCCGATGATCGCGATGATGCTGCAGGAGCGCGATCTCCTTTCGCAGACGGATTTGTCGTCGGTGCGTTACGTGCGCATGGGTTCGGCGCCCGTCAGCGGCGCGCTGCTCGATCAGATCCATGCCTTGCTGCCGAACGCGAAAGTGATCAACGCATACGGTACGACTGAAGGTGGTCCGGTTGTATTCGGCCCGCATCCAAACGGTTTACCGACACCGCCGCTGGCCATGGGCGTGTCGCATCCGCTGGTGCAGCTTCGCTTGATCGATACAAACGGGCAGCCTGCCGACGAAGGCGAACTCGAGATGCGCAGCCCCGGACTCATGAACGGATATCACAATCGTGCAGACCTTGCGCCGCCGATCACACCGGATGGCTTTTATCGCACGGGCGACGTGTTTCGCCGCGATGAAAACGGCTTCTACACGTTCATCGGACGACGCGACGACATGTTCGTTTCGGGTGGCGAAAACATATTCCCCGGTGACGTCGAGAAGATGCTGGAGCGGCATCCGCTGATCCAGCAGGCGAGCGTGATTCCTGTTGAGGACGCCATCAAGGGCACCAAACCGGTTGCGTTTATCGTGCGCAAACCAGGTGCGCAATTGAGCGCCGAGGCGGTGAAGAAGTTTGCGCTCGAGCACGCGCCGGCGTACCAGCATCCGCGGCAAGTATGGTTCGTCGACGCGTTTCCGCTGGCCTCCACGAACAAGATCGACCGGGCGGCGCTCAAGCGCGACGCGGCGAAGCGGCTGGCGAAGGAACTCTAGGAAGGGGCCTATCAAGTTATATCATTGACTTTGATATATTTAAAATCTGATGATATAGTTTGAAATATGAAACCCGATCAGTGGCACTTTTCTCGTCCCGAACTCGCAGCGGGTTATCTCGGCCTGTTTGGACTCGGGTTGTCCTCCGCACGGACCTTGTTTGCCCGTCGTCGGATGGGGAAGACGGAATTCCTGATCAAGGATCTGATTCCCGCGGCGAAGCAGGCGGGTTATCTGACTGCGTATGTGAACCTTTGGGACGACGACGAGGAACCGGCTGGCGCCCTGGTCGGCGCGCTGTATGGCGCTATCGAGCCGAACTGGTGGGCAAAGCTGGCGCGCAAGGCCAATAGTCCCGTCAGGAAGCTGAAGGCGAGCGGCAAGATTCCGGTGTTCGGAGAAGCGTCGGTCGAGGCTGAAATGACGGCTGACGACAAGAAGTTTGTCGGCACGTTGCTATCTGATGCGCTGAAGGCGTTCGACTCCCAGACAAAGCCGCTGCTTCTGATCATCGATGAAGCTCAGGTTCTCGCCGCTGCGGCGCATTCGAACTTCGCGCATGCGTTGCGTGCGGGGCTCGACGTTCGCAAGGACCGGCTCAAGGTAATCTTTGCAGGCAGTTCGGAGTCGACGCTTCGAACCATGTTCGGCCGCTCATCCGAACCATTTTTCAACTGGGCGCCGCTCGAGCCGTTTCCGTTACTCGGGCGTGATTTCATCCAGTTCATGGTGAAGAAGGTGAATACGATCACCAAACATCAACTATCGATGAAACACGCGGTCGCAGCTTTCGACCAGCTCAATAACACGCCTGAATTTTTCCGCCGCTTTCTCGAGCGGCATCTGACGTATCCGTTCGATGGCCCCGAAGCTGCGCTGGAGTTCACGAAGGACCTTGTGTTTAACAGCGATCAGTTCAAGCGTCAATGGACGGGTTTGCTGCCGGCCGACCGGGCGTTGCTCGGCATGATGGCGGATGGCAAGGTCTCTGATTTTCATGGTCAGGCGGCGCGCGAACAACTTGCCGCCTTGCTCGGATTGCCTGAAGCGCCGCCCGTCAACATGCCTGCGCATTCGCTGCGCCGGCTGCAGGCGGACAATATCGTGACCAAGCTGGCGCACGGTGAATATCGGTTCGAAGACGAGGCGTTTGCGCAGTGGATCCGCGAGCATGGCACGCTAAATGGCGAGGGGTCGAGCTGACCCCCGCCGCATCCCTCAAAACGAGTGGTTAATCCCCACATAAACCCCGGACTGATTGCCACCCGGCGTGGGGTTATCGGAACTCGTCTGGCTGTTCGCTTCCAGCGAAAAATTCGCGCCGTTGCTGTTGCGCACAGTTGCCGCCGTTGCATACAGGAAGGTGCGCTTCGAGAAGTTGTAGGTTGTACCGATTTCGAACATGGTCGCGCGTCCGCCGCCCTGCAATGCATCGCCGTTGGTGTTGATATGGAACACGGCGGCCGTCGTCGCGAACACCGGCGTCCATTGATACGTGACACCGCCCCATTCGTGATCGCCCGAAGTCGGGGCGCCCGCAATGGTGGCGTCCGCATGCATGTGCGTGTAGGCGGCCTGCAGTTTGAACTTGCCTACATACGCGTTGATCATCGCGATGTATTCCCGCGAATACAGGAACAGGTCGGAGAACCGGCCATTCGCGTCGCGCATTTCGTCGAAGATGCCGCGGATCTGGAAGTACTGCCGCGTGTAGGTGAGCTGAATGCCGTCGGATCGGCCGTAGTCGGCAAAGGTGCCGTCGGCGTTCTTTTGTCCCTGATTGAAACTGGTGGTGTTGCCAAGCGAGTATTGGCCGAGAACGTCAATGCCATACCAGTTCGGCGATTGATACTGGATGTTGTTGCTGGTCTTGTTCCAGTTGCGGCTGCGTACGAGTGATGCCGACGACCATGCTTGCTGCACAAACGGATCGAAGTCCCACACGCCATTCGATATGGCGAGCATGCGGCCGAGTGTGAACGTGCCGTAGGTATCGTTGGCAATCCCTACGAACGCGTAACGTTGGTATAAGCGGCCGTTGGTGTCGCCGGCGGTGCCGTCGCTGGTATCGATGCCGGATTCCAGCTTGAAGATGGCCTTGTTGCCGCCGCCGAGGTCCTCCGAGCCCTTCAGGCCGAACAGGCCCGTGCCCCATTCGCCGCTTGCGAGCCGCCAGCGGCTATGACCGCCGACGTTGCTCATGTACTCCACGCCGTTATCGATACGACCGTACAGCGTGACGCTCGATTGCGCTTGTGCGCCGCTGACACTGGCGCAACCGACAGCGGCTGCGATCCACAGTTTTTTCATCGTCTCCTCCGAAGTACGGAAGCGATCGCCTGCTATGAGATCACTTTGTAGCGACCGCTTCAATTCGACGGAAGGATACACGCGCTCGCCGAAGCTTGCATTTTCGACCGCGCTGAATGCGCGGGATGCTTTCCCGGCGGCGCAAAAGGCTTATCGTAAGCTTCGGGCAGCTTGCCGTGGAGCGAGATTACGCGCGGCGTCGAAACCAGCCTGTAAGGGATAACCTGTCGCGCGTCGCGGGCAATACTTCATGCAGCATGTCGGCGGACAAGAACACCGCGATCCGGCCCGCGACGGGAAAGATGTCGCGCGTGCCCGAACCTTCCGGATGCAGCCGCAATGCGCCGCCGTGTTCAGGCAGCCAGTCCGCATTCAGATAGACCACGACCGATATGACACGGCTGTCGTCATCGCGGAAACGGTCGCGATGCGGCTTGTACGATGCACCCGGCGGGTAGAACGCGAAGTGGCTTTCGTATTCGTCGAGCCCAAGGAAGAACTCGCGATTCAACGCGATGCGCAGCGTCTCCATGATCGCCAGATACTGGTCGCAGGCGTCGGACTGCCCCGCCTGCAGCCATCGGATCTGGTCGCCGCGGACATCGGGTTGGAGCGACCTCGCCGTGCCCTGGCCCACACCCGCACGCGTCAGGGACCCCGCCGCCGCAAGCGCCGAGCATTCCTGCGCGAGTGCGACCGTGAGGTCCGGCGGCAAAAAGAAGTCCTGCTCTGACCAGCCATGTTGATGAACGGCATCAAGGATATTTCGATGCAAGTCATCAACGGGCGCATCAGAAAGCGTCGCCAGGTGCGATCGGGTCACTGCGTGTTCCTTCAAAACGAAGGTGCGGGAGGAAAGTCGGACGTCGTGTCCGGGGCGGGATGGGACTTGAATCCGGGCGAAGGATATTAACACCGCGGCCTTGGTTCCCAACGCGCAATGCCTGACCAGCCGCATCGAGATCATTACGGCGATCAAGCCGTAGCTCTATCACCCGGTCGGATTGGCGAAAATGGCGCTGCAGATCGAGAAGATCCGCGGCGGCCGTTTGCGCTCAACCTTATGAACGCGTGGAACCGGCCGGAACGGGCCAAGGCGGGCATCGGCTTCGCTGAACATGATGAGCGCTACGCCTACGGACACGAGTGGATCAGCGTGGTGAGTGCGCTTTTGCGCGCTATCCTGAAGCAGAACAGCGATCCGAAAACGGTCATGCACCAGACCTTCAGCAAATTCGCGTTTGCGTGAGCTCACGGTCGCTTAATAGAGGTCCGTTTTAAGGCGACCGGGCAGGGCGCGGTCATAGGCATCGGCGTCGAAGGTGCTGTCGCTCACGTTCTTGAGCATCGCGCCGGCGCTCGGCAAACTCGCGCGGTCCACGTGCTTTTCCACGTTCCACAAGTCGGACCGCACGACCGCCTTCGAGCAATGGAAATACACGGATTCCACGTGCACCAGGATTACCGTGCGCGGCGGTTTGCCGTTCACGCTGAATAACGCGAGCAGGTCGGTATCGTCCGCAATCGATGCCCGGCCGTTCACGCGCATCATTTCTCCCGCGCCCGGAACCAGGAACAGCAGCGCGATGCGCGGGTCTTGCACGAGGTTCCTGAGGGTATCGATGCGGTTATTGCCAGGGCGGTCGGGAATGGCGAGCGTGTGGGCGTCGAGAATGCGCACGAACCCCATGGCGTCGCCTTTGGGCGAACAATCAAGCCCGTCTTCTCCCGCCGACGCCAGCATCACAAACGGCGACGCAAGAATGAACGCGGCGTAGTCCTCGCTGATGAACGAGATCTCCTTGCGCACCGACCGCTCGTTCGCTTTTCCGTAGACGCTTTCCAGTTCTTCGACGTTCGTCAGCATGGCCGTGTCCTTGAATGCTTACCCCGTAGAGTAGCATCCGCGTGCGACATCAATGCGACGCCACCGGATCGAGCCCCGTCTGCTTCACGACAGGCAACGCGGCAGGCGATGCCAGATACTGCAGCAGCGCCCGGGCCTCCACCGGATGCTGTGAACCCGCCGGTATGCCGGCCGCGAAGCGCGTCACCGATTGCACCGAATCGGGAATCTTGCCGACGAACGTGACGCCCGGCACGGGCAACAACTCGCTCACTTGCTGGAAGCCAATTTCATAGTCGCCTGTCGCGACCACCGACGCCACCGGAATCTTCGGCACCATGGTCGCTTTCGGACGGACCTGATCCTCTATCCCAAGGCGCTTGAACAACTCGTTCTGTACGTACACGCCGCTTGCGCTATCGGAGTAGGCGACGGACTTTGCGTGCAGCAGCGTTGCCTTCAATGCGTCAATCGTGCCGATGTCGGGCTTCGGCGCACCCGCGCGCACGACCATGCCGATTGCCGAATCGGCGAGTTCGACGCGGGAACCGGGGATCACCTTGCCTTGCTTGATCAGATCGTCGAGCGCATAGCCGACCATGATGACGACATCGGCAGGTTCACCCCGGGCAAGGCGGTTAGGGATCGCTTCGGGGGCTTTGCCCATCGACGGGCCGAGCGCCGTGTCGAGTGTATTGCCGCTTGCCGCGCTGAATTGCGGGCCGAGGATCTTGTAGGCGGCGGTGAAGCCGCCCGAGCTCATCACATGCAGCTCGGCGGCCTGGACAACGGTCGCGGCCGTTGCAGCGGCGATGAATGTGTACGCGGACAGCTTCAGCAAGAACGATTTCATGGAAGTCATTGGCGGTTGAGAAGGCCGCGAAAGTTTAATCGCCACGAGCCGGCAGGTCGCTAGGGAACAGCCCGGAAGGGCCCGTATTGAACCAAGGCTTCAGCTCAGGCTGAGCTTTCGCACAAACTGTTAAATAGTGAAAACTCTGCATAAACAGAGACTGAACAGCGGTAGAGTGGTGCATCGAAAACAGCACTCGCACTTCAGGTTGCGTTTTCGGAGAACCGTTTAATCCAGTGTGTGGAAAACCACTCCACGGCGCGATCAAAACGTAAGCTCGAGGGCATCGGTGAAAAACAAAAGTCTTTACCAGGGTAATCATGCGTCGAGCATTATCGATGCCGAAATAACGCATATACGGGCCGTGATGTTTCGCTGTGTCCGAGCGAATGCCGACGGCGCGATTTTTCACGCCAAATATTGGCAAAACCGCTTGATCACGTTACGGGATTCCGGCTTGAGCCGTTTGCAACGCGACGCGGTGCAATCGCTTTTAAGCGGTTTGAGGGAACAGATTTAACGAAGGGGTTTGAGAATATAAGGCCGGGGGGCTAGTCATGTTGAGTAAGTCCATTGGACGTCCAGTTGCATTGCAGTCGTCAATCCGGCCGGGGCAGGCCGCCAAGGGTTTGCGCCGGCTGACGCTGGACCCTGAGATGGACCGCCACGCGCGAGCGGCAATCGAGGCGTACGCGGACTCCTGCGCGGACGAAACGCCCTGGCTCGCAGATATCCTGCGCAAAAGACTCGACGCGTTGAGTCGTTCGGTGGAGCGCGTCGGGGATCAATTCGACAGAGTGCATGACGATCAGGACGAACCCATTCAGCTCACGCATTGCGAACACACGGCACGGCGGCTGATAACGTTTGCACGCATGTGTGCAAACGCGCGAGAAGATTATTCCGCCGCCGCGTGGGACCACGTAATGAAAAGCATCGACAGAATGCTGATTCAAATGCGGTAGATAGCCATCGATAAGTATAATAAAAGCAAAAGCCCGCTAAATCGGGCGATAAAAAGATCACGCTAATCAGCAAGAAAAAGCAAACGGTAAGCAAACAGACCGTCTGGATAATTCAACGGGGAATCAGGCAATGCGGATATGCGTGTTGGACGACGACCTGAGTCAGACGGCGTATGTGGCTCAGACGCTGAGCTCGGCGGGTCACGATTGCCAGGTATTCACAGACGGAAAGAGCCTGATCCATGAACTCAGGCGCCAGCCGTTCGACCTGCTGCTGCTCGACTGGAACATGCCGGAGATGCCGGGCGACATCGTGCTGAATTGGGTCCGGCAAAATCTGACTACGAATCTGCCGGTTCTGTTTCTGACAAGCCGCAGCGTGGAAGCGGACATTGTCCAGATGCTCAATGCGGGCGCGGACGACTACGTTTTGAAGCCCGTCTCGCCGCCGGTGCTGCTCGCGCGCGTGGAGGCGCTCCTGCGCCGGATCTATGCGCAGAAGCAAAAAGACGCGCCGCACGAGACCTACGGCATCTACAGGTTCAACATCGCCGCGCAACTTGCTGCGGTGAACGGCGAGCCTGTCACGCTGACGCAAAAGGAATTCGAACTGGCGCTGCTGCTTTTTCGCAACCTGTCGCGGCCATTGTCGCGCACGCATATTCGCGAGTCGGTGTGGCGGCAGGACGTCGACATTCCGTCGCGCACCATCGATACACACGTGTCGCAGATCCGCTCCAAGCTGGTGTTGCGGCCTCAAAACGGATACCGCATCACGCCGATCTATAGCTACGGCTATCGGCTTGAGAAAGTAGGGGAATGAATCGTCGTGAATGGGTTTAGTCAAACCGGGCGCGTGGCTCTGATCACGGCGATCGTCTTTTGCGTGCAGCCCGCGCACGCGAAACGCGTGCCGCCGCCCGACACCACGCCCTATGTGGTGAAGTCGGACGATTCGCTCTACACGCTCGCGTATCAGTACATGCAAAGCCCCGACGACTGGCGTCTCTTGCGCGAACTGAACCATGTTGCGAATCCGCGCCGTTTGCAGATCGACTCGCGTCTTGCCATGCCGACCGCGCGGCTCAAGCAGAAGTCGCTGACGGCGCGCGTGGTCGCGGTGCGTGGAGGCGTGGAGAAAAGCACGGCGCCGGGCTTGCCGTTCATTCCTGTCAACGCTGGCGCGTTGCTTCATGAAGGTGACGAAGTGCGCACGGGCCGCGATGCGTTTTTATCGATGACACTGCCCGATGGGTCACATATCGTGCTGCCCTCGAGCAGCAGGATCCAGATCGCGCGCTTGCGCACGACGCTCCTCACGGGCGCGGTCGAACGCCGTTTCGACCTCAAGCAAGGCGAAGTCACGACCGACGTCACGCCGCTGACGAACCCGCGCGATTCGTTTCGGGTCACGTCGCCGTCCGTGGTTGCGGGTGTGCGCGGCACGCGGTTTCGCGTGAACTACCTGGAGGAGCAGGACGCGACGACGGTCGAAGTGCTCGCGGGAAAGATCGGCGTGGACAGTTCGCCTGATGGTTCGGCCGCGCCGCAGCCCGTCCCGGGCCATGCCGAGACGCTGGTGGCGGCCGGCTATGGCAATGTCACGCGTACGGGCGCGATTGCGGGAACACCCGTCGCGCTGCTGAGCGCGCCGGGGATCGTCGAGCCTGACAAATTGCAGCGCTTCGAGCAGGTCGAATTCGACCTGACAGCCGTCAGTGGCGCCATCGCTTATCGCACGGAAATCGCCACTGATGCCGGTTTCCTCGACCTCCTGCGCGACCAGCGTTCGAGCAGCCTGCGCGTCGCCTTCGACGACATCCCCGACGGCAATTACTTCGTGCGCGTGAGCGCGACAGACGGGCAGGGCATCGACGGCCTGCCGCAAGTGTTCACCTTCATCCGCCATGTCGACACCACCAACCCCAGCGCCGTTCCGACCGAAAGCGGCGGGTACGCGTTCCGCTGGCACGTGGACAGCGAGGTGCCTGGTATGCGGTATCGATTCATTTTGTCGAGGAACATCGACCTGAGCGCACCGCTCATCGACCTGCTCGATGTCACCGGCGGCGAAATGTCGGTCGCGCATCTCGCGCCGGGCAAGTACTACTGGACCATCGTGGTCGATGTCTTCCAGAACGGCCGGCTGCTTTCGGTGCCGGGCGAAATTCGCTCGTTCACGCAAACCCGGTAGGTGACGCATGCCGTGGCGGTTTCCTTTTAGCGAGCGACGGGACCGGGGTCCGTCGATAGGCAGGCGCTTCCTGTTCGAGTGGACGCTGATAGGCGCGATCGGGATTGCCGCCGTGGTGTATGGCGTCGTCGGTCCGCTGACAGAACGCGCAAGCTTCCTGGTCTACGATCAGCTGCGGCTGCATTCGACGCATCGGATGGCATCGGACATAGTGATCGTTGCCATCGACGACGAAAGCATTGCCGAACTCGGGCGCTGGCCATGGCCGCGCGACACACATGCGGCGTTGCTCGAGCAGATCGCCAAAGCGAAGCCGCGCGCTGTAGCGTACGACGTGCTGTTCACGGAGTCATCGCCGGGTGACACGGCCTTTGCCAATGCGATGAAAAGCGTGCCCACATATCTGCCGTTGCTGGTCGATCGCCAGCCGCTCAACCAGAATGCGCCTGCGGCCGTGGAGCCCGTTCCCGTTCTGCGCGATTCAGCCGCGGGCATAGGACATATCGATCTCGATGTGGACCGCGACGGCATCGCACGCAGTGTCTCGCTGTTCGAGGGCAACGGGCGCGACTGGTGGCCAGGATTGATGGTGCCGGTGTACCACGCGCTGCGCGGCCCGCATGCGCCATTACCCGGCACGCAAGGAAAAGACGCCGCATCCGCCGGCGACCTCCGGCGTGCACATCGAATGCTGATTCCGTTTTCGCGTGAGTCGGCAGAGTATCCGCGTGTATCGTTCGTATCCGCGATGCTCGGCCAGGTGCCGCCGGAATTTTTCACGGGCAAGGTCGTGCTCGTCGGCGCGACGGCCGCAGGATTGCGTGACCGTTTCGCCACACCGGTATCCGGCGCGCTCGGCGAGTTGCCCGGCGTCGATATCCACGCGACGATCCTCGACGCGCTGCTCGAAGGCCGCGCCGTCGTTCCCGTCGATAACCCGACGGGCGTCTGGACGAGTATCGTGCCTGTCCTCTTGCTGCTGGGCGGTTTGCTGGTGATGTCGCCGTTCCAGTCGCTGATCCTGACCGCAGGGCTTGCGGCTGCAAGTCTGATTGCGAGCGCCGCGCTGATGTATGTGCGCTCGCGTTGGCTATCGCCGGTTCCCGCGCTCGGCGGTCTCGCGCTGATCTACCTGCTATGGAGCTGGCGGCGGCTCGAAGTCGCCATGTCCTATCTCGGCCAGGAGCTGCGCCTCCTCGCCGCCGAACCCAACCTGCTGCCCGGCGCCGATAAAAAACCGCACCACGCAGCCGGCGATATGCTCGAACGGCTTATCGGACTCACGCGCGAAGCCGTGCAGCGTCAGCGCAACATGCGGCAATTTATCTGGGACAGCCTGAACAGTTTGCCGGAGCCCATCGTGGTTTGCGATCACGCCGGCCGCATCCTGATGGTCAACGATCCCGCGCGCCTTCAACTCGGCCCGATGCGTTTCACCGACATGTCCATCATGGATGTCTTCAGCACATTCCACTTCGTGCGCCTCGTCGATGAAACCACCCGCGACATTTCATGGCCCGCTGTTCTCGATCCACGCGTAGCCGCACATGCGGACGTGATGACACGCGGCATCGAGGTACGCGATCTCCACGGCCGTGACCACATGCTCCGTTACGCGCCTTGCACAACCAACACGGGCGACGCGCCGGGATGGATCGCGAGCTGGGTCGATATCACCGCGCTGCACGCGTCCGAGCGTCAGCGCGACGACATGCTGCATCTCCTGTCACACGACATGCGCTCGCCGCAGGCATCCATCCTGGCGCTGCTTGAAACCGAGCGGCCGCATCTCGATTCGCAGCGCGCGGTGGATCTGACGGAACGCGTTGAACGTTACGCGCGCCGGTCGCTCGCTCTCGCCGATGACTTCGTGCAACTCGCGCGCGCCGAGTCGCAGCATTACCAGCTCGAGCCTTTGAACCTTCATGAGCTTGCAATCGATGCCAGCGACGAAATCTGGCCGCAAGCCAGCGCAAAACAAATCGATGTCCGATGCGAGTCGCAAGGGGAGCACTTCTGGGTGCTGGCCGACCGTTCCTTGATGACGCGCGCGCTGATCAACCTGCTGAGCAACGCCGTCAAGTTCAGCCCGCCCGCGAAGCGCGTGGATTGCATCATCAGCGCGACAGCGGATACGGTGGTCTGCGTGGTCCGCGATCAGGGTTATGGCATCGCGATCGAGCAACAGGCGCATCTCTTCGAGCGCTTTCGCCGCTTTCATGCCGATGGCCAGCCGGCAAGCGACGGGACCGGTCTCGGCATGGCGTTCGTCAAGACCGTGGTGAGCCGCCATGCCGGTGATATCGCGATCGAAAGCGCGCTGAACGTGGGAACCGCCGTAACGATCACGTTACGTGCGCACGCCGTCGAGCAATAAGAGAGGGATATGAAGTGAAACTACGATCAATGCGTGCCGCCGTGCTTCTTCTTGCACTGCTGAGTGCCTGCGCGAGTGAACAACCGGTTCGCATCAGCGCGTATCGCGATGGCGCGTTCTCGACGAGCGGCATCAGGACATACGCGCTCGATAAAACGCAAGCCGGCGTGGATGACGCAACCGCCCGACCGCTGCGTGAAGCGCTCACCGCACAGGGCCTGCAACCCGCGTTAGCAACTCAGGCGGACTACCTGATCAAGCTCGGCTACGCGACCCGCCCGCAGAACGTCCGCGTCCAGGCCACGTGTTCGACCGCGCCGGAAGAAGCGTGCGATGACTTCGCAGCATCGACGGGCTTCTTTGAACGAAAGCGCTATGTCCATGCGTTGACCGTCCAGTTCATCGGAAGCAAGACCGGCGCGACCGTGTATCAAGTGAGCGTCACGCACGCCGACCGCGATCCGGCCGGGAGCGCCGCATTACCCGCATTGATGAAATGCGCGTTCAATGGTTTTCCGCTGCAAAACGCCGAGCGGCGTGAACTTGCGGGCTGCGACTGACGGTGCCTACTCATCCAGCGCCTTGTGCGACGTTTCGTCCATGCATGCAACCGCTATCAGCCCGAGCGCGCCGCAGCCGATCACATACCACGCCGGCGCCAGCACGCTGCCGGTCACGATGATCAGCGACGTCACGAAGAACTGCGCGAAGCCGCCGAAGATCGCAACACCGACGCTATACACCACGGCGCCGCCGGTCGCGCGAACGGCGCGCGGAAAGAGCTCGCCGAGCATGGCTCCAACGCCGCCGATGTTGATCGCATGCACCGAAGAGAGCAGTGCCACCACGATGATCAGCGTGCTGGTCGCCGGCCACGTGTTCAATGCGACAAAAGCGGGATAGATTGCGAGCATCAGGATCACGCGCGTCACCTGTGCAAGCGGCTTGCGCCCGAAGCGGTCAGTCAGATAACCACCGACGGGCGCAAGCACGAAAATGATCGCGCCCGACAAACATCCCGACAGCATCGCGGTTGCCGGGGGCAGGCCGAGCGTCTTCACGCCGTAGATCGATAGATAAAAAACGATGATGAAATGCGCTGCCGTCCCGGCGATCGTCAGGCCGAGCCCGCTCAGCAGTGCGCGCCGATGATTGCCAATGACATCGATTAAAGGAAGTGTTGGCGCCTTCGGCATCGGCGTTCGAGGCGGTTCTTCTTCGAGCGTGCGACGCAGCCACCAGCCGACTGGCACGATCAACGTACCGATAACAAACGGCACGCGCCATCCCCAATTTTCAAGTTGCGCGGACGTGAGGCTCGCCGTCAGCGCGACGCCCGTCAGCGCGCCGGCGAGTGCGGCAAGTCCCTGGCTCGCGAACTGCCACGATGCATAGAAGCCGCGCCGGTTCGGCGGCGCCTGCTCGATCAGCAACGTAGTCGATGCCCCGACTTCACCGCCCGCCGAAAAGCCCTGGATCAGCCGTGCGATCACCAGGATCAACGGACCGGCAACGCCGGCTTGCGCATAGGTCGGCGCGACCGCGATCATCGCCGTGCCCAGGGCCATGAGCCCGAGCGTCAGGATCATCGCCTTCTTGCGGCCCGCGCGATCAGCATAAATGCCAATCAGCAATCCGCCGACCGGCCGCGTGAAGAAACCGACACCGAAGCTCGCGACCGCGAGAAGCAACTGTCCGACCGGGTCCTGCACTGGAAAGAAGAGCTTGCCAATCACGAGGGCGAAGAATCCGTAGACAGTGAAGTCGTAGAACTCCAGCGCATTGCCCGCGGCCGCCGCAGCGACGAGCCGCGCACGGCTTTGCTTGCGCACCGGAACCATGCCCGTTGCCACGTTGATATCGCGTATTGAAGGGATGCCCATGATTTTTCTCGATGCGCGGTACTTGGGGAGTATTTGGAGGCGTTCAGTCACTCAATCAGCGAGATACGCTTCGGCCAGCCGCACCCAATAACTCGCGCCGAGCGCCAGGATGTCGTCGTTGAAGTCGTAGCCCGGGTTATGGACCATGCAACTGCCTTTGCCTTCGATTCCGTTGCCAATCCAGGCATACGAACCCGGCACGACCTGCAGCATGTAGGCGAAATCCTCGCTGCCCATCAGCGGCCTTGCGTTCGTGTCGACGCGTTGCGCGCCGAGCAGTTTCGTGGCGACATCGGCGGAAAATGCCGTGGGGTCCGCGTGATTGAAAAGCACCGGATAACCCCATTCGTAATCGATGTCCGCCTCGACTCCGAACGCTGCTCCCTGCGCGTGGATGAGCGTGGTAATGCGCTCGCGCAAGAGCGCGCGCACGGCGGGGTCAAGCGCGCGAATGGAAAGTTTCATCTCGGCGGTTTGCGGGATGACGTTGAAGGTATCGCCGGCCTTCACGCTGCCCACCGAGATCACCGCGGACTTCTGCGAATCGACTTCCCGCGCAACGATGCTCTGCAAGGCCAGGATGATCGCGCCCACCGCCGGCATGGGATCGCGCGAAAGATGCGGAAGCGCGCCGTGTCCACCGAGGCCGCGCAACACGATAGTCGCCCGGTCCGCCGATGCCATCGCAGGTCCGGTGCAGAAACTCATGCAACCTGTTTCGAAGCCCGGCATGTTGTGCAGGCCGAAGATGGCATCGCAGGGAAAGCGCTCGAAAAGTCCGTCTTCCATCATCACGCGTGCGCCGCCGTAGCTTTCCTCGGCGGGCTGGAAAATCACCGTGAGCGTGCCCGAGAACTGGCGGCTTTCCGCCAGGTAGCGCGCGGCGCACAACAGCATGGCGGTATGGCCGTCGTGGCCGCACGCGTGCATGGTTTTCGGCACGGCGCTCGTGTAGGGCAGCCCCGTCGCTTCCTCGATAGACAATGCATCCATGTCCGCACGCAGGCCGATGCGCTTCGTGCCACCGCCATGCTTGAGCACGCCGACCACGCCCGTTTTGCCGACACCAGGCGTCACCTCATACCCCCACTGCTCGAGCAAACTGGCAACGAGATCCCCGGTCGCCCGTTCCTCGAATGCGAGTTCCGGATGCGCGTGAATTTTCCTGCGCACCGCGATGAACTCCGGCGCAATGGCGGCAATGCCGGGAACGACGGGATCGACTGACAGCATGACATGCTCCTTGAAGGCGGGTGACTAATGGCGGTCAAGCATATAAAGTCCGGGAGCAAAACAGAAGACAGCTAATTAAATTTGCGACTACTTTGGGTTGTCGGTAGAAACCCATATCTGTCGTTTGATATTTGAGACGGACGTCGATGAAATACCATCAATTGCGAGCATTCCTGACGGTCGCGGAACAGGGCAGCATTCGGGCGGCGGCGCGCAGCCTGCATCTCTCGCAAGCTGCATTGACCAAGGCGCTGAAGGAACTGGAGCAGGACCTCGGCGTGCCGCTGGTCTTGCGCACGGCGCGTGGCGTGCAACTCACGGCGTTCGGGCAGCAATTGAGGATTCGTGGGCAGATGGTGACGAGCGAAATGCGCCGCGCTGAAGACGATATCGCGCACATGAAAGGCGAGCTGTCCGGAAGCGTTGCCGCGGCCATTACGCCGAGCGCGGCGTTATCGATTCTGCCGAAAGCGTTCCAGGCCTTCCGCGAGAAGATGCCGGATGCGCGGGTGAGTTTTATCGAGGGATTTCCGGGCGTGGCGTTGCCGCGTTTGCGCGACGGTTCGCTGGATTTCGTCGTGGCCGTCGTCAACCCGGAACGGCTCGGGCCGGAGTTCGATTACATCGAGTTGTATGAGAGCCCATCGGTGATCGTCGCGCGCCAAGGTCATCCGCTCGCGCGGTGCACAACGCTTGCCGGACTCGTCGATGCCGAATGGCTGCTCAATCCATCGCCCGAAAGCTCGACGCGCGAGCTGCTCGATTATTTTGCCGGCAGTGGCTTGCCGGAGCCTAAGAGGGTGATCGAATGTCCGAGCTTTGTGATCGCGCACGGTTTGCTGCGCGGCTCGGACACCGTCGCGGCGTTGCCCGCACCGCTACTCGATCATCCGTGGGTCGGCGATGGACTTGCGGTGCTGCCCATATCGGATTTGCCGCCGGCTATTGCGATTGGGTTGGTGACGCGCCGCGATAGTCCGCTGACGCCGGCGGCGTCCCTGCTGGTTGAGTGCCTGCTGGACGTGGTTGCGTCACGCCGCGCGCTTATTTGACAAGATGCAGCCCCTTCGCCAGCACGACCCCCTTCTCGCGATTGACCAGCCAGACATCGCCGACATTCGCATGCAGCATCGCGGTGCGCGTGGTGATGTCGGTGGGTTCCTCGTTGGTCGGATCGCTATGCTCGACGGTCTCGGTCAGGTAAGGCGGCACCACGCGGCAGATCAGCACGAGCGCGAGATCGCCGTCGCCCGCCGCTTCGAAAGCCGCTTCCGATAACCCGAACCGCCCGCGCACGCTGGTCTTGTTGTGTTTGCCCGTGGTGGTGTCGAGTTCGATCACGTCGACGTTCTGGATATACCCCTTCGCCTTCGCTTCCGCCGCAACGACCAGTTTCCGCCCGCGCGGTCCCATGATGGTCTTTTTCAGCACGATGGCGTCCGGATGATCGCTGTCGGAGAGGTCCACATCGACGGTCATGACGTGGATCTTCGAGCGATACCTGATGCCATACGGCGCCGGCACCACGAATGCGAGATCGCGGCTCAGCTTTGCATCGGTCACGTCGGGATCGTGGAGCGTCCTGGGCAGCGCCGTTCCGACCAGATCTTCCACCCGATGAGCGAACGTGCGCGCCTTTCCGGGCGTGAGCTTGCGCACAAGCGCGTCCCTGACGGCCACGGGATCATCGCCGGCGAAGTTCGGCGTGATGTTGAGTGCCGCAGCCGGCGCGGGGGTGCCGCTAGCGGCTTGTTGAGCCCAAGCACCAGCCGATAAACACAAAAGCACGCATGCTGCGCAAAGGCTTGCGTGCCTGATTGGCTGAAGACGCATTGGCAGACTCCGATTGTTTGACCGCTCGAGGTGTAGAGTTTATTGGATTGATGCGCTTCCTCATGTACTTTGCGCCAAGGATAATCCGATATGAAATCGCTAGTCATTTACGTGCCGCTCCCGGAGCGCGGAATATGAGCGGACCGCTGAAGGGATTTCGCATTGTCGAGATGGTCGGGCTCGGTCCGTGTCCGTTCGCCGCAATGATGCTCGCCGACATGGGCGCTGAAGTGATCCGCATCGACCGCAAGCCCACGGAAGGTCCGACGCCCTATCCCATGCAAGGCACCCGTTTCGACGTGATGGCGCGCGGACGCCGTTCCCTCGCGCTGGACCTGAAAGAGCCGGAGGCGCGCGACCTGGCGCTGCATCTCATCGACCAGGCCGATGGGTTGATCGAAGGCTTTCGTCCCGGCGTGATGGAGCGGCTCGGACTTGGGCCGGACGTCTGTCTCGCGCGCAATCCCAGGCTTGTTTATGGCCGCGTGACCGGCTGGGGCCAGGACGGACCGCTTGCGAACGCCGCCGGGCACGACCTGAACTACATTGCGATGAGCGGCATGCTGCACGAGATCGGCGACGGCGACGCGCCTCCGGTGCCGCCGCTCAATCTCGTGGGCGACTTTGGCGGCGGCGGCATGATGCTCGCGTTCGGTGTCGTGTGCGCGCTGCTGGAAGCGCGCGGCTCGGGCAAGGGGCAGGTGATCGATGCCGCCATGGTCGAAGGTTCGGCGCTCCTCGGGGCGATGATCTACGGCTACAAGGCGTTTGGCGCGTGGACGGGAGAACGCGGCTCGGCCATGCTCGCCGGCGGCGCGCACTTCTACAACACGTATGCGTGCGCGGACGGGAAGTTTGTATCGGTGGGATCGATCGAGCCGCAGTTTTACGCGTTGCTACTCAAGCTGTGCAATATCCACGATCCCGCCTTCGACAACCACATGGACCGCAGCAGATGGCCGGAGCTGAAAACGAAGATCTCGGCCATCTTCGCAACGAAACCACGGCAAGCGTGGTGCGATCTGATGGAAGGGACCGATGTGTGTTTCGCGCCTGTCCTGGATATGGACGAAGCGCCGTCGCACGCGCATAACCGGGCGCGCGAGACATTCATAGAAGTCGATGGGGTGACGCAACCGGCACCGGCGCCGCGCTTCAGCCGGACCGCGCCGCAGGTGAACGCGGGGCCGGCGAGTGCCGGACAGCACAGCGAAGAGATTCTTCGCGACTGGGGAGTGCAGGCGCAGACGATCGACGGGTTGCGGCGGAAGAACATCATCTAGTCGCCGCGAAGCTGCGCCTTACTCCACCACGGCCTCTTCAACCACCTTCCGCCGCCCCACGACCGACTCGAAGAACTGCTCATAGCGCCGGCGGCATGCGCGCCAGCCGAATTCATCGGTGGCGAGGGAGTTGGCCGAACTCGATGCTGCTGCCGGCCACGTCTCGCTGATCGAGCGCACGATGCCCGGAAGCTCGCTGACGTCATCAAAGAGATGAACGTTGTCGAACTTGCCGGCTGCCCATTTCATGAAGGGCGTCGAGCGCGAGATCACTAGCGGCACGCGTCCGATCGCTTCGAAAAACGCGCCGCTCACCAGCATGGAGTCGGCTGCGTGCGGCAGGATGATCACATCCGTATTCACCACGTTTTGCGCGAACTCGGCGTCCGAGAGGAACTTGGCATCGAGATTCACGGTGCCGCGCAGCGAACGCCGGTCAAGGATCTCGTTGAGCGTCGCGAGATACGCCTCGGTGCCCAGACCCGCGATCTGCAGATTGCATTCGCTTGGCCAGTTCTCCAGCACGGCGTCGATCTGTTTGTACGGGCGGATTACGCCAAGCAGCGAGAACAAGGGTTTGCCGCTTTCCTTCTTCGGCACGGTAGGCGGCTGACCCGGCGAATCCCAGTAAAGAGGATGGGGCAAGTACGTGGCCTTGTATTTGTCCTCGAAGTTCGGCGCGTGAACCACACGGAAATCGGCGAGACCGCGAATGAACGACATCACACGGCTGGCGAGGTGCCGGTTGAAGCCGGTTGTATCGTGGACTATATGGTCGTGCACGAAGTACACCGTCTTCGCTCTGGCAATTGTGATCAGCGCGCAATAGAAAGCGAAAAGCAGGCTGCCTGAAATACTGAACTGAGCACGGCCTTTCTCGCGCTTGAACGGCCGATACTCAAGCCAGTGAAACACCAGGACGTTCTCGGGTTTGAATAACTGAACGAATCCGCCCCGCAGCAAGCCCCTTACGGAAAGGGGCATGACGTCGTAACCCATCTCGGTGAATAGACTTTTCTGAATCTCGATATAGCGGTTGGTGTAATTCGTGAAAGGACACATTAGAATCTTTGTCCGCGACTCACCTGATGGCTTGCTTTCCTGGGTGCTGATCTCTGTCATGGGCACGTATCCGGCTGGACTGATTCAAAGGGAATTGTCGTGAGCAGATGCTGAACGGTAAGGCTCACCGCCCGGGCTGCAGACCGGTAAAACAATCTTCTTGGGAATGCGCAACGGCAACACAACGGTGTGTTCGGTTTAGCTTAACACCCGGAAAATCCGCGTGCTGTATCGATTTGTATGTCTGATTAATTCGGGGAATGAGTGGCCGATTATGGTGGCCGATTATGTTGAGTGATCCATTGAGGCCGTAATTCTGGATAAGGCGCTTCTGCTGAAGCGCCTTGCTAACATCGTGCTTCAGCCTGGCGCGAATCTCACCACGATCCGGCTATAAGGCACGTCCCGGTCAACCGTCACCGAGCCTATGCCCTTGCCGGCATATGTCGTCACGAGCCGCATGCCAAGCCCCGTGCCCTGCGGTTTCGGAAAGTCGTTCGGAAAGCCGTCGCCTTCGTCTTCGACCGCGAGCAGCAGCGCGTCGTTTGCGCGCTCCAGCTTGACGCGCACCTTGCCGCGGCCGTACTTGAGCGCATTGGTTACGAGTTCTGCGGTGACAAGCCCAAGCGGGGCGAGCCGTGCGGCCGGCAGCACGATGGATTCGCCTTCCAGCGTAACCTCGCGCCCTGCAGCCAGGTCAGCCAGGTCCGAGGTCAGTCCGCGCAGGTAACTTGTTGCGTCCGTGGCTTCGGCCCCGTCGTCCTGATAAAGCCGGTGATGCACGGAGCCGACCGTTCGCACACGCGTGGCGGCGGCTTGCAAATGCACGGCGACGGATTTGTCGCCGGCTAGATTCGCCTGCAGCGCGAGCAGCGTCTGCACGAGCTGCAGGCTGTTGCGCACGCGGTGATGCACTTCCTTCATCATCAGCGCGGAGTTGCCCAACTGGATTTCCTGGCTCGATACCAGCGCGGCAAGCTTCTCCTCGTTTTCGTGCCGCTCGGTCACGTCGCGCATGGTGAGCACGACGCGTTTGACCTGGTCGTCGGGGTCGCGAATCGGCGCCACCGATACATCCCACCAGCGCGCATCGCCGGCGCAGGTCGGGCAGGGGCCTTCGAAGCGCGTGGGGTCTCCATTCACCGCCGTCTCCAGCGCGTGCAGGACCTTGGTCCGCTGATCCTCGGGCCACAAGTCGATGCAATGCATCCCGCCAATCTCAGCGAAGTCATCGATTTTCAGCGCGGTAAGTCCGTTGTCGTTCATGAACTCGATCCCGCCCTCGACCGACAACACCTGAATGCAATCGACGCTCGCGTTCAGTACGCTGGTGGAGAAGAGCTCGTTGGCGTCTGTCTGCGATTCCGCCATGAGGCGTTCGCGGCTCATCGAGATGACGTTCGCGATGCCTTCCAGGAAAACGATATCGGTTTCGCTGAAGTCTTCGTCGTCGGAACTGTCGGCTTCCAGCACGCCGTAGGTTTCCGGAATGCCGCGAATGGGCACGTTGATCGCGCGCTTGATGCCGTGGCGCGTCAGCAATTCGGGCGTGCGAAAACGGTGTTCGGCGCCGAGGTGATTCGACAACACCGGCCGTCCGCTCGTGAACGCGTGGCCTGCGGGGCTGGCGTCGTCGGCGCCGAGTTCTGTCGTGCCGATATCCGCCGGGTCCCAGCCCACGCCTGCTTCCAGCACGAAGGTCTGGCTTTCCGGCTGATAGCGCAGCACTTTGACAAAGCGAGAATGCAATCCCGCCGATACCGCCTTGCACGCTTCATCGAGCAACGCGTCGGCGTTGTGCACGCGCAGGACGGATGTCGCGAACTGCACGGCAAGTTCGTGCTGCAGGCGCAAGCGGCTTACCGACCGGTCGACGGCGCTGCGGATGGTTTCTTCTGGTGGCAATGCGTCCATCAAACTCTCCTCGGCGGCAGCGGCGGCATTGTCGATGTGCATCAACTTATGACAATTCCGGCTCAGTACGCGATTCTAACCGTGAGAACCGTATTGATGACTTTTGGCGGATTTCAGTGGGTTGCTGGCGCGCAATGCTGAATGTCTTTTCGCGGGCGTAGGCGTAATCCCCGATGTTACGATCGTAACAATAGAATGTTAGAATGCTCTATCGATTAACCGGAAAATGTTGTGCGTTGCACAACCGGCCCTACTCATGCTCGACGTCGCTTCTCAATCCGTTGTCCCCTTGCGCGGCAAACCGCCCGCCGTTCATGCCGAACGCAATCCCGGCGTGCCCCTGGATCTCTCGTGGATCGACGGCTTGCGCGTCAACCAGTCGGCCGTGGGCCGGCGAGTCGGCACGCTCGGCACGCGTCGCGCTGTAAAGAAGGACGCGCAGGCCGCGTGGCTGTTGAAAGCCGTCACCTGCATCGATCTGACCACGCTCAATGGCGACGATACCGCCTCACGCGTCGAACGGCTGTGTGCGAAAGCGCGCCGTCCGGTTCGCGATGACCTGCTCGAATCGCTCGGCATGCCGCCCGGTTCCATCAAGACCGGCGCGGTCTGCGTGTACCACCGTTTCGTTGCGACCGCTGTCGCGGCGCTTGCCGGCAGCGGCATTCCGGTCGCGGCGGTATCCACAGGTTTTCCTGCCGGGCTGATCCCGCATCCGCTGAAGCTGAAGGAAATCGAGGCGTCTGTGAAAGACGGCGCGGCGGAGATCGATATTGTCGTCACGCGCGAACATGTGCTGACCGGCAACTGGCAAGCGCTTTACGACGAAATGCGCGACTTCCGCGCGGCTTGCGGCCCGGCGCATATCAAGGCGATTCTCGCGACGGGCGATATCCGCACGCTGTCGAATATCGCCAAGGCGTCGATGGTCTGCATGATGGCCGGCGCCGATTTCATCAAGACATCGACGGGCAAGGAAGGCGTGAACGCCACGCTCGACGTTTCGCTCGTGATGGTCCGCATGATCCGCGAATACCTCGAACGCACGGGCGTGATGATCGGCTTCAAGCCTGCGGGCGGCGTGTCGACGGCCAAGTCGGTGCTCGAATACCAGATCCTGATGAAAGAGGAACTCGGCCGCGAATGGCTCGAACCGGAGTTGTTTCGCATTGGCGCGTCGAGTCTGCTCGCCGATATCGAACGGCAGCTCGAACATCACGTCACCGGTCGCTATTCCGCTTTTCATCGGCATCCTGTCGCCTGAATTTTTCGCATCACTCTCTTACACGAGCTCCCAATGAGCGTAGCCGACTATTTCTCCTCGATGGATTACGGACCTGCACCGGAAGACGACGGCGCCGCGCGCGCCTGGCTGGATCAACACACCAACGGTTTTGGTCATTTCATCGATGGCGCTTTTCGTGAGCCCTTGGCCGGCGAGCGGTTCGATTCTTCGGAGCCTGCTACCGGGCGGGTGCTTTCGAGCATTGCGCAAGGCGATCAGTCCGATGTGGACGCAGCAGTCGACGCCGCGCACCGGGCGTTGCCAGCGTGGCAAGCGCTTGGTGGCGCCGGCCGTGCGCGTCATTTGTATGCGCTGTCGCGAATGGTCCAGCGCAACGCGCGCCTTTTTTCCGTGCTCGAATCGCTCGATAACGGCAAGCCGATCCGCGAATCGCGCGACATCGACATACCGCTCGTAGCCCGCCATTTCCTGCATCACGCAGGCTGGGCGCAATTGCAGGATCGCGAGTTCGCCGACTGGGCGCCGCTGGGTGTGATCGGGCAGATCGTGCCGTGGAATTTCCCGCTGCTGATGCTCTCGTGGAAGATTGCACCGGCGCTCGCCCTCGGCAACTGCGTGGTGCTGAAGCCGGCCGAATACACGCCGCTGACCGCGTTGCTGTTCGCCGAACTGGCGGCGCGTGCGGGATTGCCTGCGGGCGTGCTGAACGTCGTCACCGGCGACGGACGAACCGGCGCCGCGCTGGTCGATCATCCGCGCATCGCGAAGATTGCCTTTACGGGTTCAACGGAAGTCGGCAAGCAGATTCGTGTGGCGACGGCAGGCTCGGGCAAGTCGTTGACGCTGGAACTGGGCGGCAAGTCGCCGTTCATCGTTTTCGATGACGCCGATCTCGACAGCGCAGTGGAAGGTGTCGTCGATGCAATCTGGTTCAACCAGGGACAAGTGTGCTGCGCGGGTTCGCGCTTGCTCGTGCAGGAAGGCGTGGAGAAGCGTTTTATCGACAAGCTGAAGCGGCGCATGGATACGCTGCGGGTCGGGCCGTCGCTCGACAAGGGCATCGACATGGGCGCGATCGTCGATACCGTGCAGCTCGAACGCATTCAGTCGCTCGTTGCGCGCGGCGTTGCAGAGGGCTGCGTGATTCATCAGCCCAAGGCGCTGCAGATGCCGGAGCAGGGCGCGTTTTATCCACCGACGCTGGTGACGAATGTCGCGCCCGCGTCCACGCTTGCGCAGGACGAGATCTTCGGGCCGGTGCTCGTGACCATGAGTTTCCGCACGCCCGATGAAGCCGTCGCGCTCGCGAACCATTCCCGCTATGGACTCGCTGCGAGTGTATGGAGCGAGACCATTGGCCGTGCGCTGGACATTGCGCCGCGCCTGGAATGCGGCGTGGTCTGGATCAACGCAACCAATCTATTCGATGCCGGCGTCGGCTTCGGCGGATATCGCGAATCGGGCTTCGGCCGCGAAGGCGGACGCGAGGGGATTTACGAGTACCTGAAGCCGCGTGCGTGGTCTAAGCTGGCCGTTCGTTCGTCGGCGTCCAGTGCGCCTGCAGCGTCCACTTCAGTGGCCGAATCCAATGTCAGCGCGCTGGATCGCACGGCGAAGATGTTCGTCGGCGGAAAGCAGGTTCGGCCGGACAGCGGTTACACGCGGCTCGTGTTTGCACCGTCGGGGAGCATCGTCGGCGAGGTGGGGGAAGGCAGCCGCAAGGACGTGCGCAACGCAGTTGCGGCAGCGCGCGGCGCCGCAAAATGGTCGCAGGCCAGCACGCATAATCGCGCGCAAGTGCTGTATTACCTCGCGGAAAATCTGTCGGCGCGTGCGGAGGAATTTGCACGGCAACTGGTTGCGCGAACCGGCATCTCTCCGGCCCAGGCCGAGCGCGAAGTCGAAGCATCGATCACGCGCTTGTTCACCTATGGCGCGTGGGCCGACAAGTTCGACGGCGCCGTGCATTCGCCGCCGCTCAAGGGCGTGGCGCTCGCCATGCACGAACCGCTCGGCGTGATCGGCGTGGTGTGTCCGGATGAAGCGCCTTTGCTGGGCCTCGTTTCGTTGATCGCACCGGCGCTCGCATTGGGCAATCGTGTGGTCGCGGTGCCGAGCGAAACCTGCCCGCTGATGGCCACGGACTTCTATCAGGTGGTCGAGACATCGGATGTGCCCGCTGGCGCGCTGAATATCATCACGGGCGAGCGCAAGCCGCTGGCGTCGACGCTTGCGAAACACGACGATGTCGATGCCGTCTGGTCCTTCGGCGGCGCGGATTTATCGGCGATGGTGGAGCGTGAATCCATCGGCAACCTGAAGCGCACGTTCGTGGATCACGGCCGCGTGTTCGACTGGTTCGATGCCGACGTTTCCGAAGGCTTGCCGTTCCTGAGACAAGCCGTGCAGGTGAAGAATATCTGGATTCCGTACGGGGATTGAAACGCAGCGGAAGGAGAAGAAATAGAATCTGAGCGCTTGACCCCGCACGACAGCGGGGCCGCTCAACTGAAGGAGACACAATGCTCAAGAACCTCGATCCGCTGCTGAACGCCGACATCCTGCACGCGCTGTGCGCCATGGGTCACGGCGATGAAGTCGTGATCTGCGATGCAAACTTCCCCGCCGATTCCGTCGCGCGCCAGACCGTCCTCGGCCACGTGCTGCGGCTCGACGGCGTGGATGCGCCGCGTGCGATCCGCGCGGTGCTGTCGGTGTTCCCGCTGGATAGTTTTGTCGATCATGCGGCCGAGCGCATGGAAGTTGTCGGCGATGCAAACGCGCTCCCCGCCGTTCAACGCGAAGCACAGACTGAAGTCGATGCCGCCGAAGGAAAGACGACGCCGTTTGCTTCAATCGAACGGTTTGCGTTTTATGAGCGCGCGAAACAAGCGTATTGCGTGATCGCGACCGGCGAAGGGCGCGGTTATGGTTGCTTCATCTTCAAGAAGGGCGTGAACCTTGCGCCCGATGCACCGTCGGGGAATGAGAAATGAGCCGCAGCGTCGTCATTCTCGGCATCTATGTGACGGACCTGACGTTTCGCGCCGCGCGCATGCCGCTCCTGGGCGAGACCATCGCCGGAACGGCATTCGCGATGGGGCCCGGCGGCAAGGGTTCCAATCAGGCGGTGGCGGCTGCACGCGCGGGCGCCGACGTGATCTTCTGCACCCGTCTCGGCGCGGATGCGTTCGGCGAAATCGCGCGCTCGACGTGGGCTGCGGAAGGCATCACGGCGCGCGCCACGTCGACGGATGGCGTGGCAACCGGCGCGGCGCATATCTTCGTGGATGACGTCACCGGCGGCAACGCTATCATCGTGGCGTCGGGCGCGGCTGGACATTTGTGCCCGGAAGACGTGGACGCTATCGAGGCCGATATTGCATCTGCCGCGGTCTTCGTCACGCAACTCGAACAACCTGTTGCGGCGGCGAAGCGCGGACTTGAAATCGCGCATCGTCATGGCGTGACGACCGTGTTCAATCCGGCGCCCGCGTTCACGCTCGATGACGACATCTTCCCGCTGTGCGACTACATCACGCCGAACGAAACCGAAGCGACAGCGCTGACCGGCGTTGAAATCGCCTCAGTCGACGATGCACGCAAAGCCGCCGACGTCCTGCTCGGCAAAGGCGTGAAAGCCGTGATCGTGACTTTGGGAGAAGCGGGCGCGTTGCTGCATACATCGAAGGAATCGGTGCTGGTGCCAGCGTTCAACTGCGGCCGTGTGGTCGAAACCGCGGGCGCCGGCGACGGCTTCACCGGCGGTTTTGCCGCGGCGCTCGCACGCGGCGAAAGCGCGCTCGACGCCGTACGTTTCGGCTGCGCGCTCGCAAGCCTGTCGGTCACGCGTGCGGGTACTGCACCGTCCATGCCGAAGCTCGCCGAGATCCACGCCGTACTCGGCGAACCAGCTCAACATTCCTGAACCGAGGAGCGCCTGGATGTTTGCATCGAAATTGCTCGCTGACCGGCAACTGAATTTCCTGGTCGCGGTGAACCTGCTGGTCGTGATCGTTGCGACGGTTTTATCGCACGGACAGTTCGTCGATATCGACAACCTCCAGTCGATGGGCAGCCAGTTGCCCGAGCTCGGCCTGCTCGCGCTCGGCATCATGCTTTCGATGGTATCGGGCAATGGCGGTATCGACTTGTCGGGCGTGGCGCTCGCCAATCTTTCGGGCATGGTCGCGGCGCTGTTGCTGCCCATGTTCATCTCCGCCGACAACTCGCCCGTGCTTTACACAGCCGTGTTCTGCGCGATCACGGTGGCGCTCGGTTTGATCGGCGGGTTGATGAACGGCGTGATCATCGCGCGCCTGAAACTCACGCCGATTCTTTGCACGCTGGGTACGTCGTTGTTGTTTACCGGAATTGCCGTCGTGCTCAGCAACGGCGCGTCGGTGCGCGTCGAATATCTCGATGCGCTTTCAGCGATCGGCAACGGCACCTTCCTGGAAGTACCCATATCGCTCTGGATCTTCGTGGCAACCGTTTTGTTGCTCGGCTGGTTGCTCAAGCGCACGCCGTTCGGCCTGCGTCTCTATCTGATGGGCACGAATCCGAAAGCTGCGTTCTACGCAGGCATTCCGCGTGACCGCATGCTGATTCTCACGTACGGCATGTGCGGCGTGCTGGCATCGCTCGCGGGATTGATCAGCGCGACGCATACCTCGAGCGCGAAATGGGATTACGGCAACTCGTACCTGCTGATCGCGATCCTGATTGCGGTGATGGGCGGCGTAAATCCGGCGGGCGGATATGGGCGCATCGTGTGCGTGTTCCTGGCCGCGACCGTGCTGCAGTTTTTATCGAGTCTCTTTAATTTGCTCGGCGTGTCGCAGTTCTTCGGCGATTGCGCCTGGGGTTTCCTGCTGCTGGCATCGCTGGCGCTCGCCGGCGGAGAACGCGTGCGCGCGATCTTCGGACTGGGCGGCGCGGCGCCCGTGATCAAAGTGCCGAAACCGCCCGCCGCCTGAATTTTCGATTCACCTCATGTGCTGTACATACAAACCATAACGGAGACAAACGCATGAAACTCAATCGCATTGCCATCGCACTCGCTGCTGTCACGCTGACTGGCGGCATCATTGCCGCGGCCCACGCCGCGACCAACGAAACCATCGTCACGGTGGTGAAGGTCACGGGTATCAACTGGTTCAACCGGATGGACGACGGCGTGAAGGAATTCGCCAAGGACAATCCCGGCGTGAACGCGTATCAGACCGGTCCGGGACGCGCGGACGCCGCGCAGCAACTGAAGATCATCGAAGACTTGATCGCGAAGAAGGTCACGGCGATCGCGGTCGTTCCCTACGACCCGCCGACGCTCGAACCGGCGCTGAAGAAGGCGATGGATCGCGGCATCAAGGTCGTCACGCATGAAGCCGACAACGCCAAGAACACGATGGTCGATATCGAAGCGTTCGACAACACCGCGTATGGCGCGGGCCTGAACGAACGTCTGGCGAAGTGCATGGGTTCGCAAGGCAAATGGGCGGTGCTGGTCGGTTCTCTCGGCAGCCGTTCGCAGGTCCAGTGGGCGGATGGCGGTATTGGCAATGCGAAGCAGAAGTACCCGAAGATGGACCTCGTCGAGCCGAAACTCGAAACCAATAACGACGGCGAACGTGCTTATCAGGTCGCGAAGGAAGTGCTGCGCAAGCACCCTGACCTGACCGGCTTCCAAGGGTCGTCGTCGCTGGATGTGATTGGCATTGGCCGTGCGGTGGAAGAGGCGGGCAAGGTCGGCAAGATCTGCGTGTACGGCACGGGCCTGCCGACCGAAGCCGGCAAGTTCCTTGAAAGCGGCGCGGTCAACGGCATTGCGTTCTGGGATCCGAAGCTTGCGGGTATCGCGATGAACAAGGTCGCGAAGATGCTCGTGGATGGCAAGACAGTCGAGAACGGCGCGGACCTGGGTATCGTCGGATACAACAAGGTCACCGTGAGCAAGGGTCCGGGCAAGGGCATCATCGTGCGGGGAACGGGCTGGGTTGATGTCGACAAGACCAACTACAAGCAGTATCCGTTCTGATCTTGGCTGGCAGGACGCAAGGCGTGCACGGTGTCCCGAAGGGCGCCATGCACGCTGTCATCAGGAAGCTTGAAAGGGTTGAAGGTTCAGTGATGAGTACAGTGCCGCTTCTTGAAGTCGTCGATATCCATAAGCGCTTTACCGGCGTGTATGCGCTGCGTGGCGTGAGCCTTTCTTTCGAGCGCGGGCAGATCTATCACCTGCTCGGCGAGAACGGCTGCGGCAAGAGCACGTTGATCAAGATCATCTCCGGTGCGCAACCGCCCGATCAGGGTGAGCTTGTCATCGAAGGCGCACGGCATGCGCGGCTCACACCGCTCGAGGCGTTGTCGGCGGGTATCGAAACCGTGTATCAGGATCTTTCGCTGCTGCCGAACATGAGCGTGGCGGAGAACGTGGGCCTGACTTCGGAACTCGCCGCGCATGGCGGACGCCTTGCGCGGACGTTTGATCGCAAGGCACTGGCACGCACGGCGGCGCGTGCGCTGGAAGCAGTAGGCCTTCCCGGCGATGCCGATTTCCAGGCGACGTTGGTCGAACAATTGCCGTTGGCTACGCGGCAGCTCGTGGCTATTGCACGCGCGATCGCGAGCGAAGCGAAGTTCGTCATCATGGATGAACCCACGACATCGCTTACGCAAAAGGAAGTCGATAACCTGATCGCGGTGCTTGCAAAACTGCGCGCCGACGGCGTCGCAGTGCTGTTCGTGAGTCACAAGCTGGACGAGTGCTACGCAATCGGCGGCGAAGTGATCGTGTTGCGCGACGGCCAGAAGATGGCGCAGGGTCCTATCGAAAATTATACGAAAGCGCAGATTGGCGAGTTGATGACGGGCAAGCAGCTATCGAACGAGCGCTACAGGAAGGCCGAGGTCATGGACGGCCGTGAGATCGTGCTCGATGTAAAGAGCCTGTCGCGTTCGCGCCAGTTCGCCGATGTCACGTTCTCGCTGCATCGCGGAGAAATTCTCGGCGTGACCGGTCTGCTCGATTCCGGGCGCAACGAACTCGCGCGGGCGCTTGCGGGCGTCGCACCCGCGGACAGCGGGACGGTGACGCTGGATGGTTCCATCGTGCGGCTCAAAACGCCGTCCGATGCCAAGTGGCAACGCATAGGTTATGTGCCGGAAGACCGCCTGAACGAAGGGCTTTTCCTCGACAAGTCCATTCGCGACAACGTCATCACCGCGTTGATTTCGAGCTTGCGCGACCGCTTCGGACAAGTCGACAAAAAGCGCGCCCGTGAACTTGCCGAACGCACCGTGAAGGACTTGCAGATTGCAACGCCCGACGTGGACAAACCCGTGCAATCGCTTTCGGGCGGCAACCAGCAACGTGTATTGATCGGGCGATGGCTTGCCATCGATCCACGCGTTCTGATCCTGCATGGACCGACCGTTGGCGTGGACGTGGGATCGAAGGACATCATTTATCGCATCATGCAGCGGCTGGCGGAGCAGGGCATTGGCATCATCCTGATCAGCGACGACCTGCCCGAGTTGCTGCAGAATTCCGACCGGATCCTGATGATGAAGAAAGGGCGTGTATCGGACGAGTACAGAGCCGAAGACTTGACCGAGGCCGATCTTTATCACGCACTACTTTCAGAGGCAGCATGAGCGAGTCAATTCATCGCGTTGCTCAGACATCGCAGATCAAGCCGCCATTGGCCGAAGTCGCACCCCGAGTGCGGCAGTTGAGCTTTACCGCGCGGCTGGTGCGCAATCCGGAGTGGTTCACGCTCGGGCTGATCATCATCACGTGTCTTGTGGTCGGCACGCTGAACCCGCGCTTCTTCCAGTTCGCGACCATCTTCGATTTGCTGCACTCGGGCACGACCGTGTCGTTGTTTGCGCTGGGGACGCTCGTGGTGCTGGCGTCGGGCGGGATCGATGTGTCGTTCACCGCGATTGCCGCTTTCACGATGTACTCCATCACCAAGGCCGTGTTTGCATGGTGGCCGGATGCGCCGTTTGCGCTGATTCTTTTATGTGGCGCGCTCGGCGGCGTGTTGCTGGGGTTGATCAACGGCGTGCTCGTGCATCGGCTGAAAGCGCCTTCGCTGATCGTGACGATCGGCACGCAGTACCTGTATCGCGGCCTGTTGCTGACGTTCGTGGGAACGCAGTTCTTCATGAACATCCCGCACAGCATGGATAGCTTCGGGCGTTTGCCGCTCTTTTTCTATCACACGAACGATGGCCTTCGCGCGGTGTTGCCGGTATCGGTGATTGCGTTGTTTGTGGCAGCGGTCGTGACGTGGTGGCTGCTGAATCGAACGATGATGGGACGCGGCGTGTACGCAATGGGCGGAAGCTTGCCGATCGCCGAGCGGCTCGGCTACAACCTGCGCTCAATTCATTTGTTCGTGTTCGGATACACGGGGATGCTGGCAGGGATCGCGGGGATTCTGCACGTATCGACCAATCGATTGGCGAATCCGTTTGATCTGGTGGGCACGGAGCTGGATGTGATCGCCGCGGTGATTCTAGGCGGGGCGAGGATTACCGGCGGGACGGGTACGGTTGTTGGCACGCTGTTGGGCGTGGTGCTCGTGACGCTTATCAACAGCGTGCTGATTCTGGTCGGCGTGCCGAGTACCTGGCAGAAGGTGATTATCGGCGCGTTTATTCTGGTCGCCGGGACGTTGTTTGCGTTGGGCAGGCGCGCAAGGTAAAACCTCGTACCCTTCATCACTCGAACTTGACCAGATCCTGAAAAATCAAGTGGCCCCACGTGCGGCCCCTTGCCTGGATGAGCAGGCCGCCTTCGCCGATCTTCCCGAGTTCGATCGGTGCAAACCCAAGCCGGTCTACCAGCTTCGCCACCGACGCGCTGGCCGCGTCGTCATCGCCTGCGACGAACACGACCCGCCGTCCGCCTTGAGGCGGCGTCGGTCCCTGCGCCAGCACACCCGCCGGCAAATGGTTGAACGCCTTCACCAGCTTCGCTCCCGGAAACGCCTTCGCAACAGAGTTGGTCGACGGCAGGCCGCCCAACTCTTCCGGTGGGACATCGTAGGCATTGGTTGCATCGATCACGATCTTTCCTTCCCAGCTTCCCGCCGTCCGTCCAATGTCCTGATGCGTACCGAAGGGCACGGCCAGGATAACCACGTCGGCCTTCACCGCGTCCTCGATTCGCTGCGCGACGAGCGACGGGCCGATTTTTGCAGCGAGCACGTCCAGCGGCCGCCTGCCTGCCACTGCTACTTCGATGCCCTGACGGGCAAAAGCCTGGGCGATGGCCGTGCCGATCTTGCCAAGCCCGATGATTGCGTAGTTCATTGATCTCTCCTTTGATAGTTGAACGGATCTCAGACCTGGCCGACGCCACCGTCGTCCATCAGGTCCGCACCGTCATGTAGGAACTCTGATCGGAAGCGAGGAACAGCGCCGCACTGGCCATCTCATCGGCACGTGCAAGCCGGCCAAGCGGGATCATGTTCAGGTACAGCCTCACCAGCGCTTCGCGCTCTTCGGGCGACTTCGCCTGGGAATCGAGAATCGGCGTGTCGGTGACGCCCGGGCTCAGCGTATTGACGCGAATGCCGCGATCCTTGAATTCGGCGGCCCACGTGCGGGCGTAGGATCGCAACGCCGCCTTGGTCGCCGCATACGCGGTGTGTCCGGGAATGCCCATGCCGTGCATCGCCGACGAAACCAGCACGATCGATCCGCCGCCCGTCATCAGGGGCAGCAGCTTCTGCACGAGGAAAACCGGGGCGCGGGCGTTGAGGTTGAAAGTCTTGTCGAAGTGTTCGGGCGTTAGGGTATCGATGGAAGCCTGCTCTGTTAAGCCCGCATTCGAAACGACGATATCGACGATGCCTTTTTCTTTCTTGACCAATGCAGCGACGCGGTCCAGGTCATCGACGTTCGTGACGTCGGCCTGGATGGCGGTGACGTTGCGCCCAATGAGTTTGGCGGCTTCGTCGAGCTGTGCCTGCCGGCGGCCGAAGATGAAGACGTGCGCGCCTTCTGCGACAAACCGCTGGGCAATCGCTAATCCGATACCGGTCGTTCCGCCGCTGATCACGGCAATCTTGTCTGTAAGAGTGGACATGGAGACCTTCTGTTCTGTGCGTGATTGACAAAACCAGCATAATTCCCCTCGCGGCGAATGATAATCCGCATATTTTTCATAAGATCTATTCTCTGTTCGAATGGGTCAGTCGAAGGGAATGCAATGGACCGGTTTCACGAAGTGGATGCGTTTATCGCCGTGGTTGAAGCAGGCGGCTTTTCCGCGGCAGCCCGCAGGACCGGTGATTCGCAGTCGGCCGTCAGCAAGGCCGTTGGAGCGCTGGAGAAGCGTCTCGGCGTGATGCTGTTCAACCGCAGCACGCGCAGCGTCACGCTGACGGATCAAGGGCAGCGCTACTACGACCGGACGAAACCGCTGATTGAAGAGATGGATGAAGCCGACAGCGAGCTGAAAAGCAGCACGCTCAATGTCTCGGGATTGATCAGGATCGCGACGTCCTCGACCTTCGGACGCCTTCACATTCTTCCGCTCATACCTGAGTTGTTGGCGCTCAATCCCGGCCTTCAGGTCGATCTCGTTCTGTCGGACTTCGTGCGCGATATGGTGCAGGACCGGATCGACCTGGCGATCCGGGTAGGTCCCGTCGATGAACCCGACGCGGTTGTCCGGCGCGTGACCACAACGCCGCTCGTATGTGTCGGATCACGGCGCTACTTCGAGCAACGCGGGATACCGAAGACTCCTGCCGAACTCGTCGATCACAATTGCCTTTTATACGGCGGCCTGATCGAGTCGGCAAACTGGCCATTCGTCGGACCGGAAGGCCGGTTCAGCGTGGCCGTTCGCGGCAACCTTTCATCCAATAGTGTCGAAACGATCCGGTCCGGTGTGCTGGAAGGCGTTGGAATTGGCCTGTTCGCGAAAGTTTCTCTCGCCGATGAACTCGACCATCCGGACGTCATCACGATCCTGGAGGACTTCATTGGCGACGCCAGGGACGTCAGCCTCATCTGGCCGAAACGCCGGTTCGTACCGGCACGCGTGCGCCGCGCGACTGACTTTTTTGCGGCGGCGTTACTGCAGCGTATTTAATCCATGCCACTCACGCTTTCGGGCTCATTCCCTTCTCCGTGATCACGGAGTCGAACTTGTCGAGTTGAGAGAACCGCAGTGCCTTGACTTTCCCCAGCTTGCTGGCATCGACGACAAGATGCCGTTCGACCGCGCTTTCCATCGCGGCCTGTTTGATCGCGACTTCATGGAAATTCCAGCACGTGACGCCACGCGTGTCGTCGACCCCACCCGCCGATATGAACGCCTTGTTGATTCCCATGCGTTTCAGCGTCTCGATGCTTTCATCGCTGGAAAATGAATCCGATGACGGCGCATACACGCCGCCCAGCAAGATCATCCGTACGTTGGCCTTGCGCCGCAAAATCTCGGCGACATTGAGCGAATAACACACGACCGTCAGATGCATGTCGGCGGGAATCAGCCGCGCGAGGGTGGTCAGCGTCGTCCCGCAATCGATGAAAACCGTCTCGCTGTCCACGAGCAAACGCGCGGCGACCGCAGACGCATCCGCCTTGGCCTGCGCGAAGTGATCCTTCTCTTCGTCGATGGTATAGCCTGATCCATTGGGCACGTCCGACGCGCGGACGATATAACCGCCGAGATAAGTGAATGTCCCCGGGCTCGACGAGATGTCGCGGCGAACCGTCATCTCCGATACATCGAGCAAGGTCGCGGCATCGCGAAGACGCATCACGCTCTGCTCGCGCAAAGCTTCGGCAAGGACACGCAGACGATCGTTTTTGGTCATTGAGAGAACGTGGGCGCGGTTGTGGTTGTTAGTTCTTGTTCTCCGGGTGAGACGATTATAACAAGCGCGCGTGTCGTGTCCGTTCACTTCAGTCTACGGCGCGCGCCTTGATCAGGGCCGCTGAGGTTGTCATCGGCCGCTGTTCGACAGCGACCTTTGCGATGCCCGGCAACGCTTCGTCGGCGAGTTGCGTGAGCGTGCGTCCCGGCGGCATCTCCACGAAAACTTGCGCGCCGAGTTCGCTCAGCACGACGGTCGAATCGTGCCATCGAACGGGGTAACGCAGGTTCGTCGCAAGGTCCAGGCGCACTGCATCGGCCTGACGCAACGGACGCGCTCCGCGATTGCCGATGTACGGAATCGACGGCGTCCTGAATTCGACCTTCGACGCAGCTTCGGTGAGTTCGCGGGCGGCATCGTCCAGAAGGATGCAGTGTGACGGCACGCTTACCGCGAGGCGCTCGGCTTTGCGCGCGCCTGCTTGCAGCGCTTGCTGCCGCACGAGGTCGAGATCGCCGTCGGCGCCGGCCACCACGATCTGCCGCGGCGCATTGAGATTCGCAATGAATGCCGCCTTTGCATTCGTACGGGCAATGACGGCGTCGACTTCGCCCTCGCTCAAGCCTGACACCGCGAGCATGCCGTAATCATGCGGATAAGCGCGTTCCATGAGTTGCGCGCGTAGTTGCAGGAGAAGCAGGGCGTCGTTGAAATCAAGGGCGTCAGCCGCGACCGCCGCGCCATATGCGCCCACCGACAAGCCCGCGACCGCGTCGGGCACGATACCTTCTTCGCGCAACGCACGCGCGGTCGCCACGCCGGCGATAAACAAGCCGAGCTGCACGGCAACGGTGGATTTCAAGGCGTCGGCGCTGTCGAGATCGAGAACGTTCATATGCAACACGTCCGACGCTTCTTCGAAAGTCGCGTCAATACGCGCGTGCGGCGAAGCACCGCCGAGCGTATGCAGGAAGCTCGTGAACTGCGAGCCCTGGCCGGGGAAAAGGAATGCGATCATGCGGCGCGACTCGTCTGCCACGGATCGGCGACGAGCCTCGGGCCATCGACGGATCGCAGCATCACGCGTGCGCCCGGATGAGCGAATTCGGCGAGCGAAAACACGCCATCGTGGGTTTCGATTTGAACGTCGATACGTATTGGTATTGCGAATTCGGAAGCGGCGGCCGACAGGTCGTCGAACAAGGTCTTTGCTGCGGAGCGATCGAGTGGGTCGGGCGCACGCATCAAAAGATCGAGATCGCTTTTGTCGGTCACTGTGGCGCAGTCGCTCGCCATCTCGAAGCCGACACTGCCCGTAGGTCCCCATGCAAGTCCGGACGACTCGCAGATCGGCGCTACGGCCTGGAGCAACTTGAACGCGGGTAAAGCGGCACGCGTTTCATGCGGCTTTCTTGATGTCAGCATTTCAGGCGTAAGCACGGCGTGAACATGTTGCATGTCCAGCCACGCGCCAAAACGTTCGCTGCGGACCGCGCCACGAATCCCGACCGCAACGCGTCCCTCCCGCTTTCGCGCACGACGAACTACCACGAACGGCGCGCGCTCGAGCGAAGCCGCGACCCACGCAGGCGCTTCCTTGAAAGCCGGTGCGTCCTGTCCAAGCCGCAACAAGTCGTGGGGATTCACGACGCGTTCCATTGCTCCGCCATGCGCTTGCGCACTTCTATCGACGCGGCGCGATTGCGTTTTGCGTCCGCCGACTGCAAGCGCGACGACAAATCGTTCGGACCTCGACGTGCATCGTCCACGGCGGCGACCAGCGAAGCCTTCACACGCTCGACGTCTTCACGCCCGGGCGTATCGGCATTGATCCCTTCGATGAGTTCATGCAACAGCCCGAGCTTCGCGTAGGAACTCATCTTGTAGGACATCGGCAACACGCGATCGCCGAGTTCATCGAGTCCTTCCACGCTGCGGCGCGTGACGCGGGCGGCCGCTTCCTTGCCCATTGCGTGCACGCTGATGCCGCTCGCGTCCAGCGCGACAATGCGGTTTGCCTGATAACCGTGCGCGAGAAACGCGCCGGACATGGCCGGGCCGACGATCAGCGCGATCACCGGATGCCCGGCGAGCCGGGCGCTTGCATAAGCGTCGACGCCTGCCGCGCACGCGAGATGCACGCCCAGCAGTTCTTCGCGACGTCCATACGCCTGGCTCTTGACGTCGACGATAGCAACGATCGGGCGCTTCACCTTTGCGTCGCGATCTGCGTCCAGCGCTTCGCGCACGGCACGCGCGAGCAACCATCCCTGTTCGAGTCCGACGACATTGTCCGTGGCGCGCGGAAAGCGGTTGGCAAGGTCCGGCACGACGGTGATGAAGCGCGCGGTTGTATCGCCGAGCGGGGCATCGGCGCTGCGGATCGGACCATCGTCATTCAGTTCACGCGATGTCAGCGCGTCGATCCAGATCTGTCCACGAGCAGCGCTCATCATGCGTCTCCTTGCCAAAGTGTCCGCAGAATGACGGGGTCGATCGACGATGGATCGATGCGCGAAAGCCGTTCGAGTTGTTTATCGACTTGCTCCGTCCGATGACTCTTCGGCACGCCGCGTTTGAACATGTCGAGTACGGCGGTCAGGACCTGATCCGTATCGTCTTCAACGAGTGTATCGACCAGGCCGACCGCTGCGCGTTCCTCGCCGCCGATCATCGACCAAATGAGCTTGCGGTCGCGTGAATCGAGCTCTTCAACGCCCGCTTCCTGTTCGATCACTTCCGGTCCGTTCATGCCGAGCCGCGCCTGACGCGTCATCACGAGATAACTGCACAAGGCCGCAGCCAGGGACATTCCGCCGAAGCATCCCACCATCCCGCCAATCACGCCGACCACCGGCACGTATCGGCGTAACGCGATGATTGCGGCCTGGATCTCCGCGATCACGGCCAGCCCGAGATTTGCTTCCTGCAGCCTCACGCCACCCGTTTCAAACAGGATCACTGGACGTATCGTGCGACCTGCTTCGAACTCGCGCAGCGCAAATTCAAGCGATGCCGCGATCTTCGCGCCCGACACTTCCCCAATGCTCCCGCCTTGAAACGCAGGTTCGATCGCCGCGATCACAGCCGGCTCGCCGCCAAGCGTTCCGCGTGCGATCACCGCGCCATCGTCCGATTGGCAGACCACGTTTTGCATGGCGAGCCACGGCGACTCGAGCCGGTCGAAGGGTCCGAGCAACTCGCGGAACGTACCCGGATCGAGCAACGCGCGAGCGCGCTCACGCGCCGTCAATTCAATAAAACTATGCTGCGCGATAAAGCTGTCGTGAGCATTCATGACGCTTCTCCTTCGCTGGCTTCAACCGCCTCGGCGAGCCTTAACATCACGACGCCCGGCGTCGCGCCGAAGTCATTCAACTCGAGTTTTGCGGCGCCGTCGTATCGCGAGAAAAACCGGTCGAGCACGCTTTTCCAGACGGTTTCGTATCCATCGACGCTCGTGCGGATCACCACTTCCGCGTGATCTGTCTCCGATGGCGACAGCAGTATTTCCAGATCTCCCGAGCCCACGACGCCCACATGTGCGCGTTGCGGCACGGGGCGTGTGGCGGGGTATTCGTAGCGCAGGTTTTCCATGGCGGATCTCTCAGCGTCAGCCGACGCAGGGCAGGGTATCGAGGAAGAGCGTCGCGGCGAGCAGGTCCGCTGCGCCTCCGGGCGACGCGTTCAATTCCATTAACTTTCGATCTAGACGCAAGAGGGCGGCAAACCCTTCGGATTGCGATGCGCCGCCTGCTTGCAATACTTCACGCGCGCCGGATTGTGCGGCTTCCAAAGCCACGCGGCCACCGCGATGCAGAAGACAGGTGTCATCGAGCGTGGCGATGATCGCAAGCAACGCGTCAAGGCGCGCCTCGTTTTCGGACGCCCCTCTTGCGCGAGCTTCACGCAACGCCGGCAAGCCGACTTCGAGCACGTGAGGAAAACCCTCGGCCGCCTGACCACGCGCACCGGCGACGCCGAACTTCTGGACGATGCGAGCGCCGTGTGTTTGTGCCACCGCTTGAGGTGCAAATCGATCCTCGAATCGCGAGATCGCGGCGGCTTGAGAACACACCGTTGTCAAAGCGCCGGACGGACTCATCGCAGCTCCGGCAAGCAGCAAGCCGACAATCCATATTGCACCCCGATGCGCATTGCTGCCGCCGGTCGCACGCATCATCGCAACTTCGCCTTCCCGGCCGATGCGCGCAAGCTGCTCGCGCAAGCGTTGCGAAGGTCGCGTGTTTGATGACGCACGAGCCAGAGTGAGAAATGTTGGCTGCAGTGCGCGTGCGGAACGCAGCATGATATCGAGGTCGAGATCGCGATGCGCACCGCTGCCGCGCCGATCCACCAAGGCAGGTTTCGGCGTGAGGCACGCTTCCTCGATCAACGCGTTCATCGCGCAATCGGCGAGCGCCAATGGATCGCAAACAAAGTCTTTGAGAACAGCCTGAGCGCAAGGCATGGCGCTTACCAGCCGCGAAATTTTGCGGGCGGTTGATACAAACCGCCGGACCACGCAACCAGGTCATCGATACTGCGCGCCGCAAGCAACGATCGCTTCGCTTCCCCGCGTCGAATGCCGAGGTCTTCCGGATACGCGACCACGCCGCGCCGGCGCAGTTCTGCGGTCTTTGCAGGATCGGCACGCATGCCGATAGGCGTCACGCCCGCGACCGCGCGCAACGCCGCGCGACGCTCTTCAACGCCCTCCGCCGCGTGCAGATACGCGATGCCCTCTTCGGTGACGACATGGCTGACGTCGTCGCCGTAGATCATCACCGGGGCGATCGGCATGTTGCTTTGCTTGCCGACGGCGATGGCATCGAGCGCATCGACGATGGTCGGCTCGCCGCCTTTCTTGAAAGTCTCGGCGGTTTGCACCACGAGTTTGTGGCCGCGGCTGATGGCGCTATTCGGCCCATCGTTTTTCATCAACGATAACCACGCTTCACTCGAATGGCGGCGTCCGCGCGGATCATGTCCCATGTTCGGCGCGCCACCAAAACCGGCGAGACGTCCGAGCGTCACCGTGGATGAATTTGCATCGGCGTCCATCTGCAACGTCGAGCCTATGAACAGGTCAACGCCATATTGGCCCGCGAGCTGGCAGAGCACGCGGTTGGAACGCAGGCTGCCGTCGCGTCCTGTGAAGAACACGTCCGAACGCGCTTCAATATAGTCTTCCATGCCCACTTCGCTGCCGAAGCAATGCACGCTTTCGACCCAGCCGCTTTCTATGGCCGGAATCAGCGTGGGATGCGGATTGAGCGCCCAGTGCGTGCAGATCTTGCCCTTGAGGCCATGCGCCGCGCCATACGTAGGCAAGAGCAGTTCGATGGCGGCGGTATCGAAGCCAATGCCGTGATTGAGCGCCCGCACGCCATAACGCTCGTAGATGCCGCGTATGGTCATCATCGCCATGAGGATCTGCAACTCGCCGATATGACGCGGATCGCGCGTGAACAGCGGCTCGACCGCGAATGGCCGGTCCGCCTGCACGACAACGTCGACCCATGAGCCGGGGATATCGACACGCGGGAGTTCGTCGACGATCTCGTTCACCTGCGCCACCACGATGCCATGACGGAACGCCGTCGCTTCAACGATGGTCGGCGTGTCCTCGGTATTCGGGCCCGTGTAGAGATTGCCGTGCCGGTCGGCTTGCACCGCGCAGACGAGCGCCACTTGCGGCGTCAGGTCGATGAACATCCGCGCATACAGTTCTATATAGGTATAGATCGCGCCGATCTCGAGCTGCCCGTCTTCGAGCAGTTGCGCCACACGCAGGCTCTGCGGTCCGGCGAACGAGAAGTCCACCTTGCGCGCAATCCCGCGTTCGAACAACGTCAGGTGTTCAGGCCGGCTGATACTCGATATCAGCAGATGCACGTCATGCACGCGCGAAGGATCGAGCTTCGCAAACGCACGCGAGAGAAAATCTGCCTGTTTCTGGTTGTTGCCTTCGAGCGCGACACGATCGCCGGATTGAATCAGCGTTTCCAGCGCATCGACAATGCGTTCGGACTTCAGCACGCCGTTGTCGAGCCAGCCTTCGATTGCTTTCAGTCGCCGCGCCTTTTCCAGCGCCCGCGTGTTCCATTGGCGCGGTGCCGGAGCGGTATCGGTATTGGTATCGGCTTGTGCGGGAGGATTCATGCGATGGCCTCGGTGTCTGTCTCTCGAAGATCGGCGCTTACGCGGACTTCGAAGCGGTGGAAGAGCGGCGGCGTTTCTTCGGTTGCGAGGCTTGTGCCTGCATTTGCGCGTCGTGGAGGAAACGATAAACCAGTTCGCCCGTTGCAAGCAGATGACGCGCGACAAGCGTTTGCGCCGCCTCGGTATCGTGGGCGTGCAGCGCCTGGAGAATGGCTTCATGCTCCGCGTCGGACTGGCCCTTGAACGTCGGCATGCCGAACTTGAGACGCAGATAACGCTCGCCGCGCCTATGCATGGTGCCGATCAGTTCCATCAAGTGCGGACGTTCGGCCGGCGCATACAAGCTCATATGAAACTGTTCGTTGCGCACTACATATAGCGCCGGATCACGCTCGTTCGCAGCAGCTTCAAGCAATTCGCGTGCTTCTGCAAGGGTTGCTTCCGTATGACGTTCAATCGCGATGCCAACGGCCAGGCTCTCCAGCGATGCACGAATCTCGTAGATCTCGCGCGCTTCGTCAGGAGATTGAAGGCTGACCGACGCCCCCCGGTTCTGTTCGATCGTTACCCAGCCTTCGCTGTCCAGTTGCCGGAACGCTTCGCGCACCGGGATAGCGCTCACCGAAAACTGCCTCGCGATGGCGTCCTGCCGCAGAGGTTCGCCCGGCAACAACGTACCTTCGACGATGGCCGAGCGCAACGCGTCCGCAATGTATCGCGACGTGCTTTGGCGCGGCTCGAACTGCGCCTCGCGAAATGCCGGGTTCAACTCGTTTTTCATACGCTTTATTCACCGAAGCTAGGTACAAGTGCGGAGTGGTTATCCGCGCAATTTCAAATATTATATATCAAATTGCACCTTTAAGGCTTTTGAGCAGGACCCGGTGCTTACCCGCAGACGCCCGATCATCCTTGCCGCGCGCGTCGCTTTTAACCAGGAAGACATTCATGCCACGCACGTTGGAACCAACGATAGCCGCCGGCCGGCGCACGCGCACGCCGCTCAACCGGACGCAGATAGTGGGCTTCTGGGGCGCATGGGCGGGCTGGACGCTCGACGGAATGGACTCGTTCATCTATGCGCTGGTGCTGGCGCCGGCGCTTACCGAACTGTTGCCCCGTTCCGGTTATGCGGCCACGCCAGCGAACGTGGGCCTTGCCGGGTCGATCCTGTTTGCGCTCTTTTTGGTTGGATGGGGGCTGTCGTTCATCTGGGGACCGCTCGCCGACCGGTTCGGGCGCACCAAGGTTTTGGCCGCGACCATCTTCACGTTTGCAATTTTCACCGGGCTTGCGGCGACATCGCATACGGTCTGGGAGTTGGGGATTTATCGATTCCTGGCGGGCGTGGGTATTGGCGGGGAGTGGGCGTTGGCCGGTACATATGTGGCCGAGGCGTGGCCCGAAGATCGCCGCAAGATGGGCGCCGGGTATCTGCAGACCGGGTACTACGCTGGATTCTTTATTGCGGCGGCGCTGAACTACACCATCGGGGCGACGTTTGGATGGCGCGCGATGTTCCTGGTCGGTGTGGTGCCGGTAGTTGTGTCGATCGTCGTGTTGCTGCGCGTGAAGGAAACGGACAAGTGGCAGAAGGTTGAAGCAACGGTTGTCAAGCAGGCCAGTTCGTTGCGGTCCATTTTCTCTGCGCAGTACAGACAGCGGACGATTGTTGCGACCGTGTTGCTGACGGTCGCGATCATCGGCTTGTGGGCGGGTGCGGTTTATGAACCTTCGGCCGTGATCCAGCTTGCGACGAAGGCCGGCATGACGAAGCCGGAAGCGTCGCGGATGGCATCGATTGCTACGGGCTTGTTGTCTATCGGTACGATTGTCGGGTGTCTTGCGTTGCCGCCGATGGCTGAGAAGATCGGGCGCAGGATGACGCTGGCGGTGTATTTCGTTGGCATGGCTGCGTCGATTGTGCTCGCGTTTGGCTGGGCGTTTTATCTCGAGAACGGGCTCGTGCCGTTTATTGCGTTGCTGGTCGTGCTGGGATTTTTTGGCGGGAACTTTGCGCTCTTCAGTCTTTGGTTGCCGGAGCAGTTTGAGACTCGCGTGCGTGCGACGGCGTTTGCGTTTTGTACATCGATAGGGCGGTTTTTTGGGGCAATCGTGAATTTTGGCATCGGCGCGATGGTGCTGCATATGAAGACTCTCGGCGTGCCGATTGCACTGACTGCCATTGCGTTTGTGGTCGGGTTGGCGGTGATTCCGTTTGCTCCTGAAACGAAGGGGCAGGATTTACCGCACTAGGGCGCTGGCGCTTGGGAAAGTGTTCGTTGCGGTCGGGGTTGATGCCGGGTTGTTGCTGTTTGAGCTTGCTCGCGTTCTGTTCTGGCTGATTTTTTTAGCACTATTAGCCACTGTCCGTGGCGGGACTTCATTTCTTTTTCCAACGGCGAAAAAGAAACGAAGCAAAGAAAACGCCTCCCAACCGAGGGCAAATAAGTGTCCCGAGCGTGCAGTGACAACTGTTTGGTACTTCAGAAGAACGCTCGACGCCATAACCACGAACACTTGAACCCCTCCCCCTCCGTCAACAGATACCCACACGCTTCGCCACTAGTAACTGTGGCAGTCAATACGGAAACCTGACCAACGCATAACAACTGGTTGAGCCGTAACGGCTCTACAGCATGCTCAACTTGCCCGAATTTCGCCAGTGGTCCTAGGCAAACACGGGGAAAACGGAACCAGAACAGCCAACTCTTACGTTCGGGCGCCAGCGCGCGCAGCGCGGAGGCCTAATTGACGGATTCCCACACTGGTGGCGAAGCGTGTGGGTATCCGTTGACGGAGGGGGAGGGTTTCAAGTGTTCTTGATTGCGGCGTCGAGCGTTCTTGTGAAGTACCAAACAGTTGTCACTGCACGCTCGGGACACTTAAGAATTAGCGGTTGAGAGGCGTTTTCTTTGCTTCGTTTCTT